>Ga0315281_10003893_pt1 | contig 21789 bp, 11 predicted proteins | sample YL17G07_0_MG_FD_204540 | JGI IMG/M metagenome (GOLD analysis project Ga0315281, IMG submission 204540) | Sediment microbial communities from Yellowstone Lake, YNP, Wyoming, USA - YL17G07_0 | ecosystem: Environmental > Aquatic > Freshwater > Lake > Sediment | place: USA: Wyoming | collected... | reverse complement strand
GTATTGCATGCCGCAGCTTGTGTTGGTGATGGTCATGCTGATGAAGTTGGCGCCCCCGCACTCGTCGCAGCTGGTGGTTGCAGTGCTGAATTTTCTGAGATTCGGAATGGCTGTGGTTGTCTTGATGGTGAAGATCATGTTGTGGGAGCGGGTGACGGAGTTTGTGTATATTTCGGCGTCCCATTTGCGTTTGTTCTTCTCAAGCGGGCTCTCGTCTTCTTTCGGTTTCTCCTGCAGCCATTTCTGGAGCTTGGCCACTGTTTTGACGGATCCCACTGTGGCTTCCAGCCCCGTTGCCAGCGACGCCACAACCAGACTGACGAGCGCGCTGCCAAGATGGGTCAGGGGTTTGTATCCAAATAGGAGCGTCAGCAACGTGCCCCCGAGTATGGTCCCATACTGCACATACTCGCCTGCGGAATTGTACAGCCTTTTCATTTCTTCCGTCATTGGGCTGATTTTGTTGGTGAAGAAATCGAGTATGTCTCGGTAGAATGGCGAGTTTTTTGCGTGAATCGAGGCCGCCGCCGTGGCCATGGTTTTTGCAAAATCATTGATGATTGCTTTGTAGTCTTTGTCATCGGTTTCTTCCAACACGAGCCGTGCGATGCGTGCGAGCAGCAGGAAGTCGAATTCTGCGTGGGTGCCGTACGCTCGTTCTTGCTTGTTCTGGATCGTGCGAAGAAGAACCTCCTGTTTCTGTGTCAGTCCTCGGTCGAACATCAAGTCCGACAGGATCAAGCTTGATTCGGCCGATTCGTCTGTTACCAGTCGGAAGAAGCCTCGTGCGGTGAGTTCGATGTCCCTGTTGGCATTCACCGTCTTCTGGCGTTCGAGCAACGCATTCATGATCTTGTTGACCATTTCGAGGATGTGGTCTTTCAACACAACCGTCTTCTCGCCCTGGATCACCTTGACTCCGAGGGCATCGACGAGCCCCTTCAGTGTTGCGGCGTTGGGGCCGAATTCCTTGCTCAAAATCTCGGTCTTGTTCTGGACGATGGCGCTGAACATGTCTTCGACGTAGTACTCGCTGACCTTTTCAGCCATCTCGCTCATGTAGTCGCGCAGCGCGAGCTGTTTGTCGATCTCCTGCAGGCCAAGGACGTTCGTCAGCACGTTGTAGGCTTCCTCGCGCGCTTGCAACGGGGTGCGGCCGAGGAGCTCGGACAGCCGCAGCGCCCCCGATTCTGCGCCGAGATACCGCACCGATTCAACCTTGCGCAGCTGCTCGACGATGGCGCCCATCACCTTGTTGATGGCGTTTGCGCTGTTGTTGAAGAGGGTCTGGTAACGCAAAAAGTTGTCCTGCAGCGCGAATTCCATCTTTGCGTCAAAACTGTCGCGAAAGAGGGTCGGGAGTTCTGCCATCATTTTTTTGTATTCCTCCAGCTCCTTTGTTTTTTCGACGGACAAGTATTCCACTATCTCGCCGTTGGGGTAGAGTTTGTTGTACAGGTTGTCGTACTCCACCATCTTCACGGCCATGGTGTATGTTTTGTCAACGATTTCTTGGATGTCGGTCAACGACAGCTTGTATGTTGCCGCAAATTTTCTCAACGGGCCGCTGATGTACGCATCCAGTTTGTTTTTCCGTTCTCCCTCGGTCAACGATGTATCTCTGGCAATGTTTATGACTTCTTGTGAAAAACGTGTTGGGATGTTGACCACGTCGGCCCCAGACAACCCGAAAAAATCAGCCACCCAGCTTTTGCAAAATGCGTCGTTTATTTCCTGCAGGTTATTTGCGTATTGACTTGCTGTCTGCAGCTGTCCGTTTTGCGTGATTGCGTTTGTAGTTGTCGTCTCTGCAGCGACTGCCAGCAGTTGGTCGCACGTTTGGATCAGATTTGGGTTGAGTGTCGATCGCAGCGTATTTATGATTGACACTGTCTCGTTTTTCAGCACGGATATTTTCTGCAGCTGATTGTCCAGCGTTTGCTGATCGGCTCCAACGTCCACCTTGTGCTTGACGATGCGCTCGATGTTTTTGAGGAAAGTCTCCTCTGCAGCCTCCAGATATGTCATGCTGCGCGAGAGATTGAACAAGAGCTGTGTTTTGTTCTTGTCGTCGTACAGATTCAGTGCAAACTCCCACGATATTGTTGAGTAATTGAAGTTTTGCGGAATCACCTCGCTGTTGAGGATCACCAAGGCGTTGGAGATCTCGCGGTTTGCAGGATCTGGGTATTTGAGTGCAAACGGATCAGCCAACGTGTCGAACATCAATCCCGCAATGTGCGATATTCTTTGGTCGTCTCCATAGATTTTCTGGCGCAAAAGGTTGTGCTCGTTGATGTTGGGGTTGCTGACCTGCGTCAGATATTGCATCAGATGGAAGCTCTCGTTGACCAGTTGATTTTGTGGGGGGCTGCTGCTGCTGCCGCCGCCGCCGAACACGAGCGCCAGCCAGTTTGTGATGCGGTCGTAGATCGAGGCCTTGAACGCGCCGATGCCGTCGAAGATGCTCGTCAGGAACTCGCTGCTGAACTCGGTGCGGCGGAGCGCCGACGCCGCGTTGAATGTGAGCAGCAGCACAAGGTCGGTGACGATGACCTTCAGCGCCCCCGCGAACAGTGAGGACAGCACGCTGATGGGGGTGAGGATGTAGCCCGCGTTGCCCTCGAAGACGCTGCGGATCCGCGCCTCCATTGTCCGGTAGAGCCGCCGCAGCAGGCGGGTTGTCTTCTCGTATACCATGGCCACGTATCCGCGGTTGAGCGCAAAGCGCGCGGTGGCCATCAGCAGCACGACGATGAAGGAGCGCGTCAGGCCGTTCTGGGCCGCGTCGAACAGCACGTACGCGTGGCTTTGCAGGTCCGCGAGCGTCTGGTACGTCAGGACCTTCTCGATCATGTTCATGGCGGTGAAGAGCAGCTTGATGGCAAAGATGTTGCCCACCTTGGAGAAGAAGCGCAGGGGCGTGCCGATGTCCTCGCGCGCCATGCTCGTGTGCAGCTTCTTGCTGATCCAGCGGCCGAAGAGCGAGTCGACAACAAAGCGCCATGCGGGCGTGTCGCTGGCGCGCTTGCTGGGCAGCACGTTCACCAGCACGGTGACGACCACCGCGAGAAACACCCGCAGCATGGGCAGCAGGATCTGGGGGTCCTGGATCTCCTGGCCGTACACGACGGCCGCGGAGCCGAGGTTGGGCGGGCCCCGGAGCATGCGGAAGACGAACGCCATGGCCGACCCCGACAGCAGGAACGAGAGCGCGACGGCCACCTGGCAGATGCCGTTGAAATCCTCCTCGAGCGGCACGCGCGACGCAAAGCTGTCGTCGACCTTTTTCATGTAGTGGGCCTTCAGCTGCTGAAACTCCTGTTTTGTGAGGTAGGACAGGCGATTCAGGCGCTGTATTTCGGCCTGTGTGAAGACGTTGTCTGCGTCGGTGTACTCCACACCCAGGAATGCGGCCCAGAGCCCCTTTGCGAATCTTCGGATTGTGCCCGCGTGTTTGTTGTGGGCAGTCTTTGTTGCTTCGTTGGCAATGTCCTTGCCGCAGAACGCCTCGATCAGGACCTCCATCTCAGTTATCCTCTCCATCATGGCGAAACACGACTCCTGCACGTAGGCGTATTCTTTTGCGTATTCTTTTGCGTAGTATTTCTGGTTGTTGTTTTCTTGCAGTGGTGTGTAATCCCCTTTGAGGGTTGTGCGGTCCTCTGGCGGTCGCACTGTGTAGTTGAGTCGATTGTCTTTGTATGGCGAGATTTGCATGGCGGTCTTGTACACGTTCTGGCTAACCTCGATTTTTTCAGCGTTGTCGAGGTCCGCCATCACACTCTGTTTGTTCCACGGCGCAAAAATGTTCTGCGTGATAAGCAGGTTGTGCATGGCGGTGATGGCTCGCGTCCACTCGCCAACGTCCGCGAGGCGCTCGACATCCTCGGACTGCATCGCGTTGTGCTCGGCTGTGACGAAGTCGACCAGCTCCTCAATGTCTCTGATCAGGGTCGTGTTGTTGGGGTCGTTGCATTGGAAGTCGACGACGATGTCGCGCAGCTGCCGCACGAGGGTTTTGTAGGGCTCCGCCACGAGGCGGTTGAACAGATTCAGGGCCTTTTGCGTGTGGATGTTGGTGTGTTCGCTGGCTATGCGCGCAACCTCGGCAGAGACGTAGGTTTGCAATTGGTCGTAATTGGTTGCGAAATCGTCGATCGCGAGCAGTTGTTGCAGCAGATTCCTTTGCAGGGAGTCGAGCCCGTTGTAAGTAGCACCCGTTTCGGCGGCTATCTCGTTGTTCAGGTGGTCGTGGATCACTGTATTTGTGTTGCTGATGTAGTCCGCGTCGGGGTCGCCTTCAAGCCTTGCGTTGGCGATGCCTCGCAGGATTTGCGCGATGTTTTTGTATTTGCGATCGTTGTCAAAATGCTGGTTGAGTTTCTCGTAGAGCTTGCTCTGCATGACGTCGCCGATTCGGGTGTCGAAGAAGACTGCGCTCTCGGCGGGCTCGACGTTGCGCACGCCATTCTGCGTGTCGGCGACCGCCTGGCTGCTGAGGTTGCTCCACCACAGGAAGAGCTTGGTGAGCAGGTCGGCGTCGGCGTCGTCGTTGTCGGGGGTCCGCTTCCCCAGCTCGTCGAGCTCGGCGCTGTGCGCCACCGTGATGTAGGTGAGCAGGTCGCTGACGGTGGTCTCGTAGGCGGGCGTCAGCAGGATCTCGCTGGGGTAGACGACCGCGAGGCTGGGCTTCTTGGCGCGCTCGTATTCGCGGTGGTGCTCGAAGACCGTTGCAAGCATTTGCGCGTACGCGTCCATGAAGGCCACGAGCACCAGGCCCGCGCGGTTGATCAGGCGCACGGGCTTGTCCTTGTTCCTTCGGGTCTTCTTGTGGGCTGCTGTGCGCAAAAACGCCTCGTACTTCGTGCTGTCGCCGGCGCTGAGGGCGAATTTGCAGTCCTCAAACACGCTGAGGGTCAGCGGGTTGAAGCCGTGCTTGGCCGTCACCTTCAGCTTGTTGCTGTGGTCCGGCGTGGGCTTGCGCAGGTGTTCGCATATGCTGTTGAGATAGAGGATTTTTTGTGTGATTGCTTTCAGTTTTGCGGAGTTCTCGTCCGTGTGGTAATCGAGATTTTCGCGATCCCCCAGCACTTTGAGCACGTCTTCCATTTTATTTTTTTTTTTTTTTTTTTCTCTCTCCAAAAAAAATGTGTTCTTGTCAATGTGACAAGAAATTTAGCATATATATATACAATATTTTGCACTGACAATGCAAGACTGACAAAAAATAAAAAATAGGGAAATGGCGACCCTGGCAACTCTGCAAAGGGGTTACGTGCCCTTCTTCGTGGACCGTCGCTACTTCCCCACTGCGCAAAAATATCTTAACTCGTGCGTCGCACACTGGGGCGCAATACTCAAGGGCAAAGACAACCTCGCATTGTACTCTGTTTTTAAGGGCAATCCAGGCGAGGAGCCCGCATGGCTGGCTGATTTTGCAACGGACATGGCTAGAACCGATATTGCGTCAACAGATGACGCGCATGTCTTCTGCATTGTCTTGCCGTCGGATGCGTTCAGCGCAAATTTCGTGTACATTCAAGCCGCGTTGAATACGGCCACACACATCATCCGCGTGATGAAGGGGGTGCAAGCACAGGGGCCGTCGGCCAGCCACACCACACTCGCCAACACCATCAAACCCACGCAAACATCGCTTGCCAACCCGTTGCTGGCTGTGCAACCGCTGCCGCAAGCGGGGGGTGGAGGGTCCAATCAAGCGACGGAGGCAAACAGAACGGCGGTCATCAAGTTCGTTGATAGCGCGGGAGGTCTGCCCTTGCCCCCAGACAACAATTCCACTGTCCATGATGGTCTTAAACGCGATTTTCTCTGGATCACTGACGACAAAATCACTGAAAAAATCGGCACCCTCAGCACGAGGGTGATTTATTACACGACGGAGACAACCGCCATTTTAAATGCGCTTGAAGGACTCAACACACAGCTCAGGGGCTTGGACAACAGCATTGTTGAACTGACTGTGGCTGACTCACCCACGACGCGCAGCAGCATGTCGACCATTGCGGCAGATATAGAAACAATCCAACGCACTGCCGAAGACGCCCGACGTGGTGTGAGAACGCATCATCAGTCCGTGGATTACTGCCGCAAATTTATGGCTGGCAGACTGAGCACGGCCTTGGATTACACAAAATTTGACGACCGACTGCATCAAGAAGTTGCTCGCTATTTCATCACCTTTGCCGACTTTTCACTTAAAAATTCTGCTGCTGAAAATGCATTGACTAGTATTGAGTCGCAATTGACATTCACCTTGGTGGCGTTTAAAAAAAAACAAGCTGAATATGACAGATTGATGAAACCTCCAGAACAGAGGGCGCAAAAAAGGAGAAAAACAATAATCGATGATGATGAAGAGGAGCAACTGTCGCAACAACAACAACAACAACAACAACAACAACAACAACAACAACAACAACAGCAGCAGCAAGAACAACAACAGCAGCAGCAAGAACAACAACTGCCACAACAACAACCACAGCAAGAATTGCAACAACAGCAACTGCCGCAACAAGAATTGCTGCAACCAGAGTTGCTACAACAACAACTACAACAATTAGAAAAGGACACGCAGGCGGAAAAAGAGCGCAATCAAAATATAGCGGCTGCTTACGATGCATTTCACGCCTTGGCGAAGCAGATGAATTACGACTATGAGGTGAATCAACCCGACGGTTCGTGCTTTCTCGAGCCTATTGCCAAAAAAATGGTGAGTTCAGATAGTTATTCTGAAGCCGTTGTTGGAAAGATAAAGGAACTCAGAAATGACATTTATATGGAATTAACTCAAAACAGTGGGCAGTACATTGAGCACTTTGCGTCAGTTGGGGGCCAGACGTATGAACAATTTGCAAGACTTGTGCTGGGCACTGAGTACATGAACAACATCTACATACAAGCACTTGCCAACAGGCTTCGACTCAAATTCGTGATATATCATCACAACGCGAATAACCCGACGATTGTGATGCCCGTGGGGGCTGACCCGCACGACAACCTGCCCACGTACACATACGCATACAACGTGTACAATCAACACTACGACTCACTGGTGCCCATCGAAGCCGTCAATATGGATGTGGAGCTGTCAATGATGTGGGCGCTGCCGCAACAGTCCCAGTCCGTGACTGCGCCCAGCGTGTGGGAGGACCAGCAGCAGCCGCAGCCCGACATCACACGCGCAATCACATACGATAGCAAGAACTCAGACATAGAGATCTTCACCAATGCAGTGGAGAAGCTCAAGTGTGTGCTGCTCGTAAACCACGATGTCGTCGACAGCAGCACGTTGGGCGTGGATCGCAGCGACTTTGTCAGGGAAGTCTGGGGCAAATTGCGCAACCTGAACAGCAACCAGCCCGTGGAGACCGTCGACTTCTCGCTGCACAAAACGGACATGCTGGTCGGCATCAGGCCCCTGGCCACGGGCAGCTTGGTGGTCCAGTTGCTGCAGCCGCTGCACGAGCTGGTGCGGACGATCTTTCAACAAGTGGTCACCATGAGGCAAAGCCCCCTGCTGCTGATGCAGGAGGCGGGCCAGTTCGGGTCCACGCTGACGAACCGCATGCGGTATGCAAACAAACGTCTTTTTGCGCTCCCCTCTGCGGAGCCAAAGTCGGGCGAACGCGTGGACTTGGACGGGCGCTATTTCTACGTGCTGAACCTGGGCGAGGAACCCCTCCACATCATGCGCCACGACCGGAAAGGCGTGCCCCTGAGTCGTATTGTGCTCGGGACGGACGAGGTGTTCCTCTACCTCAGCGACGAGGCGGCCGCCTTCACACCCTACGTGCTGGCGCCGTCCGAGAAGCCCGTTCTCGTCTTTGTGGCCTCGTGCCTCTGCTATGCCGAGGCACGGCGCGCCACCTTCTTCAGCAACAAGGAGTCGGTCGCGGCCTACGTCCGACTCATGCAGAATCACGTGCGGGAGGTGCCGTTCGCGAGCGACGAGGCCTACCGCAGGGTGTACGAGGAGCGGCGGTGGTGGAATCTCGATCTGGTGCGCAACCGCAACAACCGCCTGCTGAAGCAGATGTTGGCAGACAACGACCCCAACGTGGCGGCGTGGCAGGCCTTTTTTGAGCCGGTGCATTCCGACATGCGGGCCACCGCCAACGCAGTCGATCCTGCGATGGACGCGGACCAGCAGCGCAAGTTTGCCCTGTACAGCGCGTGGCGGCAGGATTTCGGCGACGACCAGTACAGCAGCACCAACATTGCCAACGTTGCCACCGTCCCCGAGAATGTCAGCGAGTGTGTGCGTCTCTTGGAGCTGAAGCCGGCCCAATAGTGCGCGTTTGCCCTTTTTTTTTAATTTGTGTTTTTGCGTCATTGGTATTTTTTGTTTTGATTGAAAAAAAAATGAAAGAAAAATCAAAATAAAGAGTCGTGATTTTTTTTTTTTTTAAGTCAAAACTTTTTTTTTATTATTATTCAATCGTCATCATCATCTAGGTCCCAACAATCATCATCATCCACCTTTTTGCGTTTGTTGCTGGTGTGCGGTCGCTGCGACGTCTTGACATGGTCCCCGCCATCGTCGTCATCCTCATCCACCTTTTTGCGTTTCTCGCTGGCGCGCTTCTCGGACTGCAGCCATTGGTGCACCTCAAAATGCTCGGCCACGTTGCGGCTCACGGCGTGGCCGATCTCGGAGGAATTGAGGCTGTCATGGTGGATGTGGCGCAGCATGTGGTTGGGATTGTCACCCTTGGCGATGCACGCGCGGTAGCCCTGCATGAGCGCGGTGAACGAGGGGTAGACCCTGCAGATGGACTCGGCGCGCGCCACCGAGACGTCCTCGACGGCCAGCAGCATGTACATGAACTTGTTCTCGAGGCGGTGGGCCCGCTTGTTCTTGACGGTGTTGAGGAAGACCGTCTTGGTGCTGTGCAGTTTGCGCTCGGCCCACTTCTTCTTGTCGCAGTAGCTCATGCGCAGCTGGAAGTTGATCAGCTGGACGGCGGTGGCCTGCATGCTGTCGACCATCACAACGTCGTTCTGCATTTTTGAGACAATCGAGTCGATCTTGCCGTAGAGGGCCTTCTTGCCGACCCCGTGCTCGCCCGCGCTCATGGGGCTGCCCTCGATGATCCACAGGATGCTGCCGCGGTCCAGCATGTTCAGCATGTTGGTGCTCTGGTCCTTGGCCCGCCCGTCAATGATGGAGGAGGACAGGTCGTGGATCTCCTTGCGCTCGCCCACGATGATGACCTCCTCGTCGTGGTCGGCGTCCACGAAGCAGAAGTCGCCGATCTCCAGATGGCGGTACTCCACCATGGGCTGGCGGGCGAGAATCTCCTTGGGATACACCACGTTGAGGAAGCTCGTGACCAGGTTGCACAGGGGTGTTTCGCCCACCAGGATCTTGATGTGGCGCAGGGGCGGTTTGTTGAAACTGTCGTAGTCGAGGAAGCAGTTTTTGTCGGGTAGATGGGTGTTGTTGTGGTGTGTTTTGAACTTGTGCATATTTTTTGATTTTTTCAATTAATAATAATAAAGTTTTTTTGAAACTGGATTTTTTTTTTCTTTTTTCAAATCAATTCTGACTTGCAAAAAAAAAAAAAAAATCACAACAAAATGAACCAAGCTTCAATTTCGACGAAAAAAATACCAAGTCAGGAAGAACAATTGACAGTGTTGGACAGTCAACTTCAAAAGTTGGACAACCGAATTTTGAAGTTGGAAGAAGACACGGCAAGAATGCAAAAGGGCATATCGGCGTTGCTATTCGAAAATGCGCTTAAGCAAAAAATGCGGGAAGGATCAAAAACAACATCTTTGGCGTAAAAAAAATCAACAAGAACAATGTCTATTTGATTGAATAAATAATAAATAAATAAACAACAATTATAAACAAACAACAGCAATAAATAAAAAGAACATTAAACCTGATGCATCGCATCAAATACATTGATCTGTTTTGCGGAATAGGAAGTTTTCACCATTCGTTGTCTTTGCTTGGCTGGGAATGTGTTTTTGCGTGCGATATAGACGAAAATTGCCGACAAACGTACAAAAAGAATCATGGAATGGAGCCATCGTCGGACATTTGCGCCGTGGATGTAGCGAAAATCCCCAAATTCGACGTTCTGTGCGGCGGATTTCCGTGCCAACCTTTCTCGGCGGCTGGCCATCGGCAGGGCTTTGAAGATGCCCGAGGCAACATGTTTTTGCAGATCATGCGATTTGTCGAACATCATCAGCCCGAAGTGGTTCTTTTGGAAAACGTGTTGGGTTTGCTGAACCATGATGGCGGAAAGACAATGACCATCATAATCAGCACTCTTGAGCAGGCTGGATACCATGTTCGCACAAAGATTCTCCTTTGCTCGGATTACGGCATTCCCCAGATGCGCAAAAGGATATTCATTGTTGCAACGAAAGCGGAATTTCCCGAATCCTTGCTGAATTTTCGCACGGTCGGATCGCCCACATTGACGGACTTTTTGAATTGCGGCCGACCGAAATCCCAACACATGACATTCACGCGCAAGAATGTGGCATACACGATCCGATGCGGCGGCAAGCATTCCACGATAGATCGCACGCACAATTGGGACGGGTATTGGGTCAAAAAAACCGCCAAGAGCGCCGAGGTTGTTTATCGACTCACCGTCAACGATTGCCTGAAGTTGCAGGGCTTTGATGAGAATTCCTTCCATCTGGTGGGAACCGTGAAATCGCACTGGAAAATGGTCGGCAACACCATTCCGACCAATTTCACGCGCATGATGGGCGAAGCAGTCGATGTTTTCTTGCGAATGACTTGCGCAACTGACCCAAAACACCCAAGCGGAAATTCAGTGGATGAAATTGCGCTGAAAATGGGCCACGTCTGCAAAAAAATAAAGTGCGAGGAAGAAAAATAAAGCGCAAAAATAAAATAAAACATTTTATTCAAATAAAAAAAAGGTTTTTTTTTTGTTATCACTCAAAAAAATTCAACACATGTTTTCCTCGCGCTGCAGAAACTCGCCCACATACGTGTGGCGGCCAGTGTACTTGTTGATGGTGTCCCAGCCCTTGCTGAGGCCGAAGATGACGGTCGTCAGCCGCACCACGTTGTACGTGTTCACCCACTCAAGGGTTCCGTGCGAGGTGCAGAAATAGACCGTTTTGAAGACGTTCTTTTGCGTGTACGCACACTTGACGGCGTTCTCGATGAGGGTGTTGTCCACGACGGTGACCTGGTCGTTGTCGGGGCAGTCGTCGAAGAGCAGCAGGGCGCGATTGCTCTCGGGATTGACGGGCTGCAGGCAGTACTCGCAGCGGTGGGTCTTCTCCACATCGGTCTCGTGCAGTTCCTCGTGGCAGTCCTTGCACATGAGGCGGTAGTCGATCGTCAGCGCGCTCGAGAGCTGGATGACGCGCACGCACTTGAAGCAGCAGATGTACGTGATGTTGTTGTAGACGACGGGCCGCCCCAGCACGCACAGTTTGCGCAAAATCGTTGATTTGCAGTCGTGGACGATCTTGTACGTGGCAATGGTCTTGGCCATCTTGCGGTAGGTCTTGAGTTTCGTGTCGGCGTTGAAGAAGTCGATTCGGAGCGCTGCGTCGTTGCCGATGTTGTTGTTGTTGTCATCGTCGCTGCAGCCGAGCTCGGGCTCGTCGTCGGAGGCGTCATTCTTGTGCGCAGCGGGGGGGCGGCTCTCGTTCATGATCTCGAGCCGCCAGTTTGTCTTGTTGATGCGGCGCGCACAGAGGACGTTGCAGTCGATGTCGAGCATGACCTTGCCGATGCCGCGGCGGTTCTTGTTGCGCACGCGCGGGCTGTAGTTCGACTGGTTCTTGATGTCGCCGCAGTTGTCGCAGACGAGGATCGTGCCCGTCGTCACGGGGATGCTCTCGTCCTCCTTGACGTTGTACATGAAGAGCGCGCTGTTGATGTTGTGGAAGTACATCAGCACGTCGCTCGCGCGCTCCACGGTCAGGCCGCGGCGGTGCACCAGCGCAAAGAACGTGTACAGGATTGCGTATTCGTCGAGCGTGAGTCCGTCCGGCGCGGGGTTGCTGCCGCTGTTGTTGCGCCGCGAGCCGTACGCCGAGGGGTGCAGCTGCATGCTGTTGACAAAGTCCGCGGGCCGCTCGAAGAGGGCGCAGCGGACGCGGTGCAGTTTTGCGCTGTCGAGCCCCAGCAGCACCAGCCACTCGATCGGGACGTGGGCGTCGCGGGGCAGGCACTCGATGAACTCGCTCATCGCCATCTCCAGCGTGGGCGAGACCGTCGGGTTCGGGTTCGGCAGCCACGGCTCGATGTTGGTGACAACCTTGTTGAAGTCGATCTCGGCGGCCGTCGTCACGTGGTAGCGGGTGTAGTTGAGGTTCCACAGCTTGGTCATGACGATGTTGATGTCGTAGTCGAAGGTGGGCTCGATCTTTTGCGCCACGTATTCGCTGTGCAGGAGCAGAATCTGGTGGGCGGCCTCGCACAGCAGCTGGCCGTTGCTGGGGGTCTCGGCCCACTGCTGCTGCTGCAGGCTGCTGTGGAGCACCTCGCGCGCGCGGTCCATGATCTGCCGCTGGTAGCTGACGCTCGCGGTCCACTCGGCCACCGTCTCGAGCACGGCCCGCATCCCCGGCAGCAGCGTGTGCACGGTCTCGACCATGTACTCCTTGCACATGTACGTCAGCAGCAGACAGACGTCCTCGTCGGCCGGGTCGATCAACTGCTGCAGGCGCGCGTTCGGCTGGTGCAGCAGCAGGTAGTAGCGCTTGCGCAGCTCGAGGTGGGCCTTGTGGGGGGCGCCTGGGTAGAGCCCCAGCACGGAGGCCGTGACCATCTTGCAGACGAAATCGAAAAGCTCGGGACTCGACTTGCAGGCGTCGAGCACGATGGTGTGGTGCTGGCGACTGCACGTGAAGAAGGTTGGCGCAATGTACTTGTTGACGATGAAGAGCAGCGTCAGCAGGCTGATGTCGTCGCCGCCCGCCACGTTCTTGAGCTTGTCAATGATGAGGTTGTTGAGCAGCTTTGCGCCCTTGCCGTAGTTTTTTAGCGCAATCACTATCAACGGGCTGATGTCGGGCATGGTCTCGGCGGTCAGGGCGCCGCGGATGTCCACGGGCGCCTCCTGCAGGGCGGCAGCGTACACGGCGTCGTCGCAGACCGTGCTTTTGCGCGTCTTGTGGTGGAGCACGCACAGGAGGCGCATGTGGGCGTCGATGTGGGCGTAGAGGGCGTTCACGATCTCGCTGCTGCTGCTGCAGGCCCGGGCAATGTCGGCCGCGGTCAGCAGTAGTCCGAAGCGATTGGCCAGCGCGGCACACCCGCGACTGCTGCAGCGGCCCTTGCGGCGACAGGGCGGGAGCCACTCGCTGCGCTCGGGCCAGCAGCCCGCGAGTTCGGCGCAATCCCACACGTCGAAGGCCAGTCCGCAGTGCGCAGCCAGCCCCGGGTGACTGACGAGCAACACGAGCACGAGATTCTGCACAAAGGCCGCGCTCACGCGGGGGTCGCGCCGTTTGAGTCGCAGCTGGTGGAAGAAGTCGACGATGCACTCGGTCGGGTGGCCCGTCGCAAAGGTGGTGATGGTGGTGGGGGTGGGGGTGGTGGTGAAGTCGGACAGCTTGGTCTTTCTGTAGAGGCGCTCTTCGCGTTGAATAGAGAGCGTGTTGACGGGCAGCAGCATGCTTTCCAGATGCGAGCGGACGCAATTCTGGGGCACATACTGCACGGGGGCGGGTTTCAACACGGGGAGTCTATGGCTGTGTTCAACGTCGGCGAGGTGGCTCGCGGTCTGCGAAGAGCGCCACTTCAGAAAATCCGTTTGGGGTCGTTGCTGTCGCCCAGGCGCAAAAGTCCGTTGGCGTTGGCGGCGTTCTTGGCGTGCACGTCCTCGGCCTGCGGGTTGGCGTAGATGTTGCTGATGGCGCGGTACTGCTGGGGATGCTGCACGAGGCGGTGGCCGCTGTTTGCCGTGGCCGTGGAGACGTAGCCGAGCCAGATGTTGAAGACGACGGGGTAGAGGAAGTCCTCGTCGATCCCGATGCAGACGCTGAAGTCGTACTCGCCCTGGATGTTGACCATGTTGCAGTGGCGCTGCACGAGCTGCTGCTGGCAGTTGCGGTAGCCGATGACCTTCATCCGCACATACTGCTGCAGCAGGAAGTCGCGCTCGCAGACGAGACAGGTGTTTGCGGGCACCGCCGCGCTGTTGAAGCCGCTCTGCTGGCGCTGGCGGTACTCGTTGGGGGTGATGAACTCCTTCATCAGCCAGCCGAACTTGATCATGACGAGGCACATCGTCTGCTTGATGCAGGCGCGCTCCTCGCCCGCAACGGGTGTGCGCAATTGCTCGTCCTCCCAGATCCGCGGCACGGGCTCGATGCGGCGCAGCTTGATTTGCGTCGTCAGGGAGTCCGTCTGCGCGCTCTTCAGGTACTTGGTCATCGTCATCAGGTTCTCGACCATGGCGAAGCTGGCCATCTCGGCCTCGCCCTTGACGCGCTCCGAGTTGGAGGGCTCCGCCTGCTTGCGGTTGTTGACGAGCTTGTCGAACTGCTGGCAGATCTGCAGCGAGATGGCCCGGTAGCTCTCGCTGTCCTTGATGTCGCGCGGCGGCATGGTCTTGAAGAGCGCCTTCAGCACGTTCATGCGGTTCTTGTGCTGGTCCCGCTGCTTTGCGACATCACTGACCACGATGACCTCGGGTTGGCGGGTGGCGGTGGGGTGCGGGACGTCCTGCGATTCCCACGGATCCGGCTGCCCGTCGCTGTTGTTGTTGTTGTTGTTGCTGTTGTCGGTCTCGGGCGGCGGCGGGGGCGGCGGCTGCAGCTTGGGCGGGGGCTCCTCACGGACCACGTGGTTTTTTGCGTAGAGCGTGTTGCGCATCTTGCTGAGGGAGACCTTCCCGTTCTCCACGGGCGGTTTTTTGCGGCGTTTCTTCGCGGCCACGGGCTCCGCCGCCTCTTCCTCCTCTTCATCCTCTGCCTCGGCAACCTCCTTTTTCGCTGCAGGTGGTGGCGGCGGTTCGTCGTCGTCGTCGTCGTCCCAAAGACTGCCGTTCTGCACCATTTTTGCGCGGGGTGCGCCCCACATCTTCTCCAGCGGGACGGTGTTTTCCGCGTCTTTGTTGTACTTGGTGCGCTTGTGGCGCTCCAGCATGTGGTCGAGGTCGTCGTCCTTATCAAGCTGCTGGATCGGTTTTTGCGTCCTTTGCGGCACTTTCTTCTTCTCGGGCGCGGCAACGACGGGCGGTGGATGCTGGGGCCTGCGTCGGCCGGTGGCGGGTTTGCGTCGCTGCTGTCGCTCGCGCTCCTTCTGCTGTTTCAGTTGCACCTCGAGGATTGCCGAGTCGCACTCGCTTGATGCGTTCTCGTCCATTTTTGCTTAGAAGGGTTTATATTTTTTGCAAAGAAAAAGACAAATGCAAGAGAGAAAGAGAGAGAAAGTAATTTGATATATATGCTGTTGAAGAATGTGCACAATTTCTTTCTCATTTTTTTTTTTTTTTTTTTAATATATATTTTTCAAGTTTGAATTTTTGAATTTTTTTTTCTTTCAGAAATTCGCATCATTTCTATTTTTACCAACATTGCAATTCTTCGGCTCAAACATGGCAGACGACACGGATTCCGAGGCCATTTGCTACCTGATCAAGTCGATGTTCCTGAGCATCGAGCGGCTCGACACCTTCATCTACTGCTGGATCAACAAGCAGGAGAAGAGCATGAGCGTGCGCGAGATCGTGCTCTGGTTTGTGCAGCACATCATGGAGATGGAGAAGACGCCCGCGGGGATCCGCCGTCGCAACACGCGGTTCAAGTGCGCGGACGGCTACCTGCACATCTTCCGTAACAGCGCGCTGCGGATCCCCCTCAACCTGCTGAACGAGCCCGAGCTGCTGCTGCTGCGCCACATGATGACCACGGAGCGCGTCCACCGCTACTTTGCGAAGATTGTCATCCACCGCCAGAACGCCGACGACGTGCAGTACACGGACTTCCTCTTCAACGCAAAGCTGCGCGACATCATCCCGCGGGACGTGATTTGCGCGCGCTTCCTGGCGCTCGTGCTCTGCGACATTGTCAACAACAAGGGGCGCCAGTCCGCGGCGTGCGTCTTCGAGGCCGTCAACCAGATGCGCGCCGCGCTCGTGCAGCTGCAGCTGATGTACAGGAGCGGCGACACCGATCTGCTGCCTGAGCTCTTCCTCTGCATGGATGTGGTGGACTACCGTGTCGACAGCATCCTGCGCGGCTGGACCAAGCAATCCTCGCTGCTGCCGCCCTCCATCTCGGAGCTGTCGCCCAAGACCGTCAAGTCGCTCGAGTTTGTGTGAAGAAAGAAAAGAAAGTAAGAAAGAAAAAAAAAATTTGCGCGAAATCAGGTTTTTTTTTTATTGATCTGCACAAACTTGTCCTCCCACGCGGCGGCCTTTTTGCGCCCAAAGAACCCCCGCAGCTCCCGCAGCACGAGCAGAAACATCACAAAGGCGAAGAGCGCAAAGCACGCAATTTCGATGTCCCGCATCATCACGACCGCATGGTCATCGTAGAACCCCGACACGTTGATGAGGGGGCGGCTCTCGCACGGCGCACAACTGCAGTTGCTGGCGGGATCCACCACCACCTTGCAGGCGACGCGCTTCTCGTACGCAACGGAGGTGTTGGTGACCATGACGCCGCTGTCCACGACCATGCGGCAGATTTCGTAGCCCTTGCCCTTCAAAAACGTCTGCACATCACTTAAATTGACTGTCTGTGGCTTCATCACGTTTGAAGAAAAAAAAGAAATAAACCAAAAAGAGATAGAAAAAAAAACACACAATTAATTTATTATTATTATTGTTTTAATTTTTTTTTTCTCTCTTGCCTTTTTTTTTACACTTCAAATTCGATGAAAAAATCTCCTTTTTTGCGTTATTGAGGAGGGAAGTTCAAATCTCTCGCATTCAATCGATGGGGTTTATCAGTTCTTTGCACCTTTTCTTTGAGATCAACCACTTTTTTCGATTCAGGCGCATATTGGAGCATTCGCGTGCCACTGACCCATGATATAGCAATTCCGATCAGCACCAGATTGAGATAGAGGGATGCCGACATGAGATTGGGATAGACTGCGGCAACGTGGCGGGTCTGGTCGAGAATTGCGGCATTGGTGTTGGTGATTGCGTGATTGTCCAAGGGGGCAAGGGATTGTGTGTGCCAGACGATGGCCAACTGCAGTGTGGTGTAGCTCACGATGACGGGCACAAACAACGCGTTGTCAAAGGAGAAGAGGTCGATGATGTATTGCGACGACTGTGCGCTCACGGTGGTGTATCCGATGTACGATATGACCAACATCAAGATGCTCTGCACAACGGTTAGCACAATGGCGTATATCCAAAGGGAATGGTTGAGCCATCGCACCCCATACAAGGTGCTGAGATTGATGATGACGACGGCAAAGATGACGATGAACTGGATGATCTTGATGACTCTGACGGTCATTGGGTAGTCCCATGCCACAAGATTGTATCGGCTCACTTCTTTCGCGCTGGTTCTTCTGCTTTGCTTGCCGCTTGTTGCTCTGGACATGACACGCAGCAAATACGGCGACGAGCCGTTCTTGCATGTCAAGTAGTGGGTGAATGCGGCATAGACCACAAAGATGGTGAAGGGTCCTGCAATGGTCGAGAACATCTGGAAGTCCACGAACCAGTGCATCTTCTCTGGCACCGCGGGGTTGAAGCGTGGCAGGGTGCCGTCGTTGTCGTTGACCACATCAATGTTGCTGACGGCGATGATCATCAGCAACACGTAGACGCAAACAAGGACGATGTGAACGAAGATCGTGCGGAATTTGATTGTGCTGTCCATTGCGCGCTTAACTCCCTTCTCTCGTGATGCGGTGTCGAGCGACCATGAGTATGCAGCAAAGAGGCCGAAGTAGAAGATGTAGAAGAGAAACGCAATGCCCCCAATCACATAGATGGTGATGACGTTGAGCCCCACGTTCCACTCGAGAAGCGCAAACATGCTGATGATGGTGAAGATTGCGAGAATGATGTAGTGGATGTAGCCCACGATTGCGTAGGCGGTCATGGGGCTGAAAATGTCGTTGGGGTTTCGTTCGTCATCATTCTCAGTGGTGATGTCCTCTTCGTCGTCCATGAGACGCAGCCCGAAGCAGATGGTGGCGCCAAAGTTCATGATCGTGAAGAGGATGACGCTCACGGCAACGTTCTTGAACTCAAAGACGTTGATGTTGAGCGCGGTGGAGCTGGGCGCATCCATGTTGGGGTGGTGCAGGAACTTGGGGTGGTGGTCGAGCCAACCGTACATGGCGACAAAGCAGAATGTGCTGACGACGATGTTGGTCAAGAGCCGCATGTTGAAGGCCCTTTCACGGTTCTGGGTGTTGACGTCGCGCATCGCCAATGCCTGATCCACCTTTCCCTCGATCTCAAGCAACGGTTCGCCTTTTATTTTCTTGCTTAGGAGTTCTTGCTGCTGTTCATTGAGTTTGTTGATGGTGCTCATTCCGTACGACATGGAAAAGAAGTACGGGTTGCGGAAACGGGCCACGCCCCATATCCATGTGTTGAAGAGGAGACTCAGCCCCTTCACGACCGTGTAGTAGATGACAAAGGCAAACACACCCCACTCGGTTGCGCCTATAATGTATGCCACAAATATGCCCATGGTGATGATGTCGTTTGCCAAGGACGTCAGGGTCTCCACCTTGACGAACTGCAGGTAGTTGTTGTGCTCGGTGATTATTGTGTCTTCGTCGCTCTCTGACATCTTGTTTTCTTCTTCCTGTTTGAAACGAAACAAATCGCAATGGTTTGTATTTATATATATATATTTTTTTTTTTAGAACTTCAATGTGCGTGTGCGTGTGTGTATGTTTTTTTTTTTCACTTTAAAAGAACAAAATAAAAAAAAAACAACTGTTGAATTCAATCATGCAAGACTTTGATGTATATACATTGAAAACACTGGCAACAATGAGAGAGGAAAAAAAAACTATTCGCATGCTCAGGGGTGAAAAACAAAATTCCATCATTTGAACACACAGGAAAGTTTTTGATTGTTCTGTTTTTTCTGCCGCAGTCACCACCATTATGAGAAAAGCTGACTTCAACAAGAGCCCACCCACCATTGCCGACTCATGGAAGTGCAGGAAATTGCGGCCAATATGGCACTTCTGGGTGCCGTTCGTGTTCTTCTTCGTCTTGTCGTTCGTGTGGATAGACTTCCTGAAAAAGGTGTATCCGAAAAACCACGTCTACAACATAATCAAGGCGACGGATGTGATCATCAACGTGTCGACGCTCGTGATCTTCATCCTCTCGGTCGTGACCATCCACCGCGAGGACAAGCGCGCAAAACTGGTGCGGTCCCTCATCACGACCTACATGCGCCTGACGAACACGATATACAGCGGCCTGAAGTACGAGAACCTCACGACGGCCGCCAGCAACAAGAACGAGCGCCGCTTCAAGGAGTTCCAGGTCATCACGACCCTTGACGGCAAGGGCGCGACAAACTTCCCCGCGGACAACCTGCTGCAGGAGATCAACCTGCTGATTGTCGGCTCGCTGATCGCGACGTACTGGCAGATGTCCTCGGGCTACAAGCTGGAGGAGTTTGAGGCGGGCGTCTTCAGCAAGCGGGTGTCGGACAAGGACCTGTCCGAGCAGCTCGACCGGATGCTGATGGCGATGTACAGCAACAACGGCAAGAAGATCAGCCAGTTCAATTGGCTGCGCAAAAAGCTGATCGACGACCAGGAGGATGTCGTGGGCCACTCCTTCCTGACGTCGCTGTCCATTCTGATGTTCAGCATCAAGGAGTCCAAGGGCACGACCGAGATGGACTTCAACGAGATGAACAAGATCATAGACACCGCGGCGGAGAAGCTGCGCAAGATCAGCATATACGACCAGGAAAGTTCCTTTTACGTCAATCAGACCATCTTCTACGTGCTGGGCATACTCTACTTTGCGGGGCTGCCCTTCCTACTCCTGCAGTACTCGGAGGAGATCCTCCTGTTTTTGTACCCCTTCATTGTGCTTGTGGTGGGCGGCGTTTTCGGTTACAGCATCTACGTGCACAATCTGTTTGTCAACCCCACGACGCGTCACGCCTACTACATCCACAAGGACATCTGGGAGTGTTCTGCCAACGCCGAGGTGCTGTTGGTGCGCTACATCTACCAGAACAAGAGCGACTTTGAGCCGCGCATTCACAAAACCGAGGCCCTGTACCGCATGTTTTTCGTCTGAGTCGCTTTTTCGTTTTTTCGTGACTCAAAATTTTTAAGTGAAAAAAAAAATAAATAAAGAAAGAAAGAAAAAAAAACAATCAATCAATCAATCGAACCATGTTTTTTATTATTATTACTGTTAATATTATTATTATCATCATTGAATCGTCCTCACGTTCACGTAGTACTGGAGCGGGGGTTTTTGCGCCATCTCGTGGACGCTGCTGTGTATCAAACCCATCTTGTTTTCGGGGGCGATGGGGGCCAACTTCAGTGTGGGGCAGGTCTGCGTCGCAAAGCCGAACTTGATGAAGATCCCGTCCTTGATTGTCGCCGAGACGGGGTTGCCGCTTGTGTCGTACTGGAACTCCTTGTAGCTCCGCGAGGTGAGCTCGGGCTGCTTGAGGAAGTTGGGGTTTTTTATTGGGTGAAAATTGCCGTTCTTGAACACCCACTTTGTTTTGCACGCAAAATCAACGGTCTTGCGGCGGGGCAGCTCGTGCAGGTTGGTGTAGGGGATCACGTCCCAGACGGTGAATGTCTCGACGTCGTATTGTTCGATGTGGTCGGCCGAGTTGCTCTTGCTTCCGTTGTAGGCGCTTATCTTGGTATTCATGTCGTTGAGGAAGGTGCGCATCTGGTTGTAGTACTGGGGCAGGTCGGCGATCGCCACGGGCTTGATGATGAAGCCGAGCATCTGGCCGCCAAGGATGTTCTTCTCCTCGTCAAAGATGTTGGTGGCAATGCAGGCCCCGTGATGGGCCATGCCCACGGTGCGCGCGCGGTCGCCGCTGAGCATCGTGAAGTCCTGCATGCTGACGCCGCGCTGGGTCAGGGGCGTGGCCATGCCCTCGCACACCCCCGCGATGCTGAGCCGCTCGCGGATGTCGTCCATCGAGGTGAACCACAGTTCCATGGCGTTGTCGTAGTAACGCTTGCGCCCCGACAGCCGTTTCTGCAGCTCGCGCTCGATCTTCAACTTGGTGCAGTCGATGAAGATCTCGCGCAGGTTCTCGATGTCCCACAGCGTGGCGGTGGGCCCCGGATGGGGGTTCTGGTCGTTGTAGTTGAAGAGGATTGTGCCTTTGCGCCAGTTCTTCTGCGAGTCGCCGCGCGTCTTGAACGAGAGGGGGATGGTCCATGTCTGGGTCGACAGCTTGATTTGCGGCTGCTTTGTGGCGGCGGATCCATCCACGGGCGGTTTCGTGTTGGTGAGCAGGAAGTCGGGTTGGTTGGGTCCCGAGCGGTCCTGCATCGTGGTGATGGGGGGTGCGCTGTTCAACTTCATCCTTTTCTTGTTTTAGTGCAAGGAAATCAAAATAAGATAAACAGCAGCTATATTTTTGCTTAAATCACGTGAAAAAAAAAACAAAAACAAAAACAGCAATTGTGTGTGATTAATTTTTTTTTTGTTTTCAAACCTCAACATGTGCGTTGATGGTTGTCTAATATATATACAGTTTTTATTTTTCATCTTTCTGCACGAACAAAAAAAAAAAAAAAAAAGCGAAGCAAACAAAAAAAAAAGGGGGGGGGGAGGAGGGTGCAAATGCCACACT
>Ga0315281_10003892_pt1 | contig 21790 bp, 21 predicted proteins | sample YL17G07_0_MG_FD_204540 | JGI IMG/M metagenome (GOLD analysis project Ga0315281, IMG submission 204540) | Sediment microbial communities from Yellowstone Lake, YNP, Wyoming, USA - YL17G07_0 | ecosystem: Environmental > Aquatic > Freshwater > Lake > Sediment | place: USA: Wyoming | collected... | reverse complement strand
GACGAGGGCGAGATCTTCTGGATGGGCACGCCATCGATGAGGATCTCGCCCTCGTCCGGCGCGTAGAACCGGCAGAGCATGGAGAGCAGGGTCGACTTGCCCGACCCCGACTTGCCGACGAGCCCGATCATCTCGCCCGCGCGCACCTTGAAGCTCACTTCCTTGAGCGCGGGCTTGCCCTTCTCGTAGGAGAAGGTCACGTCCTTGAACTCGATCGTGCCCTTGAGTTCCGGCATGGCGACGGCGTCGGCCGGGTCGTAGGCCTCGGGGGACGTGTCGATCGTCTCGAAGATCCGCTCCGCGCCCACGAACGCCCGGGTCATCCAGTTGTTGATCTGGCTGAACCACTGGAGCGGCCCGTAGAACATCCACAGGTACTGGGTGTACTCCATGAGCTCACCGATCGTCCAGGTCCCCTTGATGACGCCGTGGCCCGCGTACCACCAGGCGATGAGCGATCCCGAGGTCACGAAGAAGGACATGCCGGGGAAGAAGATGCCCCAGAACCGGTCCACCGTGTACTGCGCCAGGAACCACCGGTCGTTCTGCCGGTCGAACCGGCGTACCTCCTGCTTCTCCTGCGAGAAGGCCTTGACGACGCGGACACCGGAGATCGCCTCGTGCAGGCGGTTGTTGAGCAGGGCGTACTGGTTCCACGCCTTGTGCGACAGGCCGCGCACGTACTTCCAGAAGAGGAACTGCCCGATGAACATGAGCGGGACCGGGAGCATGACGAGGAGCGTCAGCTTCCACGACCGGACCCAGAGCAGGACCACGATGCCCCCGAGCATGAGCACGTTCTGGGCCAGGAACGGGAACCCGTCGATCAGGAAGTTCTGGAGCGTGGACGAGTCGTTCATGATCCGGGCCATGATGTTCCCCACGTGCCGCCGGTCGAAGAACTTCATCGCCAGCCGCTCGACCGCCTGGAAGACCTCGGCGCGGATGTCGCGGCCGACCCGGCCGCCGAGCCAGCTCAACTGGGTGCCGTTGTAGATCGAGATCAGGGTCGACCCGATGTTGATGGCCAGCAGGGCCCCGACCATCTTGAGGAGCAGGAGGACCCTTCCTTCGATGGGCACGGCCAGGGCTTCCGGGGTCGTGGGGTTGAGCGCCCGGTCCATGAGCACGCGCGTGATCTGGGGGGGCAGCAGCATGATGGCGGTGACGCCCGCGGCCAGCAGGACGGTGGAGGCCGTGAACCACGCGTAGGGCTTGAGGTACTGGAGGATCCGGCCCATCGCCTGCAGGTACCGGACGCAGAACGGGCACCGCTCGTTCGGGTCCACGAGGAGCCGGTGGCACCGCGGGCAGCGGTCCGGCTTGAGGTCCGAGGCCAGCAGGAGCTCCTTGCCCTTCGCGAGCTGGGAGATGCCCTTGGCGGCCTCGGCGAACCGGCCGGACAGCGAGTTCGAGTAGTGGACGAGGGGGATGCTCCCCGTCTTCGTCTTCACCATGAGCATGCCGCCGCCGACGATGGGGAAGACGTCGGCCGACTTGATGTCCTTGAGGGACAGCTCGACCGGAACCTTGCCGTTCTTGCGCCGTTCCACCGTCGCGTAGACCAGCACCCGCCGGTTCGTGACGACGAGCCAGCTCTCGCCGAACTTGAGGTCCGTCGAGAGGTCGGAATCCAGCCGGAACAGGATCTCCTCGCCCTTGTCGAGGGATCCGTTCAGCCTGGCTTCAAGCTCGGGTGGCAAAGGTTTTGTCGCTAGCATCCGGTTCTCCTGCGGGGTCTTAAGGGTTTCGGTTCCTGGCGGCTAGAACTTGCCCGGGGTCGTGCCGGAAGCACGCCGGGACGCCGGGCGCCCCGGAGGCGGGGCGGACGAGACGCGAATCCGCTCGTGCTTCATTGGGGTATTGTAACACGCGCGTGAGATAATGCGCCCATGAACTCGCCCGCGGGGGAAATGCGACCGATCATGGCCGAGCGCATCCGCCGGTTGCCCGAGTACCTGTTCGCGCGCGTGAACGCGATCAAGGCGGCGGCGCGCGCGCGCGGCGTGGACGTGATCGACCTCGGGATGGGCAACCCGGACCGGCCGCCGGCGCCGTTCATCATCGAGAAGCTCTGCGAGGCGGCGCACGACCCCAAGGCGCACCGGTACTCGGCCTCCCGGGGCATTCCGCACCTGCGGCGGGCCATCGCGCAGGGCTACCAGGATCGGTTCGGCGTCGAGCTCGACCCCGAGCGCGAGGTCGTCGTCACGATCGGATCCAAGGAGGGGCTGACGCACCTCATGTACGCGCTCCTGAACGAGGGGGATACGGTCCTCGTTCCGTCTCCGACCTACCCGATCCACACCTACGGCGTCCTGCTGGCCGGCGGCCGGCCGGTGACCGTGCCCCTCGGCGACCCCGAGACGCTCGTGGACCGGTTCTCCGCGGCGCTCAAGGTCGCCACTCCGCGGCCCCGGATCGTCCTCTGCTCGTTTCCGCACAATCCCACCGCGGTGACGGCCGAGCGGCCGTTCTTCGAGCGCCTCGTCGCCTTCGCGAAAGCGGAAGGGCTCTTCGTCATCCACGACCTCGCGTACGGGGACATCGTCTTCGACGGGTACCGCGCGCCGAGCTTCCTCGAGGTCCCCGGCGCCCGCGAGGTCGGGGTCGAGTTCTTCAGCATGACGAAGTCGTACAGCATGGCCGGCTGGCGCGTGGGGTTCATGGTCGGCAACGCGGAGGGCGTGGCCGCCCTCACGAAGATCAAGAGCTACCTCGACTACGGAATCTTCACCCCCGTCGCGGTCGCGGCAATAGCGGCTCTCCGGGAGGGCCTCGAGCCCTGCCGCGAGGCGGCGGAGACCTACCGGGCCCGGATGGAGATCCTCGCGGAGGGGCTTGAGAAGCAGGACTGGGTTCTCGCCAGGCCGAGGGCGACGATGTACGTCTGGGCCCGCCTTCCGGACGCGTTCCTGCCCATGGGCTCAATGAAGTTCGCCGAGAACCTCCTCGAGGAGGCCGCGGTCGCGGTCTCGCCCGGCCCCGGGTTCGGCCCGGAGGGGGAAGGATACGTGCGGTTCGCGCTGGTGGAGAACGAGGAGCGCATCCGCCAGGCCCTGCGGAACATGCGGCGGCTGAGCCCTCCGCGCGCGGGTGCCTGACGTGCTCCAGTACCTCCACGTCAGCGGGCCCCGGGGCCGGCTCTGGGTGCTGAATGCCTTCAATCTCGAGATCAAGCCCGGCGAGACCGTTCATGTCACGGGGCCTTCGGGGTCGGGGAAGAGCCTGCTCGTCCGCATGGCTCTCGCGTCCGCGGCGCCGGCCAGCGGAACGGTCTTCGTCAACGGCATCAACCCGCACAAGACGTCGGTGGCCGGCCGGCAGGGACTGCGCCGCGTGGTCTCGGCCGTCCTGGATGACGAGCCGGAGCTGGATCTTCCGGCGGAGGTCTGGGTCGCGCTCGGCCTCGCATGCGCCGGGCGGTCATGGCCCGCCTCCGTCGGTGACGCCCGGGACGCGCTCGCGCGCTTTGGGCTCGGGGGCGTCGCAACGGAGCCGTTCCGCCGTCTCCCGCGCGGCACCCGGTACGCGCTCGCGCTGGTGCGGGCGTTGATCCGGAAGCCCCACCTCATCCTCGTGGACTGGGCCGCCGACGACGGAGCCGGGATCCCCGAGTCCCTGCGCTCGGACTTCGCCTCGTTCGCCGCGAACGCGGGGGCGGTTCTCATGACGGGGGAGCCGGGCCGTAACGCCGCGCCGCCGGGCGGGCGCGTCGAGCGTCTCGCCGGTCCCCTTGGCTCCGCCGGCGCCGCGGCGGCCGGGACCGGGGGGGATTCCTGATGGCCGTGCCCGGCCGTCCCTGGTTCCGGTACGGGCCGATCGCGGGCCCCCGTGGCGCGGCGCTGTGGCTGCTCTGGGCCGCCTGGGTCGCGGGCGGGCTGGCGTTGTGGGCGGGGCTGAGCGCCAGGGGCTGGCTCGTGGCGCGGCGTCCCCAGCTTGCGATCGAGGCATTCATCGCCCCCTCCGCCACGGCGGCGCAGACCGAATCGTTCGGCCAGGCGGTGCAGGTTCTGCCCTGGTGCTGCGGCTTCCGGTACGTGAGCGCCGAGGACGCGCGCCTGGAGGCGGGGCGCGACGACCGGGTCAGGTCCCTGCTCGAGGCCTACGGCGCCAACCCGTTCCTGCGCTCCTTCCGCGTGACCCTGTGCCCGGGAACGATGGAGTTCTGGCATGAAGCCGCCGACTGGATGAAGCGCCAGCCCGGCATCGCGTCCGTGCGGGCCCCGTCCGTGCAGGCGCCCCGGCTGCTCGAGACCGAGCGGCTCGTTCTCGCGATCGCGAGGGCGGGCGCGTGGGGACTGGGCGGGTTCGCCCTGCTGGCCGCGGCGTTCGCCCTGGGGGCGCTGGCGGGGAACCTGAGGCGGGAGCTCCGCGTCTACGCGGAGCTGGGCGCGACGTCCATGGGGATTCTTCGCAGGGCGCTCTGGGCGCTCGTGGTCCCGTCGGTCTTCATCGCGGCCCTCGTCGTTGTCGGGATGGAACTGGTGAACGTCCTTGGGCGGCTCGGGGGCGTCTGGGCCGCGGGTCCCCTCCAGCCCCTCCCCGACTTCCCGCACGAGGCCGGAGGCGGCCTTCTGGCGGCGGCCGTCGTGCTCCCCGGGCTTGCGGCCGCGGTCGCGGCCGCGATGCGCCGGCAGTAGCCCGGGGCGCGTTGGCGCGCGGGGGGGCTGCCGGGGCGGGGACCATGCGGTGGCTGTGGCTGTCGGTCTTCCTTCCCCTCTTCGGCCTCTACCTTCGCTCGCTGTGTCCCACGGTTCCGTTCGAGGACGGCGGCGAGATGATCTCCCCCGCCTTCACCCTGGGAATCCACCATCCGCCCGGCTACCCCGTGTACGCGCTCGTGGGGCGGCTGTTCGCCCTGCTCCCGCTGGGCTCGATCGCCTTCCGGTTCAACATGCTGTCGGGCGCGTGCGGCGCCGCCGCGTGCGGCCTCGCGGCGTGCGTGGCATGGCGCGTGCTTGCAGGCGTCAAGGGGTATCGCCCGGCGGCCGCATGGATCGCGTCACTGGCAGGGGGGCTCCTCCTCGGGGTTGCCCCGCAAATCCGGTGGCAGTCCGCGATCGCGGAGAAATACGCGATGAACCTGGCTTTCAACGGCCTCCTGGCGCTCGCCATGGCGGCCGGGCTCGCCTCCCTGCGTGCTTCCGGCCGCGTTTCATTCCGGTGGCTCTTCCTGCTCGCCCTGGGCTGGGGCCTCTCCGCGAGCCACCACGGCCAGACGGTCTACTTCGGGCCCGCCGCGGCGCTCCTGGGCTGGTGGGCGCTCCGGCGGATGCCTCCCGGGAAGCGGGCGCGCACGGTCGCGCTTCTTGTCCTTCTGGCGGCATTCGGCATGTCCGTCAAGTTCCTCTACCCGCCGGTCCGGTCGGCGGCCTCGCCCCTCTTCAACTGGAACCAGCCCGCCGTGTTCGCGACCTGGGCCGACTACATGGCGGGAGGGCCCTACCAGTACCGGATCCTGTACTGGACGCCTTTGCAGGTTCTCCAGCGGCTGGGGCGGCACCTGCGCGACTACCCGCTCCAGCAGTTCGGCTGGCCCGGCATGGCGCTGGGCCTCTTCGGGCTGGGCTGGCTGGCGCTCAACCGCGGCCGTGAAGCGGCAATCCTGGCCCTGGTCTGGGGCACGGGCGTCGCATACTGCGTGAACTTCAGCCTCGAGGGGATCGCGGTGCAGACCTACTACATGCCGACGTTCCTGATCCTGAGCGTCTGGATCGCATGCGGGATTGCGGCGGCGGCGGCGTGGCTGGGGAGGCGGAGCCGCGCGATGCTGGCCGGGCTAGCCATTGCGTTCATTATCTGGGCGGTCTGGCAGGGGGCGCGGCACGGGGAGCAGGCTCGGCGCGACCGGCACTACTTCGCATACGATTTCTCCAACGCCCTGCTCCGGAGCTGTGCGCCGGGCAGCCTCCTCGTGGCCTACACCGACTACGACCTCTTCCCGCTCTGGTACACGCACTACATCCTGGGCGTCCGGCCGGACGTCATTCTCGTCAACTCCAACTTCGTCGCCGCGGAGGGTTCCACCGAGACCGTTGAGGGGCGAAAGCAGGTGTTTCTGATCTTCCCCAGGGGGCATGAGGCACTCGCGAAGCGGTTCGTCAAGCTCAAGGATCTCCTCGCTCACGACCCCGGCCGGCCCGTCTTCTTCTCCGTGATCTACGACGCCGCGCGGGGGCTGGATCTCCTGCCGCAGGGGGCGGCCTACCGGCTGTGCCGCGACCCCGGGGAGCTCCTGCGCTCGGACGTCCCCGCCGAGCGGCGCCGCTGGGCGGCTTGGCGCCCCGTGCGCGGGGTCTTCGACGACCGGGTGCCCAAGGACAGCAACGTGCGCTCCACTCTGAGCTACTACCCCTACGGCGACTACCGCCGCGGGTACGTCCTGGAACGGCAGGGCCGGGAGGACGAGGCGCTGGCCATGTACCGGACCGCGCTCAAGTGGCCGGATTTCTACGGGGAAGGCCGCGCGGCAGCGCACGCCTCGATCGGGCGGTTCCTGTATCGACGGCGCCACGATGCGGCCGGGGCGATTTTCGAGTACCGGGAGGCCGTGCGGGTCATGCCCGACTGGCTCTTCGCGCGCCGCGCCCTCGGCGCCATACTCGCGGCCGAAGGCCGGTGGGGCGACGCCCTGGCCGAGTTCCAGAAGGTGCTCGAACTGGCGCCGCGGGATGCCATGGCCGCCGCCGACGTGAGAAGGATCAAGGCCCTTGCCGGCGTCCGGGCGCGGGAGGTTGTCCCCGCGAAACCACGGCGAGCGCGATAAGCACGGTGAACACGGTGAGCACGGCCGATCCCGCGGGCATCGTGTCGTCCTTCATCCGGTCTCTCCTGACGGCGTTCGTCCTGGCGGAGGCGTTCTCGCTCGCCGGGCGGACGGTCAACCGGCTCTTCATCCGCGGACGACCCCTGCCCGGCGGATCTCCGGGGGCGGGGTTCCTCTGCGGCTGGTTCGTCTTCGGGACGCTCGCGCTGGGGATCGGGTGCGCCGGACTGCTCTCGGCGCCGCTCGTGCTGGCGGCGGGCGCGGGTGTTGCAGCCGCGTGCGCAATGCGCTCCTCCGGCGGATCGTTCAGCGGCGGGATCGCGGCGGCGCTGTCGGGAACCCGGCGCCTGGAGGCGGGGGCGCTGGCGGCGGTTCTGGCGCCGGCCCTGCTTCTTCTCAACGTGCCGGAATGGGAGATCGACTGCTACATCTACCACCTCGGCGCGCCGGACCAGTGGCTGAACGCGCACCGCGTGCTGACCGAAGGGGTGCCGCTCTCGCACCACTTCCCGCTTCCGTTCGACGCCGCGTTCACGGCGGTCCTCGCGCTGGGCGCGCCCCTGGCTGCGAAGTGGCTGGTGTTCCTGAGCCTCCCTGCCGCCGTCACGGCGTTCCTCGATGCCCGCGGCAGGCCGCGCGCGCCGGGATCGCCGTGGCTCGCGCTGGTCCTGTCCCTCTCGTGCCTCACCGTGTTCCAGTGCATGGTGGTGGGGAAGAACGACCTGCCGGCCGCGGCCGCATGCGTGGCGGGCGTCTCGCTGTTCCGGGCCGGCCGCCGCGCCGCAGGTTCCCTCTTCCTGGGGATGGCGGTCGCGGGCAAGCCCGTGCTGGCGCCTCTCGCCCTGGTCGCGGCCGCCTGCTGGTGGCCGTGGACCCGGCCGCGGGCGTGGCTGCCGCTCGCGGCCGTCGCCCTCGTGCCCGGCCTGCCGTGGTGGACCAAGTCCGCGATCGCGCTCGGGAACCCGGTCGTCCCGTTCGCGGCCGGGCTGTTCCCGGTCCTGGGATGGGACGCGAGGAACTGGGAAGGCTTCGCCCGGCATCAGCGGAGCCTCTGGGTCGCGCAGGCGTGGACGCCGGGGGTCTTCGCCGGTGCGGCGGTCTCCTGGGCGTGGCGCGAGGGGATCGTGACGGTCCTCCTGGTGCCGCTGGGACTCGTGCTGTCCCCGGCACGGCGCGAGCTCGGGGTCTGCGTGGCGGCGGCCGCGGTCGCGCTGTTCCTCGGACACCAGTTCCGCTACCTGCTTCCGGCGGCGTGGTACGCGGCCCTCGTCATCGCGGCGGACGACGGGTTCTGGCGCCGGCCCTGGCACCGCCGGGCGGCCGGATGGGCGGCCGTTCTCCTCGTCGCGGGCCGCTGGTTTCCCGGTCCAATGGCCGACGTCGCGCGGGTTCACCTGTCCGAAGCCCTCATGTCTCCGGAACGCGTCCTCGCCCGGCGTTGGCCCGCGTTCAGCGGGATCCGCGCGCGGCTGGGGGAGACCCGCCCGGGAAGGATCCTGCTCGTGGGCGAGATGACGACGTTCGGGTTCGACGCGACGATCCGGTACGGCGGCGGGCTGGGGGAGACTCCCCTGATGTGGCGGTTCGCGAGCGAGAACCGGTCCGCGGACGGGATCGCGAAGCGGGTCCGGCAGACGGGATGCCGCCTCCTCGTCTACAACCACGTGACCGCGAAGTGGATCCAGAAGTACGCGAGGCGGTTCCGGTGGGACGAGCCCATGATCCGCGCCTACGCGGACTACGCGGCTTCGCGCACCGTCCCGGAGTGGACCACGGCCGGGTTCGATTTCTCCCGCGGCGGCTACGTCATCCTCCGGCTGGAGGCACGCGGCGCTCGGGTCCCGGGACCGGTCCGGTACCTGCCGGGGACCGAGATGATCCACGTGCGGGGTCCGGAAGTCCTGGGGTCCAGCGAGTATCCCGTCGTCCTCGCCGACATGGAAGCCCTGTGCCGGGCTCATCCCGCGGTCCTGCCGTTCCGGGCGGAGCTCGGCTACGCGTGCGCGAAATCCGGGATATGGAAGGAGGCCCATGCGGCGCTTGCGCCCGTCGTGGCCGCCGGCGTGGCGGACAGCACGAGCCTGCCCGCGTTCGCCGAAGCCGCGCTTCATCTGGGACATTTGGCCGATGCCGAGCGGGCCTGGCGGGCCGCCCTCGGGGCGAATCCCGCCCGCGATCCGGTCTTGCGGCTGGGCATCGCGCGGACGTGCCGGGTCGAGGCCACCGCGGCCGCGGGGCGCGGGCGGGCCGGCGAAGCCGGGAGTGCGGCCGCCCGCGGCCTGGAAGCGCTCGCGGTGCCGGCGGCGGGGGAGTGGGGAGAGCGGGAGAAGGAGCGCGCCGTCGAGACCGCGTACCTGAAGGGACTTCTGGCCGACGTCCGGACGGCTCTCGGGGACACGGCGGGCGCGGCCCGGCTCTACCGCGAGGCGCTCGAGGCCGCTCCCGGCCTGCCGGGCTCGGACGCCTGGCGGCGCGAGCTGGACCGTACTTCCGGAGCGAGATGATCGTTCCGGCGGCCGCCGCCTGGCTCGGGCTGTTCCTGGTCTACCTGCGTTGCGCGGCCGGGACCTTCTACTTCGAGGATTCGCCGGAACTGCTGGCATGCGCGGCGACGCTCGGGAACAGCCACGATCCCGGCTACCCGCTGTGGCTCCTGGCCTGCCGGCTCGCCTTCCTTCTCCCCGTGGGGTGTCCCGCGTTCCGCGTCAACCTCCTTGGGGCGGCGTGCGCGGCCGGGGCGGCGGCGCTCCTCGGCGCGCTCGTGGCGGCGGCCCTGCGGGCGTGGGGGCGCCCGTCGCCCGTCGCCGCGGGGGCGGGGCTCTTCGTGGCGCTGGTGTGGGGACTCTCGGACACCTTCTGGTGGCAGGCCGGAATCGGAGACAAGTACCCGGCCTTCTACCTGTCGTTCGTGGCCCTGCTCTGGGCGTCCTGGAGGGCCGGCACCCCCGCGGACGGGGGGATGCGCGCGCGCCGGTTCCTCGGGCTCTCCCTCCTGGCCGCCGCCGCCCTCGCGCACCACCCGTTCATCCTGTTCGCACTGCCCGCCGTCCTCGCGGGTCTGCTCGCGAGTTCGAAGGGCCCGCGGCGGTTCCCGCGCCTCGCCGCGGTCGGGCTCGTGGTCTTCATCCTGCCCGCCTCGACGCGGGCGCTGTACCCTCCGGTCCGCGCGGTCTCGGACCTCGACTGGGGGGATCCCCGGACCGCGTCGCGGCTCGTGCACTACGTGGGCGCCGCCCGGTACCGGCCGGTTGCCGGCGACTCCCGGATGGCGGTCACGCAGAGCGCGTGGGGGACGGGAACCCGGCTCTTTGCGCGCCTGCTCCGGGAGGACATTCCCGTTCTCCTTCTCGTCGGGTTTCCGTTCGGCCTCACGCTCGCGATCGCGCGTGCCCCGGTGTGGAGCCTGGCGGCGCTCGCGTGCGTGGTCCTCAACCTGGCCTTCGCGATCCACACCCCGATCAAGGTCGCGCGCTGGTTGGGACCCGCGTGGGCGGTCATCGTCATGCTCGCGGGCGTGGGGGTGGGGATCTTCGCGGGGTGGCTGAGGCGCCCGCGCGCGGCGCTCTGCGCGGCTTTCGGCGCCGCGCTCCTCGCGGGAGCGTGGCAGGCGGCGCGGGGAACGGCCCGCAACGACCTCGCGCGGTTCTACGCCGCGCATGACTACGCGCGGAACCTCCTGGTCTCCCTCCCGCCGGGCGCGGTCTACCTCGGGCGCGGCGACGCGGATCTCTTCACCCTCTGGGCGATGCGGTTCGTGGAGGGGGACCGGCCGGACGTCGAGGCCGTGGGCATGGGGTCGCTCGTGGACCAGGTGCCCGCCGACGTGGGAGGGGACCGGCGGCTCCTGTCCCGGTTCCGGATGATCCGCGGCGGCTGGGAGGCCCTCCGGTGGCTCCTGGGTCCGCCGCCCCAGCCGGGGGCGTTCTACGCCAAGACCGGCTACGACCGGGAACTCTGGGAGACCCTGGGGCTCGGCCTGCACCGGGGGCGCGGGCTGGTGGCCCGGCTTCCGGGGCAGTGGGACCCGGCGGGGAGCCTGGCGGAGACCCGGCGGGCGGTCCGGGCGTACACCTGGCGGGGCATCCGCTACGCCCGCGCGGGAGCCGTCTTCGACCTCGACCGGCCGCGGGACGAGCTGGCCCGGGACGCCCTCCTGCACTGCGCGTTCTGTTTTTCATCGCTGGGATCGCAGTTTTTGGTCTTTGACGGCCCGCGGCGGGCGGCCGAGGCGGCGTGGTCCTTCGGGGTCGCCCGCCGGCTCGCGGAGCCGCTCCTGGGACCCCTGCCGGAACCGTCGGACGGGCTCCCGCCGTTCGAGCTCGCGATCGCCGAGCGGATGGCGCTCGCGGCCGGGTGCGAGAGACTCTCCGGCATCTTCGCCGCCCGGGAGGTCGCGCCGCTCGCGTACTCGTACCTTGCCGCCGCCGACTCGCTCCGGATCCGGGTCGCGCGGTGAAAATCGCCGGAAAAATTCTTGACAACGCGCGCTCCGTATGTTCTGATAGTTTAAGTTCGAAGCGACATGCATGGAGGAACGAACCGACATCGATACGACAGCGTGTTCAGCTTTGAAGTTTCCGGCGCTCGGCGTCGGTTGGGCGAGTCCCGGGAACTGAGTGGCGTTGTGAGGGGCAGTGGCGGAGTCACTGCCCCTTCGTGCATTCGAAGGAGGTGCGGCTAGGCTTGGAATCACTCGGCAAGCACATTCTGGTCGAGTTCTACGGCTGCGACGTCAATCTCCTGAACAAGGCTTCGGCCCTGAAGGAGCTGCTTGAGGATGCAGCGCGCGAGGCGCACGCGACCATCGTCGAGTCGTTCGTCCACCAATTCAGCCCGTTCGGCGTGAGCGGCGTCGTCGTGATCGCCGAGTCGCACCTCACGATCCACACCTGGCCGGAATACGGCTACGCGGCGGTGGACCTCTTCACGTGCGGGGAAGAGATCGATCCCTGGAAGTGCTACTACTACCTCAACGACAAGCTGAAGGCCAAGCACTCCACCACCATCGAGATGCGGAGGGGAACGATCGACACCCCGTTCCTCCGGCACAAGCCCCAACCCGTCAAAGTGGCGGCCTGACCCCTGTGCCCAAGCGCAAGGCCGGGCATCCGCCGCCGGAGCCCGGCGTGGACATCAAGAACAGCCGGTGGTTCATAGAGTTCACGACCCCGCACGAGGCGCACATGCACGCCATGAAACGGTTCATCGCCGCCGTGGACAGCCCGTTCCAGAAGGTCGAGATCGCGGAGTCCTACCAGTTCGGACGGTGCCTGATGTTGGACGGCAAGATGCAGTCCGCCGAGAAGGACGAGTTCATCTACCACGAGGCGCTCGTGCATCCCGCGCTGGTGACCCACCCGAACCCAAAGCGCGTGGCCATCATCGGCGGCGGCGAGGGCGCCACGATGCGGCACTGCATCATGCACCGCACGGTCGAGAAGTGCTGGATGATCGACATCGACCAGGCGGTAATGGACCTCTCCCGGAAGTACCTGCCGGAGTGGGGCGGGGGCATCTGGCGCGACCGGCGGTGCATCATCAGGGCGGCCGACGGCCGGAAGTTCCTCGAGCGGTCGAAGCGGGGTTCGTTCGACGTGATCATCATCGATCTTTCCGAGCCGGTCCCCGGCGGGCCCTCGTATCTGCTCTTTACGAAGGAGTTCTACCGCATCGTCGCCGACAAGCTCGGGCCGGACGGGGTCATATCGCTCCAGTGCGCTTCCACCTCGGCGCCGGATCTCAACATGCACGCCATGATCATCCGCACCCTGCGCACGGTGTTCCCCCACGTCAGGGCTTTTTCCATCGAGGTGCCCGCGTTCGACCTGCCCTGGGGCATCGCGGTCGCGGGCAAGACCCAGGATCCGGTGCGGCTCGCGGGATACGAGGTCGACCGGCGGCTCGCGGACCGGGGGGTCAGGGGGCTCAAGTACTACGATGGGGTCACGCACGAGGGGATCTTCAAGGTGCCCAGGTACCTCCGCGACGCGTACGCCGCGCCCGGGGACATAATCACGGATGACTCGCCGCTCTTCACGTCGATCTAGGGCGAGGTCCCGCAAGCACTACCGCTCCGGCGGCGGCACAGCCGCCGCCTCCGCGCGGCCGGGCCTGGGCCCGGCCGAACCGCCGGTCCCCCCCGAACAGCGGCGGGCGCCGCTTTTCGAGGCGATCGTCCGGTACGTCCGGTCCGGCAAGGCCTCCTTCCACACCCCGGGCCACAAGCACGGCCGGGGAATCTACGCCCCCCTGCGCCGCTTCCTGGGCCGCCGCGTCTTCCAGGCCGATCTCACCTACCTGGAGGAGGTGGATTCGCTCCACGAGCCCCGGTCCGTGATCCGGGAGGCCCAGCGGCTGGCGGCACTGGCCTTCGGGGCCGACGAGACGTTCTTCCTCGTGAACGGCACCTCGGTGGGGAACCAGACCATGCTCTGGGCTTCCGTCCGGGAGGGGGAGCGGATCGTGATCCCGCGCAACGTCCACCGGTCCGTGTTCGCGGGGCTCATGCTCACGGGCGCCCGCCCGGTCTACGTCTCTCCCCCGGTCCTCGACGACTGGGGGATCTACGGGAACATCTCGCCGGAGCAGGTCCTCGAGGCCATCCGGACGAATCCCGGATGCCAGGCGGTCCTGGTCACGTACCCGACCTACTACGGGCAGACGCCGGACCTCGCCCGCATCGTCGCGGTCGCGCACCGCGCGGGAGCGGCGTGCCTCGTGGACGAGGCGCACGGTCCGCACTTCGGGTTCCACGAGGAGCTTCCGCCGTCGGCGATGGCGTGCGGGGCGGATCTCGCCGCGCAGAGCACGCACAAGGTCCTGGGGGCGATGACGCAGGCGTCCATGCTCCACCTGGCGGGCGCCCGCATCGACCGGGCCCGGCTCAAGATGGGGCTCCAGCTCCTCCAGTCCACGAGCCCCTCCTACGTCCTGCTCGCGTCGCTCGACGTGGCCCGGCTCCAGATGGCGGTTTCCGGCCGGCGCCTGCTCGACCGCGTCATCTCGATGACCCGCGAGACCGTGCGCGCCCTGAACCGCGTTCCGGGCGTGCGGTGCTTCGGCCCCGAGCACTGCGGGCGGCCGGGAGCGTTCGGGTTCGACGAGACCCGGATCGTGTTCCACGTGGACTGGCCGGTCTCGGGATTCGAGGTGGCGCGCCGGTTCCGCGACGAGTACCGGCTCCAGCCCGAGATGGCCGACGGGTCGAACGTCCTCTTCCTCATCGGGCAGGGCAACACGTGGAGCCAGCTCAAGCGGATCGTCCACGCCGCGCGGCGGCTGGAGCGCGACTACCGGGGCCTCACGGTCCACCGCTCGCCCCTGCACCTGCCCGCCCTGGAGCCGGCGCGGGTCGTGCTGACGCCCCGGGAGGCCGTCCTCGGCCGGGCGCGCCGGGTGCCGCTCGCCGACGCGGCGGGCGAGGTCTGCGCGGAACTGCTCTGCCCGTACCCGCCGGGGGTACCCCTCGTCGCGCCGGGCGAGCTCATCACGAAGGAGGTCGCCGGGTACCTGGCCGGAGTGCTCCGGGCCGGGGGCCGGGTGAACGGGCAGGCCGACATGTCCGGAAGATCCGTCCGGATCGTCGAGGCGGCGCCCGCCTCGGCCGCCCGGGACATGGACTTTGACAAGATGTTGGCGTTCGTGCTACATCAAAACGCCCCTGAGGGCGAGGAAAAACCGCCCCGCCACTAACGATACGGCGGAACGGGACGGAAGGACATCCAATGAAGAAGGACCAGGTCAAGAAGTACCAGCAACTCCTGCTCGACAAGAAGCACGCGCTCATGACCTCGGTTTCCGAAGAGGAGCGCGAGGGCCGCGACGCGGTCACGGTCGAGGCCAAGGACTACGGGGACATGGCCACCGAGGCCTACGGCCAGGAGATGTCGTTCGCGATCTCGGACGCCGGCCGGCGGCGCCTGAAGGAGATCGAGGACGCCCTCCTCCGCATCCGCGACGGCAGTTACGGCGACTGCGAGAAGTGCAACAAGCCCATCGACGAGGCGCGGCTCGAGGCCGTCCCGCACGCGCGCATGTGCCTCTCCTGCCAGGAGTCGACGGAGAAGGACGTCGGCAAGTAGGACGGAGGCATCGAGGCCCCCTTGACGAAACGCGAGGTAGTCCGCACCGCGCTCGACTGGAAGCGTCCCCCCTGGGTCCCGTGGTCCTTCGGGTTCACGGAAGGCGCCTGGGACAGGCTCAAGAACCACCCCGCCATCAAGTCGTTTCCCCCCGGCTTCGGAAACCATGTCGTGAGCGTGGGGAGTTCGGACGGGCACTTCGACGATGCCGGCAGGGACCGCGTCCGGGATCTCTTCGGGGTCGTCTGGGACCGTACCGTCGACAAGGACATCGGGGTCGTGGAGGGTTGCGTCCTGCCCGAGCCCTCGCTCAAGGGCTACCGGTTCCCGGACCCGCTGGATCAGCGGTTCTTCGGGGGCATTCCCGGCGCCATCGAAAGCGAGCCGGGTCTCTACCGGACCTATTCCATCGGATTCTCGCTCTACGAGCGGGCATGGACGATGCGTGGGATGGAAAACCTGCTGATGGATTTCCACGAGAACCCCGACTTCGCGCACGAACTCCTGCGCGCGATCACGGAGTGGAATGTCACCCAGGTCAGGAAGGCGGTTGCATACGATATAGATGCCGTCTACTTCGGCGACGACTGGGGTCAGCAACGGGGGCTTCAGATGGGCCTTCCGCTCTGGCGGGAGTTCATCCAACCCGAGTTGAAGATCATGTACGGGGCGGTCAAGGCGGCCGGGAAGAAGGTCTGGATCCACTCCTGCGGCGACGTGGACGAGCTCTTCGACGACCTCGTGGCCATCGGCCTGGACTGCTTCAATCCCTTCCAGCCCGAGGTCATGGACGTTCCCGCGCTGATGGCGAGATACCGGGGCAGACTGTCGTTCCACGGGGGGCTCTCGACCCAGCGCGTCCTGCCCTACGGCACCCCGGACGATGTCCGCCGCGCGACTCGCCAGCTCCTCCAGCTCGGGCGTGACGGCGGCTACATCTTCTCCCCCGCCCACGCGGTCCCCAAGGACGCCCCGGCGGAGAACATGATCGCCTTCATCGAGGAAGTCCTTTCCCAACCTGGCGCCCGCTGAAGAACGTCCCTGGAGGAAGCGGGGGGCGGAGTTGACATACTGACATACGCTGTGCTATGCGTATGACATGAGGACCACGGTGCGGCTTCCGGACGAACTGATGCGTGTCGCCAAGCGGTTCGCGGCCGAGCGGGGAATTACCCTGACCGCCGTGATGTCCGAAAGCCTGCGCGGACGGATCGGGCGCGGCGGCGAAAGGGAGCGCGCGGCGCCCAGGCGCCGGATGCCGATCTTCCACGGCACAGGAACCAGGCCGGGAGTGGTTCTCGCCTGCACCTCTTCACTGCTGGCGCTGACCGGGAAACGCCACGGTCCTTCCTGACGTCAACGTCCTGATCGGAGCCTTCCGCGACGACGCGGCTCACCACGCTGCCTGTCGCAGGTGGCTCGGCCGGGTCGTCGAGGGCCCCTCGCCTTTCGCGCTCTCCGAGTCGGCGCTGACCGCTTTCGTGCGCATCGTGACCGACGGCAGGATCTTCAAGCAGGCAACCCCGATGAGCCGCGCACTCGAGTTCGCGGATTGGCTGAGAGACCAGCCGCTGGCTGTCCTGGTTGCTCCGGGCCCCCGGCATTGGGAACTCCTCGAGGGTTTCTGCCAGCGGCCGGGAATCCACGGCCCGCTGGTCACCGACGCATGGTTCGCCGCCCTGGCGGTCGAACACGGGTGTGAGTGGGTGACGCTGGACCGGGACTTCGGGCGTTTCCCCGGCCTGCGGGTGTCCTCTCCGGCCGACTAGCCTCTCCGCTCAGGGCTCTGGGTAAGTCGAGCGGGCGGGGGGCCACGGCCTTCTTTTCGCGTTCCGCTACGAATACTGCGACCTGACCAGGCCTTTCGTCGTGGCCTTGATGTGCGGCACGAGCGTCGCGAGGCCGACGAGGGTGATCCGATGTCCCGATAGTTCCCGGGTAGTGACCGATGTCGTGTCGGGTGTCGCCAGGATCAACCTGGCGCCGGGATATCGGTTGGCGAATGCGTGAAGACCGCCGAGGTCGGCGCCCGCGGCTTGCCACTTGCACTCGATCGCCACCGGGGGGCCACCGCGAACCTGGAGAATGAAGTCCACCTCAGGGCCCTTCTTCTCGCGCCAGTAGTTGATGCGCCGGGTCTGCAGTCCGGCGTGCAGTTCGTTGAGCACGAGATGCTCCCAAAGGCCCCCTGATTCCACGGGACCGGGCTTGTCCAGGCCTCGGTAGTAGCACACGAACCCGGTGTCGAACGCGTACACGCGGGGGGCCGAGACGATTTCGGAGGGGCGCCGCGCGCTGAACGGGCGAACGACATGGGCCACGAAGGTCGTCTCAAGGGCAGAGAGGTAATTCAGCACCGTGGGTCTCGTGATTTCGCAGGCGCGGGCGAAATCCGTGGCCTCGAACATGCCGCCGCTCCTGGAGATGATCAGTTCCGAGAACTTCAGGAACGAGCCGCGCCGCTCGAGGCGGAAGAGCTCCTCGATGTCCTTCGCCCAGTAGTCGTCCATCCAGTCCTGGAACGAGGAATCCCGGACGGTCCGCTCGAGGAAGAGCGGCGGCAGGCCGCCGTGGACGATCCGGTGAACCGGGTCGGTTCGGTGGAAGGATGCGAGGTCCTGGCTGTCCATTGGCGTGAGCCAGACGGTGGCTTTTCTCCCCGTCAGGGTGTCCCGGAACTTCCTTGTGGCTCCGAGCGTCGACGATCCGGTCGCCAGGATGCGGACATCAGGGTAATGGTCGGCCGCGATCTTGAGCAGTTCGGAGGGATTGTCGAGCCGGTGGACTTCGTCCAGGACGATCCGGCTCTTCCGGTTTCCTGAGAGGAATCGCTCCGGATCCGTCATGAGCCGCCGGTTCGCCGGGATCTCGCAGTCGTAGTACCGGGTTCCGGGAAGGCTCCGGCAGATCACGGTTTTGCCCGCGCGCCGGACGCCGGCCAGCCAGACGATGGTCTTTTCCTTCCACGCGGACTCGATGGCATTCAGCCAGGCGTGTCGCCGAACCATGAAGCCATGCTACCACGCGTGGAACCAAATGTATAGTGCTCTATACGTTTGGTTCCGACACCCGGGAGGCCTTTAAGTATGGCCCCCTTCTCTATGATATGCCCCTATGGCCTGCGGCGGTCGCGGCATCCACGGGGGGAATGGAGTGACTGCGTCCGCGGGAACACCACGGTGCCGGCATCGGTACCGGTCGAACGTCGCCCCGACGGTGAGTGGCTGCGAAGCAGCCGAGTCACGAACGCCTTTGCGGGCCGAGGAGCACCAAACAGCCCATGCGGGAGCGAGAGATTGTTCTCGAAAACCTGCATGGGCTTCGTCTTTCCCGGGCGACTCGCGACCGAGTTCGGAAGGGGGGTGGGTCGATGCTGGGTAGCCGCCGGGCATCGCTTGACGGAAAGTTTGGCACAAATCGTGGGCACAAATCGGCTTGGCACATCTGCGTGGTCCATGATCTGAACGTCGGGGGGGCGTTGAACCGCCGGCGTGAACGTTGTGTCCAGGAATCGCATCGCCCATCGCAGGAATCAGGCTCTCCTGCGCCACTCGATCGCCGCGCGCCCAAGGGCGTCGGATCGAGGTCGGCCCGAGTGGTAGAATTCAGGTGGGATGAGTGCCGCAACGCAGGTACAGACCGACGTTCTCCGCCGGGACACGGTGCTGGCGGAGGCCGTCCGGCGCCTCACGGACGCCTACCGGCCCGAACGCGTCTACCTGTTCGGATCGAAGGCGCGGGGCGACGACGGCCCGGACAGCGACTACGACCTCCTCCTGGTCATACCCGACGACGCCCCGGCGGAGCGGCGCAACGGCCGTCTGGCCTACGAGGTGCTCTGGCCCACGGGTACGGCGGCCGACGTCCTCGTGTGGCGGCGTTCCCAGTTCGACTCGCGGACCCACCTGAAGGCCTCGTTGCCGGCCGCGATCCTGCGGGAGGGCCAGCTGCTCTATGCCGCTTGATCCGGAGAGGGTCCGCGAGGTCAGGAGCTGGTTCGTCAAGGGCGATGAGGATTTCCGGTCGGCGCGGGCCGGGCTCGATGCCGTGCCGCCGATCACGGGTGATGCGGCCTTTCACGCTCAGCAGGCGGTGGAGAAGGCCATTGTGGGGTGCCCTTGACGCACGGCTCGCCTCCGCAGACGCCCGGATCGGCCACGATCAGTTCGTTCATGATTCCATCCTAGGTCAGCAAGGCCGCACATTCAACCACCTGCAGGGTCCGGGACGGTGTTTGGATCATCGGGTTCCGGGACGGATCCTGCGAATGTGAAGACCGTCCCGGGCCTGTACAGTGGTCTGTGCCGTGGAGGGCGTACCACAAGACCTACCAGAGCAAGCGGCTGACGGGAGGCTACGCCACCCCTGCATTCAGGGCGTTCATCGAGGGCTGGGGCAAGGCGCGAACGGCCACGGAGAAGATGCTGGCCGTGGACCGGTTGATAAACGCGATCCACACGGAATCGGCGACGATGCCAGAGGAAGGCGGGCGTCCAGCCGCCGTGTGCGTGATCCAAGGGAACCTGTGGGAGGTCGTCCTGTTCCTGGATTCGCTTGCCTTTGGGGAGAAGAGCACGGCCGGCATAGTCGAGGCTCACCGGGTTTGGGTTGCCCGGGTGAACCGCGCATTTGCACGCTGGTCGAGGAACAGTCCAGATGGCGGGAAAGGCCGGGAATCCATTGAAGCCATGCGCCGGTCGAGGGCCCGTCGCGATCAAGATGAGGCTACGAAGCAATGAAGGACACAGGGACAGTGTTTGTATCATTGGTACAAAGACTGTCCCCGGGCTTTCCGCGGGGCATCTCTCCGGACCCCAGCGCCAGAAAGGGGTAGGTCTTAGTCGGCACGGAGCGGGAAGAGCAGGACGGCGTCTTTCTCCGGGACAAAGACCAGGATCGGGTTCGCGGTGCCGCGGCTCTTGGCTTCGTCGAGCACCACGCCCGGGTCTTTCCCGCTGGCGAGCACCTTCCGGTCCTCCATGCTGGCGATCGCGATGTACTGGCCGCCGTATTTCTCGGCATCACTCGCGTCGAGCAACACGTTCTCCATGCCCATATCCTAGCACCTGCCTCGCGGCGCCCGGGGCATCGCCGCAGTTCAACGTAGGCAACCACGTGACCCCGTCTTCCCCTCCCGCACGCCCCGGCAACCGGGGCCAGCCCGGTATAATGGCGTAGGGGAGATGAGATGAGCACGTCAGCGAGATCCACCACCGACGCCGAGAAGACGATCGGGGAGATGGCCGACCGGATCGCGAAACGGTTCAGGCCGGAGAAGATCATCCTGTTCGGGTCGTTCGCGCGCGGAACCGCGGGGCCGGACAGCGATGCCGATTTCCTCGTGATCATGCCGGTCAGCGGTTCCCGGCGCGAGGCCGCGATCGAGATCGACGTCGCCATCTCGGGGATGGGTCTCGCCAAGGACGTCTTCGTGGCCACGCCGGAGGACATGAGGGTTTACGGCCGGCGCCCCGGCACCCTCGCCTCGATCGCGCTCCGCGAAGGCCGCACGCTCTATGAGCACCCCGCCTGACCTGATCGCAGCCGTCCGTGGCTGGGTCGCCAAGGCCGAAGAGGACTACGACGTCGCCTCCAACGAAGCGAAGCGCGGAACCGCCACGCCGTGCGGTACCGTGTGTTTCCACGCCCAGCAGGCTGTCGAGAAGTACCTCAAGGCCCTGCTGATCCTGCGATCCGTGGAGTTTCCGAAGAGCCATGACCTTTCCGTGATCTGCGACCTGCTGCCAGCCGACCTTGGGATCCGGCCGGAGAGGGCCGACCTCAGCCGGGCCAGCCGGTTCGCGGTGGAGACGAGGTACCCCGACCAGCCCGAATCCTTCGGGATGGCGGATGCGACATGGGCGGTGTCGTTCGCGGAGCGCCTGCGGTCGGAGATCCGGGCGAAGCTCCCGCCGGAATCCCTGGCATCAGGGCCGCGCTAATCCTCGACGGATTCTTGGGCACGTTCCGGGGCACGTTTCTCCGTCCTGCGTTTCCATACTGCGGTATGCGTTGATCTCCGGGGACCCGGCGGCCATCCGGCGACGCTGAACGTCGGGGGGGACGTTCAGCTTGGGAAGGCCGGCCCGGTACTCCAAGCAGAACTAGCCCGCTCAACCATGATACCAAGGGGACACGCACGAAGCCCATGCAGGAGAGAAAATCCTGCATGGGCTTTCGTATTATCGCGAGGACCGCGAGTGTGCCAATTCGAGACGTAGTCCGTTCCGGACATCAGGAGACCTCAGGAGACCTGTCGGGACGGAAAAGTTGGAACCGAAGTTGGAACAATTCCGGAATCGAGAGATGAGTTCCAACTCCACGGGGTGCCGACTTCCACAGGAGGAGACTCACATGCTCGAGGACTCAAAGGGCCAGCCGCCGCAACAAGGGGCCGCGGGCGGCTCGCCCTACATGACGATAGAGGAGCTTGCGGTATACCTGAGGCACAGCCCTCATGCGATCAGGTATTGGCACAAGAAGAGAATCCTGCCCCCGCCGTTCAAGCCGGGAGGGAAACTGCTATGGCATAGGGACGAGATTGACCGCTGGATGAACGACACGCGGGACAACAAGGTGGCACGACGGGTTCACCATCGGATGCGCTCCGGCGTATAGTGGGCTCAAGGTAGTGGCCATCAATGCTGTGCAGGGGGGGCGATGCGAGAGTGTGGGGTGACAGAAGATGCTTTCCGGGATTGAGTAGAAGGGGATTCGAACGACTTGAGGTGATGAAGTGAAGTGCCAGTCCCCAGTCTCCCCACTTGGGGTGAAGCGGAAGCACGGAACATGAACCCGAGAGCTGATATGCCAAGACCTGACCCCATCTTCCGGGCGAGAATGCATGGCGTCTCTGGAGCAGAGAGGGAGCTCGTCGAGAGGATAGGCGACCCCGAGATAGGTGACCTGGGGGATGTCGAGCTCTTCAAGAGGAACTATC
>Ga0315281_10003891_pt1 | contig 21792 bp, 16 predicted proteins | sample YL17G07_0_MG_FD_204540 | JGI IMG/M metagenome (GOLD analysis project Ga0315281, IMG submission 204540) | Sediment microbial communities from Yellowstone Lake, YNP, Wyoming, USA - YL17G07_0 | ecosystem: Environmental > Aquatic > Freshwater > Lake > Sediment | place: USA: Wyoming | collected... | reverse complement strand
CGCTGGGCGCTGGTCTATCCCAATTTCGAATACGGCCAGTCGGCGGCGGAGAATTTCAAGGCGCTGCTGAAAAAGGCGCAGCCCGACGTCGAATTCGTCACCGAGCAGGCGCCGCCGCTGGGCAAGGTCGACGCCGGCGCGGTGGTGCAGGCGATCGACGATGCCAAGCCGGACGCCATTTTCAACGTGCTGTTCGGCGCCGATCTCGCCAAGCTGGTGCGCGAGGGCAATACCCGCGGCGTGTTCAAGAACCGCACCGTGGTCAGCCTGTTGTCCGGCGAGCCGGAATATCTCGATCCGCTCAAGGACGATGCGCCGGTCGGCTGGATCGTCACCGGCTATCCGTGGGACAAGATCAAGACGCCGGCGCATCAGGTCTTCCTTGCCGCCTACCAGAAAAAATATAACGACTATCCGCGGCTCGGTTCGATCGTCGGCTATGTCACCATGAAGTCGCTGGCCGCCGGCATCGCCAAGGCCGGCTCGACCGATACCGAGAAACTGGTCGCGGCATTCCGGGGTCTGAAAGTGGACAGCCCGTTTGGGCCGTTTATCTACCGCGCCAGCGACCATCAGGCCACCATGGGCGCCTATGTCGGCAAGATCGCGCTCGAAGGCGGCAAGGGCACCATGGCCGACTTCAAATATGTCGATGGCGCCGCGGTGCTGCCGTCCGATGCCGAAGTGAAGAAGCTTCGCCCGGCGGCGGACTGATTTAGATACTCGGCCCTCTTTCCCTCTCCCCGCGAGCGGGGAGAGGGTGGCGAGGCGTGCAACGCCGAGCCGGGTGAGGGGGCCTCAATTGTGATATTCTTTATCGATGTCCCCTCACCCGACTTCCTCGCTGTCGCTCGGAAGCATAGTCGAGGCTTCGCCTCGGCGTTCTTCAATTAGAAAACGGCCGCCGCAGGCGGCCTATGCTCTCCCCGCAAGCGGGGAGAGGTAAGTAAGTCATGACTCTCAACGCATTCCTTTTCCAGGCGCTCAACGGGCTTTCCACCGCCTCCGGCCTGTTCTTTGTCGCCGCCGGCCTGTCGCTGATCTTCGGCGTCACCCGCATCGTCAATATCGCGCACGGGTCCCTTTATATGTTGGGGACCTATATCGCCTATTCGTTTGCCAGCAGGATCGGCGGCGCGCTCGGCTTCTGGGGCGGCATTATCGCGACCGCGGTGCTGGTCGGTGCGTTCGGCGCGCTGGTCGAGGTCTTGCTGCTGCGGCGCATTTACCGCGCTCCGGAACTGTTCCAGTTGCTTGCCACCTTCGCGCTGGTGCTGGTGATTAACGATGCCGCGCTCTGGCTGTGGGGGCCGGAGGATCTGCTCGGGCCGCGCGCGCCGGGCTTGCGCGGCGCGGTGGAGATCCTCGGCCGGCAACTGCCGAGCTATGACCTGTTTCTCATCGTCATCGGGCCGCTGGTGCTGCTCGCCTTGCATTTCGGTTTGGCGCGCACGCGGCTCGGCCGGCTGGTGCGGGCGGCGACCCAGGACCGCGAAATGGTCGGCGCGCTCGGCGTCAATCAGGCGCTGTTGTTCACCGCCGTATTTGCACTCGGCTCGGCGCTGGCCGGGCTCGGCGGTGCGCTGCAGGTGGCGCGCGAGCCGGCCAATCTCGCCACCGATCTGGTGGTGATCGGCGATGCCTTCGTTGTGGTGGTGGTTGGCGGCATGGGTTCGATTACCGGGGCCTATCTCGCCGCCGTCATCATCGCCGAGGTCAAGGCGTTGTGCATCGGCATTGGCGTGGTCGATTTCGGCGGCTTCTCGGTCAATTTCTCCAAATTGACGCTGGTGGCGGAATTCCTGGTGATGGCTATCGTATTGATTGCGCGGCCGTATGGGCTGCTCGGCCGCCCGCAGGGCGCGGTGCGTTCGATCGCCGAGCCGGAGGAGCCGATCCGCCCGGCGACGCTGGCGCTGAAAATTCTCGGCGCCGCGGTGCTGGCGCTGCTGCTTTGCCTGCCGCTGTTGGCGCAAAGCTCGCCTTATCTGCTGGTGCTCGGCATCGACGTGCTGATCGCCGTGCTGTTCGCCGCCAGCCTGCATTTCATCATGGGGCCGGGCGGCATGCATTCGTTCGGGCACGCCGCCTATTTCGGGCTTGGCGCCTATGGCGCGGCGCTGTCGGTGAAATGGCTCAGCGTACCGATGGGCCTGGCGCTGGCGGCCGCGCCGGTGGTCGCGCTCGGCGGCGCGCTGCTGTTCGGCTGGTTCGCGGTGCGGCTGTCCGGCGTCTATCTCGCCATGCTGACGCTGGCATTCGCGCAAATCGTCTGGGCGCTGGTGTTCCAGTGGGAGGAACTCACCGGCGGCTCGAATGGCGTCATCGGCGTGTGGCCGACCGCGCCGTTCGACACCCGCACGGCGTATTTTTTCATGACGCTGGCGCTGGCGGTGATCGGCGTGCTGTTGCTGCGGCGCTTTCTGTTCGCGCCGTTCGGCTATGCCATGCGGGCGGGGCGCGATTCCCCGTTGCGCGCCGAGGCCATCGGCATCGACGTCAAGCGCGTGCACTGGCTCGCCTTCGCCGTCGCCGGCGCGGTGTGCGGGCTGGCGGGCGGCATCTTCGCTTTCGCCAAGGGCTCGATCTCGCCGGAAACCATCCATGTCGGCCGCTCGATCGACGGCCTGGTGATGGTGCTGCTGGGCGGCATCCAGACGCTGACCGGCCCGATCGTCGGTGCTTCGGTGTTCGCCACCTTGCAAGACACCATCATGCGGCAGACCGAATATTGGCGAGCGCTGCTCGGCGGCATCATTCTGCTGCTGGTGCTGGCGTTTCCCAGCGGCATCGTCGGCGCCATCGCGCGCCTTGGCGTGCAACGCAAAGCGGTGCCGAAAAAGGCCGCATCATGAGCGATCTCGAAATCCGCTCGCTATCCAAGGCCTTCGGCGGCGTGCAGGCCGTGAGCGAGGTCAGCTTCGCGGTCAAACGCGGGGAATTCCTGGCGATGATCGGCCCGAACGGCGCCGGAAAATCCACCTGCTTCAATATCATCAACGGCCAGCTGGCGCCGGATGCCGGCGAGATCTGGTTCGAGGATAAAAATATCGCCGGCCTCAAGCCGCGCGAGATCTGGCGGCTTGGCGTCGGGCGCACCTTTCAGGTCGCCGCCACGTTCGGCTCGATGACGGTGGTCGAAAACGTGCAGATGGCGCTGATTTCGCACGCCGATGCAATCTACCGGTTCTGGCCGGCGGCGGCCGCCCTGCACCGCGAGCGCGCGCTCGCGCTGCTCGATCAGGTCGGCATGCGCGAAGCCGCCGACCGGCCGAGCCGCGAGCTCGCCTATGGCGACGTCAAGCGAGTCGAATTGGCGATCGCGCTTGCCAACGACCCGCGCCTGCTGCTGATGGATGAGCCGACCGCCGGGATGGGCGCGCGGGAGCGCAAAGACCTTATTGCTCTCACGAAGCGGTTGGTGGTCGAGCGCGGAATTTCCGTGCTGTTCACCGAGCACTCGATGGATGTGGTGTTCGCCTTCGCCGACCGCATCATCGTGCTGGCGCGCGGACGGGTGATTGCCGACGGCAATGCCGCGGCGATCCGCGACAATCCGAAGGTGCAGGAAGTCTATTTCGGCACCGGCAAGACTTTCGCAGGGGCCTCGTCATGAGCCGCGAGGTCATGCTGTCGGTCGCGCGGATGAACGCGTGGTATGGCGCCGCGCGGATTCTCTATGACCTGAGCTTCGAGGTCGGGCGCGGCGAGGTGGTGGCCTTGATGGGGCGCAACGGCGCCGGAAAATCCACCACCTTGAAGGCGCTCATGGGCCTGATCGCTCAACGCGACGGGCTGGTGCGCTTCAATGGCCGCGATATTTCCCGGCTCAAGCCCTACGAGATAGCGCGGCTGGGCTTGGGCTTCGCGCCCGAGGATCGGCGGATCTTTGTCGATCTCACGGTGGCGGAAAATCTCGACGTCGGCCGCCAGCCATCGCGCCGGTTTACCGACGGCGCACCGGCGCCGGCATGGACCCCGGAGAAACTTTACACGCTGTTTCCCAATCTGGCCGAAATGCCGCACCGGCTGGGCGGGAGCATGAGCGGCGGCGAGCAGCAAATGCTCACCGTCGCGCGCACGCTAATGGGCAATCCGCTGTTGGTGCTGCTCGACGAACCCTCCGAAGGCCTGGCGCCGCTGATCGTCGAGCAGATGGCCAACACCATCGTCGAACTGAAAAAAGAGGGATTGTCGATTCTTCTTTCCGAGCAGAACGTACACTTCGCTCGTCTGGTGTCGGACCGCGTCTATGTGCTGGAGAAGGGACAAATCCGCTGGAGCGGCGGCATGGCGCAGCTCGCCGACAATGTAGATGTACAGCGCGCCTATCTAACGGTTTGAGTAGCGGTGCGAAGCTTGGCTGCGGTCGCGAACAATATCGCTTCCGAAATCATCGCTGTTACGTTTGAACCGCTTTCAGCGGAGGAGCAGTGCGCGGTGGCGAGGTTACCGAAAAAGTTGGGGTGACGAGCCGGTGATTATTATTTGCCCCTTAGCCCGAGCGCCGCCAGCCGCGGCTGACAACAGGGGATTGCGTCACGGAATCTTGTGACTGTTATGTCCCGCAAAAAATTGATCTCGAAGCCTGGATAATGATTTTACCAGGAACGGCTTTATTCCGCGCGCCAAGAGCGGCAATCGCCGGGTGAAGAGACGTAAGACCAGCAATGGAAAATCGATAATTCCCGGCAGCGGATCGTCGCGCGTGAATTCCGCAAACTCCAGCGGAGCGCGGAACGATCGGAAGTAGTCGGCCGGAGAAATCCGTCCCACCCATATCTCCTGGCAGGCGGCCACAAAATCACGCGAAAAATGCATCCAGGTTGCGCCGGCGCGGCCGCGTGCGGGCGTCACGGCTTCGCCCATCGCCAGTCGCCAGAGAACATAGGGAAAATCGACCCCGGCGATCCGGCCGAGCGAATTCCATGTCCAGATGCGCGCATTCACATCGAGAATTTTGTAGCGCCCGTCACGGCTGTCGTATTTGAATTCGACTTCTGCAATGCCGCTGTAATTGAGCGAATGTAAAAAGCGGGAGCCGGCTTCCTCCACTTCCTTGCATTCGATCGATTGCACCATCGTGCTGGTATAGCCGATGTAAATCGGATACTGCCTGGCGCGCCGCGCCACCAGCGATGCGACCGGCTGCCCGCGATGCCAAACCGCGGCATAGGAAAATTGCGTTTCGCCGCCGCCGGGGATCATCTCCTGCAGCACGATGCCCTGTTCGCCGACAAGGGCGGCCGCCTCATCGTAGCGAGACAACAGCGTGGAGCGGTCGTGTGCCTGCCAAGCCTTTCCCAACGTGAACGCATTGGTTTGCAATCTTGTGGTGGGCTTGAGGATGACCGGGAAACGGCATTCCAATTGCGCGACATCCCGGTGATCGCGCGGATAATAGCTCCACGGATGATCGATCCCGAGCGCGGCGGCGCGCTGATAGGTCAGCCGCTTGTCCAGCGCCCACTGTATGGTGTCCCAATCGGGTGTGGTGACGCGGAAAACGGAAGAAAGTTTTTCGCGGCTTTGCGAAACCATCTGCACTTCCGCATCGCCGCCAGGAAACAGAACCCAACCGGCAAGCCGGTGACGTTTGGCGAGATCGAGCAAGTCATCGGCGGCATTGGCCCGATCCGGTCCGGCCCAGGTCGCGCTCATCGTCGTGTAGCGCGAGAAACGCGTAATCTGATGGTCGTTGGTGAGATAGAATACCGGTATGCCATGGCGCCCGAGGCTGCGTGCCACGGCTAGGCTGCCATGCGCCCCGCCGATCAGGAGAGCGCCGATTTTACCATTTGGATTTTTGGTCACCGATCGATACCGCTGTTCACCGCCGCGATGTCATGGCTGTGGCTGCATGCCTTGAGCCGAACGGTCTGCGGGGCCGCAAGACAGCCGCTGCCCGGCAAGGGTTCGAGTGAATTTGGCTAAGGTCATTCGGTGCCTCAGAAAGGCTCAGGCCGAAATGGGTCTAATACCAACAAGTTAACGTCAGGCTGCTCCGGTCGGCGAAGGTCGGGGTGAGCAATTAATGTGTCATTTCAGTATTTTATCAGAAATGAAACGATGCTTTCGAAGCCAGATATAGGCCGGCGGGTGTGACGGCTAGGGCAATCGCCCCATCAGCGCCTTCAGACGCTGCGGCGACACCGGCAGTTCGGTCACCGTGCCGGGGCGGCCGAGCGCGTCGTCGATGGCCGCGGCAATCGCCGCGCCGACCGGATTAACGCCGCCTTCGCCGGCGCCCTTCAAGCCGAGCGGATTGAGCGGGCTCGGCGCATCCTCGCAAATCATCACCTCGATCGGCGGAATTTCGCCCGCGGTCGGCAGCAGATAATCGGCGAAGGTGACCGAAAGCGGCTCGCCGTTGTCGTCGTAGAGAAACTCCTCATAAAGCGCGCCGCCGATTCCTTGCGCCACGCCGCCGGCGATCTGGCCTTCCACCAGCATCGGGTTGACCGCTTTGCCGATGTCATAGGCGACGAAATAGCGCTCGATGATGACGCCGCCGGTCTCGCCGTCGATCCGCACTTGCGCGATATGCACGCCGTAAGGGTAGACCATGTGACTGGTCTCGAAGCGGCCTTGCGCCGAAAGCCCGCCGGGCATGGCGCCGGCCAGCGCGCCGAGCTGCATCGAGGGGCCGGTGGTGCCGGTGCGCACGATCTCGCCATGGGCGATGTCGAGCCTGTCGGCCGAAGTCTGCATCAGCTCGGCGGCGGCGGCGAGCGCGGTTGCGCGCAGCTTCACGGCGGCGAGGCGGGTGGCTTCCCCGCACATCACGGTGACGCGCGAGGCAAAGGCGCCCATGCCCTTATCGATGCGGTCGGTCTGGCCGTGAATCACGGCGATGCGCGCATAATCGATGCCGAGCGTCTCCGCGCAGATTTGCGCGATCACGGTTTCGACGCCCTGGCCGAGCGAGGCGACGCCGGTAACGACTTCGACCGCGCCGCTTGGCGAGACTTCGATGCGCACTTCGTCGAACGGGCCGAGGCCGCTTTTTTCAACGAACATGGCAAGGCCGGCGCCGACTTTTTCGCCGGCCTGCCGCCGGCGCGCGAGCTGCTGTTGCAGCGCCGGCCAATCGGCGGCGGCGAGCGCCTTGTCAAGCAGGCCGGCATAGTCGCCGGAGTCGTAGACGATGTGGGTGCCGAGCGTGTCGAGGCCGCGCGCATAGGGCATGGCGCTGTTGGCGATCAGATTGCGGCGGCGGATCTCGATCGGGTCGACGCCGATCTTGGCGGCGATCGCGTCGATCAGCCGCTCGCGCACGAATGTGCTCTCGTAGCGGCCGGGCGCCCGATAGGTGCCGCACGGCGTCTTGTTGGTGAGGCGGATGTGGCCGGTGGCGCGATAGGCCGGCACCCGATAGGGGCCGGGCAACATGGCGGCGGTCAGATCGGGAACCGTGGCGGCGTGGGTGCGTACATAGGCGCCATTATCGTGGAAGAACTCGTCTTCAAGTCCGAGGATTCGGCCTTCTACGTCGATGGCGGCGCGGATTTTGTGCTGCTGCTGGCGCGAGTGATTGGCCGCGATCAGATGCTCGCGCCGGTCCTCTATCCATTTGACCGGCTTGTGGAATTTCAGTGCGGCGGCGCACACCAAAATATCTTCCGGGTACAATTCGCCGCGGATGCCGAAGCCGCCGCCGACATGGCCTTCATAGAGCTGAACGGACTCGATTTTTCGCCCCAGCATGCGGGCGATTTGCTCGCGATTCCAATGCGGTACCTTGGCGGCGCCGTGCAGTTCCAGAATCTCGCGCGCCGCATCGTAGCGGGCGATGGCGCCGCGGGTTTCGAGCGGCACGCCGCTGTGGCGGCCGATCGAAAGCTCAAGCGCAACAACGGCATAAGCAGCGCGGAAGGCGGCATCGAGATCGCCATAGGCCTTGCTCACCACGCCGGGTTCGGTCGTGCGGTCATCGTCGTAGAAGCCCGGTTGCTCGGCGGCGACGAGCGTTGCTCGCAACTGTTCGGTGGTTATTTCGACCAGTTCGGCGGCATCCTCGGCCAGATATGGGTCGGCGGCGAACACCGCCGCCACCGGTTCGCCGACATAGCGCACACGGCCTGTCGCCAGCACCGGCTGGCGGTAGGGCTTGAGGCTGTCCAGGCCGGTGAGGCGAAAATCGATCGGCGGAATGTCCGCCACATCGGCGGCGGTCCACACCGCGTGCACGCCGGGAAGCGCGCGTGCCGCCGCGGCATCGATCGCGATGATTTTTCCGTGCGCGATAGACGACCGCACTACCCGCATATGTAGCTGGCCGGGAAATGAAATATCGGCGGCGAAGCGGCCCTGGCCGGTCAGCAGCGGCCGGTCCTCCAGCCGCGGCACCGAGCGGCCGATATATTTTGGCGAGTGGGACATTACCGCGCGCCGCAGCGGAACTCCCTCTCCCCGCGTGCGGGGAGAGGGTCGGGGTGAGGGAGGATTTTCAAACACTCGGATAGTGGATGCGCCCCCTCACCCGCCACGCCTTCGCCCTTCGGGCTGCGGCGGGCGACCTCTCCCCGCGAGCGGGGAGAGGTGAAGAGAAGCAACGCGTCGCGCTCCATGTTTGCCAATGGCGTTGTCACTTGCCACGCATCTCTTTCGTCGCCGCGCGCACCGCCTTGACGATGTTCTGGTAGCCGGTGCAGCGGCACAGGTTGGACGCCAGCACGTCGAGCAAATCCTCATCGCTGATATCCGGCTCGCGTTCCAGCACGCCGACCGCCAGCATGAGGAATCCCGGGGTGCAGAAGCCGCATTGCAGGCCATGATTATCCATGAACGCCTGCTGCATCGGATGCAGGTGATCGCCGTTCGCCAGCCCCTCGACGGTGCGGATCGGTTTGCCCGCCGCCTGCACCGCGAACATCAGGCAGGAGCGCACCGGTTCGCCGTCGACGATCACGGTGCAGGCGCCGCAGACGCCGTGCTCGCAGCCGATATGGGTGCCGGTCTGTCCGCAATCCTCGCGGATGGCGTCGGCCAGCGTGCGGCGCGGTTCAACATGAATCGCGTGGTCGCGGCCGTTGATGGTGAGGGTAATGGCGGTTTTTTCGGTCATTGCGGCAAGTCCATGGAGCTTGCGAAATCCGCGGGTGTCATGCCCGCGCAAGCGGGCATCCAGTAAACGCAGGCGTTTAATATGTCGCGACGCGCTGCCTCATTGAGAGGCCAGCGTTTACTGGGTCCCCGCCTGCGCAGGGACGACAGTTGAGGGCGCGGGAACGACAGCTGAATATTCTGCAGCATCATGTCATCATCTCAAAGCTCGGTACATTTCATCCGCTCGTCCCCGCGAAAGCGGGGACCCAGAGCGGTATATTTCTGACCCTTCCTCATGGCCCTGGATTCCCGCTTGCGCGGGAATGAGCGGAGGATGGATTGCCAGCCTCACGCAGCGCCGCGCGGATGCGTTGCGGCGTCGCCGGCATCTCGTCGATGGCGACGTCGAACGGGGTGAGCGCGTCGTTGATGGCGTTGATCACCGCCGCCGGCGCACCGATGGCGCCGCCTTCGCCCAGACCCTTGGCCTGGGTGATGGAGGCGCCGGTCAGGGTCTCGATGTGGTGCAGCGCGATCGGCGGAATTTCGCGCGCGGTCGGCGGCAGATAGTCGGCCAGCGTGGCGGAGAGAATAGTGCCGGTCTCGTCGTAGATGATCTCTTCCAGCAGCGCGTTGCCGATGCCTTGCGCGATGCCGCCATGCACCTGGCCGTCGGCGATCATCGGATTAATGATGCGGCCGGCATCCTCCGCCACCAGGAATTTTTCGACCGTTACCCGTCCGGTCTCGATATCGACCGCGACAATGGCGACGTGGCAGGCATTGGAAAAAGTGCCGGCCGGATCGTAGGAGCCGGTTTCGCTCAGGCCCGGCTCGATGTCGCCCTTGAACACATGGGTCTGGTGATAGGCCGCGCGCGCCATTTTCGCGATGCTGATGCTGCGGTCGGTGCCGGCCACTTTAGCGTGGCCGTCTGCCAGCACGATGTCGCCGGCAGCCGCTTCCAGCATGTGGCTGGCGATCTTGATCAGCTTGGCGCGCACCTTGCGGGCGGCGATCAGGGTGGCGCCGCCGGAAATCACCAGCGAGCGACTGGCGAAGGTGCCCCAGCCGTAAGGCGTACGGTCGGTGTCGCCGTGGACGACTTTGATGATTTCCGGCGTGACGCCGATCTCGTCGGCGATGATCTGCGACAACGCGGTGCGCAAGCCTTGCCCGTGCGGCGAGGAGCCGATGCGCGCCTCGACAAAGCCGGACGGGTCGATCGACAGGATGACGGTTTCCCAGCCCGGCGTAACCGCCATGCCGCGCGCCGCAAACGCCGGACTGCCGTAACCGGTGCGTTCGGAAAAAGTAGCAAAGCCGATGCCGAGATAGCGGCCGTCGTCGCGCGCTTGCTGTTGCCGGGCGCGGAAGGCGGGCAGGTCGATTTCCTTCACCGCGATCTCGAGCGTCTGCCGGTAGCTCGCCTCGTCGAACACCAGGCCGGTCGCCGAGGTATAGGGAAACGTGTCGATCAGATTGCGGCGGCGGATCTCGACCGGATCGAGGCCGAAGGCGGCGGCGGCCTTGTCCATCAGCCGTTCCAGCACAAAGGTGATGACCGGCCGCGACACCCCGCGATAGGGCGCCATCGGGCAGGTATTGGTGATGACGCCGCGCGCAAGGCAGGTGTAGGCGCGAACATCGTAGGGTCCCGGCATTTCCGCCATCGCCATCAGCGGCTCGACTCCGCAGGTGGTGGGGAAACAGGAATAGGCGCCGATATTGGCGATAATGTCGGCATCGAGCGCGATCAGCTTGGCGTTGTTGTCGAAGGCGCCGTGCAGTCGGACATATTGATCGCGGGCATGGAAGCCGGCGATCAGGTTTTCGCGCCGGTCCTCGGTCCAGCCGAACGAGCTTTGGTGTTTGCGGGCCAGCCACACCAGCAACACGTATTCGGGGGCCAGCGACATTTTCTGCCCGAATCCGCCGCCGACATCGGGCGCGACCACCCGCAGATCGGATTCGGGAAATTGCAGCAGGTCGGCGATGGCGGTGCGGGTCAGATGCGGCATCTGGGTGGTGCAGGTCAGCGTCACCCGGCCGGTGGATTTGTCGTAAATCGCGTGGCCGGCGCGCGCCTCCATCGGCGTGGCGTTCTGCCGGTGCGAGCGGGCTTCGACGGTGATGCGCCTGGCGGCGCCGTTCCAAACCGCGTCGAAGCCCGGCGTCTTCATCCGGCCCTCGACGATCACATTGCCGGGCGCGAGCGGGTGGATGACCGGCGCGCCGGGTTGCAGCGCAGCGCGGGCATCGACCACGGGCGGCGTGTCGGTAATCGCCACCTCGATCCGGTCGGCAATGTCTTCGGCCTCCGCCTGACTCGCCGCCACCACGGCGGCGATCGGCTCGCCGACAAAGCGCACCACGCCATCGGCCAGGATCGGCTGGCCGACCGGCCTGTAGTTGAACTTATGCAACATCGGCGTGATCGGGCTGATGCCGGCAAGATCGGCGGCGGTGACGACAACCGCGCCGTCCGGGGCGGTGATTTTCTCGATGCGGCCGGCGGCGACCGGGCTGCGCACAAAGCGTAGCCAATGAACAGCGGGCAGGTCGGCGGTGAAGCGGCCTTGCCCGGTGACCAGCGCCGGGTCTTCCAGCCGGCGGATGGCGCGGCCGACCCATTTCAGCCCGGAACCTTTGGTGTGGGCGGTCATGCACTCACCCGCTCGTCCCCGCGAAAGCGGGGACCCAGTGGTTGCTGCTCTGGATTCCCGCTTTCCGCCTTCGCTGAAGCTTCGGCGGACTGAGACCGAACCCGTCGAAGCCTTGGCGAAGACAGGTCGCGGGAATGAGCGGAATACGCATCGGCGATCATGCGCTGTGCTCCAGCGCGCGCCGCACCACCGCGCGCACCAGATCGCGGCGATATTCGGCGCTGGTCTGGATGTCTTCCAGCGGCTCGATGGCTGTCGCTGCAGCGTCGGCAGCGGCGCGGAAAACTTTGTCGCTTGGCGGCTGACCTGCCAGTAGTTGTTCGGCCTCGGTAATGCGGCGCGGGCGCGACTCGGCGCCGCCGATACCGATGTGCGGCTCAACGATCTTGCCGTTGTCGAGCCGGTAGCTGACCAGCGCCGAAGCAAGCGCGAAATCGCCGGCGCGGCGGTTGAATTCGTTGAAGCCGAATCTGCTGCCGGCCGGCAGCAATGGCAGCCGCGCCTCCACCAGCAATTCATCCTCCGCCAGCGCGGTCGCCATGATGCCTTGAAAGAAATCCTCGGCGGCGATCACGCGCGTGCCGCGCCTGCTGGCGGCGACGATCTCAGCCCCGAGCGTGGCGGCGGTCAGGCCCCATTCCGCCGACGGGTCGGCATGCGCCAGGCTGCCGCAAAAGGTGCCGCGCATGCGGATCGGGTAATGCGCGATATGGCGCACCACCTCGGCGAGCAACTTGCCGAGCGGCCCGTCAGTGACCGGCCGGTGGAAGGCGGCATGGCGCACGCGCGCGCCGATGACAAGCTTGCCGTTTTCGACCGAGAGCTTGTCGAGGCCTTTGACCGCGTTGATGTCGACCAGATGGGCGGGGCGCGCCATGCGGAACGCCATGATCGGCACCAGGCTTTGGCCGCCGGCCAGCACGCGGCCGTCCTGCGGCGCCACTTCAGCGAGGGTTTTCAGCGCCGCATCGAGCGTCTCCGGCACATGGCGGACGAAAGGTGCGGGCTTCATGCAGGGCAAACCCTCAGCGGCCGGGTGTAATTATTTGTATGCAAACGATAATCGCCGTGTTTGGATTGTCAAACCGCGTCTCTTCTCGGCCACTATTTTGGGCGAAGACGGCGCGCGGCCGAACCAAAGCAGGGGTTTGCTGGCCTGATCGGGAGATGCGTCATGCGGATCGCGGTTGCTCTCGCCCTTGTGCTGTACGCGGCGACGCCCGCGCTCGCCCAGGAACCCAAGAGCCAAAGCCATGACCAAACTCGTGCGCCGGGCGGCGGCGTTCTGGTTCTGCTCCCGAAGGATGCGGTCACCGAGCATACGCTCAGCATCAATGGCGCGCCGCTCGCCTATACCGCCACCGCCGGGACGCTGGATCTGTTCGGGCAGAACGGTGAACGTACCGCGGCGGTATTCTACACCGCCTATGTTGCCAAGAGCGCGAGCGCCGACCGCCGGCCGATCACCTTTGTCTTCAATGGCGGGCCGGGTGCGGCTTCCGCGTTTCTCCATCTCGGTCTGGTCGGCCCGCGGGTCGCCGTCTTCGGGGCCGACGGCCGCGACGGCGCCGCCGCGCATTTAAGCGACAATCCGGCGAGTTGGCTTGCCTTCACCGATCTGGTGATGATCGACCCGATCGGCGCCGGCTGGAGCCGCACGGCGAAAGCCGACGAGGCGAAGAACTTCTACAGCGTCCAATCCGACGCCCAGACGTTCGCCAAGACGATCGCCCTCTATGTCGCCCGCAACGGCAGAACCGCATCGCCAAAATATCTGCTGGGCGAGAGCTACGGCGGATTTCGCGCCGTGAAAACCGCGCGCGCCTTGCAGAACGACCAGGGCATCGTTGTGTCCGGCATCATCGCGCTGTCGCCGCTGTTGGAAGGCCGCCTGCAGTTTGGCGCCAACCGTTTCGCGCTCGGCGCGGCGCTGCAATTACCCTCGCTGGCGGCCGCCGAACTGGAGCGGCGCGGAGCCTTTAGCCGCGAAGCGCTGGCCGCTGCCGAGCGCTTCGCGATGACCGAGTATCTGACGACGCTCGCCGGGCCGCCGCCCGAAGGGGAGGCGGCGCGCGCATTTTATGCGCGCGTGGCGCAGATCAGCGGGTTGCCGATCGACGTCATTACTCGGTCGCGCGGTTTTTTTGGCGACGCTTACGTCAAGCATTTGCGCGAGGCCCGCGGCGCCGTGGTGAGCCCTTATGACGCCAGCTTCGCGATGCCCGATCCGTTCCCGGAATCGGCTGGCGCGCATAACGACGATCCCGTTCTCGACGGCTTTGTGCGCGCCTTGGGCGGTCTGTTTGTCGGCTATGCCCGCGACGAACTCAAATTCAACACCGAGATGACATACAATCTGCTGGCGTCGGATATTTCCCGTAGATGGGACTGGCATGGCGCCGGCGAGAGCCGTGCAAACGCCAGCGTTACCAACGATATTCGCGAGCTGCTCGCGCTCAATCCGACATTCAAAGTCGCCGTCGCGCATGGCTACAGTGACCTCGTCACGCCCTATGGCGTGAGCCGCTACATCGTCAACCACCTGCCGCCGATCGCGCCGTCCGGCCGGGTCGCGCTCATGCTCTATCGCGGCGGGCACATGTTCTATTTCGATCCCGCCTCGCGGCTCGCCTTCAGCAAAGACATCAAGGCGTTCTATGCGGTCGCGCCCGAGTGATCGCGCGCGGCGGCTTAAGGCCTTAAGTTCCGACCTTCAATTCCGACACCAGCCCGCGCAGCGCCGCCACCGTCGAGAGCGCGACGATCCTGCCGGTGCGCGGGTTTTCCGACGGCACGTTCTCGATGGTCATGGAAAAGCGCGCGGTGTCGGCGTCGACTTCGATGCGGTGGGTGTTGAGGGTGAGCGCCGGGTCGGCCCAGATTTCCAGCTGCGTGCGGTCGGGGCCGATGCCGGCCAGGCTGAGTGCGGCGGCGACATTGACGTTCTGCGGAAAGCCGCGGGCGCCCTCGCGCGCGCTGCCGTCGAATACTTTCAGCGGCTGCTTGAGACCGACGAGCGAGATGCCGCGCTCGCGCAAATAAAGCGCGCCCTCGAGGCCGTTCGGCGGCTTGCGCGTCACCATCTTGACCGAACGGATGGTGCCCTCGGCGGCGGCGCGCACCGCATCGAGGCCGATCAGGGCGCCGCTCGGCACCACAATGCGGGCGCCGGTTTGCCGCGCGCGCTCGACCAGATCCCAGTGTTGCAGCAATTGCGCCACCGACAGCGGCATCAACAGGCGGCCCTTGTCGATGGCGCTGAGCGCGACATCGCGAAACAGCGCCGGCGGCAGGCATTCCACCACCACGTCGCAGTCCTCGGCCAGCGCGGTAGCGGTTTTGAGCGCGATAGTGGCGCCGAGCTGCGGCAAGGCGCGCCGGGCTTTGCCTTCGTCGCGCACCGCAACGGCGGCGAGCGTGAGTCCCGGAATGCCGGCGAGCAGCCGGCGCGCGACTTCGAGGCCGACCGCGCCGAGACCGGCGAGCCCGACCCGCAGCGGGGTTTTGCCGGCGGCGCTCATGGGCCTTTGCGTCCGGTGAAAACCGGCTTGCGTTTGTCGATGAAGGCGCGCACGCCCTCGGCGTAATCCGGCGCCGAGCCGGCCAGAAATTGCAGCTCGCGTTCGAGCTTGAGCTGGGCGTCGAAATCGTTGCCGGCGGAAGCCTCCAGCGCGCGCTTGATCAGGCCGAGGCCATAGGTCGGCGCGCCGACGAAGTGCCGGCACATCTTTTCCGCCTCGCCCAGCAAGGCGGCGTCATCGACCGCTTTCCAGATCAGCCCCCAGTCCTCCGCCTGCTCCGCCGGCAGCGGCTCCGCCAGCAGCGCCAGCCCGCGGGCGCGGGCGGCGCCGACCAGCCGCGGCAGCAACCACGTACCGCCGCAATCCGGGATCAGGCCGATGCGGGCGAACGACTGCACGAAGCTGGCCGAGCGAGCCGCCAGCACGATGTCGCAGGCCAGCGCCACATTGCAGCCGGCGCCGGCGGCGACGCCGTTGACGGCGGCGATCACCGGGAACGGCAGCGCGCGCAATTGCCGCACCAGCGGATTGTAATGCGTCTCCAGCGCGGCGCCCGGCACGATGGTGCGGCCCGGCTGGGGGATGCGGTCGTTGAGATCCTGTCCGGCGCAGAAGGCCCGCCCGCTGCCGGTCAACAGCAGCGCGCGGCAGCCCTCGTCGCGCGCGGCGTCCGCCAGCGCGGCGCGCAAGGCGTCCAGCATCGCCTCGTTGAAGGCGTTGAGCTGCCCGGGGCGATTGAGCGTGAGCACGCGATAGCCCGCGCGCAGGTCGATCAGCACCGTCGTCTCGGCCATGAACCGGGTCCCCTTGGCTGCTTTTGATTATAAGCCGAGAAGCCGGCTGAGTGCGCCGGTCAATGGCTACCGCCGCATGGCCAATAAGCCCGGATTTCTGGCCATTTCGCCGCCTGCGGGCGCCGCGACGGCGATGCCGGTGGACCTTTTGGCGCGGATGCCGGTACATTAGTATCCTGCAAGAAAGGGCCAAAAAGGGTCCCAGGGAGGAAGACATCATGCGTAAAGCTTTGTTGATTGCGGGCGCCGCCGTGGCGCTGGCGGCGGGCCCGGCGATGGCCCAGCAAAAATCCATCAAGATCGGCTTCATCAGCACCTTCAGCGGTCCGACCGCCGCGATCGGCAACGACATGCGCAATTCGTTCGAACTTGCGCTCGACCATCTCGGCCGCAAGATCGGCGGCCTGCCGGTCGAGGTGATCTACGAAGACGACCAGCAGAAGCCGGAAGTCGGCAAGCAGAAGACCGAAAAGCTGATCGAGTCCGACAAGGTCGACTTCATCTCCGGCTATATCTGGTCGAACGTGCTGCTCGCCTCGTTGAAGCCCGTCGTCGACTCCAAGACCTTTCTGATCGTTGCCAATGCCGGCCCGCACCAGCTCGCCGGCGAACTGTGCTCGCCCTATGTCTTTTCGACGTCGTGGCAGAACGACCAGACGCCGCAGGCGATGGGTCATTACATGAACCAGAAGGGCGTAAAGAGCGTCTATCTGATTGGCCCGAACTATGCCGCCGGCAAGGACATGCTGGGGGGCATGGTCTCGACCTTCAAAGGCAAGGTGGTCGGTCAGGAATTAACCGTGTGGCCGACCCAGCTCGACTTCTCCGCCGAATTGTCGAAGGCACGCGCGGCCAAGCCGGATGCGATTTTCGTGTTCTATCCGGGCGCGGCCGGCGTGCAATTCCTCAATCAATACGTTCAGGCGGGGCTGAAGGGACAGATCCCGCTCTATACCGCGTTCACCATCGACGAACTGTCGCTTCCGCGGCAAGGGGAGGCCGCGCTCGGGATTCCCGGCGCGCAGGAGTGGGTGAACGATCTGCCGAACGAGGCAAACAAAAAATTCGTCGCCGACTACCAGAAAAAATACAACAGCTCTCCGACGTTCTACGGCGCGCAGTCCTACGACGCCGTCAATCTCATCAACAGCGCCGTCGTGGCGGTGAAGGGCGATACCAGCAAGAAAGAAGACATGCGCAAAGAAATGGAGAAAGCCAACTTCAAGTCAGTGCGCGGGCCGTTCAAGTACGGCAACAACCACATGCCAATCCAGAATTTCTATCTGCAGGACGTGGTGAAGAACGCGGAAGGCAAGCTGGTGCTCAAGACCGTGGCTACGATCGTGGAGAGCAATCAGGATCGGTTCCATGTCGAGTGCCCGATGAAGTAATCCGAGGTCAAGGCATGACGGCGGCCGCGCTTCGGCGCTGCCGCCGTTTGCATGCCGACCGGCCCGGCCTGCGATTTTAGAATCGTCGAATCATGCTGCTTTTTATCGAACAGTGCCTGAACGGGCTGCAATTCGGCTTGCTGCTGTTTTTGCTGGCGGCGGGACTGACGCTGGTGTTCGGCATCATGGACCTGGTCAACCTGGCGCACGGCTCGCTTTACATGATGGGGGCCTATTTCGCGGCGACCTTCGTCGCCTGGACCGGGAATTTCATCGCCGGGGTGCTGTTGGCGCTCGGCGCCACGCTCGCGCTCGGGATTGTGCTCGAGTTCGTCGCGCTGCGGCATCTTTACGGCCGCAACCATCTCGATCATGTGCTGGCGACCTTCGGCCTGATCCTGTTCTTCGATGAACTGGTGCGGCTGGTCTGGGGCCCGGCCGGCATGAGCCTGTCGCTGCCGGCCTGGCTCAACACCGCGGTCGAAATCATGCCGGGCGTTTATTACTCGATGTACCGGCTGAGCATCATCGTCGTGTCGCTGCTGGTCGCGATCTTTCTCTATGTCCTTGTCATGCGCACGCGGCTCGGCATGCTGATCCGCGCCGGCGCCTCCAACCGCGAGATGGTCGGCGCGCTCGGCGTCAACATCAAGCTGCTCTACACGCTGGTGTTCGGGCTCGGCGCCGCGCTCGCCGGCCTCGCCGGGCTGATGCAGGCGCCGATCCTGACGGTACAGATCGGCATGGGCGAGAATATTCTCATTCTGGCCTTCGTCATTATCGTGATCGGCGGCATCGGGTCGATCCGCGGCGCCTTCGTCGCGGCGATTTTCGTCGGCGTGGTCGACACCCTCGGTCGTTCTTTTTTCCCCGATCTCTTGCGGCTGATGCTGAGCAAGGACGCCGCCTCGACGGCGGCGCCGGCGCTGTCGTCGATGCTGATCTACCTGCTGATGGCCATTATCCTGGTGGCGCGTCCGGCGGGTCTGTTTCCGGCCGCCGGCAAATGAATATTTCGCTCAACGCCCGCAATATCACCGTCATCGTTCTGCTGGCGGCGCTGATCTTGCTGCCGCTCTATGTCGCCGTCACCGGCGATCGATTCATGCTCACGCTGTTCACCCGCATCGTCATCATGGCGCTGGCGGCGTCGAGCCTCAATCTCATCCTCGGCTACGGCGGCATGATGAGCTTCGGTCATGCCGCCTATCTCGGCATCGGCGGTTATGCGGTCGGCATGCTCGCGCACGAAGGCATCGGCACCGGCTTCATACAATGGCCGGTCGCGCTGCTGGTTTCCGCGTTGTTCGCGCTCATTGTCGGCGCGCTCAGCTTGCGCACGCGCGGGGTCTATTTCATCATGCTCACGCTCGCCTTCGCGCAAATGGCGTATTACATCGCCTCCGGGCTGTCGCGCTATGGCGGCGACGACGGGCTGACCATCTACAAGCGCAGCCAGTTCGCCGGTCTGATCAATCTGTCGAACAAGATACAGTTCTATTACCTGTGCCTCGCTTTTCTGCTCGGCGGTATTTATCTCATCTGGCGGCTGATCAATTCGCGGTTCGGCATGGTGATCCAGGGATCGCGCTCCAACGACGCCCGCATGCAGGCGATCGGTTTTCCCACCTACCGCTACCGGCTCACCTGTTTTGTCATCGCCGGCACGATGTGCGGGCTGGCGGGGGCCTTGCTCGCCAATCACACCGATTTTGTCAGTCCGGCCATGTTGTACTGGACCCGCTCCGGCGACCTCATGTTCATGGTTATTCTCGGCGGCATGGGCTCGCTGTTCGGCCCGCTGATCGGCACGGTCGCGCTGCTGGTGCTGGAAGAAGCGCTGCCATCGATCATTAAACTGCTCGGCAGCCCGCTGTTCGGCGATGCCGCCGGGCGCGCCGCCGAATATTGGCAGATTGTTCTTGGGCCGCTGCTGCTGCTGGTCGTGATATTCGCGCGCGGCGGCATCGACGGCTTGTTGCAAAAAGTATCGCAAAAGGTGCGCCGTGGCTGAAGCGCTGTTGCAGGTGGAAAATCTGTCCAAGCGGTTCGGCGGCATCGTCGCCAGCGACGCGTTGTCGCTCGACGTTCGGCCGGGCGAGTTGCACGCGGTGATCGGGCCGAACGGAGCGGGCAAGACCACGCTGATTGCCCAACTCACCGGCGAAGTCACTCCGGATGCCGGACGCATCTATTTCAGCGGCCGCGATATCACCGCGGTTCCGGTCTATCGCCGCAGCGCGCTCGGTCTGGCGCGCTCGTTCCAGATCACCTCGCTGTTCCTCGATCTCAGCGTGCTCGACAATGTGGCGCTGGCGGTGCAGGCGCATGCCGGACATTCTTTTCGATTCTGGCGCGACGCTCGCAGCGTTCCGGAATTGCGCCAGCCGGCGCGCGCCGCGCTTGAACGTGTCGGCCTCGGCGATCGCGCCGAGCTGCCGGCCTCGGTGCTCAGCCACGGCGAGCATCGCCAGCTTGAATTGGCGATGGCGCTGGCCGGCCGCCCGCGCATGCTGCTGCTGGATGAGCCGATGGCGGGTCTCGGACCGGAAGAATCCGCGCGCATGGTCAAGACGCTGCGCGCGCTGAAAAAGGAACTGACCATATTGTTGGTCGAGCACGACATGGAAGCGGTGTTCGCGCTGGCCGACCGCATCACCGTGCTGGTCTATGGCCGCGCCATCGCCTCCGGCGCGCCCGCGGCCATTCGCGCCAATGCCGAGGTGCGGCAGGCCTATCTGGGCGAGGCCGAGAGCGAAGGCGCCCGCCATGGCTGAGGCCAATCTGCTTGAGATCGAGAACCTCGAGACCTGTTACGGCTTGAGCCAGGTGCTGTTCGGGCTGTCGCTGGCGATCGCGCCCGGCGAGGTGGTAACGCTGATGGGCCGCAACGGCATGGGCAAGACCACGACCGTGCGCTCGATCATGGGGCTCACCGCCGCGCGCGCCGGCGCGATCCGCTTTGCCGGCCAGGAGGTACGCGGCCTGCCGTCCTACCGCATCGCGCAACGCGGCATCGGTCTGGTGCCGGAGGGGCGGCAGGTGTTTCCCAATCTCAGCGTGCGCGAAAACCTGGTGGCGACGGCGACCACCAGAGCCGGCGCGGCCGGCTGGACGCTGGCGCGCATCTACGAGCTGTTTCCGGCGCTGGCCGTGCTCGGCGCCAGCATGGGCGGCCAGCTTTCCGGCGGCGAACAGCAGATGCTGGCGATCGGCCGCGCGCTGATGACCAATCCGCGCCTGCTGATTCTCGACGAAGCGACCGAAGGGCTGGCGCCGTTGGTCCGTGCGGAAATCTGGCGCTGCCTGGCCCGGCTCAAGCAGGAAGGGCTCGCCGTGCTGGTGATCGACAAGAATGTCGAAGCGCTCACCCGGGTGGCCGACCGCCATTATGTGATCGAGCGCGGGCGGGTGGTGTGGACCGGCGCCTCGCGCGACCTGGCCGCCGCGCCCGATATCCAGCGCCGTTATCTGGGGATTTGAGGATTCACGTATTTGACTGTCATCGCCCGCGAAAGCGGGCGATCCAGTACTCAGTAACGTTGCAGTTTGAATTTACGCCATTGCGATTACTGGATGCCCCGCTTTCGCGGGGCATGACAACGCGGGATGTATTCACTCCGCCGGCTGCAGCGCCGGCGCTTGGCCGTCGGCGCGCCGCGCGCCGCCGGATCTTGAACCGCCGAAACGGCGATGCAGCTTGTCGAGCAGCAGATAGATCACCGGCGTCGTATAGAGCGTGAGCAGCTGCGACACCAGCAGGCCGCCGATGATGGTGATGCCGAGCGGACGGCGCAGTTCGGTTCCCGGTCCGGTCGCGATCACCAGCGGCAGCGCACCGAGCATTGCCGCCATGGTGGTCATCAGGATCGGCCGGAAGCGCTCGATACAGGCGTCGTGAATGGCGCGCGCGGCGGATAGCCCGCGCCGGCGTTCGCCGTCGAGCGCGAAATCGACCAGCATGATGCCGTTCTTCTTCACGATGCCGATCAGCAAAATGATGCCGATGAAGGCGATCACGGTGAGTTCGGTGTTGAAGATCTGCAACGCCAGCAGCGCGCCGAGACCGGCCGAGGGCAAGGTGGAAATGATCGTCAGGGGATGCGCTAGGCTCTCATACAGCACGCCGAGCACGATATAGACCGCGATCAGCGCCGCCAGCAGCAACAGCGGCTGCGCGCCGGCGGTCTGCTTGAAGGCGCGGATGTCGCCGGCGAAATCGGCATGAATGACGTCGGGCAGGTGCATCTCGGCGACCGCGCGCTCGATCGCCGCGGTGACGTCCTCGATCTTGGCGTCGGGCGCCAGGTTGTAGGTGATGGTAACGGATGGGAACTGGCCCTGATGGTTGACCACCAGCGGCGAGATCGAA
>Ga0315281_10003890_pt1 | contig 21792 bp, 17 predicted proteins | sample YL17G07_0_MG_FD_204540 | JGI IMG/M metagenome (GOLD analysis project Ga0315281, IMG submission 204540) | Sediment microbial communities from Yellowstone Lake, YNP, Wyoming, USA - YL17G07_0 | ecosystem: Environmental > Aquatic > Freshwater > Lake > Sediment | place: USA: Wyoming | collected... | reverse complement strand
CGCAGCATCATCGCCGCCGAAAGTATGGTCGCCAGAGGATTCGCCAGGTTCTTGCCGGCGAGGTCGGGCGCCGAGCCATGGATGGGCTCGTATAGCCCCTTGTTGTTCGCGTCGAGCGAGGCAGAGGGCAGCATGCCGATCGAACCGGTGAGCATCGATGCTTCGTCGGAGAGGATGTCGCCGAACAGGTTGCCGGTGACAATGACGTCGAACTGCTTCGGATCGCGCAGGAGTTGCATTGCCGCGTTATCGACGTACATGTGCGACAGTGCCACGCCCGGATAATCCTTTGCCACTTCGATGACGACCTCGCGCCACAGTTGCGAGGTCTCGAGAACATTGCACTTGTCCACCGAGCACAATTTCTTCGCGCGCTTCATCGCCGCGCGAAAGCCGGCGTGAGCGATGCGCCGGATCTCGGATTCGCTGTAGCGCATGGTGTCGAAACCCTCGCGCTCGCCGTTCGCAAGGGTGCGCACGCCGCGCGGCTGGCCAAAATAAACGTCGCCGGTGAGTTCGCGCAGGATCAGGATGTCCATCCCCGACACGACCTCGGGACGCAGGGTCGATGCCTCGACCAGTTCGGGATACACCTTGGCCGGGCGCAGGTTGGCGAACAGGTCCAGTTCCTTGCGCAAGACCAGAAGAGCCTGCTCCGGACGTTTTGCCCGCGGCAGGGTGTCGTACTGCCAGCCACCCACGGCGCCGAACAGAATGGCGTCGGCTTCGTGCGCCAGCTTCAGCGTGGCCGCGGGCAGAGGATCGCCGGCCGCGTCATAAGCGGCGCCCCCCACGGGCGCTTCTTCCATCTCCAGTTTCAGGCCATCTTTGGCGAGCGCGCGCAGAACCTTCACCGCCTGCGCGACGATTTCCGGGCCGATGCCGTCACCGGGGAGCACTGCTATTTTCATTTATTCACTCGGAAATATATTCTTGTCAGCCGAATAACCACGGCTGCTCGATGCGGCGGCGCGCTTCGAACGCGCGGATCTTGTCGGCTTGGCGCAGCGACAGGCCGATGTCGTCGAATCCATTCAACAAGCAGTACTTTCGATGGGCATCAACGTCGAACGCAATCTGCGTGGCGCCATCGGGTGTGATGACCACCTGCCGCTCAAGGTCGATAGTCAGTTTGTAGCCGGGGAACGCATTGACCTCGTTGAACAGGTGGTCGACGCGCAACTCTGTGAGCACAATGGGCAGCAAACCGTTCTTGAAGCAGTTGTTGAAAAAAATATCGGCAAAGGACGGCGCAATGATGGCGCGAAAGCCGTAGTCGGCCAGCGCCCAGGGCGCGTGCTCGCGGCTGGAGCCGCAGCCGAAATTCTTGCGCGCAAGCAGTATGCTCGCGCCCTTGTAGCGCGGCTGGTTGAGCACGAAATCCGGATTCAGCGGACGCCTTGCGTTATCCATGCCCGGCTCGCCCGCATCCTTGTAACGCCAGGCGTCGAACAGGTTGGGACCGAAGCCCGAGCGCTTGATCGACTTCAGGAACTGCTTGGGGATAATCGCGTCGGTGTCCACATTGGCGCGGTCCAACGGCGCTACGAGCCCGTTCAGTGCGGTAAATTTTTCCATCCGCTACTTCTTCGCCGCGCGCTCGATCGCCGCGCCGCCCTGCTTGAGATCCTTGCCCACACCCTCTACCGTGTTGCAGCCGCTCAAGGCGAACGCTGCCAGCAGCGCAAGCAGAACCATGTTGATCTTACGCACAATTGCCTCCCTTATCTCCAGTTGCGTACGTCGACAAAATGCCCGGCGATCGCGGCCGCCGCCGCCATTTCCGGACTGACCAAATGGGTACGGCCGCCCGCACCCTGGCGGCCCTCGAAATTGCGGTTGGAAGTCGAGGCGCAGCGCTCGCCCGGCTCGAGGCGGTCGGCGTTCATTGCCAGGCACATGGAGCAACCCGGCTCGCGCCACTGAAAACCGGACTCACGGAACACGCGATCCAGTCCCTCCTGCTCGGCCTGCGCCTTCACCAGCCCCGAGCCCGGCACCACCATGGCGAGGCGGATGTTCGAGGCGACGCGCTTGCCGCGCAGCACCCCCGCCGCGGCGCGCAGATCCTCGATGCGCGAGTTGGTGCAGGAACCGATGAACACCTTGTCGAGGCGTATGTCCTCGATGCGCATATTGGGCTTCAGGTCCATGTAGACGAGCGCGCGTTCCATGCCCTCGCGCCGGGTCGGGTCCTTCTCCTTATCCGGATCGGGTACGCGCCCGTCCACTGCCACCACCATCTCCGGCGAAGTGCCCCAGGTCACCTGCGGCCTGATGTCGCGCGCGTCCAACCGCACCACGCGGTCGAACTGGGCGCCCTCGTCGGACGCGAGCATGCGCCAATAGGCGACGGCGCGGTTCCAGTTCTCGCCGGTCGGTGCGAACGGCCGTCCCTTGAGATAAGCGACGGTGATGTCGTCCACCGCCACCATGCCGGCGCGGGCGCCCGCCTCGATGGCCATGTTGCACACGGTCATGCGCCCCTCCATGCTCAAGGCGCGGATGCTGCTGCCGGAAAATTCGACCGCGCACGCGGCCCCGCCGGCGGTGCCGATTCTACCGATGATGGCAAGTGCGACGTCCTTGGCGGCGACACCGCGCGCGAGCGGCCCGTCCACCGCGACCAGCATGTTCTGCATTTTCTTTTGCACCAGGCACTGGGTCGCCAGCACGTGCTCGACTTCCGAGGTGCCGATGCCGTGGGCGAGGCAGGCGAAGGCGCCGTGGGTGCTGGTGTGCGAATCGCCGCACACCACCGTCATGCCGGGCAACGTCGCGCCCTGCTCCGGGCCGATGACGTGCACGATGCCCTGGCGCCGGTCGAGAAAAGGAAAATAGGCCTTCGCGCCGTATTCGCGCATATTCGCGTCCAGGGTTTCCACCTGCAGGCGCGAGATCGGATCCTTGATGCCTTCGTTCCAGTCCGTGGTGGGCGTGTTGTGATCGGCCGTAGCCACGATCGAATCGATGCGCCAGGGTTTGCGCCCGGCAAGCCGCAGGCCTTCGAATGCCTGCGGGCTGGTGACTTCGTGCACCAGATGGCGGTCGATATACAGCAGCGCCGTGCCGTCTTCCTCGACGTGCACCACGTGGCTCGCCCAAAGCTTGTCGTAGAGGGTTTGCGGCATGACTCGAAACGGTGACCGATAAAAAGCAATTATGCCACAGAAAACAGGGATTTGGAGCGTAACACGAAGCAAAAACCGAGAGCTCGGCGCCGGCATGAAGATACTCTTGGCGCGATCGGATCAAGTCCGCAAGGAAGGCCGGACTCGCGGCCGCTGCCAAGGGCATAGGATGGCAGGTGCAGCTCTTAGATGCGCGCGGGACGGACCCTCCAATCCACCAGCACGTAACCGCCGAAGGCGGCGAACGCCGCGGCGCTGAACGTCCAGGCCGGGCCGATACTTTCCCAGCCCAGGCCTGAGAGCATGCTGCCCAGCACGCCGCCGGCGCCGAAAGACACCGACAGGTAAATCGCCTGCCCGCGCACTTGATGCGCGCCCTGAAACCAGCGGTGTACCGCCGTCACCGCCGCGGCATGGTAGGCGCCGAAGCTCAGGCCGTGCAGGAGCTGGGCGAAGAACAGGACCGGCACCAGATCCACGCCCCAGCCGATCATGAGGAAGCGTACCACCGTCGCGGCGAAACATACCAGCAGGATGGCCGAGAGCGAATAGCGCCGCATCAGCGCCGGCATCAGCAGGAACACGATGATTTCTGCGATCACGCCGAAGCTCCACATCCAGCCTACGGCCGCCTTGCTGTAGCCGTGGTCCACAAGGTAGAGCGAGAAGAACGCATACTGCGGCCCGTGCGCAAGAGTCATCAGGAAACACGAGCCGAGCAGCGCGGCGACCTCGGGCCGCCGCAGGATGGTCCACACCGGTTCGGGTTCGGCGTGCCCGGCGCCGGGATGCGCATCCGGGACGGCGAGCGCGCACACCCAGCCCAGCGCATAAGTCGCGAGCACCATCCACAACAGGCTTGCCACCGGCAGCGAATCGAGCGCATAGCCGACCAGCGTCACCGTAACGATGAATCCCACCGAACCCCACAAGCGGATCGAACCGTAGCGGTTGATTGCCCCGCGCAGGTGCGACAGCGTCAGCGACTCCGTCAGCGGCATGGAGGCGCTGGTGAAAAAGCCCAGCGCAAGCAGCAGCGCGAACAGACCCCAGAACGTGTCGACAACAAAAAAACCGGCGAAACACATTCCCCCAAGCGCCAGCGTTATGCTGATGATGCGCGCACGCTGCTCGGTATGGTCGGCGACCCAGCCCCAGAAGTTCGGCCCCACCACGCGCATCAGCTGCCCGAGGGAGAGCAGCACGCCGATCTGCGCTGCAGCGAGCCCCAGTGAGGCCAGATACAGGCTGAAATACGGGGCGGCGGCGCCGACCTGAGCGAAATAGGCGAAATAGAACGCGGAGAGGCGCCAGTAAGGAAGGGAGTGCAAGGGCGGCGGGGACAAAGTGGAAACCTCGGGCGCACGCTCTGGCGCACAAAGTTTGATTTTACATCCTGCGCCCCACGCGTTTTTATCCCGCTCAGGGGGTATTTTCGATCCGCGCTCCCGCGGCGACCTTCCGCACCGGGCATCCCACATAGGGATGATAGACAAATACGCCTCGGCTCGATTGCAGGCCATTCGGCCTGGGCCGATCGGTCATCGACCGAGCACTTGCGGGTCATCCATTTGGATGATGTCATCGGCAGACGTCCAAGCCTACTATCGAAGCGTCCGGGTCAACCAGACTACTGACTAAAACAAAATTGAAGCATAGGAGAAAATATGAGCAAACACCTCGCTGTGGTTTTCATGTCCCTCATTTTTGCGGGTAGTGCACTGGCGCAGGCGCCCGCAGGTGAAACTTCGGCTGGTGCCGGCGGTGCTGGTGCGGCTACGGGTGCGGCGGCCGGCGGAATCACGGCAGGCATGGTTGCCGCTGCCGTGGCGGTGGTCGCGGTCGCCGCAGCCGCTGCCTCTTCCAACACCACGAACAACCCGGTGACCACAACCACGACCACCACCACGCAGTAGAGCGGCTGGTGGTCAACGGTCCTTGGCGCATCGCCAAGGATCGCCATGCCTCTCGCGGTGAAAGGAGAGAACGGCAGTAACGTATGGAATCCGTCGCAGCCGGCCCGGAAGCGAGCTCCGGAATTTTTCCGCCGAAGCGGGCCGGTGCGGGTTCGAAATAGCCGGGATCTCCTCCCCTGGCTTGATTGGAACCCGCACTTCGGATCGGGCGGCGCGTCTTGGGTGCGCCGCGGTTTGCTCGTTTCTCCTCTTAAGGCCCCTGCGCAAGTAGGGGCCTTCTTTTTTTGGCTTCCGCCGGGGCCGAATCTCCACACGCACGCCGCAGCCTAAGATAAACTGCGACAGTTTCGTGAGCGTGCGACCGCGGCTCCCGTATCGCGCGCATCCGACTCCGCCATATGCTCAAACACCTGCGCTCACGCAGCACGCTGTTCCTGCTGTTCACCGTCTCCGGCTTCGCCGGGTTGATCTACGAATCCATCTGGAGCCATTACCTCAAGCTGTTCCTGGGGCATGCCGCCTATGCGCAGACCCTGGTGCTGGCCATATTCATGGGCGGCATGGCTTTCGGTTCCTGGCTCTGCAGCCGGTACTCCGCGGGCTGGAAAAACCTGCTCGTCGGCTACGCGCTTGCCGAAGCCGTCATCGGCGTCTGCGCGCTCGGCTTCCATCCGCTGTTCGTCGCCGCAACCGACGCAGCCTTCGACTCCATCCTGCCTGCACTGGGATCGGAATTCGCCGCTACCTGGTTCAAGTGGTGTCTGGGCACCGCGTTGATCCTGCCGCAGTCCATTCTGCTAGGCATGACCTTTCCGCTGATGAGCGGCGGCCTCATCCGCCGCCATCCGGATGCGCCGGGCGCATCGCTCGCCATGCTTTATTTCACGAATAGCCTGGGCGCCGCCATCGGCGTGCTCGCGAGCGGCTTCTTCATGATCGAAAGATTGGGACTGCCCGGCACCATACAGGCGGCCGGTCTGATGAATCTGGCGCTGGCGGCGGCAGTGTGGCTGATCGCGCGCGGCGCCGAGCCGCCCGCCACGGCGCCACCAGGCACAGGTCAGGACGGAAATCGCGGCTATTTCAGCATGCTGCTCGCCACCGCGCTATTGACCGGTGCCGCTTCGTTCATCTACGAAATCGGCTGGATCAGGATGTTGAGCCTGGTGCTGGGCGCCTCCACGCATTCGTTCGAATTGATGCTTTCGGCCTTCATCTTTGGCCTCGCCTGCGGCGGCTATTGGGTGAAGCGCCGCATCGATCACACTGCGGACCCGATGCGCCTGCTCGGCATGGTACAGGTGGCGATGGGGCTGCTGGCGATCGCCACGCTGCCGCTGTATGGCACCATGTTCGAAGCCATGACCTGGGTTATGAACGGCGTCGCGCGCACCGAAAACGGGTATGCGCTCTACCACGTTTCCAGCCAGGTCATCGCGCTCGCCATCATGTTCCCGGCCACCTTCTGCGCCGGCATGACGCTGCCGCTGATCACCTATACCCTGCTGCGCCGCGGCTACGGCGAGAAAAGCATAGGCGCGGTCTACGCCGCCAATACCCTGGGCGCGATCGCGGGCGTGTTCGGCGCTGCGCACCTGGGACTGCCGCTGCTGGGCCTGAAGAACCTCATCGCCGCAGGCGCGGCGATCGACAGCTTGCTCGGCGTATATCTGCTGTGGCGCGCGGCGCGCGAACGGCAGACCTTGAGCGGCGGCCAGATCCCTCCGGCCGGGCCCGGGGTCGGGGCCCGCGGCCTGGCGCTTCCGGCGGCAGCCGGCGGCGTGGTTGCGTTGGCGTTGATCCTCGCCTTTGGCGCAGTGCAGTTCGACGTTCAGCGCATGGCATCGGGTGTGTTCCGCCACGGCACTATCTACACTGCCGCGGAAATGAAGCTGCTCTTTTACAAGGACGGCAAGACGGCCACGGTCAGTCTGGCCGAATTTCCAGAAGGGACCAGCATCCGCACCAACGCCAAATCCGACGGCGCCATAAACTTGAAGTCCGGCGCGCGCATCTCGGATGAGATCACCATGGTGCTCACGGCCGTGCTACCGCTCGCGCTGAAGCCGGAGGCAAAGAATGCCGCCATCATCGGCATGGGCACCGGACTCACGGTGCATACCATGCTCGCCAACTCGAAACTCGAGGCGGTCGAAACCATCGAGATCGAACCCGCCATGGTAGAGGCGGCACGCGGTTTCAATGCGCGCAATGCCAACGCCTACGCCGATCCGCGCAGCCATATCCGGATCGATGATGCCAAGACCTTCTTCTCCACCCGCAACGGCAAATACGACATCATCATCTCCGAGCCGTCCAACCCCTGGGTGAGCGGGGTCTCCAGTCTGTTTTCGAATGAGTTCTACCATCTGGTACGGCGCTACCTCAAGCCGGGCGGCGTGCTGGTGCAGTGGTTCCAGTTGTATGAGATCGACGTCAGCCTGGTGGCTTCGGTGCTGCGCGCGCTGGGCGACAATTTTCCCGATTACGCCATCTACGCCTCCACCGACTCCGACCTCCTGATCGTCGCCGGCGACGCCGCCACGCTGGCGCAACCGCTCGCCGACGTGTTCCGCGAGCCCGGCCTGGCAAAGGAACTGCGCACGGTGCGTCTGCAAAACCTGTCCGATCTGGAGATACGCAAGATCGCCACCCGCGCCACCATCCACCCGCTGGTGCAAAGTTTTCCGGTGCCGGCCAACTCGGACTATTACCCCTATCTCGACCTGAACGCAGCGCGCTTTCGCTTCCTCAAACCGGGCGCGGGCAATCTGGCTGACCTCAATGCCGACAGCGTGCCGGTGATCCCGATGCTGGAGGGCACGAACACGCTGCCGCCGGTGTCGCTCGACGGCGCCGATTACTTCAACCGCATCGAGCAGATACGCCGCGCGCAATACATCCGCGACACTTATCTGAAACCGAATCCACCCGACCCGATAGCGATGCCGCGGGCGCTGCAAAAGGATCTGGAACTCGCGAGCCTGCGCGCGCTCGACTGCTGGGACCCGGCGCGGCACGACGTCTGGCTGCATTCCCTGTTCCAGGTGGCGATCGTGGTCAATCCCTTCCTTGCGCCCGAGGAGGCCGAGGCGATATGGAAGCGTTTCGAGGCCAGCGGCTGCTATGGCTCGCTGCCCCGGACTTACAAACTATGGATCGCGTTGTTCAAGGCGGTCGGCGCAAGAAACGCACCCGAAATGGCCAGCCTCGCCGAGCAGTTGTTTGCCCAACCGAGCGACCTGCCATCGGAGAGCCGGCGCTACCTGCTCACGGCGACGATGACCGGCCATCTCGCACAGAACAAACCGCGGGAAGCCCTGCAAGCCTGGGAGCGCTACTCGCCGCAGATTTCGAGCGATGAACGCTCGCAGCTCATACTGCGTCTGCTCTACGCCAAGGCGAGCGGCGGCAAGGCGCCACCGAATTGAACGCGACGACTTGATTTGCTCCGTCGGTTGTAGCAGAGCCGGGATGTTGCGCGGACGAGAAGCCGTCCGCGCGGATCATCGATTGTGCGCGGATGAAAAGCATATCCGCACACAATCGACGATCTTGGATAAAAGCAACCCCAAGCCGTGGCTGCTTTTATCCATAACCATGTTTTCTGGTACGGATGCGCTTTTCATCCGTACCAAAAACATGGTTGGCGCGCGGAGCGTGCAATGGCCGCTAGACGACATCGGCGGACGCAGGAAGATACTTCGAACTGCGGCGTCCTAACTTTGATAACAGCAAATCCAACCCGCCCTTGCTTTTATCAATAACCGTGTTTTTGGTACGGATGCGCTTTTCATCTGTACCAAAAACATGGTTGGCGCGCGGAGCGCGCAATGGCCGCTAGACGACATCGGCGGACGCAGGAAGATACTTCGAACTGCGGCGTCCTAACTTGCGCGGACGGCGGCCCGTCCGCGCGGATCATCGATTGTGCGCGGATGAAAAGCATATCCGCACACAATCGACGATCTTGGATAAAAGCAACCCCAAGCCGTGGCTGCTTTTATCCATAACCATGTTTTCTGGTACGGACGCGCTTTTCATCCGTACCAAAAACATGGTTGGCGCGCGGAGCGCGCAATGGCCGCTCTTGGCATGCGCCGGAATTCAAGGCGCAGTAAATAGCAGCACTAAGCCTCGTCCGCGTCTGGATTGTCGACTGGCTTCGCGGCATATTTCGTCGCGACCTTGGAGCCCGACACACGCGCCGCGATTTTCGGCGTCGCTGTGTTCACGTCGGCGTTCTGCGCGCGGTGCCTGAGCGCGTGATCGGCGAGCACCAGCGCCAGCATCGCTTCCGCAATCGGCGTGGCGCGGATGCCGACGCAGGGATCGTGGCGGCCGTGAGTTTCCACCGTCACAGCTTCGCCTTTCTTGTCGATCGAGCGTCGCGCGAGGCGGATGCTGGACGTCGGCTTGATCGCAAGGTTCACCACCAGGTCCTGCCCGGTGGAAATGCCGCCCAGGATGCCGCCGGCGTTGTTGCTGAGGAACCCGTCGGGCGTGAGTTCATCCGAGTGCTCGCTGCCCTTCTGTTCGACCGCGGCGAAACCCGCGCCGATTTCCACGCCTTTCACCGCGTTGATGCCCATCATGGCATAGGCGATGTCGGCGTCGAGCCGGTCATATACCGGCTCGCCCCAGCCCACCGGCACGCCTTCGGCCACGACGGTGATTCTCGCGCCGCAGGAATCGCCCGACTTGCGCAGCGCGTCCATATAGGTTTCCAGCGCCGGCACTGCCGACAGATCCGGCACGAAGAACGGATTTTCCTCGACCGCGCTCCAGTCCTTGAGCGCGACCTTGTTCGGTCCCAGTTGCGACAGATAGCCGCGCACGGTGACGCCATATCGCTCATGCAACCACTTCTTCGCAATCGCGCCGGCGGCGACGCGCACCAGAGTCTCGCGCGCCGAGGCCCGCCCGCCACCGCGATAGTCGCGAATGCCGTATTTCTGCCAATAGGTGTAGTCGGCATGGCCCGGGCGGAAGCTCTCGGCGATGTTGCCGTAGTCCTTGCTCTTCTGGTCCTCGTTGCGCACCAGGAATCCGATGGCGGTGCCGGTAGTCCTGCCCTCGAACACGCCGGAGAGGATTTCCACCCGGTCGGCCTCGCGCCGCTGCGTCACATGGCGCGAAGTGCCGGGCTTCCTGCGATCGAGTTCCCGTTGGATGTCGGCTTCGGAAAGCTCCAGCCCCGGCGGACAGCCGTCCACCACGCCGCCGTAGGCGGGGCCGTGCGACTCGCCGAAGGACGTCACGCAGAACAGTTTTCCCAGAGTATTTCCGGACATCGTTTTCGCTCGCGGATTTGCTTTATCAAGTTTAACATATCGCTTATTCCGGCTCGGCCGGCTCCGAAGGAGAAACACCTGTGCCGAACGCATCAGCGCCTGCCGCGGCGGGCGAGCGCTACGACTGGCCCAAACTCGTCGACGAACTGAACCGGCTGCTGCGCCTGAAGACCACGCCCATAGGCATGAAGCTGTTCGAGCGCGTCGAGGACATGCAAGCCATCCCCAAACTGCGCCGTCCCGGCGCGATCCACACCACCGATCAGATCGTGGCGCAGGCGGCACGCCTCGGGTTCACGGTGGGTATCACGCGCGAAGACCTGGTCGGCGCGCAATGCGGCGCGGTCATCGGCCTCGCGCCACAGGACGACGAATGGCGCTCGGGCAGGCACATGGCCGGCGTGTGGTTCGCCACCGTGGCCGACGCCTCGGCGCACCAGCACGCCATGGACGTGGTGCCGCACGGAAAATACCGGGCGATGGCGGTATCGCCGCTCGCCAGCGGCCGGCTCGACCCGCCCGACATCTGCCTCGTCTACGCCACGCCCGGACAAATGATCATTTTCATCAACGGGCTGCAGTGGTCGGGCTACAAGAAGTTCGACTGGAGCGTGGTGGGCGAATCGGCCTGCGCCGATTCCTGGGGCCGCGCGCTGGCCACCGGCGAACCCAGCCTGTCCATTCCCTGCTATGCGGAGCGGCGCTACGGCGGCGTGCTCGACGACGAGATGCTGCTGGCCCTGCCGCCGCATTTTCTGCCCAAGGCGATCGCGGGCATGCAGGCGCTTTCGGCAAACGGTCTCAGATACCCCATCCCGCAATACGGCATCCAGGCCGACGTGCGCGCCGGCATGGGCGCGAGCTATCCGTCCCGCAACCAGTAGCCCGCCGGCAGGCCGATCGTCACCGCCTCGCCGCTTCAGGAGCGGCGCCCTCGCCGCGAGCGGCAGGCCGGTCGAAGAAAGCGCGCGTCTCGAATATGCCCGACGCCAGGCGCTTGCCGCCCGCGCGCAGGCTGCGCTTGAGCACGAAGTCGAACAACAGCGGATTGTGCTCGCGCAGCCCCTTGAACAGCGGCGCCGCGCTTTTTTCGATATAGCCCAGTTCCGCCAGGTAATCGACCGAGTAGAGCGGGAACACACCCGGCAGCGGATAGTCCGAGCCGTTCAGCAGGCGCGCGTGCCAGTCCTCGCGCTGGATCACCTGGGAAAGGGGCGCCCCGGCGCGCGCTGCCTGGGTCATCGCGGAAATGTCGCCGTAGAGCCTGCCCACATAGCGCGGCTCGTCCATCAGCCGCGCGAACAAGTCGAAGCTCGCGACCGCCGGGCCGTTCGCGCCGCGGTCGGTATCGCGGTCCTGGCCAAGGGAAGCGCAATGCGCCACGACCACGCGCACGCCATGATCGAGCGCGCGCCGCAAGCGCAGCGGATTTCCCAGTGCCTGCGCATCGGTCCCATGCAACGCGCGCTCCAGGCCCGCATGCGTGATGAGCGGCAGGTCAAGCCGCGCCAGCGCCGCGTAGAAGGGATCGCATAGGCTCGACGCCGGGTCGATGCCCATTGCCGCCGGCAGCCACTTGAGCGCGCGCGCACCCTGCTCTGCCGCCGTCTGCAGCCGCTCGACGCAGTCGCGGCGATACGGATGCACCGAGGCGGCCCATTCGAAGTATTGCGCATGGCGCTGCGCCATTTGTGCGGCCCAGCGGTTGGGGATATGGACGCTGGTCTGTTCCCAGGACACCTCGCCCGCCTCGGTGACGCTCGCGTCGAAGGCGAGCAGCAGCAGCTTCACTCCGGGGCGCATGTCGTTCAGCAGCTGGCGCAAGCGTTCGACATAACTGCGGTCCACCTGCCCCGGCGCGTCGTGCACGCAACCGGCGTTCATGAAAAACAGTCGCTGCGCGTACTGCACCGGATGGCGCAGGCTTTCCATGGCCGGGTTGAGATAGATGCCGCTGCCGGACTCACCCGCGCCGGAATCGCCGCTGCCAGCGAGATGGCAATGGCAGTCCCACATCTTGCCCGGGTCTATCCCGTCCCAGGCGGCGTGCACCAGTTCGTGCCGGGCAAGCGCTTCGGGCAGGGCAGCGCCGCAGGGATTGATAAAACCCTGCTCGGGCCAGTAGCGCCAGGCGGCGAGCCCGCCCGCGCCGAGGCAAAGGCCGGCGCCGGCCGCAAGAAATTTTCTGCGAGAAATACTCAGAACCGCGCGCTTACGTTGGCGAATCCTTGATATAGCCCTTGAGCATGCGGTTCTCGAACGCCTGCTCCTCCAGCACCGCCCTGGCCACGTCGTGAAACGAGAGCACGCCGACCAGCGTATCGCCTTCCATCACCGGCATGTAGCGGATGTGGTGATCCAGCATGTCGCTGCGCAGTTCGTCCACTTCGACGTTCGGGGCTATGGTCCTGGGGTTTTTCACCATGATGGCGTCCACGCGCACGCCCTGGATCGAGCCCCTGTTCTTGTGCAGGGCCTGCAGAACTTCGCGGAAAGTCAGCATGCCCACCATGCTGCCCTGACTCATTACCACGAGCGAGCCGATGTCCTTCTCCACCATGATGCTGACGCCATCGCTCACCATCCCGTCCGGGGCGATGGTGATCAGCAGCTTACCTTTTATCCTGAGTATATCCCGCAGTTGCATGATGTTCCCCCATTGGCACAAGGCGAACCGCAGTTTAGACCAAGCCGCAGGCGCCTGCCAGCCCCGCGGAAATCACGGTGCCGGGCGCGCCGCGCTACGCGGCGTGCCGTCCGCGTCTATACTGGCAATCTTGGCGAAACGCGGGCCGCGCACAAAGGGAAGGCATGCCATGAAAGAATCACATTTGCGGCAGATCGCCAATTTGCTGTTGGCCTGTTTAATACTAACCGGCACATCGGGCGCCGGCGCGCAAGGCAGCTACCCCAGCCGCCCAATCACCATCGTGATCGGATTCTCCGCCGGAGGCACCACCGACATCATCGCGCGGCTGATCTCGGACGAACTCAGGAAAGCCCTGGGCCAGCCCATCATCATCGAGAACAAGCCCGGCGCAGGGGGCAACATCGGCGCCGATATCGTGGCCAAGGCCAAGCCGGATGGCTATACGCTGCTGATGGGCTCGGTCGGCCCGCTCGCGGTCAACGCCAGCCTGTACAAGCGCATGCCCTACGACAACCTGAAGGACCTGACGCCGATCACGCTCGTCGCGCACGTGCCCAATATGCTGGTGGTGAATCCGCGCAGCGTGCCGGCGCAGACCTTCCAGGAATTCGTCGCGCTGGTGAAAGCGAATCCGGGAAAATATTTTCATGCCTCCACCGGCAGCGGCACCACCTCGCATCTGTCCGGCGTGCTGCTCAACCTGCAAGCCGGCCTGGATCTGACCCATGTCCCGTACAAGGGCGCGGTGGCACTGAACGACGTGCTCTCGGGCGAGTCGGTGCAGTGCATGTTCGCCACCATTCCGTCGGCGATCCAGCTCGTGCGCGGCGGCAAACTGCGCGCACTGGCGGTAACCAGCCTGCACCGCTCTGGCGGCGTGCCCAACGTGCCCACCATCGCCGAATCCGGTTACCCCGGTTTCGACGCCTCCTCCTGGTTCGGCCTCGTCGGCCCGGCGGGCCTGCCGCGCGAGATCGCGCTGAAGGTGCAGGGCGAGGTTGCGCGCATACTCAAAGATCCAGCCATGCGCGAGAAGTTCATCCAGCAGGGCGCCGATCCCATAGCCAACACGCCGGACGAGTTCGGCCAATACATGAAAGACGAAACCGCCAAGTGGGCGAAGATCGTCAAGGCTTCCGGCGCGCAGGCGGATTGACATGCACGTCGTAGAACGCTTCGCCGAATTCGCGCTAACCTTCCGCGCGCAGCCAATTCCGGCCGAGGTGCTGCATCACGCCAAACGCGCGGTGATCGACTGGTACGCGGCACTCCTGCCGGGCGCGGTGGCGGCGCCGGCGACGCTGCTGGAAAAAGCGCTCGTCCAGGACCTCGACCGGGGCGGCGCGACACTCGCGCTCGGGCGCAAGGCGACCGCGAGGACGGCGGCGCTCATAAACGCCAGCGCCGCGCACACCATGGAGGTGGACGACATCTACCGCGACGCCATCTATCATCCGGGCGCGCCGACCATTGCCGCCGCCCTGGCGACGGCCCAGGAGAGCGGCGCCAACGGCGAGGCCTTCCTGCGCGGCGTCATCGTCGGCTACGAGATATCCACGCGCATCGGCGCGGCCATGGGGCGCGCGCATTATCGCTACTGGCACAACACCGGCACCATCGGCAGCTTCGGCGCCGCGGCCGCCGCGGCCACCATCTACGGTCTGGATGCAAAGCGCTACGCGCATGCCCTCGCCACCGTCGCGACCTTCGCCGCGGGCCTGCAGCAGGCTTTCCGCATGGATTCGATGTCCAAGCCTCTGCATGCGGGCCACGCCGCGGAAGCGGGACTGCTCGCCGCGCTCGCCGCGCGCGAGGGCGTCACCGGCTCGCTCGACGTGATCGAGGGCGCAGCCGGGTTCGGCCGCGCCATGAGCGACGGCCCCGACTGGGACCGGGCGACGGCCACGCTCGGCACGGACTTTCATATCACCCGCATGACCTTCAAGAACCACGCCTGCTGCGGCCACACCTTCGCCGCCATCGACGGCGCGCTCGAACTGCAGCGCACCCTGGGCGTGACGGCCGCCGACATCGCGCGCGTCAGCGTCGGCACCTATCGCCCCGCGCTGGAAGTGGCCGGCTACGAGCATCCGGCAACGCCCGCCGAGGCGCGCTTCAGCCTCAAGTACGTGGTGGCGACGGCGTTGACCCACGGCAGCGTGCGCCTGGCCGCATTCGAGCCGGCGCGACTGGCCGACCCCGCGACCCGCGCGCTGATGCAGAAGATCGACCTGGCGGTCGATGCCGAGCTCGATGCGACCTTCCCCCGCCAGCGCGCCGCGCGCGTCGCGATCGAGACCAGGAACGGCCGCCACGGCGAATTTCTGCAACCCACGCGCAAGGGCGATCCGGACATGCCGCTCAGCGATCGCGAGCTGGAGCAGAAGTTTCTGGAACTGGCCGCGCCGGTGCTGGGTGAAGCAGCAGCGCGCGCGCTCGTGGCGCGGCTGTGGACGCTGGAGCGCTCGTCCACGGTATGACGTTTGCCGAAGTTGTTTCCCAGCGCCCTTCCGACAGCGCGCATCGTAGTCGCTACCTCGTGGGCCGGTTCACCAGCGCGATCCCCGCGCCCACCAGCAGCGCCGCGCCGAGGAAGGCCGCGCTGAGCGGCTCGGAGAGGAAGATCACGCCGAAGGCGACGCCGAACAGGGGCGTGAGGAACGAGAATACCGCCAGCCTGCCGGCGAGATAGCGCGTCAGCAACCAAAACCAGGCGAGGTAGCTGGCGAAGGCGACGACCACGCTTTGATAGACCAGGCTCGCCACCACCTTGGGCGTGAGCGCGAAGACGCCGGCCTCGCCCACGGCCAGCGACACCAGCGGCAGCACGAGCGCAGAAACAGCCAGCTGGTAGAACAAGGTCTTGGCCGCGCTGGCCGAGGTAAGTCTGGTGGAGCGGACCAGCACCGTGGTCGCGGCCCACAGCGCCGCCGCGATCACGCCGTAGGCATCGCCGATCAAGGTCGAGTCCGCGGCCGTGCTGAAGCCATCGGCAAATGCCAGCGCCACGCCCAGGAACGCCAGCGCCACGCCCGTCCACTGGCTCGCGTTCAAGCGCTCGCCCGGGACGAACCACTGCAGCCCGAGCGCGGTGAGGCAGGGCGCGAGGTAGATGAACACCACCATGCGCGAAGCCGCGGTATAGGCGAGGCCGGCATAGATGAACACGAACTCGCCGGCGAACAGCGCCCCGGCCGCGAGGCCGCCTTTAAGCGTGCCGTCGCGTCCAAACAGCGGGATGCGGCGCAGCCGCGCCCAGGCGAGCAGCAGCGCCGTGGCGATGATAGAGCGCAGGCCCGCCTGCATGATGGGCGATATGCCCGCGGCGGCGATTTTGATCGTGATCTGCTGGAAGCCCCAGCACATGCACAGCACGACCATCATGGACACGGCCAGCGCGTCTGCGGGTTTGCGCTCGGACGGCACGATTTTGGTTTTTCCTGCCGGTGGATTTCGCGTTAGGCCGTGTGCTAATTCAAGCCGAGCTGTACCTCGATCGGCTGCGCGGGGTAATGGAACGGGATCGGCCCGTCGGGCTCGGCGTGAATGAACTGGCGCACCACCGGGTTGTCGGAGGCCAGCATCTCCTCCGGCGTGCCTTCGCCGACGACCACGCCGTCGGCGATGATGTACAGGTAGTCAACCAGCTTCAGCGACTCGCTCACGTCGTAGGTGACGATGATCGAAGTGGTGCCGAGCGCGTCGTTCAGGCGGCGGATCAGGTCGGCGATGACGTTGAGCGAAATCGGGTCCAGGCCGGCGAACGGCTCGTCGTACATGGCCAGCATCGGGTCGTGCACAATGGCGCGGGCGAGCGCGACGCGGCGCGACATGCCGCCGGAGAGCTCGCTCGGCATCAGGCCGCGCGCGCCGCGCAGCCCCACCACGTGCAGCTTCATCAGGATAAGGGAGCGAATCAACTCCTCCGGCAGATCGGAGTTTTCGCGCAGCGGAAACGCAATGTTCTCGTATACCGACAAGTCGGTAAATAACCCGCCGGCCTGGAACATCATGCCCATCCTGCGCCGCAGCTGGTACAGGCTGTCCGAGTCGAGCTCGTGCACCAGCTGGCCGGCGACCCTGACCGAGCCTTGCGCCGGCTTCTCCTGCCCGCCGATCAGCCGCAGCAGGGTGGATTTGCCGCAGCCGCTCGCCCCGAGGATGGCGACAACCTTGCCGCGGGGAATCTTCAGCGTGAGGCCCTTCAGGATTTCGCGTTCGCCGTAGTTGAACCTGACGTCGGTGATTTCGACTAAGTTATCGGGGGCGGGAGTCATCAATTGGGCGCTTGGATCAAAGGCTACCCGCGATTTTACACGGCTTCACGGCCGCACGAGGCTCGCACTGCGCCCCTGCTGTAAGCGGCTGCGTCGAAACGGCGCCCAATCGCGTATACTTTGACCAACAAGCACAGGAGGCAGGCATGGACAGGCGCAGTGTTTTGAAACTCCTGGCAGGGCTGGCCGGGCCGTGGTTGGTGCGACCCGCCTTTGCAAAAGGAGAAAAAACCGTGGAAGAACTGCAGAAGGACTGGAAGACCCTGCTTGCCGATGGCGCCGACGTGGCGAGCGGCACGGCGCCGGTGAAACTGTCCAACGAGGAATGGAAAAAACGCCTCTCGCCGCAGGCGTACGAGGTGCTGCGCAAGGAGGGCACCGAGCGCGCCGGATCGAGCCCGCTCGACCGCGAAAAACGCCCCGGCGTGTTCGCGTGCGCGGGCTGCGGCCTGCCGCTGTTCACGTCGGCGATGAAATTCGACAGCGGCACCGGCTGGCCCAGTTTTTTCACCACCATCCCGGACGCGATTGGAACCAGCCGCGATTTCAAGCTGATTTTCCCGCGCACCGAGTACCACTGCGCACGCTGCGGCGGGCACCAAGGCCATTTGTTCGACGACGGCCCGGAGCCGACCGGACTGCGCTATTGCAACAACGGCGTGGCGCTGCGCTTCATCCCCAAGACCGGCTGAGTCTGAACACTCGCGACCATGTCGCCTGTGTTCTACGCACCACGAACAACGCACAAGGCGCCAACGTACAATGGCGCATGGATACCGACAAAGGCACGCCCTACGCCGGGCTCACACCGGATTGCGTGCTCGATGCGCTCGACAGCATAGGACTGCGCGGCGACGGACGCCTGCTCGGCTTAAACAGCTACGAGAACCGGGTCTATCAAATCTGGATGGAGGAAGGGCCGGGTTTGACCTCGGGTCCGGGCGCGGCGCCGCCCCCGGTGGTGGCGAAGTTCTACCGCCCCGGGCGCTGGAGCAACGAGCAGATCGCCGAAGAGCACGCATTCGTGCGCGAACTCGCCGAACGTGAGCTTCCGGTCATCGCCCCACTGGTGCGAGGCGGCAACAGCGTGCACGAATTCGGCGGCTATCGCTACGCCGTGTATCCCAGGTGCGGCGGCCGCGCGCCCGAACTCGAACACCGCGAGACCCTGGAATGGATGGGCCGCTTCATCGGACGCATCCACGCGGTCGGGGCGCTCACGCCCTTTCGCGCGCGGCCGGCGCTCGACCTCGCGAGTTTCGGCGTGGAACCGCGCGATTATCTCCTCGCCCATGGTTTCATTCCGGCGGATCTCACCGAGGCCTGGGCCAGCGTGGCGGCACAGGCGCTAGCCGGCGTGAGCCGCTGTTACGAGCGAGCCGGGTCGGTGAAAAACCTGAGACTGCACGGCGACTGCCACGCCGGCAACGTGCTCTGGATCGACAGCGCGGAAGCGCACGGGCCGCATTTCGTCGACTTCGACGATGCGCGCATGGGGCCGGCGGTGCAGGATCTATGGATGCTGCTCTCGGGCGAACGCGCCGCCATGGCGCGCCAGCTCGCCGACCTGCTCGCCGGCTACGAGGATTTCCACGAATTCGATGCGCGCGAACTGCATCTGGTGGAAGCGCTGCGCACGCTGCGCCTGATCCATTACTCGGCCTGGATCGCGCGGCGCTGGGACGACCCCGCGTTTCCCGCCGCCTTTCCCTGGTTCAACACGCAGCGTTACTGGCAGGATAGGATCCTGGAATTGCGCGAGCAAATCGCGCTTATGGACGAGCCGCCGCTGTGGCCGGCGTGAAACGGACTGACTTGGGGAATATACAAGGGGGCGTGCCCCCTTGTTCCACGGCGGTGCAGGATAGGATCCTGGAATTGCGCGAGCAAATCGCGCTCATGGACGAGCCGCCGCTATGGCCGGCTTGAGCCGGACTGGCCCTATTTCGCGGCGGCCGTGCCCTGGTTCAGCATGTAGATGGTCGCCTTGCGCATTTCGGCATCGGTGAGATCGGGCATGCCGCCGCGCGCGGGCATGCCGCCGTGGCCCTTGATGGCGGAGCGCACCAAGGCATCCAGCCCCAGCGTCGCGCGCGGAATCCAGGCTGCGCGATCACCGATTTTCGGCGCGCCGCCTTCGCCGGTCCGATGACACTTGCCGCACTGCGCCTGCGCGATCTGCTCGCCGCTGCGAGCGGCGGGCGGGGATTTCTTGCTGATGGGCTCGGTCCAGTGGCCGCCAGACTGGTTGACCATATAGGTAATGGCGCGGCGGATTTCGACATCGCTCACGGCCGCATTGCCGCCGTGCGCCGACCTCTTGCGGATGTCCTTGAATGCGTCCTCGGTGAGACTGCTCAGGCCGCGCGAGGCGAGCTTGCTCCACGCAGGCTTGTCGCCGATCTTGGGCGCGCCGCTCGCCCCCGTTCGGTGGCAGGCGGAGCACACCGCGTCGACCACGTCCTTGCCGCTGCGCTCGCCGCCCTGCGCCCCGGCGTCCTGCGCCAGGAACTGTATCGAGACCGCCAGCACCGCAACCAGGACCAGCTGCCCTGCGGCGCCGGCGAATGCTGCGTTACCCGCTACATCAGCCCCGGTGTGCGCTTGCTTGCTCATGCTCATCTCCTGGTAACTGATACAAGTTTACTTGGCCGGAGTCACAGACACAATATCATCGGCTGAAAATGAATACGGGACCGGCATGACCGGCCCCGCTGCTCATTGCGGCCACGAGGCGGGGCTAGAACTTGTATCTCAGCGCCAGCCTGAGAACGTTCACGCTGTAGCGCGGCGCTAGTTCGCCCAAGTTCAGGACGTTCGGGATGGTGCCGGGCGCGACGCCGTCGAGCATCCAGTTCTTCGTGTCGTAGCGCTCGTACCAATAACTCGCCTGCAACGACCAGTTGTCTTTCAGACGGTAGCTTGCGTAGAGTTTCAGGCTGTCGAGCGTCGTGGAAAGGCTGGGAAATGCCGGATTCAGCGCGCCCGTAAGCACGCTGATTTCACCCTTGGAGCGCGAGCTGCTGTAATCGGCGCCGATGTCAAGCTTGTCCTTGATCGCCACGTGCTTCAGGCCGATGCCGAAGAAATCGATTTTGTCCTTGTTCTCGCCCGACCAGTCCGGTGTGGCGAAGCTCTGGCTCCCGGCCTGCCTCGATTTGATTTCCTGGTGGTTGGCGAATAAATGCAGACTGGTGTCCGGGGTGAGCACCACCGAGAGATCGCCGTTCACGTTCATGTCCCTGCCGCTGAGCAAGCCGATGGTCGAATCCCGATAATCGTCATTCGACGTATCGAGGCCGAGACCGAGATTCACGTTTTCCGCGATGGGAATGTCGGCGCGCAGCGCGACGGTTTCCCGCGTGCGGCTGGCCATATTGTATTTTCGCAGCAAGGGATTCTCGGGCGGCGCGATCCCGGGCACCACCTGATAGGCGGAATTCCTGCGCTCGCCATGCGCGAACTTCAACGACAAATCGGCCTGGTCCAGGACGCGGGAGGTGATTCTTCCCCAGACCGTATCCTCGTGGCTCCGGTCGACTTCCTGGAACGTGCGCTTGCGCGTTTCGCTGTCGAGGCCGGCAAAGAGCTTGGTGCCTGTCCAAGCCTTGAAATCGGCGCTCAACTTGAGTTTCTCCAGCGTGAAACTGTAAGGCAGGTTGGTTCTTGGCGCCCCGGCGAACATGTCGGTTGACACCATGGAGTACAGCGCCTGCGGCGTCTGGTTGTCGCGGTCGTTGTATATGTACGCCGCGTTCAGTCGCAGCCGGTCGGTGACCGCGGAGCTAAGCTTCAGATTCGCGTCCAGGGTCGCGGCGCGACCGTTCAGGGAACCTCCCGGGCCCGGAGCGGCGGTGCCGAACGGGAGGAAATTGTCGTTCTGCGTCATGCGGCCGACAGCGATGTCGGCGCTGGCGCGCGTGCGCTCGCTGAATTGGTATCCGGCCGAGGCCAGGACTTGGTGAAACTGGTTGTCAGGTGGCAGCGCGATCTGGCCGAAACCGGCGCCGGGAAAACCAGGCAAAAAACTGAACGGGTTCTGCCAGTTGAGGGAGTCGTTGCTGTTGCGGAGCGTCGAGCCGTAATAGGCCAGCTTGGCCTGCCATTGTGCCCCGGTGTACGAGGCCGAAGCGTCCACTTGGTGCGTATGGAAATCCACCGGCTCGACCAGTTGGGCCGAATTGACGAAGAAGGCACCGGCCGTGCGCTTGGTGCCTTCGCGGGTTTCACTGCGAAAATTGACGGCGTATTCCCAGTCGCGCACCGGAGTCCAGGATGCGCCCACGCCCAGCCGTGTCCTTTGCGTCCCCAGGACGACCTGTTGCAGCGTACCTGCCAAGGGCATCGCAGCCGTGGTAGCCGCAGGAAAACCGGCCGGCAGGGTCAAGGACGTGCCGCCGGTGCCGGCAAAGGGCGTCTTTGCGCTGTCGGAAAGGGAATGCAGCACTTCGTCGTACTTGAACAGCAACTTGTAGCTGCCCTGCCTTCCGCCCTCGGCATCCAGAAACCGCGTGCGCAGCCCGA
>Ga0315281_10003889_pt1 | contig 21796 bp, 25 predicted proteins | sample YL17G07_0_MG_FD_204540 | JGI IMG/M metagenome (GOLD analysis project Ga0315281, IMG submission 204540) | Sediment microbial communities from Yellowstone Lake, YNP, Wyoming, USA - YL17G07_0 | ecosystem: Environmental > Aquatic > Freshwater > Lake > Sediment | place: USA: Wyoming | collected... | reverse complement strand
GAGGGCGGGCCGGTTCATCAATGACTTACAGCAAAGAGTTCCACTTTTAATCCGTTGGTCGCCGGTTCGAATCCGGCACGGCCTACCAAATTTCAAGTCCTTGGCGCGCGCCCGGGACTTTTTCGTTATTGACGGCACTACCCACAATGGGTATCCTGCTACCCATGATGGGTAGTCACACTGTCCTCGCGGGCGGATCGCCGTCCCTCTTCGGCAAGACGCGCCAGGCCCTGCTGGCGCTGCTCTATGCCCGCGCGGACGAGGAGCACCTCCAGGAGAGCCTGATCCAGCTCGCCGGCCTCGGGCGGGGCACGGTGCAGCGCGAACTCGAATTCCTTGCACGGGCGGGGGTAGTGCGGCGTACCGTGCGCGGCCGGCAGGTGTACTTCCAGGCGAACGCGGACTCGCCGATCTATGCGGAACTGCGGGGCCTGGTGGTGAAGACCGGCGGCGTCGCCGACGCCTTGCGAGCAGCGCTCGCACCGCTGGCGGAGCAAATTCAGGTGGCATTCATCTATGGCTCCGTTGCCAAGGGCGAGGAGCGCCGCGCCAGCGACGTGGATGTCATGGTCATCGGTCAGGTTTCATTCGCGGAAACAGCAGAAGCACTGGGAGGAGCGCAGAAATCGATCGGGCGCGAAGTCAACCCTTCCGTCTATGCGCCCGCGGACTTTCGCGCGAAACTCATCGCCAAGCACCATTTCCTGCGTAGCGTGATGAAGGGCGAAAAGTTATTCCTGATCGGAGACGTCCGTGAGCTTACGCGACTGGCAAAAAAATAGCTGGCTCGTTGAGCACAAAAGCAACTCCGAAGAGATCTCGGCGCTGCTCGCTATTGTCGAGCGCGATCTTGCTAACGCCAAAGTGGCAGGGCTTGCAGATGACTGGCGGTTTAGCATCGGCTACAACGCGGCGCTCCAGGCAGCGACCGCCGCGCTCGCAGCATCGGGTTTTCGCGCGGCGCGCGAGCAGCATCATTTTCGGACGATTCAGAGCCTCGCGCTTACCATCGGCTGGCCGGCGCCGAAGGTCGATCGGTTCGATCGCTTTCGCAAGAAGAGGAACATCATCGGTTATGAATCCGCCGGAGCAGTCTCTGCGCGCGAGGCGCGAGAGATGCACGAACTGGCCACTGGATTGCGCGAGGACGTACTCGCGTGGCTGGGAAAGCAGCACCCGAGACTGTTGCGGCGATGAGTATTTGAACGTGACGAAGACGCGGGGCTTTGGCGATGTTTCGCGTATCTCGGCGAGTGAGGGTGGGCCATAAAACAACAAGTTAAGGATGCGTCCGCCAGATTTTTAATCCGTTGGTCGCCGGTTCGAATCCGGCACGGCCTACCAATACGCGGAAGTAACAAGCCCCTGGCGCAGGCCAGGGTTTTTTTTCGTCTATTCGCGCGCGCGGGAGAGTTTTTCCACTTCTGGCAGGCGCCGCAACGCGCGCATGACGCGCGCGAGGTGCTCGCGGTTGCCGACTTCGATGACGAACAGCATGGTGGTGAAGACCGCGCGGTCTTCCTCCATGCTGATGGAATCGATGTTGGAGCCGGCTTCGGCGATTTCGGAGGCGACCTTGGCGAGCACGCCGCGCTGGTTCGTCACCATCACCCGCACCGCCGTCAGGAACAGGCGGCTCGGCTGGCGGTCCCATTCCACATCCATCCACTGGTCGGGTTCGATGCGGCGCGAGCGCGTCGCCTGCCTGCATTCGGCGGTGTGCACCACCAGCCCCTGGCCCTTTTTCATCGAGCCGACGATCGCATCGCCGGGGATCGGCCGGCAGCAGTTGGCGAGCTGCACGGCCATGCCTTCGGTGCCGCGGATCACGACGATGGCGCCGGCGCTCCTCGGTTGGCCGCTCTTGGCTTCCTCGCGCTCGGTCTTGCGCAGCAGGCGCCGTGCGACGACCGCCGGCAGGCGGCGGCCGAGGCCGATATCGGCGAGCACTTCCTGGCGGGAGTGCGCGCCCGCGTCGCGCACGGCGCGCTCCCAGCTTTGCGCGTCGATCTCGGAGGCGGCGTGGCCCGCGGCCTTGAGCGCCTGCTCGAGGAGCCGCTCGCCGAGTGCCGCCGATTCGTCGTACTGCATGGTCTTGAGAAAATGCCGGATGTTGGAGCGTGCCTTGGCGGTGCGCACGTACTGCAGCCAGGCCGGGTTGGGCTTGGCGTAGCCGGTGGTGACGATCTCGATGCGGTCGCCGTTGCGCAGCTCGGTGCGCAGCGGCACCAGTTCGCCGTTCACCTTCGCCGCCACGCACTTGTTGCCGATGTCGGTGTGCACGGCGTACGCAAAATCCACCGTTGTAGCGCCGCGCGGCAGCGAGAGGATCCGGCCCTTGGGCGTGAAGACGTAGACCTCGTCGGGGAACAGATCCACCTTGACGTGCTCGAGGAACTCCTGCGAATCGCCCGACTGGCTCTGGATCTCGAGCAGCGACTGCAGCCATTGATGGGTTTTCTTCTGCAGATTGGAGAGCGAATCGGCATCGCTCTTGTACATCCAGTGCGAGGCGACGCCGGCTTCGGCGAGCCGGTGCATTTCCTCGGTGCGCAGCTGGATTTCGACCGGCACTCCGTAGGGGCCGATCAGCGCGGTGTGCAGCGACTGGTAGCCGTTCGCCTTCGGGATCGCGATGTAGTCTTTGAATTTTCCGGGTACCGGCTTGTACAAGCCGTGCAGCACGCCGAGCGCGAGGTAGCAGACGGGGTTGTCTTTCACCACCACGCGAAAGCCGTAGATGTCATGCACTTCCGAGAATGACAGGTGCTTCTCGATCATCTTGCGGTAGATCGAGTAGATGTGTTTTTCCCTGCCGGTGATCGCCGCCGCGACCCCTGCTTCGGCCAGCCTGGCCTTGATCGATGCCTCGATCTTGCCGACCACCTCGCGGCGGTTGCCGCGCGCCGCGCGCGTGGCCTTGTACAGCACCCGGTAGCGCAGCGGGTGGGTGTGCGAGAACGCGAGTTCCTGCAGTTCATGGAACAGCTCGTTCAGGCCGAGGCGGTTGGCGATCGGCGCGTAGATTTCCATGGTCTCGCGCGCGACGCGGCGGCGCTTGGCGGGCGCGACCGCGTCCAGCGTGCGCATGTTGTGCAGGCGGTCGGCGAGCTTGATCAGAATGACGCGCACGTCGCGCGCCATCGCGAGCAGCATTTTGCGGAAGTTTTCCGCCTGCGCGTCTTCGGCCGACTGGAACTCGATCTTGTCGAGCTTTGATACACCGTCGACAAGGTCGGCAACCAGTTTGCCGAATGTATCGGAGATTTCGGCCTTGGTGACCGAGGTGTCTTCCATAACGTCGTGCAGCAGCGCCGCCACCAGCGCCTGGCCGTCGAGGCGCCAGCCGGCGAGGATCTCGGCGACCGCGAGCGGGTGCGAGATGTAGGCTTCGCCCGACTGCCGCCGCTGGCCGGCATGTGCGGCGCCGGAGAAACGATAGGCCTCGGCCAGGCGCGCGACGTCGGTCGGCTTCAGGTAGCTGAAGCGGGACTCATCCAGCACGGGCACCGCCGACATGGGAAAAGGTTAACGCACTTCCCCGCAAAACCTGTCATCCCCGCGTAAGCGGGGATCCGGCAAGACTTAGAGCGCGGGTGTCGCCGGGGCTAATGGTGCCACGGCCACGGGCGCCGCGGCGCTGGGGGTCTGGTTGCGCCGCAGGACTTCGACGCCGATCTTGCCCACCGAGATCTCGCGCAGCGCGATCACGGTGAATTTGTCGCGGTTCGGCTCGACCAGGGGCGAGGCGCCCAGGCTGAGCTGGCGCGCGCGGTAGGTGGCCGTCAGCGTGAGCTGGAAACGGTTCGGGATGCGCTTGAGGCAATCGTCAACGGTGATGCGGGCCATGGGGCACTTTCAGCTATGAAGGTTCGACTACGTGGTTTCAGGCGCGCGCTTTGCGCAGGCGCTCGACCCGGATGATTGCCTGCAAATCCTGCCTGGCGACTTCGAAGTCTTTGTTAATTATAACGTAATCGAACTCCGGCGCGTGCGAAATTTCTTCCTCCGCGCTTGCCAGCCGGCGCCTGATTACGGCGTCCGAATCCTGGCCGCGCACGCGCATGCGTCGTTCGAGCTCCGCCACCGACGGTGGCAGGATGAATACCCCGGCACAGGCTGGATACAGCCGGCGCACCTGCTGCGCGCCCTGCCAATCTATTTCAAGCAACAGGTCCTCGCCGCGCGCGATAGCATCGCGGATCACGGCCTCGGAGGTGCCATAGCGATAACCGTGCACTTCGGCACTTTCGAGGAACTCGCCCCGTTCCAGCATCGCGATGAAGGTCTTGTCGTCAACGAAGTGGTACTCGCGGCCGTTTGCTTCGCCTGGACGCGGCGCGCGCGTGGTGTAGGAGACCGAAAGCTTCAGGCGCGGATCTTCCCTGAGCAGCGCGTCGATCAGCGAGCTCTTGCCCGCGCCCGAGGGCGCGGTGATGACGAACAGATGTCCTTTCATTCGATGTTTTGAACTTGTTCCCGGATTTGCTCAATTAACAGTTTCAACTCCAACGCGCAATCGGCGATCTTCAGGCCCGCCGCCTTGGAGGCGAGCGTATTTGCCTCGCGGTTCAGTTCTTGCGCCAGGAAATCCAGACGCTTGCCCACCGTACCGCCCTTGGCGAGCACCCGCTCGACTTCGTCCAGGTGCGTGGCGAGGCGGGTGAGTTCCTCGTCGACGTCGCTCTTGGCGGCGAACAGGGCGATTTCAGCGCGCGCGCGTTCGTCATCGCCGGCGCCGAGCACTTCGCGCAGGCGCTCGGAGATCCTCGTGCGGTAGGCCGCCACCGCCTCAGGCACGAGCGGCGCGACCTCGGCCAGGCGCTTGCGCATGCCGGCGACGCGCTCGAGGAGGATGGCGGCCAGCTTGGCGCCTTCGCGGCCGCGCGCCGCGCACAGGTCATCCAACGCCCGGCGGCAAAGGCTGTCCAGCGAAGCGCGCGTGCCCTCTTCGTCCGCGGCGGGCTCGGCCAGTACGCCTGGCCAGCGCAGCACGTCTGCAATACGCAACGGTGAAACATCGGGAAACGCCTTGGCGGCCTGTGCCGCCAGCGTTCGCAACTGCTGGATCGCGTGGATATTGAGTTGTTGCTGCGCCTGGGGAATGGCGTTTCCAACGTAAAGGCGACAGTCCACCTTTCCCCGCGCGATCCGCCCGGTGATCAATTCGCGCAGCATCGGTTCGGCGGCGCGCAGTTCTTCGGCGACGCGGAACTGAAGGTCGAGGAAGCGCGAATTCACCGAGCGCAACTCGAGCGTCATTGCGCCGCGCGGCGAATCGGCGCTCGCAACGGCGTAGCCGGTCATGCTGTGGATCATGGGGATGCAGGTATCATAGGGTAGATGTCCTCTCAAGCCAACCAGCCCTTGCCGGAAGGCTTTCTTCTCGAAAATTACAGGATTCTGCGCCTGCTCGCTTCGGGCGGGTTCTCATTCGTCTATCTCGCGCACGACGAGAACGAGACGCCGTTCGCGGTCAAGGAATACCTGCCGGCGACGCTCGCGCTGCGCACCACGGAGAGCCCGGCGCCGGTGGTGCCGGCGGAAAACCTGGTTTCCTTCCGCTATGGCCTGAAGTGCTTTTTCGAAGAGGGCAGGGCGCTGGCGGGGCTTTCGCACCCCAACGTGGTGCGCGTCACCAACTTTTTCCGCGCCAACGAGACGGTGTACCTGGTGATGCGCTACGAACGGGGCCGCACGCTGCAGGAGCACATCCACAAGAAAAGCGGCGCGATCAGGGAAGACTGGCTGCGCAACACTTTCGCGCAGCTGCTGAACGGCCTGCGCGAGGTGCATTCCAACAAGCTGCTGCATCTGGACATCAAGCCGGGCAACATCTATGTGCGCAACGACGGCAACCCGGTGCTGATCGATTTCGGCGCCGCGCGCCAGACGCTCGCGGTGGATGGCCTCAAGCTGCCGCCGATGTACACGCCGGGTTTCGCCTCCCCGGAGCACCACCGGGAGCGCGACAAGCTCGGCCCCTGGAGCGACATCTACTCCATCGGCGCCTCCATGTATGCCTGCCTCGCCGGCGCCGGCCCCGCTGTTGCAACGCAACGCATGGAAAAGGACAAATTGACCAGCGCCCGCAAGGGCTGGGCCGGCAAGTATTCCGTAGATCTCCTGGACACCATAGACTGGTGCCTGCGCCTGGACCACTTGGAGCGGCCGCAGAGCGTGTTTGCATTGCAAAAGGCGTTGCTGGGGGAAAAGGAACCCGGGTTTCGCGGCGAGGCGCCGATTCTCGATCAATGGAAGGATGCGATCCTGCGCAGGATGAAGCGCTGACGGATGACGGAGCGATGAGCAAGCAGTGAAATACACGATTTTCGAGGACACGCGCATCGGCAAGCGGCCCTACCAGCAGGACCGCATCGCGCATTGGCACACCAAGGATGCGCTTTTTCTGGTGGTGGCCGACGGCATGGGCGGGCATGCGCACGGCGACGTGGCGGCGCAGATCGCGGTCGATTGCCTGGGCAGCGCCTTCAAGGTGGAGGCAAAACCGAAGATCGCCGATCCCGATCTGTTCATCTACCGTTCGATAGGCCGTGCCCATGCCATGATCGTGCACCAGACGCAGCGACAGGGATTGTCCGCCGAAGACCTTTCGAATTCGCCGCGCACAACCGTGGTCGCGTGCCTGGTGCAGGAAGGCTATGCCTTCTGGTCGTTCGTCGGCGACTCGCGCCTCTACGTCATCCGTGACGGCCGGATCGTGACCCGCACCCGCGACCACACGCCGGTGCAGATGCTTATCGACGCCGGCAGGATTCGCGAGGAGGCCGCGGCGACGCACCCGGACCGCAACAAGCTCCTGCAATGCCTCGGCGGCCCGCGCGCGCCCCGGGTGGAGCCAACCGCGCATGCGCGCCTGGCGCAGAACGACATCGTGCTGCTGTGCTCGGACGGTTTCTGGGGGCCGCTGACACAGCGCCAACTGTTGATCGGCGTGCTTGGCAAGGACATGAAGAAGGCTTTTCCGGAACTGGTCGATCTCGCCGAGACCCGCGCCGGAGCGCGCTGCGACAACGTTTCCGTGCTCGCGATCGAGTGGCACGAGAAGGCGGTGCCGGCCCCGGTGGAACCGGTCACGGTGGCGATGGACGACCTGTCGGACGATGCACGCGATGTCAGCGCGGCCAAGCCGGATTTCATGCACATGACCGATGCCGACATCGAGCGCCAGATCGCCGAGATCAAGAAGGCGCTGAAGAATCACGAACCCGGGGGAAAATGAGACCGAGCGGCAGGAAAGCGGAGGAACTCCGCGCAGTGCGCGTCATGCGCGGCTACACACGCCACGCGGAAGGATCCGTGCTGGTTGAGTTTGGCGACACGAAAGTGCTGTGCACCGCCAGTGTGGAGGCGCGCGTGCCGGGATTTCTTCGCGACAAGGGGCGCGGCTGGGTCACCGCGGAGTACGGCATGCTGCCGCGCGCGACGCACACCCGCGGCGACCGCGAGGCGGCGCGCGGCAAGCAGTCGGGCCGCACCCAGGAGATCCAGCGCCTGATCGGCAGGGCGCTGCGCGCGGTAATCGATCTTCCGGCGCTGGGCGAGAATACGATTCACGTCGACTGCGACGTACTGCAGGCCGACGGCGGTACGCGCACCGCCGCGATCACCGGCGCCTTCGTCGCCGTGCACGACGCGCTCACCTGGATGCGCGGCAAGGGGATGATCGCCGCGCTGCCGGTCAAGGAATTCGTCGCCGCCGTATCGGTGGGCCTCTACGAAGGCGAACCGGTGCTCGACCTTGACTATCCCGAGGATTCGGCCTGCCAGACCGACATGAACGTGGTGATGACCGGCGCCGGCCGCTTCGTCGAAGTGCAGGGCACGGCGGAGGGCGAACCCTTCGCGCGCGCCGAGCTGGACCAGCTGCTCGGGCTCGCGGGACGGGGCATCGCCGAGCTCGTCGCACATCAACGCCGCGCCCTGGGGTTGTGAAAAGCATTGTTCTTGCCTCTGGAAATCCGGGCAAGAGGGCCGAAATCCAGGCGCTGCTCGCCCCGTTCGGCACCCGGGTGGTGACCCAGGTTGAGCTGGGCATCACCGCAGCCGAAGAACCGTACGACAGCTTTCTCGAGAACGCGCTCGCCAAGGCGCGCCACGCCAGTTTCGCCACGCGGCTGCCGGCGCTCGCGGACGATTCCGGTCTTTGCGTGGATGCTTTGGGCGGTGCCCCGGGCGTGAACTCCGCGCGCTATGCCGGTGAACCAAGATCGGACCTGAAAAACAACCAAAAACTTCTCGCCGAGATGTCCGCGCACGACAATCGCGCCGCGCGTTACGAGTGCGTTCTCGTGTTGATGCGCGGTCCGGGCGACACGCGACCGCTGGTCGCGCAAGCGCAATGGCACGGCGAAATCGCGCGCCTGCCGCGCGGCGGCTTCGGCTTCGGCTACGACCCGCTGTTCCTGCCGCAGGGATCGGTGGTGACCGCGGCGGAACTCGCGGCGGACGAAAAGAACCGTCTCAGTCACCGCGGCCAGGCGCTCGCGAAACTGCTCGAACTGCTCAAGCCGCAATGACCGCCGTACTTCGCGACATGCGCAACATGAACCGCGCGCACTTCAGCGCGCTGCCGCCCCTCTCGCTCTATGTGCATCTGCCGTGGTGCGTGCGCAAGTGCCCCTATTGCGATTTCAATTCGCATGAGCGTGAAGGGTTGCTCCCGGAGAAAGAGTATTTGTGCGCTTTGTTTTCCGATCTCGAATCTTCGCTGCCTTCCATATGGGGCCGGTCAATCCAATCCATCTTCATCGGCGGCGGAACCCCCAGCCTTTTTTCCGCCAACGCCATCGACGAACTGCTGTCGGGGGTGAGGGCAAGGTTGCCGCTGGTACCCGACGCGGAGATCACTTTGGAAGCCAATCCCGGCACGGCCGAAGCCGGGCGCTTCAAGGGCTATCGCGATGCCGGCGTCAACCGGTTGTCGCTCGGTGTGCAGAGCTTCGACGACGCCATGCTCAAAGCCCTCGGGCGCATTCATTCCGCGGACGAGGCTCGGCGCGCGATCGGCACGGCGATGGACATCTTCGGCAACGTGAACATTGACCTCATGTACGGTCTGCCGGGCCAGGCGTTCGCGATGGCGCGCGCCGACATAGAGGAGGGCGTGCGCTTGGGTACGCGGCACCTCTCGGCCTACCAGTTGACGATCGAGCCGAACACCGTATTCTTCTCGCGGCCGCCAGAGTTGCCGGACCACGATGCTTCCGCCGACATGCAGGTCATGATCGAGGAAACGCTCAGGGCCGCCGGCTTCGAGCATTACGAAACATCCGCGTTTGCCAGGCCGGGCGGCCGCTGCCGGCACAACCTGAACTACTGGGAATTCGGCGACTATCTGGGCATCGGCGCCGGCGCGCACGGTAAACTGAGCTTCGCCGACCGCGTCACGCGCCACGAGCGCGTTAAACAGCCCCGGGAGTATCTGGCCTCCTGCGGCAATGCGCATGAGCGCGTGCTCGGGGCGAAGGAACTGCCGTTTGAATTCATGCTGAATGCGCTGCGCCTGGTCGAAGGTTTTCCGGTGGAGCTTTTTGCTGCGCGGTCCGGACTCCCGTTGTCGCTTGTTGAACCAGGGCTGGAGAGGGCCGCGGAAAAAGGCCTGATCGAGCGCGACCAGAAGCGAATCCGGCCGACCGACAAGGGCCGGCGCTTCCTGGACGACCTGGTAGGGCTATTTCTCGCGTCGCAGAAATAGCAGGTCGCGCACCGGGTGGCCGAGTCCGATGCCGCGGCGCTCGAATTTCGTGATGGGGCGGTTTTTTCGTTCCTGTTGTTCCTTTGCGAAGGAAGAACTGGAAGAAAAGACATCGTCGATCTGCGTTGCATACTCCGGCCAGTCGGTCGCGGCATGGAAGTAGCCGCCGGGCGCGAGCTTGCGCGCGGCCAGCGCAACGAAGGGCGGCTGCACCAGGCGGCGCTTGTGATGGCGTTTCTTGGGCCAGGGATCGGGAAAGAAAAGGTGCAGGCCGGCCAACGTGCCGTCCGCAATCATGTTTTCGAGCACTTCCACCGCGTCGTGCCGGATGACGCGCAGGTTCTTCAGCGCGAGGGCGTCGATCCTCTTCAGCAGGCTGCCGACCCCGGGGCCATGCACTTCGATGGCGATGAAATCCGTTTGCGGATTGGTATGCGCGATCTCCGTCGTGGTCTCGCCCATCCCCGAGCCGATCTCGAGAACGAGGGGCGCCGTTCTTTCGAAAATCTCTTTCGTGTTCAGGGAAGAGCCTGAAAACGGTATTCCAAAGCGCGGCAGCAATTCGTCAAGCGCGCGCTGTTGCGAGGGCGTGGTCCTGCCTTGGCGCAGGACGTAGCTGCGGATTTCGCGTTTCAAGCCGTCTTCGGATGCGACGTGGTGATAGTCCCTTCGACGGGAGAGGAGGGCGACGCGCTGTAGAGTTTCCTCGGCATGCGGCCGGCGAGAAACGCCTCGCGCCCGGCTTCAACGCCTTTTTTCATTGCGCGCGCCATCAGCACCGGATCCTTCGCCGCAGCGATGGCGGTGTTCATCAGCACGCCGTCGCAGCCGAGTTCCATGGCTATCGCGGCATCCGATGCCGTGCCGACACCCGCGTCCACCAGTACCGGCACGCCGAGACGCTCGATCACCAGTTGCAGGTTCCACGGATTGAGGATGCCCATGCCCGAGCCGATGAGTGACGCGAGCGGCATTACCGCGACGCAGCCGGTATCCTCGAGCATCTTCGCCTGGATCGGATCGTCAGAGCAGTACACCATCACCTTGAAACCCTCGGCGACCAGCTGCTTCGCCGCCACCAGAGTCTCGGGCATGTTGGGGTAGAGCGATTGCGGATCGCCCAGCACTTCCAGCTTGACGAGATCGTGGCCGTCGAGCAGTTCGCGCGCGAGGCGCAGCGTGCGCACGGCGTCACTGGCGCTGTAGCAACCGGCGGTGTTCGGCAGGTAGGTGAACTTCGAGGGCGGCAGGTACTCGAGCAGAGAGGGCTCGCCTTTGGTCTGGCCGATGTTGGTGCGCCGGATGGCAACTGTGACGATCTGGGCGCCTGAGGCCTCGATGGCGGTGCGCGTCTGCGCGAAATCCCTGTACTTGCCGGTGCCGACCAGCAGGCGCGACGAGAACGACCGGCCTGCGATCTGAAGAACGTCCGACTGCATCACATCCTTCACATCAACCTCCGCCCACCGCCACGACGATCTCCAACCGGTCGCCGTGTGCAATCAGCGTGGAGCCGTGAGCGCCGCGCGGTACGATTTCGCCGTTGCGCTCCACGGCGATCTTCTTGCCCGTCAGCGCCATTCGCTCAAGGAGTTCGGAAATCGCCAGGGAGTGCTCGTAATGCTTCGTGCTGCCGTTCACGGAGATTTCGATCATTTTTAGAATAATACAATTATACCAATGACTTGTGTATTTTGCTGCGACGCAGCACAAACCTCTAGTAATACATTAAGAGCGGCAATATTTCATATACAATTGACCGGCAGAGGGAGTAAATTGTTTCCTATAGGCATAGCAGGAGAAGAATAATGACAAACAGAGCAATGATCATCGTAGCGTGCTTCGCGATTGGCGGATGTACCACTTTGACCGATTTCGGAACCAGCGTACGCAAAGAGAGCCTGAAGAACGATCAGGGCCATGTCATCGGCTATAAGGACATGCTCCGCAACGAAAAGACCGGTGAAGTGCTCGCCCAGGTTCTGCTCTACACCCCGATGCGTAGCGAAAGCGGTGAAATCGTGGGATACGAGGAACAGGCCAGGGATGGTGCGATCATCCGCGACCTCAACGGTCGCAGCATCGGCGGCAGATTCTCGGACCTGCGCAGCCGCGGCACCAACTCGAAGAACAAGGGGCTGACGATCGTGTTCCGTCCGGCGGACGGGCAGAAGGTCGCGGTATCGCGACCGAAGATCTGGGAGTTGATGGCATCCCTGTCGGCCTCCGACCTGCGCAGAATCCAGTAACGCTTTCGTAGTTCTTTTTCTCCTCCACGGCCGCAGCTTGTGCTGCGGCCGTCGCATTTTTGCCTCCCATCTGCCGTAAAATTCCCCCATCCCGGCGGGTGTAGTTCAATGGCAGAACGGCAGCTTCCCAAGCTGCATACGAGGGTTCGATTCCCTTCACCCGCTCCAGCACGGACCGGAGCCCATGCCCTATTCGGTGGAAGGCAAGCTCGTCGTCGCGATTTCTTCTCGAGCGCTGTTCGATTTCGAGGAGGAGAACCGCGTGTTCGACGCCCAGGGCGAGCGCGCCTACATCGACCTGCAGTATTCGCGCATGGACGTACCGGCGAAGGAGGGGGTCGCTTTCCGGTTGGTGAAGAAGCTGCTCGCGTTCAACTCGGGCGAGGCGCAGCGCGTCGAAGTGGTGATCCTGTCCAAGAACGATCCGGTCTCGGGCCTGCGCATTTTCCGCTCGGCCGAGCGCGCCGGCCTGAAGATCGAGCGCGGCGTGTTCACCCGCGGCCGCAGCCCCTACCGGTACCTCGACGCCCTGAAGGCGAACCTGTTCCTTTCGGCCAACGAGCGGGACGTGATGGGCGCGCTCGACGCGCGCTTTCCGGCCGCGCGCGTGCTGCCCGAGTCGGCGCAGGCCGGTGGGCGTCATGCCGAGGAAGTGCGCATCGCGTTCGACGGCGACGCGGTGCTGTTCTCGGACGAGGCCGAGCGCGTGTTTCAGCGCGATGGCCTGGATGCTTTCACGCGCCACGAAACTGCCCATGCGTTGAAGCCATTGCCGCCGGGACCGTTCAAGCCCCTGCTCGAGGCCCTCCACCGGCTGCAGGCCGCATCCGGCACGGAGGTGCCGATGCGCGTGCGCACCGCGCTGGTGACCGCGCGCAGCGCGCCGGCGCATGAGCGGGCGGTGCGCACGCTCATGGACTGGAACATCGCAGTGGACGAGGCGCTGTTTCTCGGTGGCCTCGACAAGGGCGAGTTCCTGAAGGCTTTCCAGCCAGACTTCTACTTCGACGACCAGCGCGGGCATGTTGCGTCCGCCAGCCAGCATGTTGCGACCGGGCATGTACCATTCGGCATTGCCAATAAGGACAAGGAGACTCGATGAAAGCGATCAGGTTTCTTCTGTACGGCGTGGGCGGGCTGGTCGCGCTCGCGGTCCTGGCGCTGGGCGCCGCGGTGGTGGTCGTCGACGGCAAGTTCGTCAAGGCGCGCCTGGAGAGCGCCATGAAGGAGAAGAACCGCACGCTGAAGATCGAAGGCGAGCCCAAGCTGCGGCTGTTTCCGGTCGCCGGCCTGGTGCTCGGCAAGACTTCGCTGAGCGAACCCGGCAGCGACAAGCTCTTCGTCTCGCTCGACGCGGCCGAGGTCGCGGTGCGCGTGATGCCGCTGCTTTCCGGCGAGGTCGCGGTCGAGACGCTCAAGGTCTCCGGTTTGAAAGCGAACGTGGTACGCCGCAAGGACGGCAGCATGAATTTCTCCGACCTGGCCGGAGCGAAGGAGAAAGCCGCCGGCAAATCCGAAGAGCCGCCCAATGTGCGCGTTGCCGAGGTGATCGTGGAGAAGATGCAGCTTGCCTACCGCGACGAAGCGACCGGGCAGGAGCTGAACATCGCGGAACTGAATCTGAAAACCGGACGGCTCGATGGGCAGACACCGGGCGACCTGTCGCTGTCGGCGCGGATCACGGGCAAGAAGCCGGAAGTGGATCTCAGGGCGCAGGCGGCGGGCGCGCTGCGCTTCAATCTCGGCAAGGAAGAGTTCGCGTTCGACAAATTCAGCGCGCAGATGAAGGGGCGCTTCGATCAGGACACGATTTCCGCCGATTTCTCCGCGCCCAGGGTGGACGTGACGCCGGCCAAGGCCTCCAGCTCTGAGGTCAAAGGCTCGGTGCAGATCAAGGGTCCGCAGCGTAGCATCGATGCGAAGCTGCGCATTGCTTCCATGGAGGGCTCCGCGACCGCGCTCACCATCCCGAATGTCTCGCTGGAACTGGACGCCGCGCTCTCGGGCGTATCGATGAAGGGGAAAATCGACGCCGCCCTCAAGGCGAACCTCGCGAAGCAGGATCTGCAGGCCGAAGTCTCGGGCAAGCTGGACGATTCCACGCTCAAGGCAAAAGTCGGCTTGACGAAATTCGCTCCCCTGAAGGCGAATTTCGACGTCAACATCGACCGGCTGAACCTGGACCGCTACCTGACGCCGGAGCGCAAGGAGACGACAGCCGGCGATCGCATCGACCTCGCCGGCCTGAAAGGCAAAACCGTCAGCGGCAAGCTTGCCATCGGTGCCTTGACCGCGAAACGCGCCAAGCTGGAAAATGTGAAAGCGGAAATCAAGCTGGACGGCGGCAAGCTCGAGATCGCGCCGCACTCGGCCGGTCTTTACGGCGGCACCCTGTCCGGTGCGTTGGTGGCCGATTCGAACGGCAACAATATCCATGTCAAGGAAACGGCGCAGAACGTGGCGCTTGGCGCCCTGCTGCGCGATTTGGCGCAGAAAGACGTGCTGGAGGGGCGCGGCAACGTAACGCTGGATGTACAGACCACAGGCGGTACCGTGACCGCCCTGAAGAAGGCGCTTGGCGGCAACGCCCGCGTTGAGATGAAAGATGGCGCGATCAAGGGCATCAACCTCGCCGACAGCGTGCGCAACGTGAAATCGGCGCTGGGCGCGAAGCAGTCCAAGCCGGATGCGGCGCAGAAGACCGATTTCTCGGAGATGAGTGCGAGCTTCAAGATTGCCAATGGCGTCGCGCACAACGATGACCTGAAGGCCGCCTCCCCCTTCCTGCGGCTGGGCGGCGCAGGCAACCTGGACATCGGCAACAACACCATCGACTACCTTGCAAAGGCGACACTTGCCGCGACGACCAAGGGCCAGGGCGGGCGCGATGCGAGCAATGTCGCCGGGGTCACGGTCCCGGTGAAGCTCAGCGGTGCGCTCGACAACCCGAGCTGGGCCGTGGACTACTCGGCGCTGCTGAGCGGCGCCGCAGGTTCGGTGACGGAGATCGGAAAAAAAGGCGCCGGCGGCGTCAAGGACGCGGTCCGCGGTTTGTTCAAGCGTTAAATTCTGTTTTCTTCCACCGCGTGGCAGGCGCTCGCCGTTTCGCCATGCCAGATCAGATTCGGTCTTTCGGACCTGCACCTGTCATTGGCATGCGGGCAGCGCGGATGGAAAGCGCAGCCGGCGGGCGGCGACAGCGGGTTGGGAACCTCGCCAGCAACAGGTGTGCGCTGGCGGCCGCTCATCTCCAGGTCCGGCACGGCGTCGAGCAGCATGCGCGTGTAGGGGTGCCTGGGCCGGGCGAACAATTCCTCGGCATCCGCGATCTCGACCAGGCGCCCGAGGTACATAACGCCGATCCGGTCGGCGACGTGGGAGACCACGGCGAGGTTGTGCGAGATGAAAAGGTAGGTCAGACCGAGCCTCGACTGCAGCTCGCTCATCAGGTTGAGGATCTGCGCCTGGACCGAGACGTCCAGCGCGGAGGTCGGTTCATCGCACACCAGGAACTCCGGACTCCCGGACAGCGCGCGCGCGATGGAGATGCGCTGTCGCTGGCCGCCCGAGAACTCGTGGGGGTACTTCTCGCCGTCCTCGGGCGCCAGCCCCACTTGCCTGAGCAGTTCGGCGACGCGCACCGCGATCTGCGTTCCGTCCGCCGCGAGGCCCCCAACGCGCCTCGCGCGTTCCTTGTGGACGCGGATCGGCTCGGCAACGATGTCGCGCACGCGCCAACGGGGATTCAGGCTCGCGTAGGGATCCTGGAAAATCATCTGCATCCGGCGCCGTATCTTGGCGGTTGCCGACTTCGCCTGCGGATCCGAAATTTCCACGCCGTCGAATTCGATGCGGCCGCGCGAAGGCGCGTACAGGCCGACGATCAACCGCGCAATGGTGGATTTGCCGCAACCCGATTCGCCGACCAGCGCAAACGTCTCGCCCTTGCGCACTTCGAAAGTAACGCCGTCCACCGCATGCAGCAGCTGGCGCGACGCGCCTTCGAGGACGCGATTCAGCCATGGCCGCGAAACGTCGAAGGCCCTGCCTACGTCCTCAAGCCGGAGCAGCGGTGCGTTCGTCATAGAGCCAGCAGGCGGTGAGGTTTGAGCCAACCGGGCGCGGCTCGGGGCGCTCTGTCCTGCAGCGCTCGAAGCTCTTGCCGCAGCGCGGGTGAAAAGCACAGCCGGTGGGAATGGCATTCAGCCGCGGCATCGCGCCGTCGATCTGCACCAGCGGAGCGTGCATTCGCGCGCTGGCAACGCGAATTTTTGGTATCGAGCCCATCAGCCCCGCGGTATAGGGGTGCCGGGCGGCGCGGATCACCTCGCGCACCGGGCCGATCTCGGCGATGCGGCCGGCGTACAGCACCGCGACCCGGTCGGCGGTCTCGGCGATCACGCCCATGTCATGGGTTATGAGCATCACCGCGGTGCCGTGCTCGCGCGCGAGTTTTTTGAGCAGTTGGATGATCTGCGCCTGGATCGAAACATCAAGCGCGGTGGTGGGTTCGTCGGCGATGATCAGGCGCGGCTCCGCGCACAGGGCGAGCGCGATCACGACGCGCTGGCGCATGCCTCCGGAGAACTGGTGGGGATAATGGTCGATGCGGGCTTCGGGCGCCTGGATGCCGACTTCGCGCAACAGCGCAAGCGCTCTGTGCCGTGCTTCGGCGGCGCCGACGTTCAGGTGCGTGCGAATGGTTTCGACCAGTTGCTCGCCTACCGTGTAGAGGGGATTGAGCGAGGTCAGCGGATCCTGGAAGATCGCGCCGATGCGCCGGCCGCGGACGCGGCGCAGTGCTTCGTGCGGCAGATTGTCGATGCGTTCGCCTTCGAGCAGGATCTCCCCGGCGGCGATGCGGCCGGGTGGCTCGAGCAGTCCGATGACCGCGGTCCCGGTGAGGGATTTGCCGGCGCCCGATTCGCCCACCACCCCCAGCACTTCGCCCGGCGCGATTGAAAACGATATCCCGTCCACCGCGACCAGCGTTCCATGGCGGGTCGGAAATTCGATTTTCAGGTTCTTGACTTCCAGGATCATTGCCGGTGCGGCACCCATTCAACGCAGCCTCGGGTTCAGCGCGTCGCGCAGCCAGTCGCCAAGCAGGTTCACGGCCAGCACCAACAGGACCAGCGCCACGCCGGGGAACACCGTGATCCACCACTCTCCGGAGAGCAGGAACTCGTTGCCGATGCGGATCAAGGTGCCGAGGGAGGGCTTGGTGGGCGGCACGCCGACACCGAGGAAGGAGAGCGTCGCCTCGGTGATGATCGCGGTCGCGATGTGGATGGTCGCGATCACCAGCACCGGGCCCATGACGTTCGGCAGCACGTGTCGAAGCATGATCGCGAAAGGCGGCCGCCCGATGACGCGCGCTGCCTGCACGTACTCCTTGTTTTTCTCGACCAGCGTCGAGCCGCGCACCGTGCGCGCGTACTGCACCCAGCCCGAAATCCCGATTGCGAAAATCAGCACGGGGATCGCAATCTCGTCGTGCGAGTTGGCAGGCAGGGCGACCCGCGCGACCCCGTCCACCAAGAGCGCGATCAGAATCGCGGGAAAGGACAGTTGGACGTCCGCAATGCGCATGATGACGGCATCGAGACGGCCGCCAAGATAGCCCGACAGAAGCCCGAGCGTGACCCCGAGCACGAGCGCGAACAGCACCGCGGCGACCCCGACGCCGAGCGAAATGCGCGCGCCGTAAAGAATCGTCGAAAGAATGTCGCGCCCCTGGTCGTCGGTGCCCAATGGATATTCCGTCGCACCCTCCGCCACCCATGCCGGCGGTGCGAAGGCCTTGTCCAGGTCGAGCGACGCGGCGTCGAACGGATTCTGCGGCGCGAGCCAGGGTGCGAGCAGCGCCCCGCCGACGCAGATTACCGTCAACACGGCGGCGGTTATCGCGACCGGCGACCGGCGGAAGCTGTATGCGAGGTCGCTATTCCAAATTCGCCGGAAATTCATTTCAGCGGCAGCGACTCCTCGACGAGCGCGGCGAGAAAGCCGGCACCGAGCGGAATCACCTCGTCGTTGAAATCGTAGCCCGGGTTATGCAGGAAGCAGTTGTTCGGTCCGCCGCCCTGGCCGAGAAAGATGTAGGCTCCCGGACGCGCTTGCAGCATGTAGGAGAAATCCTCGCCGCCCATGGTCGGCTCGGCATCGGTAAAGACGTTGTTCTTGCCGAACACGCGCTCGCCCACCTTCGCCGCAAAAACCGCTTCGCGCTCGGTGTTGATCGTCGTGGGATAGCCGCGCTTGTACTCGATCTGCGCGCTGCCGCCCATCGCCCTGGCGATGCCGGCGACGATCTCCTTGATGCGCGCCTCGGCCAGATCCCGCGTCTCGGCGCGGAAGCTGCGCACGGTGCCGATCAGCTTGACGAAATCCGGAATTACGTTGAACACGCCGGTCTGGCTGGTTTCCATCGAGCACACCGATACAACGATCGCATGCAGCGGGCTGGCATTGCGGCTGGCAATGGTCTGCAGCGCCGAGATGACCTGCGCCGTGACGACCACGGGGTCCACGGTGAGGTGCGGCATCGCGGCGTGTCCACCCTTGCCCCGGACCGTGATCACGATCTCGTCGGTCGCCGCCATCACCGCGCCCGGCCGGACGGCCATTTGTCCTGGCGGCAGCCCGGGCCAGTTGTGCACCGCATAGATCTCGTTCGCCGGGAAACGCTCGAACAGGCCCTCCTCGACCATCACTTTGCCGCCGCCGCCGCCCTCCTCGGCAGGCTGGAAGATCAGGTACGCGGTGCCATCGAAATCCCGGGTTTCCTGCAGGTATCGCGCTGTGCCCAGCAGCATCGTGGTGTGGCCGTCGTGCCCGCAGGCGTGCATGCGGCCGGCATGCGTGGACCTGTGCGGGATGTTGCTGGTTTCGTGCATTGGCAGGCAGTCCATGTCCGCGCGCAAGCCGACCGCGCGGCCGCTTGAGGACTTTTTTCCCTTGACGACGCCTACCAGGCCGGTCTTCGCCAGGCCACGGTGCACTTCGATGCCCCAGGCCGCGAGCTGATCGGCGACCAGCTGCGAGGTGCGGCTTTCCTGGAAGGCGAGCTCCGGATGGGCATGGATGTCGCGCCGGATCGCGCGCAGTTCGGCGTGAAACTTGCGGATGTGTTCGATGCAGGAGTTCATGATTTCCCTCAGTGCCCGGCCAGCGCCCGGTCAATCCGCAGGCGAGGATCAACGGCATAGTAGAGCAGGTCGACCACCAGGTTGATGACGACGAAAAAAAGCGCGATCAGGCAAAGGTAGGCCGCCATCACCGGCACATCGGCAAAGCCCACCGCCTGGATGAACAGCAGGCCCATCCCGGGCCACTGGAACACGGTCTCGGTGATGATGGCGAAGGCGATGATCGCACCCAGTTGCAGCCCGGTGATGGTGATGACCGGCACTAGAGTGTTCTTGAGCGCGTGGCCGAAGTGCACCGCGCTGTCGGTGAGGCCGCGGGCGCGGGCAAACTTGATGTAGTCGGTGCGCAGCACCTCGAGCATTTCGGCGCGCACCAGCCGCTGGATCAGCGTCATCTGGAACAGGCCCAGGGTGATCGCGGGCAGGATCAGCGATTTGAGTCCCGATGCGGTGAGAAATCCGGTGCTCCACCAGCCGAGCGACACCGTGTCGCCCCGCCCGAAAGACGGCAGCCAGCCGAGCAGCACCGCGAAGACGAGGATCAGCAGGATGCCGATCAGGAAGGTGGGCAGCGATACGCCGATCAGCGATACCGCGAGCATCACCTGCGACAACCAGGTGTTTCTTCGCAGCGCGGTGTACACGCCCATGGAGACGCCGCCGACCAGGGCGAACAGCGCCGCAACCATCGACAGTTCAAGCGTTGCCGGCAAGCGCTCGGCGATCAGCTTCGATACCGGCTGCACCTGGCGCAGGCTGAGCCCGAATTCGCCCTGTACGGCCCGCGCGACGAAGTTGGCGTACTGCACGTAGAACGGACGGTCGAGGCCGAGCATCCGCGTGATCCGCACGCGGTCCTCGGGCGTCGCGTCCTGGCCGAGCATGAACAGCACCGGATCACCGACGAAACGGAACAGCGAGAACGCGATCAGCCCGACCGCCAGCATGACGAGTACTGCCTGGGCCAGGCGGCGAAGGATGAAGGCGAGCATGTGTGTGGGTGGGGATGCGGTCGCTACCTTGCCATAGAATCGGCATGTGCCGGGCTTTGCGCAAAAACTCGTTCTATGGCAGAGGCGCCACGGCCGGCACCGGCTGCCCTGGCAGGGCACGCGCGACCCTTACCGCGTCTGGCTGTCGGAAATCATGCTGCAGCAGACTCAGGTCGCGGCGGTCATTCCCTACTACGAGCGCTTTCTTGTCCGCTTCCCCGATATCGCCGCCCTTGCCGGCGCCTCGGAAGACGAGGTCTTGCAGCTCTGGAGCGGGCTCGGCTACTACGCTCGCGGCCGCAACCTGCTGCGCACTGCGAGGCAAGTGGTCAAGGCTGGGAAGTTTCCCGATACGGTTGAGGAAATCCATGCCTTGCCAGGCGTCGGCCCCTCCAGCGCCGCCGCCATCGCCGCGTTCGCCTTCGGCCGGCGCGCGGCGATTCTCGATGGCAACGTTAAGCGGGTGCTGGCTCGTTGCTTCGGGATCGAGGGCGAAAAACCGCAGTGGGCGCTGGCGCAGAAACTCCTTCCGGCGCGCGGCATCAAGACTTACACCCAGGCGCTCATGGATCTCGGCGCCACCGTCTGCACGCGGACCCATCCGGCCTGCGACCGCTGTCCGGTTGCCAAGGACTGCGTCGCGCGGCGCGAAGGTCGGATCGACGAACTGCCCGCCGCGCGCAAGCGCAAGCCGCTGCCGCTGAAGCGTTCGACCTGGATCGTCCTGCTGCACCAGGGTTCGGTCCTGCTTGAGCGGCGGCCAAGCACCGGGATCTGGGGCGGGCTCTGGGTCTTTCCCGAACTGGTGTCAGGTTTGCCGGAAGCGTTTTGCCGCAAAGTCCTGGGCTGCGAAGTGAAGCAATCGCAGCGCCTGCCCGAGATCGAGCATGGCTTCACGCATTTCAAACTGCGGGTACAACCGTTTCGCTGTACGGTACGAAAAATTCTCCCGCGCGCCGAAGCGCCCGGTCGGATCTGGCTGGACATGGACGACGCCATTCGCGCGGCTGTCCCGGCGCCTGTAAAGAAGTTACTACTGGAATTGAGCGGCCGGAATTGAAGGGCGGCGGCTATCGGTATGCGTCACGGCGATGGCGAACGGCATTGACATCAACCAGGCGGTCTCGGTCAGAAATACGGTACACCACGCGCCACTCACCCACTCGGATACGCCAGAGGTCGCTAGCGCCCTCAAGTTTTACGACCCCGGACGGACGGGGATTCGCCACCAGCGCCTCGATCTGTTTGAGGATGCGCCGTGCAACTTGGGGATCGAGATTCTGTAGTTCTTTGCGCGCCGACCGCGCAAAGGCAACTGCGTAGTCAACCACGCGCCTTGCGCTTGGCGCCGGCCTCGACAAGGCGTTTCACGGTTGCGAGGCTTTCGCGACGCTCGCCGCGGTGGCTGTGGGCAAGATATGCGTCGTAGAGGTCTTCCCAAAGGCGCTTGTGCTTCTTCAGGTCGATCAGAACCGCCTTTCGACGGCCCTTTCTGTCGCGCAGAAATTCAATTCCGGGCATGTTCATCGGCGATTCCTTGGTCTCCGGGCGAGAGTATAGCGCCACGAAGCTTTCTGCCCTCAACGTCGCCATTGAACGGCGCCGATAGGCGTCCGTTCCGATGGCTTGTTATGCGGCTTCACGCGGCATGTGATTAAGTATTGCATTGGCCCTTGATGATCTGCA
>Ga0315281_10003888_pt1 | contig 21797 bp, 19 predicted proteins | sample YL17G07_0_MG_FD_204540 | JGI IMG/M metagenome (GOLD analysis project Ga0315281, IMG submission 204540) | Sediment microbial communities from Yellowstone Lake, YNP, Wyoming, USA - YL17G07_0 | ecosystem: Environmental > Aquatic > Freshwater > Lake > Sediment | place: USA: Wyoming | collected... | reverse complement strand
GCGAAGCTCTCGCGCTTGCGGCAGGAGCTGGCGCGGCGTGCGACGACCCGCTATCTCGCGATCATGAACGGGAACGACCACGCGCCGCCGCAGGCAGACCTGCCGGCGCTGCTGAAAACGGCCAACGCGGTGGTATCGAACGGCACGGTGGTTCATGGCAGTCTGCCGCAGCTAATGGCGGCGATAAAGGCAGAGGTCGAAGAGAAGCGAACCGCCTTGCCGCGATATCAGGGGGAGATGCGCAGCGGTCAGCGAGCGCACCTCTTGCCGGGCGCCATCTCGGCGCGGATGTGGGTGAAACAGCGCAACCAGCAATGCGAGGACCTGCTCGTCGACTGGCTGGAGCCGCTGACGGCCTGGGGCGGTCTCCTTCGGGCGCGTCTGGGCAGCGCCTGGCGAGAGCCGCCGCTCCCCTGGGGCCCGTACACAGGCTATCCGACCGCGCGGCCGTCGATAGCGGGGCTGGTGCGAGAGGCGTGGCGGCGGTTGCTGCTGAACCAGTCGCACGATCCCATCTACGGCTGCGGCGTCGACGCTGTCTACGTTGACGTGACGGAGCGCTTCGATTCCTGTGAGCAGATTGCCGGCGACCTGGTTCGGCGGATGCTCGTGGACGTCGCGGCGCAGGTCGACACGGGCGGCGAGAAGGGCGTCGTCGTCTTCAACCCGCTCGGCGGTCCGCGCAGCGACTTCGTAACCTTCGACTGGCCTCTTTCCGGCGATGGGAAGTTGCCGCTGGCGGTGGTCGACGGGGCTGGACGGCGGCATGCCTGCCAGGTCGTGTCGACGCCGCCGGCGCGCGCGCTGCCGTTTTCGCCGCCGCGGACGGTGGAGGCCGGCTTCGTCGCGAGGGGCATCCCCGGGCATGGCTACAAGGCGTACCGCATCGTGGACGGCGCTCGCGCTGACGCCACATCCCGCGAAACCAGCGGCAAAACGATCGAGAACGAGTTCTTCGCCGTGTCCGCCGACCCGGACGATGGCAGTATCACGGCCCGCGACAAGAAGAGCGGCCGCGTCCTGCGGGGCTTGAACCGTCTAGTCGACGGCGGCGACCGCGGCGACGAGTACAATTACTGGGCGCCGTCGCCGGACACGGTAGTCGACCGGCCGTCCGCGGCGCCGAAGATCAGCGTCGTGGAACGCGGACCGGCGCGCTCGACGCTCCAGATCGATATGACCTACAGCCTGCCCGCGGGCCTCAGCCGGGATAGGCAGATGAGATCGGGCCGGCACGTTAGATGCGAAGTGCGCTGCCTGGTACGATTGTACGCCGGCGTCCGGCGCGTCGACTTCCGAGTCGAGTTCGACAACCAGGCCCGCGACCATCGCCTGCGTTCCCACTTCCCGACCGGCACCCAGAGCGACGTTACGCATGCGGAGCAGCACTTCGGCGTGATCACGCGGCCCATTGCCGTCCCGGAGGCGGACGAGACGTGGATGGAGCAGCCCATCGGTACGCACCCGCAGAAGACGTTCGTCGACGTCAGCGACGGCAGGCAGGGGCTGCTGCTGGCGAACCGCGGCCTGCCGGAGTACGAGGCGCTGCCCGGCCGCGAGGGCGTGACGCTGGCGCTGACGCTCCTCCGCTGCGTCGGCTGGCTTTCGCGACCCGACGTGGCAACGCGGAAGGGACCGGCCGGGCCGACGGTCGAGACGCCGGGAGCGCAGTGCATCGGGCGCCACGTGTTCGAGTACGCGGTCGTGCCGCATGAAGGCGGCTGGGAGAACGCGTTCCTCGAGGCGCATCGCTTCGCGCGCCCCTTGCGAGCGGCGACGGCTTCGGGTTCGGGCGCGCTGCCGGCCGCAAGGAGTCTCGTCGAGACGCGGCCGTCGCGACTCGTCGTCTCCGCCGTCAAGGTCGCGGAAGACGGCCGGGGCATCGTGGTGCGCGTCTACAACGCCGGCCACAGGGCGGTCCGCGGCCATGTGCGACTAACGGAGCCGCACGGCCCGGTCCAGTTCGTTAACCTGAACGAGGAGCAGCTCGCGGAGGCGTCGGTCGAAGACGGCCGGGCGCCGGTGAGCGCGAGACGCAACGAGATCGTTAGCTTGATGTTCCACGTCAGGCTCGGGGACTGAAGCGGCGGCATGGGCTGCGGCCGTCGCGCAGGTTGACGTTGACGCTGACGTGTCTTCGGACCTCGTTGGCGCAATGCGTCGACCTTACCGAGACCTGGTCGGGTGGCAGCGTCAGGACGCGTCTGGCAAAAACGCTTGTTCCGATTCGTTTCTCAGCGCCGCGAAGTCGTCGGCGCAGGCGCGATCAGCGCAATCTCACTGCGATGGCGAAGGTCGACGGCCACGCTGACGTGTCTTCGGACCTCGTTGGCGCAATGCGTCGACCTTACCGAGACCTGGTCGGGTGGCAGCGTCAGGACGCGTCTGGCAAAAACGCTTGTTCCGATTCGTTTCGCAGCGCCGCGAAGTCGTCGGCGCAGGCGCGATCAGCGCAATCTCGCTGCGATGGCGAAGGGTCTACGGCCACGCTGACGTGTCTTCGGACCTGGTTGGCGCAATGCGTCGACCTTACGGAGACCTCGTCGGGTGGCAGCGTCAGGACGCGTCTGGCAAAAACGCTTGTTCCGATTCGTTTCGCACCGCACCAGCGCGTGACGCCGCACCTTGCACTGCCGTTTCGAACCTCGATGGCAGTTCGCCTGACAATGACGCGCCGATCTTCGTAGCGACGTTGTGCCTGCGTTCGCCAGAGGCGAACGCAACCCGAACACTATCTCGACGCAGAAGCGCGACCTCAGCCGGTTTTCCGCGGCGTGATCCCGCGAACGTACGCCATGTTGGGGTAGCGTTCCCCGGCCGCCGCGCCCTTCGGCGCCACCTCTTCGATGCGACGCCGGTCTTCCGCGGTCAGCTTTATGTCGAGTGCTGCGACGTTCTCCTCCAGATAGCGACGATGCTTCGTGCCCGGGATTGGCACCACGTCGTCACCCTGCGCGTGCAGCCAGGCGAGGGCGAGCTGTGCCGGCGTCACACCCTTCTCGGCGGCGATCTCCCGGACCCGGTCTACCAATTGGAGGTTCCGCTGGAAGTTCTCGCCTTGAAAGCGCGGCGACGTGCGCCGGAAGTCGTCGGGCGCCAGGTCGTCGATGCTCCTGATTTGGCCCGTCAGGAAGCCGCGCCCCAGCGGACTGTAAGGCACGATCCCGATTCCCAGCTCGCGCGCCGTCGGCACTACCTCGTCTTCGAGGTCGCGGCTCCACAGCGACCACTCGTTCTGAAGGGCGCTGATCGGCGCCGTGGCCCGAGCGCGACGCAGCGTCTCCGGCGCCACCTCGGACAGGCCGATGAAACGCACCTTGCCCGCCGCCACTAGATCCGCCATGGCGCCGACGGTGTCTTCGATGGGCGTCTGCGGGTCGGCGCGGTGCAGGTAGTAGAGGTCGATGTAGTCCGTGCCGAGGCGTCGCAGCGAGTCGTCGCAGGACTGGCGCACGTACGCGGGGTCGCCGCGCAGGCCGCGATAAGACGGGTCGGCTGTGCGCACGATGCCGAACTTCGTCGCCAGGACGACCTCATGGCGGCGGCCGGCGATGGCGCGCCCCACAAGCTCCTCATTCGTGTAGGGCCCGTACATGTCCGCCGTGTCGATGAAAGTAACGCCGAGCTCGATGGCGCGATGAATCGTCGCGATCGATTCCGCATCGTCCGCCGGCCCGTAGAACTCGGACATACCCATGCAGCCCAGTCCCTGGGCGGAGACGACGAGACCTTGCCTACCCAACCGGCGCGTCTGCATTGATCCCTCCTCGGTCGTCCGTTGCGCTTTCCTGGCTTTTCGACTCCATTCTACCGGATTTCACGGGCGACAGGCGGGCAGGCCGGCGCGCGTTTGACGCTCGTTGTTCGGTCCAATACGCGGTGCTAAGCTGATTATGGACGAAGAAGCGATCAACAGAAATGGACCTTGGACCTGTGGAAATCCTGGTAATCCTGGCAGTCGTGATCATGATCTTCGGCGTGGGCAAGCTGCCCCAAATCGGCGGCGCACTCGGCAAGGGCATCCGCGAGTTCCGCGGCGCCTCGCGCGGTGACGACGACCCGCCGGCAGTCGAAGAGGCCTCGCCTCCGCGGGCGCTTTCGACGAACGCGTTCTGCACGCAATGCGGTGTCGCTGCCGCGCCGGACCTGCGCTTCTGCACCGCCTGCGGTCATTCCCTCTCGCGGCCCGCCGACTCTTAGCGACACTTCTCGACGCTTCCCTTCCTTGCAGCGCGTCGACACGAGCCTACCCACCTGCCTTCTCCAATAGCGTCTTCAGGATGTTTAGCTGTTCGTCGTTCACGTCGTACAGGTGGGACCACGCGCGATGGTCCACCTCGTCCTTGATCTGATCGCGTTCCGTAGACCGGTTGGACGCGGTCAGCATCGTCGGAACGAACAACGACTGCATGATCCCGCCCAGGAGGAAGAAGAGGAAGGAGTACGGGAAGGGGTCGAAGCCCTTGTCGTGCTGGATGACGCTCTGCCAGAACGACCAACCGGCCAGCAGCAGACAGAGGAGGTAGAAGAAGATCATGGTGCCGGCGATGCCCACGATGTGGTCGGCGAGCCAGCCGTTGAAGCGGCCGAAGGGCGGGCGCTCCCTGCGCATGCTCTCGATGATGCGCTGCGGGTGAACGAGCGGCGTGACTTCCTTATGGAGGCTCTCGACGGTCGCGCTGATCTCCTCAGCGGTGCGATAAGGGTGGAGATGTGTGTCTGACATCAGCGTCCTCCTGTCGCGTAATTCCGCGCGCCCCGCGCGCAGACCCCGGTGCGGGCCGGTCCAGCGGCGGCAACGTTAGCCTAGCAGGGCGGCACCGCAGCCTCAACTGCCGGTCGGTCAGCGACCGGGCGAACGGTTTGCCCCGATAGTTCCCGCGGCCCTAGACGCGCGTGGCCGGGATGGCGCGACGCGTAAGTCCGAAGGGACGCGTCGTCTTTGCCGGAGGTGGCGCTTTGAATCGCTGCCTGTGGGAGTTGCTAAGCCAGAAGCTCGGCGTCGAGTTGACCGTGCCTGAGGAGCCGCAGATCGTCGGAGCGCTGGGGGCGGCGCTCGTTGCTAGTGAGAGGTGAGCGCAAGGGACGACCGGGCCTATCCCCGTATTACGGCGGGAGGCGCTGTCTTTCCTCCCTCTTGGTTGATCGTTATCGTAAAAACTTCTCTCCTTCTGGGCAGCAAGAAGAGCTCGCAAGCGATCACGAGCAGGAGCGCGTTGGTCAGATAAGGCGCCCTGATCAGTCTCTTCATCGCGGCCATCCTCTCACCAGGTCGGTGGCAGGTGCCTATTTGGCGGGATGCTTCGAAGAGTGGGCGCGACGGGGCAGGCTCCAAGCGGGAGAGCCGCCCCGCCGCGCATCAGATGCTAGGGCGTGGCGGCAAACCACAGGTTCAGTAGCCCCTGGCCGTTGGCCTGCCCGGGCTGCGCGTCGCCAACATACGTGTACAGTGGCATGCCGTTGTACATGACCTGCTTCGACCCGTCGGGTCGCGTGAAGCTGCCCAGTTGCCCCGGCAGTCCCGACGGCGCGACGACGGACCCCGTGACCGTCAGCGGCGGCCAGTTCGGGGCGATGGCCGCCGGCACCGAGCTCTGACCGCTGTTCGGGACGTCGTCCTTGTACGTGTAGAGCGTCAGGCCGGCGGGGTTCGTCAGGACGCTGCCGATAGACGCCACCTCGCCGATCTTGACGGTCGACGCGGTCGCAGTCGCGGCACCCGTGAGCAACGGGTTCGCGCCGGCCGACCCTGCCGCTTTGAGCCCCGCCTGGTCAGCCGGGCCACCGGAGTCGACCGCGACGACGTATGCTCCCTGGTTCACGGTCAGTCCAAGCGTCTTCGCCAGGGCCGGATTGACCGTTATCGTCGATACGCCGAGGCGGGCGTGCACGATTGTCTTGCCGGCGAGCATGTCGGGCAGGTGGTCCTTCGCATTGTTGATGGGGATGGCGTATCCCACGCCGATGTTGACGTCCTGTTCGCTCGGGTTCTCAAGCGCGGTGTTAATGCCGATCACCTCGCCGCTCATATTGACGAGCGGTCCCCCCGAGTTGCCCGGGTTGATGGCGGCGTCCGTCTGAAACAGGTCGACGAGCGGTTTGCTTTGCTGCGATGGGAGTGTCCTGTTGTCGCCGCTCAGGACGCCCTCCGTGACGGTGCCTTGCAGGCCGAAGGGATTGCCAATGGCGATGACCGACTCGCCGATACGGACCTTGTTGGAGTCGCCCAGGGTGGCAACGGTCAGGTTAATTCCGGAGAAGTTGCCCTTGATGACGGCCATGTCATCGGCGGGGTCCGTCCCGACTACCTGCGCGTCGACGGCGGCTTGATCGGACAGCGTGACCGTGAGCTGGCTGGCGCCGGATATGACATGGAAGTTCGTCAGGATGTCGCCGCTGGAGTCGATCACGATGCCGGAGCCGAGCACCTCCATCTGCTGCCCCTGGACGGTTGTGAGTCCGGTGATCTGTACCACCGCCGGGCTGACCTTGTCATAGACGTCAGGCGTTGTTCCCTCTGTGCCCGTGGACGAGCCTGAAGCTGTCGGCTGGTTGCCGCAGCCGATGTCGGCGAGCTTGGCGTCTGCGCGCTTGACGAGCCCGAGGAGCAGGCGGCGGCCATCAGGCCGAGAAGCAGCAAGCTGACGGCCGCTATGAGACTCAAGAGAAGATACCTTGGCCGGGCGTGTATTGACATTTTTTTTCCTTCCTATGCCGATCCTGCCGAACGAACACAATCCGCCCGCGCCACCCCAGCTCCAGTGATAATGCGAATGTCTATTGAACGTCTTGCTCATTAAACCGGAGCGCCGTGCGCGACGTGTGATCACCTTCGGCCTGCGCGTGAAAAAATGATGAAGATTCCGCGATTGTATCTATGAGGAAACGGCGACGAGCCGGGAAGCTAAAGCGGGCCCGATGCTCAGCTTGGCAGGTACTTCTGCGAGGACGGTTCCACGTCGATCTTCAGGGCCAGGAGGACGCAGGCGACCATGCTCCAATAGCCGCAAACGAGAGTAAGCTCAGTCACCTCTTCCTCGCTGAGCTGGCTGCGTAGCGCTTCGAAAACAGGGTCGGTCACGCTGCAATTGACCGCTGCTTCGACGTAATCGAGAGCGGCGCGCTCGATGGCATTGAATTCCCCCGCGTTACGCCAGTCGGCCAGAGCCTGCATCTGGGCGTCGCTCACGCCCGCCTGCTTGGCGATGGGAACGTGGTGCGCCCACTCGTAGTCGGCGCTGGTAAGCTGCGCTATGCGAAGGATGGCAAGCTCGCGGAGCTTCGGCGCCAGTTGACCGTACATCAGGAGCGAATTGCCGAGTCGCAAGAAGTTGCGCAGTGAATTGGGGCTGCGGGCTATGGCGCGGTGAAGGTTCAAGGTCTCCCGGCCGCGCTGGGCCATCTGCGCGAGCACCTCGTGGGCATCTCCGGTTGCCTGTGACGTTGTGGCGTAGCTCACGCGGGCCATGACTTCCTCCTTACAGCGGCGACACGCCTTTTCGACGCGAAGAGTCTGCGTCTCAGGCGACGGCGCCCGGTACGTGTTCCGGCGGTCGGATTGTACGCATCTTCAGCGAGCCGTACGGGCAGCCGACGACGCAGGCGCCGCAGCCGAAGCACTTGTCTTTGTCGATAGCGGCCTTCAGCTCACCGCCGCCGTCTCGGTACATGCTTATGGCGTCGAACTGGCAGCGTTCAACGCAGTCCTGGCAGCCGCTGCAGGACTCGAGGTCGTCGACGAAGGCTTCGTAGCGGCTCTTCTCCCACCAGTCCGCCATCGGTATGCCCGCCATGTCGATCGAGACGTACTCCTCGCAACAGTCGCGACAGCAGTTGCAGCTCGTGTTGACGCCGGCCAAAGTGGCACTGTTCGCCCAGCGGTGGACCAGGCCGTCCTCTTCGATTTCGTCGCACAGCGCGATTGCTTGATCGATCGTCAGCCGCCGGCCGGAGCCGCGGTTAATGACGTACTCGGCGCCGCGCCCGAACTGGAGGCAGTGCCAGGTCTCCGCCTCGGCCGTGTGGGCGCACTGCTCGCCGACGGCAGTGGTGCGGATGCGACAGGAGCACGGCACGACGGCGATGATATCCTGGGCGCGGAGGATTTCGTGATAGTCCTCGCAGGGCAGTATGCCGTCCAGTCCCTCGATGGCCTTGTGCGCGGGCACGACGCGACTGATCCGGACGGAGGCGGTCTTGAAGATCGCGCCCAGCCGCGGGTACATCTCCTGGTTGCAGAAGTCGTGCCATTTCTGGAAGAAGGCGCGGTCCTTGTCGATGTCAATGGCGCTGCTGGCGAGCGTGGCATCGTGGAGCTGGATTATGTTACGGGCGAAGCGATAGTAGTCGCGCTGGCTGAAGTCGCCTTTGGGGAAGATGACGCCCTTGTAGTAGAGGCCGTCCAGGGTCTTTCCCACGTCCGCCTCTGGCATCCCGACCTTCTGGGCAACCTCGGAGATGGAGGCGGGAAGCGCTTCGACGAGCTTCGCCTCGTCGGGCGTCATCAGCGCTTCGAGGATCGAGCGCAGGAGCGCGGAGCCGGGGAAACCGAGCTTCCCGGCGAGGATTTCGTACGCATCACATGTCGTCATTGCGGTCTCTCCCTAGCTTGCGGGCTTCAAACCGCACGGCGGAGATCTCTCGTCGAGCGTTCTCCGCCGCAGGGTCGCGCCGGCGGCGCGTTACAGTCCCAGCGACCTAACGAGGGGACTGCGCTTACTACTCCTTGGGGCCGGGCTTGTAGTGGATCCAGGACAAACGCTTCTTCAAATCGTCGAGATGGGCCGTAATCAGATCAGCGTGCTTGGCCTCTTCGCCGGCCAGCCAGTCGAGCATCTTCTTGCTCTCGGGCTTCCAGGGCCGCTGCTCGCCGGAAGCAAGGTAGAAAGCGCGGGCCTCGTGCTCGCGACGACGCGCCTCTTCAAGCACGCTCACGAGCTCGTCTTCGTAGTACTCGTATTCCCCCTGCTCAGCCATTCTGCCGCTCCTCGCTGGAACACGACCCGACCGTATCGACACTTAGTCTAGCACGGGCAATGGTGAAAGAGACAATCACGGTCAGCATCGGCCACTAGTACTGTCCGACGTTCTCGAAGATGCGACGCGGGTTCCCCCGCGTCATGACGTCGATCTGCGTCTGGCTGACGCCTGACTCCAGCAAAGCCGGAATGATGTGATCGGAGATGTGGGTGTAGTTCCAGTTGGGCATGGCATTCCTGAGCACGTCTAGCTTGAACATGTCGATATAGACGCAGGCGTCGTGGGAGAGGACCATACGCTCCGCGTAGCCCATCTGGCACAGCTTTACCACCGTGGCGATGCGTTTTTCATCCGGCAGGAAGATGTCCAGGCCAAAGCGGTCCATGCCGATGTACGACCCGGCGTCGAGCAGTTTTGTCAGGTAGTCGAGGTCGTCGCTGTCACCGCTGTGGCCGATGATGACGCGCGTCAGGTCGACGCCCTCCTCGGCGAAGATGCGCTGCTGCTCCAGGCCGCGCTGTGTGGCGGCATGCGTGTGCGTGGTGATTGGAACGCCGGTGCGCAGGTGTGCGCGCGCGGCCGCCCGCAGCACTTTCTCGACGCCGGGGGTTATGCCGGGCGCATCGGTGGCGCACTTCAAGATGCCCGCCCTCACGTCCGTTCCCTGGATGCCGTCCGTAACGTCGGCGACGAACAGGTCGGCCATCTCGTCGACGGTGCGGCCCTGGAAGTAGCCCGGCAGCTCGTTGAACGTGTACAGGCCGGTCGCGGCGATGACCTGTATCCCCGATTTCTTTACCACCGGCAGCAAGACGGGAACGTCGCGGCTGATGCCGAGAACCGTGGGGTCGACGATCGTGTCCACGCCCTTTGCCTTGAGGGCGGTGAGCGCATCCAGGGCCTCATCCAGCGATGCTTGCTTGTCCCAGACGCTGGGGAAGCTTTGGAAGACGCCCTCCGACTGGACGATGACGTGCTCGTGCATGAGCGTGAAGCCGAGGTCCGCGGTGCTGATCTGCCCGGTCATCGTCTCGACTGCGGGCTCAGCGATCGCCGTTTTCGCGTCTAGCGTTGCCGTTGTCATGCTGGACTCCTTTTGTTCGCCGTCGTCGCCGCACGCAGCCGGAGCCAGGCCTGCCACCAGGATGACAGAGGCGGCGGCAACCTGGAGGAGGCGCCGCCGCGATACCGGCTTCCCAAAGGGGCCGCTTTCGCGGTCCGTACGTTTCATCGTTTCGTCACGGTCGGGTCAGGTCAGATGTTTCTCGGCTTCGGCGGCCGCGCCCTTGAAGGTGTTTCGGGACATCATGTTCACTTCCGCCACGCTGCGCGCCTCGAAAAGGTCGTGTTGCAGGCGGCGGGCGTCGGCGTTGTCAGGCTCCACCTTGCATACCCAGTCGACGAGATGGCAGGCGAGCGGCAGGTCGCCGATGGTCTGGAGGTCGCGGGCGCGGGCAATGAGCGCGGCGGCGCCGGCGAGCTTGACGATCTCGGCGGCCTGATCGGTCGTCCTGGCAGCCCAGAAATCGGCGGGGTTGCCATCGTACCAGCCGCCGTATTGCCGCCAGACGCCCTGAACGATGAACTTGGGGTGACCGTAAATGGGTTGGAGATACGGCTTGGCCGCGAGATCGGCGGGAGGATCGACTTCGCGCAGGATCTGCTCCAGCCACTGCCCCTTGTTCATGCGCTCGACGACCTGATCGTCGATTGACTTCAGGTAGCGGGCGACATCGTGGCAGGCGGTCTGTACGTTGTCTTCGCCTTCGATGACTGCGCCGTGGCCGGGCAGCAGGAATGCCGGACGCTTTTCGGCGATGGCTTCCAATGCCTCCGCCCAACCCCTGGCGTATCGCTGGACCTTCCAGGGGTTGCCGACGTTGGGGCAGGCCCAGATGAAGAAGTCGCCGACGACGGCGATCTTCCGGTCCGGCGCCCAGACCCAGGTATGGTCGTCAGTCTCGCCGATGCCGTGTATGAGCTCGAAGTCCTCGCCGCTGACGCTCAGGCTGTCCCGATCGTCGTAAGTGGAGGTCGGATAGACGAAGACGGGGATGGGAGCGGGCACCGATGGGTCGGGCGGAGCGACGCCCCATTGCTGGGCATTGAGAAAGCGGATCCAGCCGGCCATGCGCTCGTAGCGCCGGAAGCGGGGGATGACGTTCTTGTGGCCGATGATGCGGGGGCTTTCGGAGCCGCGTTCTTCGGCGTCTTTGAGGAAGTACTCGGTGCCGCCGACGTGATCGACGTGGCCGTGAGTGTAGACGATAGCGCGGACCGGCAGATCGGTGCGCTTCCGCAATTCCTCCACGATGGGTGGGCCATTCCCCTGAAGAGACGTGTCGACGATGACGATGCCGTCGTCGGTCAGGAGGGCGATGACGTTACCGAAATAGGGGAAGAAGATGGTGCCAGGAGCCACTTCCGCTATCCCCTGCGGGTTGCCGCCGAGGCTAACGATGGAACTGGAGCCGGGCGGCGGCGTGCCGATTGGGCCGGGCGACGCTGTGGCGGCGACGGCCGGCATAGTGGCGGCGGCTATTGTCTGCTTCTCCTGTTTGTCTTCTGTGCAGGCGGCGGTGAGCCCGATGCCGGCGGCGCCGATAGCCGCAACCGCTCCCGTCTCCAGGAGTTTGCGGCGCGTCATCTTTCCTTCGAAGAGTCTTGGCTTTTTGCTTGATGGTGTCACCGCACTCCTCCCTTTCGTCAGCTAGCCAGAGCTGGTTGATAGACTGGAAAGCCATGCCTACCGGCAGGCAGGTCTCGGCTACGCCTTTTTAGCTCCCGGCTCAGTCCTTCGGCTGGACGCCGCAGGCCATCAGCGCGAGGTCGCGGTACTGTTTCAGCGGCGACTCGATGAGGATCATCATGCGCTGCGCCTCCATCGACCCCTCGGCGTGGACGGTCGTCACCTCCATGTGGGCGCTATCGGCGGAGGAGACCATGTTGTGCGTCATCTGGATGACGCGCATCCGCTCCTCGGTCGTGTACTTCGCCGAGCCGCCCAGATAGTGGTCAAGGTAGTCGTGGATGTCCGGGTTCTGCCAGTCGAGGTACGTCGGCATGGTGGTGATGATGCCGCCGGCGATGTCCTGGATCGTCTTCACGATCTCGTGGTAATTCTTCGCGAAGTGGAGCTTCGCCATGTTGGTGATCAGCGGGTTGGGAACGCAGATCTCGCCGTAGTACACGGGCGACTTGATGGCAGCGGTGCCGAGCGCCTTCAGCGTCTCCACGTAGGCGATGACCTCCGACAGCTTGCCGCGGATGTGGCCAATCCTTTCGATTCCGTTGACCTCCGCCATCGCCAGGGCAACTCCTGCCATGACCTCTACGATGGGTATCTTGTAGGAGACAGCGGTGAATCGGTGGTACGTGGCGAAGGTGTAGGCCAGGAGCATGGAGTACTGCCACTCGCGGCAGAGGAAGACGCGGTCCCAGGGGACCAAGACGTTATCGAAGACAATCATCGCCTCGACGAGGTTGCGGTTCGGGCGGTTCGACGGGAACTCTGCGGCCGAGCGCTCGCCGCGTCCTGGCCGGCAGATGAGGTGGACACCCTTGGTCGCGACGGGAATCGCGAAGGAGACGGCGTAATCGGCCTCGTTCTCGCGCATCTGGCGCGTGGGAACAACCAGCAGTTCGTTGGCGGCCGGCGCGCCGGTGATGTGTATCTTCGCGCCCTTTACGATGATGCCGTCCTTGTTTTCGTCGACGACGTGGACGTAGTAGTCCGGGTGGATCTGCGCCGCAGGCACCTTGCTCCGGTCGCCCTTGACGTCGGTGACGGCGCCGCAGAGCATGAGGTCGTTGGCGCGCAGGTGCTCGAGGTAGGCGCGCGCCCGCTCCTTGTACTCCAGTTTCCCCATCTGCTCGGCGGTGGCCATGATGGCGTTAAGGCAGTCGGTGCCGATATCCTTGCCGAAGGGAAGACCGCCGGTGAGCCGGATCGACTGCTGTATCATCTGCATGCGGAGGTCGATGTCCTGCGGCGTCTTCGGGGTGGTGAAGTAGCGGCTTATCGGCTCGCCGGTCTCCGGATGAGGCGCGACGAAAAGATCGTGTATTGTCGGGTCCTTCGATTCCGTGAGCACGAAGTCGCCGGCGGCGGTCTCAGTGCCGATCTTGAGGATGGGATGACTCGTTACGTCTTCCACTTTCTCGCCGAACATGTAGACGCTGCGGCCGTCGCGGAGACTCTGTCTGTATTCGTCGGGTGTTCGGATTGCCATGTCCATCCTCTCCTTTGCAGCCCACGATGTTGAAGACGGTCGCCGCATCCGCCGGCGGCCCGGTGGTGGCATGCCGGAGGCGCTTTCCGCTTCCGGTGGGCACCAAGATAGTCCTTGCCCTATTAGCGGTCAAGGATTGGCACATCGATTTCGCGTCGACGCTGGTAGGCGCGACGAGTCCGCCCCGCAGGGTACAAGGGGTGAGGTATTCTTGCACCGCGGCCTTTCGGGCCGCGGTGGCGTTTCTATGATCAGCGGGCGGGAGGATAGGCGCGACGAGCGAAGCGAGGAGCGCAACGGGAACGCGATCAGCGCACTCTGCACTGCCGTCGCGCGGGATCGATGGCAGGACGACGCAACATGAGGCGACGGTCTGTTGCAGCGACGTCGCGCTGTGCGTTCGCCTCCGGCGAACGCAACCGCAATCATACGTATCGATGGATAGGCGCGACGAGCGAAGCGAGGAGCGCAACGGGAACGCGATCAACGCACGCCCAACTGCTGTCACGTAGGATCGATGGCGATTCGAACGGAAGGAGGACGCTGACGTGTCTTCGGACGATCGTTGGCGCAGTTGCCTCGACTTTTTGGAGATCCCGGTCCGGGGCAGCGTCGGGACGCGTCTGGCAAGAACGCCTCTTACGATTCGGATTGTCGGGCTCTCGGGCTGCGCCCCTGGAACCGCCAGCGGCGCTCCAGAGGCGAACGCACCGCCAATGCTGATGCGCGCGCCGACGGCCCCTCACCGACGAACTTGCCGCGCAGTCAAAACTATTGGCGAATCGGCTTTGATAGAGTGATAATTGGGAAAAGATGATGACCGACCCTACTCAACGCACCCTGACCTACGAGTTGCCGCCGATACGGCCTCCCAGCGAGGCGCGCTCGCTGCTGGTCCGCGTGATGCGCGGCTGCCCCTGGAACTACTGCACCTTCTGCGCCGTCTACAAGGACCTGCCGCGCAAGGGGATGCAGCGTGCCGTCGACGAGGTGAAGGGAGACATCGACGCCCTGCGCGCCGGCGCCGACGAGATGCGCAGGCTGGGGCGAATCGTCGAGCCGCGCACCGCCTTCCTCGCTGACTCCAACGCAATCATCGTGAAGACGGACGACCTCGTCGAGATCATCGTCCATCTACGCGAGTCGTTCCCCTCCATCGAGCGCATAACGTCCTACGCGCGGGCGAAGACGATACTGAAGAAGGATGTGGCTGACCTGCGTCGACTTCGCGAGGCGGGATTGAGCCGCCTCCACGTGGGCCTCGAAAGCGGCGACGACGAAGTGCTAGCGCGGGTCAGGAAGGGCGTGACGTCGCGGGAGATGATCGATGCGGGCAAGAAGGCGATGGACGCCGGCTTCGAGCTGTCGGAGTACGTTATGCCGGGCCTCGGCGGCTGGGAGAAGACGGAGCAGCACGCCGAGAACACCGCCGCCGTCCTCAACGCCACGAACCCGGACTACGTGCGCGTCCGGCCGCTCATGGTCACGCCGGATACGCCCCTGTACGAGGAGTACCGCCAGGGCAAGTTCTTCCCGATGGACCCCCTCGAGATGCTGGACGAGCTCCGGCGGATGGTCCAGGCACTGGAGATGAGGGGCAACATCTGCTTCGACCACTTCATGAATGCCCCCATATTCAGGCAGGACTGGGAGGGCTACCGCCTGCCCGGCGACAAGGAGCACCTCCTCTCGCTCATGGACGAGGCGCTGGCGTCAGCCGGAAGGGGCAGATGGGTGAAGCCACGAACGAAAGTCGGGGAAGACCCTGATATATCGGGGCCCGGTGGATGTAGAGAATAGTCAATAGCGCCGCCGGCAAGTGGCGCCAGTCTCGCATGAGGTCGAGACGCCGGGCGGCAAAAGAGCGAAGGACCGCTGTGCGAAACGGACTCTGTAGCTTTCTCGTACTTGCCTGGGCGGTCACCGTTTCCGTGCCGGGCTCCCAGAACACCGGCCACGGCCCGATTGAGCAGGCATGCAGCGCCGCTAATCCGGGGACGACAGAGGTGACCTTCAACTGGCCGGCGGCTCCCGGCGCTCATGAAGTCTGGCTCGACCTTTCGCTGTACTCCGTCGGCTTCGACGCGGGAGCGTTCGTCGGCGTGGGACCGTTTCCGGCGAACACGACTTCCTACACCTGGACAGGACTTTCTCCCAGCACACCCTACTACTACCGCGTGAACGCCCTCCACAACGACGGCTGGCACGTCCTCAAGATCGGCAGCTTCATGTCCGGCCAATGCGGACAACCGCCCGTTCCCGTGCAGTCGGTTTCGCAGCAGTGCAGTGGCGCTTCCCCTGGAATGGTGTCCGTCACCTTCAATTGGGCTCCCAGCCTGCTTCCCGGCGGCTCGCAGTGGCTGGACCTGAGCCTGTATGACGTGGGCTTCGCCGGCGGGACGTTCGTCGGCAATGGGCCGCTGCCCGGGGGTCAGTCGACACTGACCTGGGACGGCCTGTCCCCCGCATCAGTCTACTATTGGCGCGTGAATACGAAGGGCGCGGACGGCTGGCACGCCGGTCCGACGTGGTCCTTCGGCACGCTTAGCTGCGGCGCCGTCACGCTCGGTGTACAGCCAGATCCGGGCCTGCTGCAACTGCGCGATCGTCTCTCAGCGGCGATAGGCGACTCCGGTTTCAACGTCGCGGTCGCGGTAACCGACCTCCAGACCGGCGAGTCGATAGACGTCAAGGGCGACGACTCACGCTACGCGGGCTGCACGGCCAACTGGTTCGTCCTGCTGTCGAACGTCATCGACCTGCAAAATGGGCGCTACCCGGAGGGCGACGTCGGCGACCTGATCGCGCGGACGATCTGGGGCAGCAACCCGGTGACCGCGCATCAACTCCTGATCAAGACCGGCGGCAGCGTGCCCGAGGGGGTCTACAAAGTGAACGACCTCATGGCCAGGCTGGGGATGCGCAGCACGGTCTTCGACCATCCGCCCGGCTACGAGGAGGAGTTCTCACTGCGCGGCTCGGATAACGTCATCACCGCCAACGACATGAACCGTGCGCTGGCCCAGTTCTACCACGGCAACGTCGTTAACTGGCAGTGGCGCGACTACCTGATGGAGAAGATGGTCCACGTCAAGCCGGGCCTGCAATATCTCTTACCGGCAGGCGTTGGAAACGGCACGGTGTCGCACAAGAACGGCTTTAGCTGGATGCCCAGCGGCTGGATCGATAACGACATCGGCATCGTCACCTTCGATAGCAGCGGCGGCCGGCGCGCCTATGCCATCTCCCTGTACATTCAAGACATCGGCACTGAGTACGCCGATATCCCCATTGGCCAGACCGTGTCGCGCCTGGCCTGGCAGTACTTCTCCGACCGCTACCAGTAGTAGAAGCCAGCCCGCTCGCGGCGCGACTAATCGACGGTCACGTCGGGCCACGCGCAGACGGCCCTCCCATCGTAGACGATACGCCTGGCTTCGACACCGAGGGATCGACGACCCGCAGAAGCCGGCTCCTTGTTCATTCCCTGCGGTGCCGCGATAATTGGTGGCTGTCATCATCCCACCAAGTTACTTCCGTCAGGGAGGACGCATATGAAGAGCCACACGCACTATCTCTGGTTCAACACGCGGTCGCGGCGTGACCTGATCAACATCACCGACGAGGTCGACACGGCCCTGCGCGAGTCCGGCATCCAGGAGGGCCTCTGCCTGGTCAGCGCGATGCACATCACGGCCGCGATTTGGGTGAACGACAACGAGCCGGGACTCTGGCAGGACCTGTGGGAGTGGGTGGAGCGTCTGGCCCCAGCGCGACCCGACTACCATCATCACCAGACCGGCGAGGACAACGGCGACGCCCATCTCAAGCGCACGCTCGTCCATCAGCAAGTCGTGCTGCCGGTGACGGCGGGTCGCCTTGACCTGGGGCCGTGGGAGCAGGTGTTCTACGCCGAGTTCGACGGTCAACGACGCAAACGCGTCATCGTGAAGATAATCGGCGAGTAGGAGGAGACAGATGATCTATCTCGAAGAGACATTGACGCTTGAGCCGCCGAGCCCAGAGACGCTCGATACCTTCGTCGCCTTCGCCCAGGAGAAGCTCCCTCCACTGGAGCGGATGGGCTTCCGGCTGGCCGCTGCCTGGTACAACGACATCGACTCGTTCTGCCAGGTGATACAGGTGCTGGAGTTCGAGAACATGGCCGCGTTCGAGGAGTTCCGCGCCCGGGCGGAGCACGTTGAGCCCTGGCTCGAGTACCAGGCGTGGCTGGAGGAGCTGGCGCCGAAGCGTCGCACTCGCCTCCTGGAGCCGCTGGGGCCGATACCGCCGGAAAAGCTACACGATGCGTGGAAGGAGACGGCGGAGAAGCCGCTGGGCACGTACACGCTGGCGATCATGGAGGTCGCGCCGGGCAGGATGCCGTTCCTGACAGCGGCGATGGAGGCCATCGCCGCCAATCTACCGATGGTCGCGACCTGGCGGACGATTATCGGCAATCAGAACGAGGTGACGGACGTCTGGAAGGGACCGATGCGCCTCTCCGGCTATCAGCCCTCGGACGAGAGGACGAACCGCTTCTTTCGCGCGGTGCGGGAGAACGCGCCGGCGGAGCGGATGGTGCCGGTCTTCACCCTGCCCTACTCGCCGCTGCGCTAGCCCGATCGAGTGACCTTGCGACAGGGCGCGGGGACCGTGCGCCCTTATCAGCTCGCAGCTTCAGTGCGGCAAACGTTCTCCAGCCGCCCGATCTTCTCGATTTCGATCGCGATCCTGTCGCCGTCTTTCAGGAAGACGGGCGGCTTGCGGAAGACACCGACGCCGTGCGGCGTGCCCGTCAGGATCACGTCGCCGGGAAGCAGCGTGAAGGCGCGGCTGGCAAAGGCGATTAGCTCTCGCACGCCGAATATCATCTCGCTGGTGCGGGAGTCCTGCATCACGTCACCGTTGAGGATTGCGCGAATCGCCAGGTCCTGCGGGTCGGCTATCTCGTCGGACGTGACCAGCGCCGGCCCCAGCGGGCAGAACGTGTCGAGGCTCTTGCCGCGCACCCATTGGCGGTCGCCGAACTGGAGGTCGCGGGCGCTGACGTCGTTGCCGCACGTGTAGCCCGCGACGAACGACAGGGCGTCGTCCTGGCTCACGTTGCGGGCCGTCTGGCCGATCACGACCGCCAGCTCCGCCTCGTAGTCCACCTGCTGCGTCAGCGCCGGGTCCCAGGTGATCGCGTCGCCGGGGCCGATGACCGACGTGGGGAACTTGGCGAAGATGATCGGCCGGTCCGGGATCGGCGCGCCCTGCTCGCGGGCGTGGTCGCGGTAGTTGAGGCCGATGGCGACGACCTTCGACGGATTCGACACCGGCGCCATCAGTTTCAAGCCGTCAAGAGGATGGAGCAGCCCGCGCGCGACGAGGTCCTCGGCCTGCCCGGCGGCGGTCTCGCGCTCGACGGTCGCCAGCAGCCGGCGCGCATCGTCGATGGCGGGCTCGCCGCCGCGCAGGAAGGTCAGCAGGTCGCGATACTGCGAAAGTCGTGGCGCGCCGCCGTGGTCCGCAGCCATCGCTATGTCCACCACGTATTCGCCGGCGACGATACCCGTATGCCCAATCCCGTCCTTCTGGAAGGTAAGTAGCCGCATCTGAGACTCCTCGTTTCGCCTAGTCTATTGATTAGACGGCACGCGCGGGCGCCGGTCAACCATCCCTTCACGATCCCTTCACGGTTTCGCACACACTCCTCCATTGACTTTGCAGGTTTGTAGTGCCTATCATGCATTAAAGGTTGGAAATAGGCTAATTACCTTAATCTGGAGGTTAGGAGATGGCCACAAGAGCTCACCCAATACGACGGAAGGAATTGACAGGCTGGCCGGCGTGGGTCAGGCGGACGCACATTGATAGGGTCTGGCTGGATGCGCTGCCCGAGAGTCTTGCGCAGTCAGTGCTGGGTCCCTTCACCCTTCTGGCGCGCCTGACCATGGGCTGGATCTTTGCCTACGCCGGATTCGACAAACTCATAGGGGGCTTCAGCGCGTCGGGTTTTCTGGTACATAGCACCACGGGGCCCCTGACATTCTGGTTCCACAGCCTTGGCGGCAGTCAGACGGCCCTGAACGTGGTCAATCCGCTCGTCGTCTGGGGGGAAATACTGGTCGGCCTGACGCTTGTCTTCGGTATCTTCACGCGGGCCGGTCTCTTTTTTGGAGCGGTCCAGTTGATGCTGTACTATCTGGCGCAGTGGCCGCCGGCGAACAATCCGTTCATGGGGTATCACCTGGTCTACATCCTGATACTGGGGTTATTGGGCGCGCTGGGGGCAGGGAGGATCCTCGGCCTCGACTCGATGGTGGAGCGCCTTCCCTGGGTCAAGCGACACCGCGCAGTCACGCTCCTGCTCGGGTAGAATCGTCGAATCACGAATATCGCGGGGGCCGGCACCAGCCGGCCCCTACCTTATTGCCTGCGGCCCGTTGCACATTGGCCGTCCGGACGAAGTAGAATGATTGCCTACCGCCCGCAGAGACCCCGCGCTGGCAGAAGGAGACGATCATGGAATCGAGATTCGTCGGGAGAACGGCCCTGATAACGGGCGCAGGCTCAGGGATCGGCGCCGCCTGCGCGCAGCGGCTCGCGGCCGAGGGCGCGAAGGTCGCCGTCGTCGATATCAGCGGCAAGGCCGCCGAGCGCGTGGCGTCCCGCATCAAGGAAGCCGGCGGCGAGGCGATCCCGCTGGTCGCCGACGTGACGCAGTGCGACCAGGTGCAGGCCGCCGTCGATGAGGCCATGCGGGCCTATGGTCGGCTCGACATCCTGCACGCCAACGCCGGCATCACGCCGTGCCTCGTACCCGTCGGCGACTGCCCCGAAGAGTCGTGGCGGCGCGTCCTCGACGTCAACCTGACCGGCGTCTTCCTCTGCATGAAAGCTGCTCTGCCCATTATGCGAAAGCAGAAGAAGGGCGTCCTCCTGGCGACGGCAAGCATGGCCGGCCTGACCTCGAGCCCCGCGGGCATCGAGTACAACGTCTCGAAGACGGGCGTCATCATGCTGATGCGGCACATCGCGCACGTCTACGGGCCGGACGGCATTCGCTCGATCGCCATCTGCCCCGGCTGGGTGGACACACCGTTCCTGGAGCCGCTGTGGGATGCCTTTGGTGGCCCCGGCCGCAATATCCTCCGTCAGTCGTCGCCGCTGGGCCGATTTGCGACGCCCGAGGACGTGGCCGCATCCGTCGCCTTCCTCGCCAGCGACGAAGCCTCGTTCATCTCCGGAACGGCTTTCACCATCGACGGAGCGACCTCAGCCGGCGCCCCGCTGGCCCGCGGCGCACTCGTGCGCGGGTACATGGCGGTACGATCGGGCATCCGGCGGTTGCAGGGCAAGCCCCCGGCGAAGCTGGCGCCCTGACTCTCCAACGCACTTGTGCGAAGTGTAGAGGGAGGCTTTAGCCTTCCACGTTGGTGTCGTTGCGAGGGCCGCGATGCGGAGGCCTGCCTGCAGGTAGGCTGCGCTGAAGCCCTTCTCCATCTCTGCCTAAGGCTTCCCCTGCTACTGCTATAATGGATTCAGAGGCTATCCGGAATGGAACGATTGTATAGAAGCTCGACGCAGCGGATGCTCGGCGGCGTCTGCGGCGGGCTAGGCGAATACTTCAACATCGACCCGACGCTGGTGCGGATCGTCTACATTCTCGTGACGATCGCGACCGGCGTCCTCCTCGGGATCGGCCTCTACATCGTGCTCTGGCTGATCGTCCCCAGCGAGGCGTCGGTGGGGAAAAGCATGCGCGAATCGATGCGCGAGAACGTCGACGAGATGGCGCAGTCGGCGCGCGACATCACCAACGGCGTGCAGGCGACGCTCCGGCGTACCCCAAACGAGAGCGCGCGCCGCATCGAGCCGGCGGCCCTGGCGGGGCTGATCCTCGTGGCCATCGGCGTGCTGTTTCTGCTCGCGAACCTGGACCTGCTCGGCTGGCTGCGCTGGGCGCGCTTCTGGCCGCTGATACTCATCGTCATCGGCCTTCTCCTTCTGCTAAGGCGACGCTAGGCGCATCCCCGATTGCATAGCTTGAAGCGATTGGCTATTCTCTAGAAGCTTTTCGCGCCATCGCATTAATCGACTGCCGCCCGGACGGGATAGGAGACAGATGCGAAACGCTTTCCTGACGACCCTCGACGAGCGCCCGCTCCTCTGCGACGGCGCCATGGGCACGCTGCTTCACGAGCGCGGCGTGCCGGCGGACGCCTGCCTGGAAGCGGTCAGCCTGGAAGAGCCGTCGCTGCTGCTGCAGGTGCACAGCGATTACATAGAAGCCGGCGCCGACGTCATCGAGACGAACACGTTCGGGGCCAACAGCGTCAGGCTGGGACGCTTCGGGCTGGCGGAGCGGCTACAGGAGATAAACCGCCGCGCCGTCGACATTGCCCGTCAGGCGCAGGCGCACACCGCGCGACCCGTCTTCATCGCCGGTGCGATTGGCCCGCTCGACGTCGGCCTGCCCGGCGGCGAGAGCGTGACACTCAAGAAGGCGCATCTCGTGTTTCACGAGCAGGCGGAGGCGCTGATTGACGCGGGCGTCGACTTAATCGCCATCGAGACCTTTCCGACGCTGGCCGAGGC
>Ga0315281_10003887_pt1 | contig 21802 bp, 24 predicted proteins | sample YL17G07_0_MG_FD_204540 | JGI IMG/M metagenome (GOLD analysis project Ga0315281, IMG submission 204540) | Sediment microbial communities from Yellowstone Lake, YNP, Wyoming, USA - YL17G07_0 | ecosystem: Environmental > Aquatic > Freshwater > Lake > Sediment | place: USA: Wyoming | collected... | reverse complement strand
AAGATGCAACAAATGTTATTACAGTGGCTATGACCGGCGTAGCAGATGCTGCAGGAAATGCCGGACTTGGCACAACAGATTCTAGCAATTATGCAATTGATACAAAGGAACCAACGGTTCAGATCTCCGTCAGCGACAACTTGATCACGGACGCCGACAACTTAGCGGGTTCCAAGCTGACAATCACCATAACCTACAGCGAGGCGATGGACAACTCTGTCTATCCGACGATCACGTTCCTCCCCAATGTGAAGCTCGACACCCTTAGCTATTCGGAGAACTGGTGGAGTCCTGACAACAGGATCTACAGCGAGAACTACTTGATCCGGGACGCGAACGTCGAGAACGCGGGCGTGGATGTCACCGTCACGGGCGGGAAGGATCTAGCTGGGAACGCTCAGGTCGACAACACCGGGGAGAACATGTTCAACATCGACACCGAGAAGCCGACGGTCGTCTCGGTAACCCCGAGTGTCACGCCGATCGCGGATGCAGACGAGGGCGCTGGCAACTTCACCCTCACCGTCGTTTACAATGAGCCCATGGCCGCCGTCAATCCCGATCTGGCTTTCACCCCCGACATAAGCACGACCTTGGAGAACGCCAGCTACTCATGGACGGATGGCGTCACGTGCGTCGTCACCTACGATGTGGCCGACGCCAACGTCAACGTAGTCGGCGTCGACGTTATGGTCGAGAACGCCCGGGATGATAGCGGCAACGTTCAGGTACCCTACCTCAATCTCGATGTTTTCGGCATAGACACAAAGATAGTCAAGATTGTCTTCACGACACCGCCCCAGACGATAACGGCCGGCGCTGCATCCGCCGTCATGACCATCCAGACCCAAGGCCTATTGGATAGCCCATCTAACGTCGATGAGAACACGATAATCGCCTTCTCATCGACCTCCATTACTGGCACTTTCTCCTCAGCCGCTACACCCTGGGTGGACATCGCCTTCGTCACGATACCCGCTGGCTCGAACTCCGCGGGCTTCTACTACAAGGACAACACCGTTGGCACGCCAACCATAACCGCCGCAGAATCCCCGAGCAAGGGCTGGACGGACGTGACTCAGACCCAGACGATAGTTCTAGTAGCGATAGTCAAGATTGTCTTCACGACACCGCCCCAGACGATAACGGCCGGCGCTGCATCCGCTGTCATGACTATCCAGACCCAGGACAATTACGGCAACCCATCAAATGTTGTTATAGCGACTATCGCCCTTTCCTCGTCTTCTGCTGCGGGCAGGTTCTCGCTAGATAATGTAACTTGGGCCGATGTCACATCGGTCGCGATACCCGCCGGGGAGAACTCCGTGAGCTTCTACTACAAGGACACCGCCGCCGGGACGCCGACCATAACCGCCGCGGAATCCCCAAGCCAGGGCTGGACGGACGCTACCCAGCAGCAGACCGTCGTGCTGGGTGTAATAACTACTTATGACATATCTTTGAGCGCGGGATGGAACTTGATCTCGTTGCCGCTTATACCAGACAACTCGAGCATAGAGAACGTCCTGGCCTCGATAATGGATCACGTCGAGGTCGTTTGGTATTATAATGCGGCCACGGAGAATTGGCTCGTATACACCCCAGGAGAAGCCCCAGACACCCTGCTCACGATGGAGGACGGAAAGGGATACTGGGTGAAGATGTCGGCACCAGCGACACTGACCGTTTACGGCGTTGTAATACCTATTCCTCCAGCAACACCACCAACTTACAGCGTCCTTCCCGGTTGGAACTTGATAGGCTTCAAGTCGACATCGAGCATGACAGCCAACACCTACTTGACGGGCGTCGCGGGCAAGTGGGTATCCCTCTGGACCTTCGACCCAGACGTTGGAGCTTACGATAAGGTCTTGGGCACAGATCTCATGTTACCTAGCCGAGGATACTGGATCTACATGACCGAGGCGGGCGTAATCGTCCCGTAGAGAGGGTTGGAAAATGCCGCTAAAAAAAAAAGCCCGGTTCATCAGCGTAACGGTCCTAGCGTTTTTTCTCTTGGTAATATCAGTCCCCCTCACTAGCGCGATACCCCAGCTCCCGAATCAATTTTGGGGCACCGTCACGGTCAGTGGGTTACCTGCACCCTATGGCCTAATCGTTTCCGCGCGAATAGGCGGAGTTGAGTACGCGAGTACTACGACGTTGGGCGGTAGATACGGCGTCATCGTGCAAGGAGGTGTCAACGGCGAAACGGTGGAGTTTTATGTCGCAGGGGTCAAGGCAGTCGAGACCGCGACATTCTCGGTCGGCGGCGTTACGAAACTCAATTTGACCGTGGTAGATAATACAGCCCCTACCGTTACCTTACCTGCGCACACGCCGGACCCGGAGAACGACAACACCCCGACCTACTCCGGAACGGCGACCGATGCGCTGACGAACGTGGTCGACATAGAATACAAGGTGGACAGCGGGACTTGGACGGATGTCGATGCGTTCACGCCGGCCCTGTCGGTGAGTTTCACGTTCACAACAACACCAGCGCTGGCGGACGGGACCCACACGATCTATGTGAAGGCCAAGGACAACGCCGGCAACTGGTCGACGCCAGTTTCAGACACGCTGACCGTGATCACCGTAGCGCCTCCGCCTCCCCCGCCTGAGGACAACACCCCGCCGCCCGCCCCATCACTTGTCTCGCCAGCCAACGGCGCAAACATAACCGACAACACCCCGCCGCCCGCCCCATCACTTGTCTCGCCAGCCAACGGCGCAAACATAACCGACAACACCCCGACCCTGGATTGGTCCGACGTCAGCGACCCATCCGGGGTAACTTGCGACATGTCCATCGCCAGGGATGCGGGATTTGTTTCGATTGCCATCCAGAAGACCGGCCTGGCGGTTTCCACATATGAGCTTGCCCCGGCTGAGGCTCTTGCGGCTGGCACATATTACTGGCGCGCCCGCGCGGTCGATGGCGTTGGGAATATTGGCTCGTGGTCGGAGAACTGGTCGTTCACCGTGAGCATCGCTCCTCCAACACCCCCATCTGTGGAAATACCCCTCATAACGCCCGAGTCTCCAGCTACGGTTGAGGTCGAGAACGCCGCAATAACGGAGCTCGAGATAAGCGTTCTAAATACGGTGGAGAACGTCAGGATAACCGTCCAAGAGCTCGTCGATATGCCTGCTGAAATAGCGATAGCCGCACCGGGGGCGATTTACCGCTATCTGGAGATAGTCAAGGAGAACATCACCGACAACGACATCAGCTCAGTCACGATAACCTTCAGGGTCGAGAAGGCATGGATTGCTGCTCAGGGAATAAACGAGAACACGATAACCCTGAAACGCTACAACTCCGAAAATGGCGGATGGATATCCCTACCTACAGCCAAGGTCAGCGAGGACGCCACCTATGTTTACTTCTCCGCGACCTCGCCGGGGCTTTCCTATTTCGCGGTATCCGGCACGGCCATGACTCCTGCCCCAGCGGCTTTCACGGTGAGCGCCTTGACCATCAGCCCCTCACAGGTTTCCGTCGGGGAGGAGGTCAGCATATCGGTGACGGTCAAGAACACGGGCGGTACGGTTGGCACTTGCGTGGTAACCCTGAAGATTAACGGTGCTGTCAAGGCTATTGAAAATGTGACACTCGCAGGCGGGGCAACTGAGCTCGTCGTCTTTACCGTGGCTGGGGATAAGGAGGGGACCTACAGCGTCGAGGTTAATGGATTGGCTGGGACTTTCACCGTGATAACACCCCCGATAGAGTTGGCTCTGCCCATATGGATCGTCGTGACGATAGCGATAATCATGATTGGTGCGACGATCATCTTAAGAAGGCAAAAACTACGGCGTATCCTCCAAATCGGTTGATCCTCCAGTTGGCCTCGCTACCAGCTATCGGTGTTTAGCCTCCCTGGCGGCGCGCAAAGGGCTTTACGTAATTAAAAAATGCCGCTAATGTCGGGAGATGATTTCGTTTGTCTTTTGTACTGCTCTGTTTACATCTCTAATGCTCTTCGCCCCGACGCATACTCCCTTGCCCGATACGAAGAGCAACAACACCGTCTTGGGATTGTCGAGCCTGAACACGAGGCCTGGAAAAACCTCAGGCTCGTATTCGGTGTTCTCGAATCTGCGAGCTATACGCTCGATATCAATCTTCCTGCCGAAGTCAACGGATGCCACGATATTCTGAACCTTGACTTTTGGCTCCGTTTTCACCTTTATCCGCGCCTTCCTGAGCTTCTCGGTAAGCTTCTTTATCGCAAGCTTGGCATCGTTCATGCTCCTCGCGCCGACGCAGTTCATCTTACCCGAGGCGAAGATGAGAAACGATGCTCGAGGATCCTCTGATTTATAGACTACGCCGGGAAAGCTTTCCGGATCGTAGCGTGCGCCGTCCAACGACCTATCCAACTTCTCAAGGTTAAACTCTGTGCCCTCGTATGTGACCGAGAGCACGATATTTTGGATTTTAGTTTTTACTCCAGTCATCACTTCATTTCCTTACCTCATAGATTATTGGCGCGTGGTATTTGCCCATTTCGGTTACGCTACCTCCCGCGGGCGGCGCGCAAAGGTTTCAAGATCGGTATTTGTCGAGCAAGAGCCCAAATGTTAAGGATATAAAAACTTTATTTGAAAAGCCGTCGATTGTAATTCGGTGAAGACTTGGAAGGCCTGCTATTGGACAGCGACTATGCGGAGGAAGAAAAGCAACCCTGCATAAGATTGTTTATAAAAAATGAAAATGGCACAATCGTTGCCGTGGATCAAAATTTCAAGCCATATCTCTATGTTGTCGCGGATGAACCGACAAAAGTTGTGAAAGCAATAGGCAAACTTCAAATGGAAGAGGAAAATCGCACCATAAAACCTGAATCTGTCGGGCTTGCAAATCGAACTTTTCTTGGGCAGGAGGTCAAGGCAATCAAAGTGACATTCGATAACCCCAAAGATATGGCTCCACTCAGGCATGTCATGCGCAGCATCCGCGGAGTCAAGGAGATCTATGAATTCGACATCCAACCGGCGAGGCGCTACCTCATCGACAGCGGCCTTGTGCCGATGGGCGGCATCAGCTTCAACGGAGATGTCGTCGAAAAAGATGGCATGAAAACAGTGCTCCTCGATAAACCGCCGGCTCCAACAAAGGCGCCGAAGATCGACCTCAACATCATGAGCTTCGACATCGAAGTTTACAACCCCACTGGCTCCACTCGGCCCGACAAGGACCCAATCCTGATGATAAGCTTGGCCGACAACCGCGGCTTCAAAAAGGTGATAACATGGAAAGATTTCAAGGCTGGGCTAGACTACGTGGAGGTCGTACCGAGCGAGCGAGAGATGTTGGAGCGTTTCGTCCAAATCGTTGAGGAGCGCGATGTCGATATCCTGCTCGGCTACAACACCGACCTCTACGATTTCCCATACATGCGCGAGCGGGCCAAGGTGCTCAGGGTAAAACTGAAGCTGGGACGGGATAGCTCAGAAGTAATCGCGAGGAAGAGACGACTCGCGACAGTAGCACGCATCCGCGGCCGACCGCACATCGACGTCTATGCCATGATAGACTTCCTTGCGACGATCGGCAATATCAGGCTGATCCACTACGCGCTCGAGAACGTCTACAAATATTTCACTGGCAAGGATAAGCTCGACATAGAGTTCACAGAAATCTGCGACGCTTGGGACAAAGGCGGAGAAAAAGCAAAAACATTCCTCAAATATTCCATGTCCGATGCGGATGCCACCCTCGAGATCGGGTTGGAACTTCTCCCCATGTTTTTTGAACTCGCAAGGATAGTGCGCCAGTCTCCATTTGATGTCAGCCGCATGACGCCTGGGCAGCTCGTCGAATGGCTGCTCATCGCGGAGGCGTTCAGGATAGGTGAGCTCGTGCCGGTACGGCCGGTGGGCGAGGAGTTCATGGAGCGCGCCGAGGAAACTTATGTCGGAGCCTACGTCATGGAGCCGGAGAAAGGCCTGCATGAGGATATCGTCGTGTTCGACTTCAGAAGCCTGTACCCGAGCATCATCGTCACGCATAACATCGACCCATCTGCACTCGACTGTAAATGTTGCAAGCCGAGCGAAGCTACCTCTGTGCCCGAGCTCGGTTATCGCTTCTGCAAAAAGCGCAATGGCTTCATACCGACAACTCTCGAACGCATCATCAAGGAACGCGTCAAAGTGAAGGAGGAGATGAAAAAGTACAAGCGTGACAGCAGGGAATACCGCTCGCTCGATGCGAAGCAATGGGCGTTCAAGATCATCGCAAACTCTTTCTACGGGATGCTCGGTTACCCTAGGGCACGCTGGTACTGCAAACAATGCGCGGAAAGCGTGACGAGCTTTGGAAGAAATTATATTTACAAGACCATCGAGATGGCGAAGAACGCAGGCTTCGAAGTGATTTATGGCGACACAGACTCGCTATTCTGCAAACTGAACGGTAAAAGCAAAAAAGATGCCATAGATTTTCTAAAAAAAGTCAACGAAAGCTTGCCCGGCATCATTGAACTCGAGCTCGAGGGATTCTACAAGCGCGGAGTTTTTGTCACCAAGAAGCGCTACGCGATGATAAGCGAGGACGATAGGATGGTCGTAAAGGGATTGGAGTTCGTACGACGCGACTGGGCCGCGCTCGCCAAGAAGACACAAGAAGCTGTACTCGAGGCGATACTCCGCGATGGTTCCCGAGAAAAAGCGGCAAAAATTGTGCGCGATGCCACGAAAAACATTTTTGAGGGAAAAGTGGATTTGGACGACTTGATAATTTACACGCAGCTGACGATGCCGATCGAGCAATACAAAGCGATAGGTCCGCACGTGGCCGCTGCAAAAAAATTGAAGGCGAAAGGAGCATCCATCGAGCCAGGCATGATAATCGCGTACATCGAGGCGAAAGGCCCCGGGAGCATAAGCGAGCGAGCGATACCAGTCGATGATTTCAAAGGAATGAAATACGACGCGGACTACTACGTGGAGAACCAAGTCTTGCCGGCAGTCATGCGCATCATGGAGGTCCTCGGCTACAGGGAGGATGACCTTCGTTTCGAACGCGAAAAACAATCAAAGTTGGGGAAGTTTATAAGCGGGTAGACATGGCCTGCTTATGAAATGAGCAGCTCGCCCCCTAATGTCAAAACCACATCAAAACTTTGAGTTGCCGACCGACCGTGTAATTTATCCCTTGCCCCTTCACGGATTTTAGCTATGATATCTGGAGTGCTGAGCTTGACTCGAATCTTCGCAGCATCTGCCGCTTTAAACAACCTATCGGGCACTTTCAAAATGTCATCGCCAGACTTGATCTTCAACACAACTGGAGCGAGAAGTTTCGCGGACAACTTCAACGTTCTTTCAGCTCGTGCGATGTTCCGCCGTGCCCTGTGCTCGAGGATGCAGACGTTCGCGCGCGATGTCTTAAGTTGTCGAGCTATCTCGGCCTGTGTGAGGCCCTTCGCGCGCAGCTCGAGCACCCGCGCCTGCATCTTCGTCAGAAATGTCTCTTTCATCCTAACGCCCAGTTAAAAGAGGGCTGTCACGTTATTAATATCTGCAGACGAAAAGCTAGTCGAGGCCCAGTATGCTGAGCGATGAAGAACTCCAAACATATCGGAATGTTGGCAAGATAGTCGCCGAGGTCAGGGAGCACGTGCGCTCAATGGTGAAACCCGGCGTGGCGTTATTGAACATCGCCGAGGCGGTGGAGGAGATGATAAAGCAGAAGGGCGCGAAACCAGCATTTCCGTGCAACGTTTCGCTGAACCAGATAGCAGCGCACTACAGCCCTCCCGCAGACGACGATTCGCAAGTCAATGAGGGAGACCTCGTCAAGATCGACATAGGAGCTCACATCGATGGCTACATCGCGGATACAGCGGTCACCATCGCGATCGGCGCGAAAGCTGAAATGGTCCAAGCAGTAGAACGCGCACTCGAGGAGGGAATCAAGGCAGTCAAACCAGGAATAGATGCTGGAGAAATAGGAAAGGCAATCGAAGATTCAACTAAAGCTTCTGGATTCAAGCCGATCCGAAATCTGACAGGCCATAGTTTGTCAAGGTGGGACCTGCACGCCGGCATAACCGTCCCAAACGTCAACGAAAACACGGGGCAAAAGTTGGAGGTTGACGACGTCATAGCGCTGGAACCATTCTTGACGGACGGCGCGGGATTCGTGGAAGACGCACCACAAGCCTACATCTTCCGTTACCTGCGCGACAGGCCCGTGCGTATGCGCATGACAAGAGAGCTCCTCAACACCATCAAGCGGTCGTACAGCAGCCTTCCATTCGCAGAGAGGTGGCTGGCAAAGCAGATGTCAAAGCTCAGGCTTGAACTAACGCTACGAGAACTCGTCGGCGTAGGTGCGCTTCACCCCTATCACATCTTGAAGGAGCGCGGCGACGGCTTCGTCGCGCAAGCGGAGCACACGGTAATCGTTACCGAAAATGGTTGCGAAGTGACGACGCGATAGCCGCTATCTGAGCATCGCTATATCTTTGCAGAAACCGAATATTGCGTTCGCGGCGGCGAGCAACGAGATCCACACTACCGGGCTGAGGTACGCCACAAGCGCTGAGTATGGGCAGTGTTCGAGCAGCGGGTGGTTAAAAAATATAGATTTCCTAAACTTGGCTGAGATAACATCTGCTATGTCCTTCGCGAAAAGTATGACGATTGTGCAGCTAAGCCACCCGACATAAACCAAGTTGCCGATCAACCCGAACTGATTTAGGGCCAACCAAGCTACGCCCTGTAGGACAAACAAAGCTACACCAAAACCTATCAAATAAGCTAAAAGCATCTGTTTTGGCGTCCTTTTGCGCATTCAACCCCTAAAAATAACTCTTTTTTGAGGATTTTAATCTTGTGGTTGTTGCGTTTGGCGAAGCTTATTGTTCATAGTAGTTCGTAACGAGTCCTTGGAATTTTTGGACGATGGCTGTTTGAGAAAGTTACGTAACTACAACTCTCCCAGCAAAATTGTCACTGACACTGATTATCACGCTGCTGCCTTGGCTATCTATCGAGATGCTTAGCCCCTCACAGGCGTAGTTATCGTTCAGCTCATTTTGAAACCCCGCCAAGTCGCCAAGCCCAGATACGATTTCCGCTACCTTCTTGATGCGCTCGAATCGCGGCGTGACGTTCACCCTCAAGCTTATACCATTCGCAACCACGCCCGAAACGTGCCTCACCTCCGCCGCCAAGTAGGCCCTGGCCCTCATGCTCCCATCCGGCAGCCATTCGAGCACTAAGGAATTCTCATCACACAGTGGGATGATGATATTTTCATTCGAGTAGCTCCAGCCAAGCCTGATGCGATCGTTTAGAAATTGGATTACGCGCATCACCACATTCTCCTTATTTTCCGCCCTCATGCCGGCCTCGTACATCGCCGCAGTTATCGCACTTTGTAGCGTCTGATTCAACTCTATCTCGATAGTCGAAGAGGTCGCACGAACAACATCCACCGCCATCAGCTGCTGGATCGTGAAAACTTGGCGCTGGTGACCCGCCTGAAAAGTCGCGAGGGCGGCGGCGGAACATATCAGGATGAAGATGATGAAGATCGCGAGCGTTGGAGCTGCACCTTTTTTGTCCATATCATCCCACCCAGAACAGCGTCAGCTTCGCCTGCACGAGTATCGTCCTGTTTTCCGGCGCAACATCAGCCCTTATCACAGATATCGACCCGCTATGTATGAATTGTTTGTCTGCCGATGTCGGTTGCCCCACGTTCGGATAAACTAGATCCCATGTTTTATTCTCTTTCTCATACGTCAACGTCACCTCGGCTGCATAACCATCTGGGAGGATATAATCCAGCGTGTTCTCCATCCTCGAGCGAATGTAATCTTCAGAAATCGTGGAATTTTCGAGCACCAAATTGTCCGCGGCAGCCTTCAAGTAGCTCTTGGTATAGTTTTCTACCCATGCTGTCGCCAGCGTCTCGTATATGTACTCGCTCTTCAGCTGCAGCTGTCGGTCCGTGGACGAGCGCAGGGGTGTGAGCATGAAGGTGTGCAATAGGACACCGATCAAAACTACGAGCAAAAACATTATCGCCACGGCCAAAACATCCGCTACTCCCCGCCGTTCTCGCATAAATTTGTTATATTTATAACAAGTCATGCGCGCCACGCCATCACCGTAATTTTCGCTGGTAGGTAGCGGCCGTTCTCGAAGAGGGTGACAGCAAAGATGAGCGTGCAATTCATCTTTTCCTTGGGCAACGCAGGACCATATGGTCCGAGCGGCTCGTTCTCGCCCATGTAGAGTACTGATACCTGAAACTCGAAATTCTCGCCACCCACCGCTTGCTTGAAGCTTTCAAGTGACTGGAGCTTTGCCTCGTCTATCACGTAAGGGTGGGATGTACCAGTGGCATCTACGTACGCCAGTTCATCCAGCGCTAAATGGGTTGTGATGCTGGAAGTGGAATCGCTCAGCAGCGCCATCTCGCTGGAAGAACGGTACTGCTGGTATGCTGAGACGACAAGCATGACAAAAGTTATCACGAGCAGGGCCGTGATCAGCGTCTTGAAAATACTTGTTATGTCCGTCGCACCACCAATATTCTAAAGTTTTCAATTGTTATTGAAAGGCTGTAATCACCAGCACCTAGCATGGGGCAGTTGTCATCGAACGGCATGAAGTAACCTTGAACCGGCACCCTGTAACCATCGATGATAATTTGATTGTCGCTTTGGTTGTCGCCGAAGCGCATGGTGTATCCGTCCGGTATGCTCACGTTCTCCACTTGAGGGTTCCCCGTGCTAACAGCCAGCCCCACGCTCGCACCAAGCTTGTCCGCCGCTTCCTTGGCATCGCGGTCGGACATCGCGAACCTTACATAGCGGTAGCCCAGAATGCCGAGGCTAACGACAAAAACAGCCAGAATTACCATCCCGAGCGTCCGCAGCGCTGGCATCCAAACGCCCTATAGAATTCTGAGGACAAACGTACCCGTCTTCTCCAAACCGTCCGCGTCGGAACCCTTGATCGTTATCGTGACATTTTCGGGACTCGTGTTTTCATTAATTCTTATCGTCATTGTCGAGCCGAAGTTCGGAGTGCCACTTGAGGGGTTGAATGTTATATTCACGTTATCAATAGATGGGCTGTAACTCAGCGTGACCACTTTATTGTAATCCAATATCTTATCTACGCTCACCTGAACACTTGTGGAGTTCTCGCCGTTGCCCGGTATTCCCAGGTTCACTTCACTTGCCGTAACATTGACGCTGAAACTCAACTGCCCGGTGACGCCCGTGCCAACCGAACGATAGACGGCCACGCCTATTCCAAGGCCGATCGCTAGCAGGATGACGCCCGCCATTATCTTCAGCGCAGTCGGTTCAACTCCGGCCTCTTCTTGCAAAAACCTCATTTTTTACCTAATTTGTAGTAGCCCTCTCGACTTAAAAATGGTTGTGAAATATGTAAAAATTTAAATAGTTGTTCGCATATTACGTAATGAAGGTGAAAAATCTAGGTCACGAAAGTGACAAAGCCCCGCGTGGCTGAATCCTCGGTCCGATGACTATTTTTCAGCTCCACGGGGCCTCTCATTCATCTTTTTATTGAACGTCCCCATGAAACGCTCATCATCGCTCAAGCTTCTAAAACTCTTCAGACATCGTGCCGACAGCCAATTTTCTTCCCATCGAAGTACGGCTCCCGCCTCTGAATCGCTTCCTCGAAAGCAACCCGTACTCCATCGAGCGACCCAGAACGCAACGGTGAGAGCACATCGACGAGATTGTCGTTGCGGAGCAGGCATGGTTTGAGATGACCATCTGCGGTCAAGCGCAAACGCGTGCAGTGCATGCAGAACTCCGTGTTGTCCATCGGCTTCACAGTTTCAACCTCGCCCTCTGGCAGGAAGAATTTTTTGCGGTTGTGCATGAGCCGCCTTGTCTCGATGCGTAGCGCTCGCTCGCTCAATTTTTGCTCGACGTCTTCTAGGCCACGATGGTATCGCGCGAAAATCTCCTCGTTATCATGCGTGCGCAGAAGCTCGATGATCTGCAAGACTGCGCCGCTGTCAGAAGCGTATTTTATCATGCGATCGATCTCGCCATCGTTTACGCCCGTAAGCAAAACCATGTTTATTTTCACAGGCGTCAGTCCGGCTTCCACCGCCGCGCTTATTCCAGCTAACACGCGCCCAATCAAATCTTCACCCGTAATCTTGGCAAATACCGCTGGGTCGAGGGTATCCAAGCTTATATTTACGCGGTTCAACCCGACTTCGGCGAGTTCGTGCGCTACATCCGCAAGCAATATCCCATTGGTCACGAGCGAGATATCGTCTAATTTTTGCTCAGCGACGGATGCAACGATGTCCACGATATCATCCCTAAGAAGAGGCTCACCGCCAGTGAATTTTACCTTCCGTACGTCGAACTCGCGGGCCACTTTAACTATTTCCTTTATCTCCGCCGGCCCAAGCTGTTGATCTACAGCTGGACAACCCTCGCGATGACAGTAAAAGCAGTTTAAATTGCAGTCGCTGGTCACCGAAATGCGAAGGCTCGTGATCGGCCTACTAAATCTATCTAGCACTTTTCTTCACCACCCTCAACTCTATTTCCTCTCCCTTCGCCTCCTTCAGCGATGAGAGCATGCCGACCGTCGCGCCAGCCAAGAAATCCTGCACGAATGGACTCAGCGGCACAAGTTTGCCGTCGACGCGAAGCTCCACGTTGCCGAAGGCCGCCCTGCAATCCTTTGCACGAATTTTTCCTGCCAACGCCGCGCGCGTGAAATCTTCACAAGTTTTGTAGCCACACCTGCGACAATCCAGACCAAACATCGGTGGCATTGCCTTTTGCTCCACAAGCTTTGCTAACGCTGCAACTTCACTCCGCTTCAAAGTTTTTGAATCACCACCAACGCAAGCGATGGTAAAATCATCATCAAGTTTTTTGAGATCTGACTCACTGCGGACGACTATTATCCTTGGAATACCCTTCAGCTCCCTGAACCCCTCGATGACGAGAAAGTCTATCCCCCTGATCCTGCGGACCACATCTTCAAGCTTGCCGATGCGACGGTCTATCGTCGCGACCTCGCGCGGAGCCACGCTTACGACGACGCTCGCCCCAGCCCGAGCATGTCGCCACGTATCCTTTCCTCTTTGGTCTATCGTGAAATCAGGCTCGCGAATGTGCTTGACCGTGCCCACGCGATGGCCTCGCCTCACGAGTTCGCGCACAAGGCTCTCCACGACAATTGTCTTGCCAGATTTCTTGAACCCAACCACAGCCACCATTCTAAACATCTAGTTCACCTCAAGATGACCACATCAACCATTTCTCCCTCATCTACGATCTCCTGCTCGAGCGGCACCTCAACGTAGCCATCGGCCATCGATAGAGCTGTCATAGCGCCAGAACCTTTCAGGAGCGGCTCGGCGAGAAGCTCCCCGCCTTTCCTCACCAGCTTCACGGGCACGAGTTCTCGCCTGCCTCTAGCCGACAGGATTTTTCTACTCAATTTAGCGCGCATCACAAGCTTCGCTAGCGGCCGCATTCCCGCCATGCGCCTGATGTAGGGAGCTACCAGCTGATCGAAGACCATGAAGGCAGAAACAGGGTAACCTGGTAGCCCAAAAACTGGCTTGCCCTTGACGACGGCGATGAACGTCGGCTTTCCGGGTTTCATCGCCAGCCCATGCGCTATCACGCCAGGTTCGCCCAAACCATCTACGACCGAGGGTGCAATGTCCCCCGCACCAGCTGAAGAGCCTCCTGAGATAATGACTGCATCGCAACTCGCCAGCCCACGCCTGACGAGCGCCTTTATTTGGGGCGCTTCATCCAGCGCTATTCCAAGATACAATGGCTCGCCACCGCACGCCTTGACCACCTCACACAGCGTCGGGCCATTAATGTCGTGAACTTGCCCATAACTGAGCTTCTCTCCCGCCTTCGCAAGCTCAGCACCGCTGGAAATCACTGCTATCCTCGGCCGCCTATACACCTTGACCTTCCGAATCCCAATCGCCACCAATGTTCCTATTGCCGAAGGGGAGAGCTCCGATCCAACCAGAAAAACTTTTGTCCCCCTCTTAATCTCAGAACCACGTTTTGCAACATTTTCTTCCGGCGAGACAGCACGACAAACTTCCACAATATCTTCTCGTTGCACCGCGTGCTCAACCATCACAACGGCATTTGCTCCATCTGGAATTGGCGCGCCAGTCGCTATCTCAGCGCATTGCTCCTTACCAAGCTTCAAACGTTGCTTATCCCCCGCACGTATCGTCGCTACGCAGGTCAACCTGCGCGGCGTGTCCTCGTCCGCACCGAATGTATCCACCGCTCTGACAGCGTAACCATCGACCGCTGCGCGATCAAATGGGGGAACATCAATTTTAGAAACAATTTTTTCCGCTAGGATCCTACCGCCGGCTTCTTCCAGCGAAGCCTCCTCGACATGCTGCCTGATATGCCAGAATTTCTCAAGAATCTTCTGCGCAGCTTCTAGCGTCAAAACGCGCAACGGCCCCGACATACAAATACCTTTTTGAATAATCTAATTAAGCGTTTGGACTTAATTATTTCTATGGATTAAACAAATACGATTAACAATCGGAGGTGTAAAGTTCCGCCTCTACTATGACACCTTCTCTAAAGCCCTCCATATTTTCAGGAACGACGACGAAACCATCGGCATCTGTCATAGAACTTAGGATGCTAGATCCAGTGATACGAATCGGCTCGGCTAGAAGCTCTCCTGACGTATATCTGAGCTTGATCCTCACGACATCAGCACGCCCCAAAGTTGAGCTGACCTTGCGCGTCAACTTGGCCTTAACTCGCGGATAACCCCTGTCCGCGGACAAACCCTGCATCGCTCGAAGCGCTGGCCTGGCGAGCATGTCGAAAGCTACCAGCGAAGCAACTGGGAAACCCGCAAGCGCAAAAATTGGTTTACCCTTGACGATGCCAAACGCCGTCGGGCCACCCGGACGGATGGCGACTCCATGAAACAGAAGTTTGCCGAGCTCAGCTATTGCATCCGGCACCAAATCCCGTTCGCCGACGGAGCTTCCACCAGAGAGCAACACCATATCATATCTGAATGCTTTGAATATGGCTCGCTTGATGAGCGCCTCGTCGTCTCGCACCGTCCCAAGTCGCTTAGGACACCCACCACAATTTGATACCGCTGCCGCGAGAGAATAGCTGTTAGCGTCCGTTATTTCAGCTTTTCCAAGTTTTCTTCCAGGTTGCTTCAATTCTCCACCCGTCGCCAAAATTGCAACGCTGGGTCTCTGCGACACTTTCACATACAATTTGCTCAAAGACCCAAGCATTCCTACATCCTGCGGCCTGAGCTTGTGTCCACACTTCAGAACGATATCACCTTTCTCAACATCCTCGCCACGCGTCGAGACATTTTTTCCCGGCGTGAGCGACGTAAATACTTCAAGTTTCTTCCCAACATCTCCCGTATTCTCCAACATGACAACTGCGTCCGCTCCAGTTGGCATTGGTGCCCCAGTCATTATTTTTGCTGCTTCACCTTTTTTCAATCGAAGCTTCGTCGGAGAACCGATCGCTATCGAGCCAACCATGCGCAACCTAACGGGCTTACTTTCACTCGCCCCAAAAGTATCCGACGCTTGTACGGCGTAACCATCGACTGCCGATCTGTCGAACGGCGGAACGTCAACTTTTGAAACAACATCTTCAGCCAACACTCTCCCAAGTGCTTGGTCAAACTTTACTGTTTCAACGCCGACTGGTCTGACATGGGATAAAATAGTCTTGAGTGCATCATCGAGTCGAATGTAGCGGGCGAAGCCACGCATCCTAACTGACATCTTACTCACGTGCATGCTTAACGACATGCCCTAAATCCGGCAGTATGAGCCCTATCGCCACCTCTACAGCGTTGGGAGCCCCAGGCAAACAGAAAACTGGTTTTCGCTTGATCAGTCCAGCGGTTGCCCTAGTCAGGAGAGCTGGCCCACCAACTTTCTCATAGCCAATGTAACGCAAAATCTCACCGAAACCTTGGAGCTCCTTTTCAAACATTGGAGCAAGCGTTTCTATTGTAACATCGCGTGCGGTTATGCCCGTGCCACCAGTCGCTATAACGGCATCCACATTTGGGTCAGCGATGAACTTTTTAACCGCATCTCTGATTTGTTTGGCATCGTCTGGTACGATGAGCCTAGTCGTAGTGTACCCAGCTGCCATAAATTTTTTTTCAATCAGTTTACCTGAGACATCCTCATCTTGCCCCTCTCGCATTTTTTGCGCGCGGGTATCGCTTATCACGAGTACAGCTACATGCAAATATCTCGGCGCTTCTTTACGATGTTCGATGCCGCTCATTCCTTCACCTTCTTCAGAACTTTTATTTCGCTGATCGCAGTCGTCGGATACTGCCCGGCCTCGTCCTTCTCGAGCCCCTTCACCATATCCCAAATCGTGAGCAACGCGCTCGCCACGCCAACAAGCGCCTCCATCTCGACCCCAGTCTGCGCCGTGCTCTTTACCTCGACGCTCACCCCGACGCCGTCCTTCTCAATTTCTGGCTTCACGTCCACTGAAGTGATCGGGATCACATGTGTCATCGGGACCAGCTCCGGCGTGCGCTTGACCGCCAAGATGGCGGCCGTCTGCGCTACTGTCAACACATCACCTTTCGGCACCTCACCGGCCTTGATCTTCTGCAACGTCTCCTTCTTGAGGCGGATGAAACCGCTCGCAATCGCCGTCCGTGGGACTGCTGGCTTCTTGCTTATGTCCACCATGCGCGCCACTTTACCACGTTGATTATTCACTGCAGCCAAACATAAATAGTCTTGAATTAGGACAAGCCGTCCTGAACGGGACATCAGTAGTACATGAAACCGTGGTGCTCTTCCTTCGGCGAGTAAACGTAGCTCTTGCCCACCTTCGCCCTCGTCACCTTACCGTGGCGCTCGAGCTGCCGCAGCACGTTCTGGACGAGGTGCATCCTACATCCCAAGACGCGGGCGATATCTCGAGCCTGCAGGGCGCCATATTTGCGGAGGAGGAACTCTATGACCTCATATCGTATGCTCCGCGGCCAATATTCTTCCTCTTCCTCGTCTTCTTCCTCGATGTACGTCGGGAACTCTGCCATTTTTGCACCATTTTATTATTTTTTCATTGCTAAAAAAGTTTTTCTTTGCATCACGCGCGACCTTTACGGTAGATATCCTCTGGCTTAAACGACTTTTTCCGAAATTCTTTGAGTTTACCGCGCTTGATCTTTCGATAAAAACACGAGCGATAGCCCTCGTGGCACGCGGCGCCAACTTGCTCCACATCGAATACCAATGCATCGCCGTCGCAATCCACATGCACATCGCGCACGAACTGATAGTGTTTCGAAATTTCTCCTTTGAGCCAAAGTTTGCGCCGTGAAACGCTCCAGTAATGCATCCGCCCAGTCGTCAGCGTCTTGAGCACGGCTTGTTTGTTCATGCTCGCAACCATCAGCACATCCTTTGTGCGATAATCTCTTGTCACAGCAGTAACGAAGCGATCTCTAAACTTTAGTGATTTTATGATCGCCTCCGCCTCTTTTGCCGACATTTTCATTTTATCATCTCCACGAAATTTTTTAACATCCTTAGCCCGACTTTCCCGCTCTTTTCGGGGTGAAACTGCGTGCCGACCATCGAATCGCTCGCGATGATAGCCGGAAAATCTATCCCGTAGTCGGTGGACGCAACGATCAATTTTGAATCATCTGGACATGTGTGGTAGGAGTGCACGAAATACACATCGCTTCCGGACGCTATGCCTTCCACGAATGGGTGCTCACGCTTCAGCTCAATCGAGTTCCAACCCATCTGCGGCACCTTCAAACCCCTCGGCAACCTCAGGACTTCGCCCTTGATGAGGCCCATGCCGGGGATGTCGCTCTCCTCACTGGAGTCCAATAGCAGTTGCATCCCAAGACAAACACCAAGCAGTGGTTTCTTGCTCTCGACAGCATCACGAATGACCTCAAGCTTATCGCCGAGTTGCTGCATCGCGCTACCGAACGCTCCAACGCCTGGGAGAACGATGGCGTCCGCTGCCTCCATCTCCGCGGCATCTCCCGTAACAACGACGCTCGCCCCAGCCAGCTCCATGCCACGACGAATGCTGTGCAAATTGCCCACGCCGTAATCCACCACCGCTACCTTCACCATCACCTGCGCCTCCGCTTGAACTCTTTCATGATATCGTCGAGTTTCACCCCTTTCGCTGCCAGCAAAACCATCGCGTGGAAAATCAGATCTGCTGCCTCGTGTACGATCGCCTTCTTATCGCTACCTCTGCCCGCCTCCATGAACTCGTCTGCCTCCTCCTCTATCTTATCGATGACAGCCTCTCCGCCCTTCGCGAGGAGTCCAGAGACGTACGACTCCTTTTTTGGGTTGTCTCTGCGGTCTTCGATCACCGCAAACACTTCATCTAAAATTTCCGTCCCCATACTATCGCCTCCTTGATCTTTTGCGTATGCTCTGAGCGTGACCTGGCAAACCTTCAACCTCGGCCATCTTTTCAACAACTCCAGCTATGCGCTTGAATCCGCTTTCCGTCAACGACTGCACCGTAGGCAGCCGCAGGAAGTCGAGGACAGACAAGCCAGATCTCCACCTCGCGACACCACCGGTGGGTAGGATGTGGTTCGGCCCAACCGCGAAATCACCAGCTGCGACAGGTGAGTATGGCCCAAGGAATATCGCTCCAGCGTTCTCAACAAGCTTCAACGCCTGCTCGGGTCGCTCGACCATCAACTGCAGGTGCTCCGGAGCATACTCGTTCGCAAATTTTATGGCCTCAGCTAGAGTACGCGCGACGATGACACGCCCATATTTTTCCAACGATTGAAGTGCGATGTCTTTTCGTGGGCTTTCTTCCAGCTGCTCTTCGACAAACTTGCAAACTTCCTCCGCAAGCTTTTCACTCGTCGTCACCAAGACAGCTGCCGCCGATGGATCGTGCTCGGCCTGCGCCAGCAAATCAGCTGCGACACACACAGCATCCGCTGAATCATCCGCTACTATGAGCACCTCGCTCGGGCCTGCTGCAAAATCCACACCTACATCTGGCGATACTATTTGCTTGGCAGCTACGACATAGATGTTCCCGGGCCCAACGACCTTGTCCACTTTAGGAATCGTCTCAGTGCCGTACGCCATCGCCGCGATAGCCTGCGCTCCTCCAACTTTGAATACTACATCAGCTCCCGCAACATCCGCAGCGACCAAAGTTACCGGGTCCACTTTGCCATCGCGCCTTGGGGGAGTGCATACTATTGTTTCTTTCACCCCTGCAACTCTCGCTGGGACGACGCTCATGAGGACGCTCGACGGGTATCTGGCCAGACCTCCGGGCACGTATGCACCAACTCTCGCCAGCGGGCGCACGAGCTGCCCTGCCTTTATACCAGGTTGTATCTCCTTCAACCACTCGCTGGGCATCTGTTGCTCGTGAAACTTCTTGATAGCCTTCGCTGCCTGCTTTATCGTATCTACAACATCCGCACCAACCTCATCGTAAGCTGCCTTGATCTCTTCCTTGCTCGCACGGAGCTGCTCCACGCTGAGCTTCACGCCATCCAATTTTTCAGTGTAATCTAACAGCGCTTCGTCTCCCATCTCCTTGACATCAGATGTAATTTTACAGACCCTGAGCGTGACCGAAACTACATCGAGCTCCGAACGTTTGGTAAGCTGCTCTCGCTGCTTCTTCGAACAATCACTCAACTTGATCACTTTGAGTGCGCTCATAGCCTCACCTCTATACCTTGCTCTCGCAGGTAACGCTTGACCTGCTCGACCGTGTATGTGCCGTAATGGAAGATGCTCGCGGCTAAAGCTGCATCGGCTCCACCTATCCTGAAAGCGTCACGGATGTGCTCCAGGTTACCCGCCCCACCAGAGGCGATGACGGGTATTCCCACCGCGTCGACTACCGCGCGCGTAAGTTCAAGATCATAACCCACCTGAGTGCCGTCAGCGTCCATGCTCGTCAACAAAATCTCCCCTGCCCCGAGGGACTCCACACGCTGCGCCCATTCCAAGGCATCCACCCCCGTAGGTTTCCTGCCGCCATATGTGTAGACCTCCCACTTCCCCCGACCGACCCGCTTGGCGTCGATAGCGATGACGATGCACTGGCTCCCGTACCTCTCCGCCGCCTGCCTCACGAGCTCGGGATTTTCTACTGCCGCCGTGTTTATCCCGACCTTGTCCGCGCCCGACCGCAACATCCTCGCTATGTTATCGAGCGTCCTTATCCCCCCGCCGACGGTCAAGGGGATGAAGAGCTGCTCGGCCGTGCGTTCTACGACTTCGAACATCGACTCGCGCCCCTCCGGTGAAGCCCCTATGTCCAAGAAAACTACTTCATCTGCTCCCTGTTCATCGTACCAACTCGCGAGTTCCGCCGGGTCACCCGCCTCTCGCAGCTGCTTGAACTTTATGCCCTTGACTACTTTGGCATTCAGCACATCCAAGCATGGTATTATCCGTTTCTTCAACATCACAACACTCCTTTCGTGCTCGGCACACCTTTCAGCCTGCGTTTGCTCACCGCCTCTGACATAGCCATGCCGAGCGCCTTGAACATCGCCTCTGCTTTGTGGTGATCATTTTTTCCACGAACCATCTGCACGTGCAGGTTGAGCTTGGCGCTCGACGCTAAAGTCTGAAGCAGGTGCTCGATGAGATCTGTGCTCAAGTCGTCGATTTTTTTCTTCGAGAACTCTACAGAGACCTCTGCGTACGCGCGACCGCTCAAGTCGACTGCGACAAGCACGAGCGCATCATCCATAGGAACGAACGCATCACCCATGCGCCTAATGCCCTCTTTCTTGCCGAGCGCTTTTTCTATAGCCATGCCGAGAGCGATCATCGTGTCCTCAGCGATGTGGTGCTCCAAGTCACCGCGCGCCTTGAGCTTGAGATCGAATGAGCCGTGCTTCGCGAAGCTACTTAGCAAGTGGTCTAGGAACTTCGTGTTGGTGTCGACGCTGATCTTGCCAACGCCATCGAGGTTTATTCTGGCCTCGACCGTCGTCTCCTTTGTTTTTCTCTTTACTTCACCAATTCTCATTTCCGCCTGCCTCCATCGCCTGCTTTAACGTAAATTTGTTCTCGTATAACGCCATACCCACGACGAGGCCAGCTGCCCCAGCCTCTTTCGCCACGCGCACATCACCGAGCGAACCCACACCACCCGATGCGAGCACTGGAATTCCGACCGCGCCGACGAGTTTCCTTATCTCACTCGCCGCGATGCCAGCCATCTTGCCCTCGATGTCTACGCTTGTGAAGAGCAGGGCTCCGACGCCCATCCTCTCGAACTCCTTCGCGAGTTCCAGCACAGTTCTTTCTGTCTGAGTGCGCCAACCTTCGATCGCAATTTTTTCTGATCTAATATCAAGCGCCACCACAACGCGCGCGCCTCCGGCGAGTTCTACTAGTTCTCCAACCATTTTTGGATTCTTTACTGCAGCAGTACCAAGTATCACACGAGTCGCACCTATCCCCAACAACTCGCACGCACGCTCCATCGTCCTTATTCCTCCACCAACTTGCGTATCGACGCGGACGCTCGCGAGCACCTCGGCCACTCGCTCGATGTTATCGCCAGTCCCCATCGCCGCATCCAAGTCGATGATGTGCAGGCATCTCGCTCCCTCCGTGACCCAGCGCTGAGCGACCTCAACCGGATCGCCGTACTCCTTCCCCGTGCCCAGCCTACCTCCAACTAACTGCACGCATCGCCCTCGCATGATGTCGACGCTCGGTATCACATTCATT
>Ga0315281_10003885_pt1 | contig 21808 bp, 16 predicted proteins | sample YL17G07_0_MG_FD_204540 | JGI IMG/M metagenome (GOLD analysis project Ga0315281, IMG submission 204540) | Sediment microbial communities from Yellowstone Lake, YNP, Wyoming, USA - YL17G07_0 | ecosystem: Environmental > Aquatic > Freshwater > Lake > Sediment | place: USA: Wyoming | collected... | reverse complement strand
GGGTCGACACGCCCGTCAACGACCATCGCAGCCTCCCGTCGGCGCACACTGGGTGATGGCGCCCCGTCGCAAGAGGCAAGAGCCTCAGGTCCTGTCCCTGCAGGGAGAAGAGGGTCAGCGCGAAACCTACCAACCTTGCAATGAACCTGTCAATACCTTGCAGCACACCTTGCAACTTCCCCCGACCGCACCGCGCGTGAAGCCGCGGGCCTATGTCCTGAGGCCCGGCTGCGGCCTCGCGGGCACGGGGGCCTGGTCGTTCCTTGACGGCGAACGCGACAAACGCGACACTCACGCCATGACAGAGCTGGTCGGACCGTCCGACGCGGCACGGCGTCTCGGGCTTTCGACACGGACGGTGCAACGCTGGCTGCGCTCCGGCGCGTTGCCCGCCGTACATGTCGGGAAACGCCTGAAGGTCCCGGCCTCGGCGCTCCCTACGGGCTCGGCGCCGGCGCTGGCGGGCCGGCGGCCGATCCGTCGGCTACTGGTAGCCAATCGAGGTGAACTCGTCGTGCGCATCGCGCGCACCTGCCGTTCGCTCGGCATCACCTGCCTCGCCCTGGTGAGCGACGACCAGCGGGACGGGTGGTGGGCCACCCAAACCGACGAGGCCGTCCCGCTGTACGGGAGCTACCTCGATGGTGGCGCGATCATCGCCGCGGCGTTGGCCGCAGGGGCGGATGCGATCCACCCCGGCTATGGCTTTCTGGCCGAGCAAGCCACCTTCGCGGAGGCGGTCATCGAGGCCGGCCTGATCTGGGTCGGGCCGCCGCCCCTGGCGATGCGGACGCTCGGCGACAAGTCCTCCGCGCGGCGCCTGGCGGCGAGCCTCCGCGTGCCCATCCTGCCCGGCTACGACGGGCGCGGCCAGTCTGATGAGCTGCTCGCCCGGGAGGCGGCGCGCATCGGCTATCCGATCATGCTCAAGCCCAGGGCCGGCGGCGGTGGCAAGGGCATGCATACGGTCCGGGAGCGCGGCGAGCTGCGCGAGGCACTGGCGCGGGCCAGGCGCGAGGCGGGCGCCGCCTTCGGCGACGAGCGGTTGATCCTCGAGCGCTACCTCGACCGGCCGCGTCATGTCGAGGTGCAGCTGCTGTTGGACGGACATGGCGGAGCCGTCCACCTCGGCGTCCGCGACTGCTCGCTGCAACGACGACACCAGAAGGTCATCGAGGAGGCACCTGCGCCAGGCGTGTCCGTCGACCTGGAGACGCGGCTGGGCGAGGCGGCCCTTCGTCTGGCACGGGCCGCCGGTTACGCCGGTGCCGGCACGGCCGAGTTCCTGCTCCAAGACGATGGCACCTTCGTCTTCCTCGAGCTGAACGCCCGCTTGCAGGTCGAGCATCCCGTGACCGAGGCAGTGACCGGCCTGGACCTCGTGGCCGCGCAACTGCGCATCGCGGGAGGAGATCGGCTGGGCCTGACGCAGGCCGATGTCCACGCCTCCGGCCACGCGATCGAAGGCCGCGTCTATGCGGAGGACCCGTGGGCCGGATTCGTGCCCGCCACCGGACGCGTCGCCGCGGTCGTTTGGCCCGCCGGAGACGGCATGCGCGTGGACGCGGGCGTGGGGTTGGGCGACGAGATCGGCGCCCGTTACGACCCGCTGCTGGCCAAGGTCATCGCCCAAGGCGCGGACCGGGCCGAGGCGCTGGCCCGCCTTGACGCCGCCCTTGCCTCGCTGCGCGTCGTCGGCCTGACCACGAACCGCGCCTTCCTGCGGGCGATGCTGGCGCTGCCCGAGGTCGCAGTCGGCGAGGCCCGCACGGACACCATCGAGGTGCGCTGGCATCCGGATCCGCCGGCCGTCCCCGAGACGGCCTGGGCGGTCGCGGCCGCGGCGTTGGCCGGGGCTGCGTCGGGCTTCCGCCTCAACGCGCCGCGCGTGCTGCCCATCGAGATCGCCGGCGAGCGACGGTCCGTCCCGGTGATCGTCTCGGTGCCCGTGATGGCCGTCCAGCCATCAGCGGCGCTGTCGGGGACCCCGCCCCACGATACGGCGGTCACGTGGGCGGTCGACGGCGACGGCATCTTCTTCGACTTCGATGGTCGCGCGCTGAGGGCCCAGCTGGCGTCTCCGCCATCGATCGAGAGCGCTCTCCATCGCGCGCACCACGCCGACGGCACCGCGGCCGCGATCACCGCACCGATGCCCGGCGTAGTCCTTGCCGTGCGCGTTCGCGAGGGAGACGCCGTCGAGGCGCACCAGGTCCTGCTCGTGCTCGAGGCGATGAAGATGGAGAACGCGGTGGCCGCACCGGCCAACGGCACGGTGTCCCGCCTGCTCGTGCGCGCCGGGCAGGCCGTGCAACGCGGCGACGTGCTTGTCGAGCTGGTGGACTGAGCGGGATCGGCACCCGTTCCGAGACTGAGCCGGGGGATATGCCGTGTCCCGGGCGACGCGCAGCGGCTTCTGCCACGCGTCAGTCTGTTGCGGACTACGGCGTGGCTTCGGGGGTCGGTACACGGGCCAAATCCCGGGCAGATGCCGCGTCCGATCCAGGTGCTGAATACGACGTGGCAGATCGGCGCCGCGCACGCGACGCGCTCCTCGCCGCAGTCCGACGCTGAATAGGGCGCGGCAATGCCCGGCGGCGATCGCGCGGCACTTGGCCCGCGACCCGGGCCGCGTGGCCGGATGGTAACCGCGCTCCGCCGACTACACTCGCGGCCATGGTCGAGCTGCCGCGACGGGTGCGCATCTACGAGGTCGGGCCACGCGACGGGCTGCAGAACGAGGCGCGGCCGATCCCCACGGCCACGAAGCGGCGCTTCATCGAACTGCTGCTGGCGGCCGGCCTGCGCGAGATCGAGGCCACCAGCTTCGTCTCGCCGAGGGCGATCCCGCAACTGGGCGACGCCGATGAGTTGCTGCCTTCGCTGCCGCGGCCGGCGGGCGTGCGCTACCCCGTCCTGGTGCCCAACCTGCGCGGCCTGGAACGCGCCGCCGTTGCCGGCGCCACGGCCATCGCCGTCTTCACCGCCGCCAGCGACGCCTTCACGACGCGCAACATCGGCATGACCGTGGCCGAGTCGCTGGCTGCCTTCGGGCCCGTCCTCCGCGAGGCCCGCGGCCGCGGCTGGTGGGCGCGCGGCTACGTGTCGACCGCCTTCGGGTGCCCCTACACCGGCCGCATCGACCCCGCCGCCGTGGCCGGCGTGGCGACCACGCTCCTCGAGCTGGGCGTCGACGAGGTCTGCCTCGGTGACACCATCGGGGTCGGCGTGCCAACGCAGGTGCACGAGCTGACCGCCACGGTGCTCGCCGCGGGCGTGCCCCTCGACCGCCTCGCCTACCACTTCCACGACACGCGCGGCACGGCCCTCGCCAACGTGATGGCCGGGCTGGAGGACGGCGTGAGCTGCTTCGACGCCTCGACCGGCGGCACCGGCGGCTGCCCCTACGCCCCTGGCGCGGCCGGCAACCTGGCCACCGAGGACCTCGTCTACCTGCTCGACGGCCTCGGCATCGAGCACGGCGTGGACCTGTCGGCTTTGCTCGAGGCGGCGCGTTTCGTCGCGTCAGCGCTCGGGCGCCCGCTGGCCTCGAAGGTCGGGCAGGCCGGCGGCTGGGATCCAGCGACGGGGGCCGCTATGGGCCTGGGCGCGTGACGGCCTCGATGCCCGAGGATAGGCCGCTGAGGCCGTCTCGCTGCACGGCCCAGTTCGCTGCCACACCGACTCCTGCGGCGTCCGCCACGACACGGGGGCGGTCGGTCTGACGCCTCGGTGACGCTACCCGCCTCATTGTTTCGACGGTGTACCGTGGTCGCCTGGAAGGCCAGGGTGCGTGCCGTCAAGGGCACGCCTCCGATCGGCGCTCACCGGTTGCCCGCCCCAGGAGGGGCTTCGATGACTGATATGCTCGCTCGTCCCGCCGTCCAGCTGACCGCGCGCATCGTCGCGGTCGCCGGCGTGATCGCGACTGGCTTCTTCTACTTCCCGGTGCTGCTCATCGCCCCGATGCCATGGCCGCTGGCGCTTGGCGTGGTTTGGCTCGGGTTCGTCATGGCCACGATCCTTGCCGCACTCCGCTGGCCCTACCGCCCACTTGCGCTGCCGGTCGTGGCGCTCGCCGTCGCTCTCGTCGCCATATGGATCGGTGAGACGTTCTTCCATTGGGCGCCATGAGGGACGAGCGTCGTGGTTGGCTCGACCGCATCACCAGCATCGTTACAGGAATCGTCGGAGGCGAAGCCAACAGGCTCTCACCATCGACCGGCGGCTCGAGCAGGCTCGATGAGGCGCCCCCCGACGAACGGGCGTCGCCGGGTCCTCCCGACGACGCGCAGTCACCACATTCGCAGACGCCGCGTCGGTCTCGGCCGGGAGACTGAGGGAGCAGCGAGGGCGCACACGTCCGCGCCGACGACGACCGCTCCGCGCCCTTTGCTACCATGCGCGGGTCGCGCGGCCGAGTCCCGGCCGGCCACAGGGAGTGATGGACAGCGTCGTACTGCTGCTCAATTCGAATTACGAGCCACTCAACGTCTGCGACGTCAGGCGCGCCTTCCGGCTGCTGTTCGGCGAGAAGGCCGAGGTCATCGAGTACGACCACCACGAGATCCACACGGCCCGCGAGATCTTCCGCGCCCCCAGCGTCATCCGGCTCCAGTACCTGATCAAGCGTCCGCGCCCCAGGGTGCGCCTTTCGCGACGCGAGATCTTCGCCCGCGACGGCCACGCCTGCCAGTACTGCGGCCGCCAGACGCACGAGCTGACCCTGGACCACGTGCTGCCACGCCACCGCGGCGGGAGCCATAGCTGGGACAACCTTGTCGCCGCCTGCAAGGGCTGCAACCACCGCAAGGGCGGTCGCATGCCCGAGGAGGCGCGGATGCGCCTGCTGCGCTCGCCAAAGGAGCCGCGCAGCGACGTCTACTCGCTCTTCAAGCCCTACCTCGCGGACCCTCGCAATGAGGCATGGCGCACGTACCTCTTCCTCGGACACGACTGAGCGTGGCGCGATGCCGCCGACGCCGCGCATCCCCGACCACGTCAGCCCGCTGCTGGCGACGCTGTGGGCCAGCGGTCACGCCGCCTACCTCGTCGGCGGTTCCCTGCGTGACGACCTGCTGAACCGCCCCGCGACCGATTGGGACGTGGCCACCGACGCGCGTCCGGAGCGGATCCTGGTGCTCTTCCCGGGCTCGCACTACGAGAATCGTTTCGGGACGGTGCTGGTGCCGGCGCCGCCGGGCGGGCCGGTGGAGGTGACCACCTTCCGCCACGACGCGGGCTACCGCGATCGGCGCCGGCCGGACCATGTCGAGTTCGGCGACTCGCTGCATGAGGATCTGGCGAGGCGCGATCTCACCGTCAACGCCATCGCCTTCGGGCGCTCACGGGACGCCGCCGCGCCCCGCTTCGAGGATCCGACCGGCGGCCTGGCGGACCTCGCGGCCGGCCTGCTGCGCGCGGTGGGCGACCCGCGCAGGCGCTTCGACGAGGACGCCCTGCGGCTGCTGCGCGTGGTGCGCCTTTCCGCCCAGCTCGACTTCGCCATCGAGCCGGCCACGCTGGCCGCGCTGTGCGAGATGGCGCCACTGGTCGCGCACGTGTCCGCCGAACGGGTGGGCCAGGAGCTGCGCAAGATGCTCGCCGCCGAGCCGCCCTCACGCGGTTTCCAGCTGCTGGCCTCGACGGGGCTCCTCGAGCAGGTTCTGCCGCTCCTGGCGATGCAGTGCGGCATCCCGCAGGCCAAGGCACCGGGCATGGATCTCTGGGAGCACACGCTGGCCACGCTCGATGCCGCGGCCCGGCTCTCGCCCGGCGACGAGACGCTGCTGCTCGCCGCGCTGCTGCACGACGTCGGCAAGCCGGAGACCCTGACCGCCGACGGCCACTTCCACGGCCACGAGGAGGTGGGAGCGCGTCGTGCCGACGAACTGCTGCGCCGCCTGGCTGTGCCGCGCCGCGAGGCTGAACCGGTCGTGGCCCTGATCCGTTGGCACATGTACGGCTACGAATCGCGCTGGGGCGACGCCGCCGTGCGCCGCTTCATCCGCACCGTCGGGCCGGCCACGCTGCCGCGTCTCTTCGTGCTGCGCGAGGCGGACAACCTGGGAAGCGGCGCCGCCGCGGACGCGGGCGGCCTGGACGAGCTGCGCGAGCGGGTCGGCGCCGAGCTCGAGCGCGGCGTGCCGCTCGTCCCAGGGGACCTCGCCGTTGACGGCCACGACCTGCAGAAGGAGCTGGGGCTGACGCCCGGACCGCTCCTGGGACGGCTGTTGGAGCGGCTGCTCGAAGCGGTGGTCAACGATCCGGCGCGCAACCTGCGCGCCACGCTGCTGGCCGACGCCCGCGCCTGGCTGGCGGAGGAGGCGCCGTGATCGAGCTGCTGCTGCAGGCCGAGCGGACGCTCAACATCGGCCTGCTGGATGCAGCCGAGCGCCTCTACCGGCAGGCGGCCGAAACGGACCCCCAGAGCGCCATCGCCGTGGTCGGCCTGGCACGCATCGCCGTCGAGCGCGGCGACGACCTTGGGTCATGGCTGCTGGCCGTGCAAGCCCTGGGCCTCGATCCGGAGAATGGGGCGGCGATCCGCCTCGAGACGCGCATGGCCGAGATCCTCGACGCCCGCGGTGAGAGTGTCGAACGGCCCGGCTGGGTCGTCGAGAACGAACGGCTCTGGCGCGGCCGTGCGACCACGGAGCTGGCCGAGGCCGCGTCCGCGGCGCCGCCGCCCGCGGCGCCGGTGGCCATCTACCCGGCCGATCCGGGTTCAGGGGCGGCCCGCTCCGCAGCCCTTGACGCTGCCGCGAAGCCCACAAGGCGGCCGGGCGCTCTGGCCCGCCTCTTGGGGCGTCGCTGATGCGCGTCCTCGTGACCGGTGGCGCCGGGTACGTCGGAAGCGTCTCGGTGGAGCGCCTCGTCGAGGCCGGCCACGAGGTCACCGTGCTCGATTCCCTGGTCACCGGCCATCGCCGGGCGGTGCCGGCCGGGGTCGAATTCGTCGCCGGCAGCGTCGGCGACCGTGCCATCGTCGGCCTCCTCCTGCGGCGCCGGGCCATCGAGGCCGTCCTCCATTGCGCGGCGCGCTCGCTGGTGGCCGAGTCGGTGCGCGAGCCGGCACTGTACGAACGCGAGAACGTCGTCGCCGGGGAGGCGCTGCTGGCGGGGCTCGGGGACGCCGGCGTGCGGCGCTTCGTCTTCAGCTCGAGCGCCGCCGTGTACGGCATGCCGCAGCAGGTGCCCATCACCGAGGACGCGCCCCTGCGGCCGATCAACCCCTACGGAGACACGAAGCGCCGCTTCGAGGTGGCCCTCGAGCGAGCGGCGGCCGGGGCCGCGATGCGCGCGGTCACGCTCCGCTACTTCAACGTGGCCGGGGCGAGCGCCGCCAACGGCGAGGATCACGACCCCGAGACCCACCTCATCCCCACCCTGCTGGGCGCCGTGGAGAGTGGCCAGCCGATGACCGTCTTCGGCGACGACTACCCGACGCCCGACGGCACGGCCGTGCGCGATTACGTGCACGTGGCGGATCTCGCCGACGCCCACCTGGCGGCGCTCGAGCTGACCGCCGGCGTCGACCCGGGCCTGCTGGCGCTGAACCTCGGCTCGGGCAGCGGCTTCAGCGTGCGCGAGGTCCTCTCGGCCGCCGACGCGGTGTTCGGGCGGCCGGTGCCGCACGTCGTGGGTCCGCGGCGGGAGGGCGACCCGCCCGCCCTGGTGGCCTCGAACCAGCTGGCCCGGGAGGCTCTCGGCTGGAGCCCTCGGCGCGGCACCCTCGTCGAGATGATCGGCTCCGCCTGGGCCTGGCGGCAGCGCCATCCCAGCGGCTACGAGGGGTAGGCGCGCCGCCTGTCCGGTACGTGTCGGCCGGCGGGGGTCCGGCGCCGGTCGGCGGGGTCGGTCGCCGGGGTCGGCGTCCGCTCGTGGCTTCGGCGCCGCTCGGGGGCGTCGGGCGCTCGGGGGCGTCGTCGCCAGAGACGACCACGACAGTAGTACTGGCACGGTGCAGGGAATCCGATCCATCGCCACGGCCGCGAGCGCGAAACGGCAAGTTTGTAGGGCGTTTCGTCAGTACGACTGACATTCCGCCTCGTAGTCGTCGGCGGAAGATCCGCCGTGCCGTTCCACAGCGTTCCGTGACAGTAGTACTGACACGCTGGCGGACAAGGTCCCGCGGCGCGGCCTACGTCAGCGTCGTCCCGGCGAGCCGTCGTCGCTGTCGGTCGGCGTTTGTGCCACCTACGAATGCGGACGTTGCTGTCCGGGCCGATGCCCGAAGTTGCGGCCATTTACGAATGGCACCACTAACGACGGCGCTCGCACGGCCCTCGGGACCCTTCAAGCCCGACCGCCGCGTGCCGGGCCACGCTCAAGAGCGAGCCCGAGAAGGCCGAGCGGGGGGTTGAAGCGTGTCAATTCTCGCCGCCGTACGAATCCCCACGATATTTGGCACGAACCCGAGCCGGAGGGGGCCTCAGCGGTCGGATCCGGGAACGGAGACCGTGGTCGCCCGCCGACGGCCCCTCGGCCTAGCCTCGCAGCTCGAACGGTGCCGGTACCGGCGCGAGAAGCTGGGCAGGTACATCGGCCTCGGGCTCCTCCCCAGCGCCAGGATCCCCCCAGCGGTCGGAGACGGGGCGGATGAGCCAGTAGCCGATGAGCATGGTCACGATGAGCGTGAGCACGGCCACTTGGTAGGCGCCGTTGCCGATGGCATCGAAGAGCAGGAAGACGATGACGCCGTACAGCGTCTGACCGACGACCTGCGAGCCCTTCCCGACCAGCCCGTACAGGCCGAAGAACTCGCCCAGCCTGGCCGAAGGCGAAAGGCGGATCATGAACACGCGGTCGGCGACCTGAACGCCGCCGAGCCCGCTGCCCACGATGCCGCCGGCCACCAGGAAGATGGCGATGCCGGGCAGGGTGGGCCCGAGCCCGATGGCGACCACACCGAGGATGAGTCCGACCGCCCAGGATGCCAGCACCCAGAGCAGGGTACGTTTCGGTCCGTGGTGATCCACCAGCCGGCCCCAGCCGAAGCTGGCCAGGATGGCGACCACGGTGAGGAAGACCGAAACGAGCAGGAACTGGCTGACGGTGAGGCCCATGGCGCGCACGGCGATGACGCTCATGACCACGATGATGGTGTTGACGGCGTCGCTGTAGAAGAAACGGGCCACGAGGAAGCGCCTCAGCCCAGGCACGGCACGCGCGTGGCGGATCGTCTCCGGCAGCTGGCCCAGCGCGCCGGGAATGTCGGAGAGCCGGACCCCTCCAGCGCCGCTGGGCTCCTCGTGCACGATCAGGAAGATGGGCACCGCGAAGACGGCGAAGAGCACACCCGAGACGAGGAAGATCGTGCCAACGGGCACGTCGACGAGGAAGAGCAGTAGCCCGACGGTGATCGTGCCCATGTAGCCGACCCCCACGCCGATGCCCGAGAGGCGCCCCCGAGACGCCGGTCGACTGACCGTCTTGAGCGTCGAGTCGTAGTAGATCAGCGCGGCCTGGTAGGCGAAGTTCGCCACCGCGAAGAGCGCCGCCCCGACGAGGGCGGGTGTGAAGCCGATGATCGCGGAGGGCACGATGGTGAGCACCGTGAAGAAGAGCAGGAAGGGCAGGCGGCGGCCGCCGCGGTCGCTCATCGCGCCGAGCACCGGCGATACGAGCGCGTTGAGCCCGACGCTGACCACGACCGCGGCGCTGAAGACCAGCTGCCCGGTCGCCTCGCCCAGCCCGCCATCCGAGGGTTTCTGGGTCAGCCAGACGCCCATGGCGGTGGACACCACGGCATAGCTGAAGATCGTATTGGCGAAGTCGTAGAGCGACCAGGCCGCTGGAACGCGCGCCCTACCGGATGGCGTGAGGCCGGCCAGGGCGCGCGGATGGAGGCGGCCGAGCAGGGCGGTCATCGCGCCGGATGATAGTGCGTGGACGCCGCCCCGGAAGGGCCGCCGCGCACGGCGGTACCATCTGTCCGTGTCCGTCGAGACTCCCGCCGACCCGCTCGAATGGCGCCCTCAGCTGCCGCGCGACAAGATCCGCCCAGCGGAGATCGTCGACCCCATCGTGGAGCCGCATTGGGGTGGGCGGCACGTGCTCGTCCATTTCGATCTCAAGGGCCCGACGCACGACGATGGGCCATGGCTGCGTCTCATCGACACTGACGGCGAGGATGCCAGCGACGCCGAGCCGGAGGTCGTCGCCGAGCTGATCGACGCGATACTGGCTGGCGATGCCGTGCTCGACGGCTTCCTGACCGATCAGGCGACGCGCTCCGGCGAAGGCGCCTCGCTCGCCGGCCGCGTCACCGTCCCCCGCTTCAGCGTGCTCATGGGCCGCGGTGCCGAGGTCGACGTGCGGCCGCTGCCCGAAGATGCCATCGGGGGTCCGATCGCGTTCGTGGCCATCGACCTGCTCCGCCTCGATGGTCAGTCGCTCCTCGACGTGCCCCTGCTCGAGCGCAGGCGCCTGCTCGACGGCCTCATCCGACAGGGTCCGCTGGTGCGCGTCTCGCCCTTCACGCGGCCGCCGCTGCGGCCGTGGCTGCAGAGCTGGAAGAGCGCCGGCTTCGAGGGCGCGCTGGTCAAGGCCGCCAACAGCCGCTACCGGCCCTCGACGATCTCCCACGAATGGACCGTGGTCACCAAGCTCAGCGCGCTCTGATCGTGGTGCCCGCCATTTCCGCGACGCTGCCCGTTGCCGTGCGGCGCGCCCGCCCGGAGGATCGAGACAGCGTACTCGCCTTCGCCTCGACCACCTGGGACGGCTGGGACTATATCCCGGAGGCTTGGCCGCACTGGATCACGGCGTCCGACGGGGTGCTGCTGGTGGCCACCGCCCAGGGCGACGATCGACCCATCGCCCTCACCCGCGTGGCGTTGCTGGCCCCCGAAGAGGGTTGGCTGGAGGGCATCCGGGTCGATCCGTCCGTGCGCGGCCGCGGCGTGGCCACCAGCCTCCAGGTAGCCGAGCTGGCCTGGGCACAGGCCCATGACCTGCGCGTCCTGCGCTACGCGACCGGTCACGCCAACGAGGCATCACTGAAGCTTGGCGCCCACGGCGGCTTCACGCGCCTCCGCGATCGGCGGACGTACGGGAACGCGGAGCTGGAGACGGCGGCGCATGCGGCCGTGGCGGCGCCCGGCCCGACCACCGAGGCCGATCGTCGGCTGGCCATGCTCGCGAAGTTGTCGGCCGAGGGGCTCGTCCTTGCCGCGAACGCCCCGGGCGCGGAGATCGAAGCCGCCTGGCGAATCATCGAGCGCGACCCCACCTTCGCCGCCGGCGGCCGTCTCTACGAACTGCGCCCGTGGTCGCTGCAGGAGCTTTCGGGCGAGCGCTTCGGAGCTCATGCACGCGCCGGCGAGGTGCTGCTGGCCATCGACGGCCGCGCGGCGGCCATCCTGCCGCGCGTGGGTTCACGCTACTCCGAAGACCGGCGGCCGCACCTGGCCGTGCTGGCCGGCGAGGGGCACGCGGCGCTGGCGCTCTTGCTGGCGGTCGAGCGAGCAGCGCTCGGACAGCCCGTCACGGTGCGCCTGCCGGACCCGACGCCGGCGCTGCTGCGCGATCCGTCTGTGGCCGCTGCCTGGAGCGCGGCCGGCATCGCGCCGCACGAGTGGTCGCTCGCGCTCATGTCGCGGCAGCTGCCCGCGGGCGAATCGCCCACCGACGGCCAGCCGCCCGGGGCGCTGATGCTTCAGGATCCGCCGCGCCGCATCGCTCGCGCACCGGAGATCGGGACGTGACGCGCACCTCGGCGCGCGCGGCGCCGCGGACCGGCGCGCGGGCCGCGCTGCCCCGCGCCATCCGCCAGGAGGTGGAGCGCCTCGGCCCGGCCGACATCATGGTCGGCATCCCCAGTTTCAAGAACGCGGCCACCATCGGCTACGTCGTGCGCGCCGCCCATGCCGGCCTGGTGCAGTACTTCCCGGATCTGCGGCCGGTCCTGGTCAACGCCGACGCGGGCTCGCCCGATGGCACCCAGCGGGTCGTCGTGGAGACCGAGCCACCCGACTACATCGAGTCGATCCTGCTCGTCCAGCCGCGCAACCGGCTGCAACGCATCACCCTCACCTACCCCGAGGTCGATGGCGTCGGCGGCAAGGGCGCGGCACTGCGCACGGTGTTCGCCATCGCCCGGGCGCTCGAAGTCAAGGCCCTGGTGGTGGTCGACTCGGACCTTCGCTCCATCGGACCCGAGTGGATCGAGCTGCTGGCCGGCCCCATCCTCAAGGGCGGCTTCGACTTCACCGCCCCGCTCTACGCCCGCCACAAGTTCGACGGCACGATCACCAACACGGTCACCTATCCGCTCACGCGGGCGCTCTACGGGCTGCGCATCCGCCAGCCCATCGGCGGCGACTTCGGCGTCAGCGGCGACCTCATCGCGCACTACCTCGAACAGGACGACTGGACGCCCGAGGTGAGCCGCTTCGGCATCGATATCTGGATGACCACCAATGCGATCGCCGGCGGCTTCGCGGTCAGCCAGGCGCGCCTCGGCGCCAAGGTCCACGACCCCAAGGACCCCGGCGCCGACCTTGGCCCGATGTTCGGCCAGGTCGTCTCGACAGCGCTGCGGCTGGCGGTGCGCCATGCCGATCGTTGGCTGGCCGTGCAGGGCTCGCGCGACCTGCCCGCCTACGGCTTCGAGCGCCTCGTCGAGCCGCCGCCGCTACCGGTCGACGTGGGCCGTCTGCTGTCGGCCTTTGCCACTGGCCGGATCGAGCGTGGCAGCCTGTGGGCGTCGGTCTTCGGACGCGAGATGGTCCGGACCATCGAGCGGCTCGCGGGCCAGGCGGGCACCGACGCCTTCCGCTTCCCCGACGATGCCTGGGCCAATGTCGTCTACGCCGCGCTGCTGGCCATGCGCGCGGCGGTCGTGTCCGACGAGCAGCTCGTCGAGGCCTTGGTGCCACTCTACTTCGGCCGCGTGGCCAGCCACGTGATGGAGACGGCCGCGCTCGACGGCGACGAAGCCGAGGCCGTGGTGGAGCGCCAGGCGCGCGCCTTCGAGACCGTCAAGCCCCGCCTCGTCGAGCGCTGGCGGGCCTCGACGTGAGCGCTCGCGGCGGGCTCCCCGAACGCATCCTGCTGCCGCTCGCCAACCCGCGCACGGCGGCCGACCTGGTGCGCATCAGCGCCGCCATCATGGCCCACGGCGGCACGCTGACCGCGCTGGGCATCGTCGAGGTGCCGGAAGGCATGCCCCTGTCCGAGGGAGCAACGCGTGCCCGGCAGACGCGGCGGCTGCTGCAGCGCGTCCTCGAGTTCGCACCGGACGACATCGAGCTGCGCACCACGGTGCGCATCGGCCGCCGCGCCGCGGAGGGCATCATCGAAGCCGCGACCGAGGAAGAGGCGGACCTCATCGTCTTCGGCTGGGGCGGGCCGGCACCGGCGCGATCCGCCGAACGCTCGGGGGCGCGGCCGGGAGCATCTCCAGGCGGGCGCACCTCGCGCACGGCCGATGCCATCTTCAGCCCCACCATCGACGAGGTCGTGCGCGAGGCGCCCTGCGACATCGCGGTGGTCAAGCAGCGTGGCGTGGGCGAGGTGCGGCGCATCCTCGTGCCCGTGCGCGGCGGTCCCCATGCCGAGCTGGCCCTGCGCTTCGCCGACGCGTTGGGGCGCAGCCTCGGCGCCGAGGTGGCGGGGTTGCACGTCGTCGCGCCGGACACCGAGCCGGAGGTGCGCGCCCGGACCGAGCGAGCGCTGGCCGGCTTCGTGCGCCAGCACACCCACGGCCGCGCGCGTCCGCTGCTGGTGGAGGGCGCCGCCATCGGCCCGACCATCGTCCGCGAGGCCGAATCCGCGCAGCTCGTGGTCATGGGCGCCACCGCCCTGCCGGGCACACCCGCCTCGCTGGCGCTGGGGCCGGAGAGCGGTCTCTTCGGGGCGCTGCCGGAGATGGTCGTGCAGCAGGCGCGTCCCACGGTCATCGTGGTCAAGACGCGCAAGACACCCGGCCGGGCCGTTTTCGAGCAGCGCGCCGGGCAGGCCGAGACGCTCGAGGCCGCCGAGCTGGCCGCGTCGGCCACCCGGAGCGTGCCGGCGCGCGTCGATCGCTGGTTCGCGGAGTCGAACTTCTCGCACCAGGAGTTCGCCGACCTGGGACGGTTGACGGCGCTCAAGGAGCGCCAGGGGCTGACCATCAGCCTGGTGCTGCCGACGCTCGACGAAGCGGCCACCATCGGTCAGATCGTGCGCCGGGCGCGTCGCGAGCTGGTCGAGAAGAGCCGCCTCGTGGACGAGCTGCTGGTCATCGATTCGGCCTCCTCCGACGAGACCGTCCACATCGCCACGGAGGAGGGCGCGCGCGTCGTGCAGCACGATGCCGTGCTGCCGCGCTATGGCAGCTACCGCGGCAAGGGCGAGGCGCTCTGGAAGAGCCTCTACGAGACCAGCGGCGACCTGGTGGCCTGGTGCGACACGGACATCCGCGACTGGCACCCACGCTTCGTCTACGGCACGCTGGGCGCCCTGCTCGTCGAGCCGCGCCTGGGCTACGTGAAGGGCTACTACCAACGCCCCATCGTCGAGGGTGGCGTGCTCAAGGACGGCGGCGGCGGGCGCGTCACCGAGCTGGTCGCGCGGCCCCTCATCAACCTCTTCTTCCCCGAGCTGTCCGGGTTCATCCAGCCGCTCGCCGGCGAGTACGCAGGCCGACGCGCGCTGCTCGAGACGATCCCCTTCTTCACCGGTTACGCGGTCGAGATCGGCCACCTCATCGACGTCAGCGAACGGCTCGGGCTCGACGGCATCGGCCAGGTCGACCTCGATGTGCGCGTGCACCGCAACCAGGAACTCGAGGGGCTCTCGCGCATGAGCTTCGTCATCCTCCAGGCGGTCATGAAGCGCCTCGAGGAGCGCCACCGGGCGCGCCTCTTCGCCGAGCTGGGCTCGACCATGAAGTTGCCGCGCTCCTCGCCCGGGCGACTCTCGCTGGACGTCTACGAGCTGGCCGACCAGGAGCGGCCGCCGATGATGCGCATTCCCGAGTACCTGGCCCGACGCGGCGCGCCGGCCACGCCTGCCGCGTCGCTCGCGCCCGTTGAGCTGGCCACGTCCGACGATGGCTGAGGCGTTCCGCGCCGTGCTGGTGGCGCCCGACTCCTTCAAGGGCTCGCTCAGCTCCGTGACGGTGGCCGCGGCCCTGGCGGCGGGCTGGCGACGCGGGCGACCGGGCGATCGGCTGCGCCTCACGCCGCTGGCCGACGGGGGCGAGGGCACCCTCGACGCTGTGGCCGCGAGCGGTGGCTGGCAGACGGTCTCCGTGCCCGCGCGCGACCCGATCGGCCGGCCGCTCTCGGCGCGCTTCCTGCGCGCCGGCGATCGGGCGATCGTCGAGCTGGCCGAGGCATCGGGGCTGTCGCGGCTGGCCGACGGCGAGCTGGACGCGCCGGGCGCCTCGACGTTCGGGACCGGCCTGCTGCTGTCCGCGGCGATCGCCGTCGGAGTGCGCCGCATCGTGCTCGCCGTGGGCGGCTCCGCCACCACTGATGGGGGCAGCGGCCTGCTGCAAGCACTCGGCGCCCGCTTCATCGGCGTTCGCGGCGAGGAGCTGGCACCAGGAGGCGGCCCGCTGGCCGGCCTCGAGCGCGTGGATCTCGGCAGGCTGCTACCGGCGCTCGGTGACGTGGAGCTGGTGGTCGCCTCGGACGTGACCAATCCCCTGCTCGGCGAGCTGGGCGCCGCCGCCACATATGGACCGCAGAAGGGCGCCTCCGCGGCCCAGGTCGCCTCGCTCGACGCCGCGCTTGGGCACTACGCGGATGTGCTCGAGGCCGCCGTCGGCCGTCGCGTCCGCGAGGTCACCGGCGCCGGAGCGGCGGGGGGCACGACCTTCGGGCTGCTGGCCATCGCCGAGCGCTTCGGCGCCTTCGCAGTGCGACCCGGCGTCGAGATGTGCATGGAGCTGATCGGCTTCGAGTCCGCCCTCGAGGCGGCCGACCTCGTGCTCACCGGGGAGGGGCGCATCGATCGCCAGACCGCCTTCGGCAAGACCGTGCTCGGAGTCGCTCGACGGGCTGCCGCAGCCGGCGTGCCCTGCATCGCCTTCGGCGGTGGCGTGACGCCGGAGGGCATCGCGGTGCTGGGCGAGCTGGGCGTGGTGGTCGTGCCAGTCAGCGAATCGCCGGCCGCGGTGGCCGAGGCGATGGCCGCCGGCGCCGCACCCCTGGAGCGCGCCGCCGAACGCGCCGCCCGACTCGTGTCGCTGCTCGGGTGAGGAGCGCGTTCATCGGGCCCGGCCCAGGCGCTGGGCCCGGCCAGGCGCTGGTCGGGGCCATGAGTTTCGGACAGTTACGAATGGGGATGGTGCTGAGCCGGCGCACATGGCCGATCTCGTGACACGTACGAATGGGACGACTACGCAGACGATCGCGAGGGCGTCGCCAGCCGGCCGCCGTAACCCAGGGCGGCCCCTCCACGCTCAGATCGCCGCTCCGGAGCGCCCAAAGCAGCGCCGGCGCCTGTCAAGTCCTGCGTCCGTAGTCACCCCATTCGTAGATGGCACGAAACCAGGCATGGATCGGGCTCGATCATGAGCCAGCGGTCAGGCCGGTCCCCCGGTCTGCGGCCGCGCACCCGCCCCCGCCCGGGCCCGCACGCGCGGCGTCGCGCGCCGGATCCCATCCGTGCCTGGGTCCGCCGCCTCGAACGGACGCGACCCGGACTGCTCGAGGAGGTCCTCGAGGGGCTGGCCCGATTCCACGGTCGTCCGACCTGGGAGCGCCGTCTCGACCCCACCAGCGAGCTGGTGCTGACCATCCTGTCGCAGAACTCGGCCGACGTGAACGCCGAGCGCGCCTTCGAGTCGCTGCGCCGCGCCTTCGCCTCGTCGGCACCGGCCGAACGGCACCTGCCGGGCGGCGGCTGGGGTGGGGCCGGGCTGTCCGAGGCGCCGCCACCGGACTGGACGGCCGTGGAGACGGCGTCGCTGCCCGAGCTGGTGGAGGCCATCCGACCGGGCGGCCTCGCGGCGCAGAAGGCGCCCCGCATCCAGGCCGCGTTGCGCACCATCCGCGAGGCGCGCGGCGACCACTCACTGGAGTTCCTCGCGTCGATGGCGCCGCTCGAGGCGCGCGCCTGGCTGACCGGCATCGGCGGCATCGGCAAGAAGACCGCCTCGGTGGTGTTGCTGTTCAGCTTCGGCCAGCCGCTGATGCCGGTGGATCGGCATGTCGAGCGCGTCTCGCAGCGCATCGGCCTCATCCCGCCGCGCGTCGACGCTGACGCGGCACACGACTACTTCCTGGCCATGCTGGCGCCGGAGCGGATGCTCGAAGCCCACGTCAACCTCATCCGCCACGGGCGCCTGGTCTGCCATGCTCGCCGCCCCGAGTGCGAGCGCTGCCCCGTCCGCGCGCGCTGCCGGTATGTCGACCGAAAGGCGCCCTGATCGTGCGCCGCTTCCTTGGGGCTGTCCTGCCGGCGAGCATCGTGCTCTCCGGGCTGACCATGGCCGCGACACCATCCCTGCCGAGCGACGCCGTCCGGCCGATCGGCGTGATCGGACGCGAGATCACGATCTCGGTCGATGGGCAGCGCACCGTCGCACTCCCATTCGCCGCCTCGCACGTGGCACTCCACTGGCCCGGGGCCCGCGACGCCCGGGTCAGCATCGCGTTTGCAGCGGCCGAGGGGGCCTTCGGGCCGGATATCCCGGTCGAGCTCGACGACGTCGCCGAAGCTCCCGATGCCAACGAGACCTACGGTTTCGTGCTGTGGGCCGATGGCGCCCGATCCGCCCGCATCACGTCAGATCGCCCCCTGCCCCGCGTCAGCGTACTGGCCATGGCGCAACGCGAGGGGGTCGCCGCCGCTGGCGGATCGGTCGTCGAGGCCGCGGTCGGCCAGCACGCGGTGATCACACGAGCGGGCTGGGGCGCCGACGAATCGCTGCGCTTCGATGCCGGGGGTCACGAGACGTGGCCGCCGATGTTCTCGCCGCTCCAGCAGTTCATCATCCATCACACCGCGGGGCGGAACCACGACCCGGATCCTGCCGCGACGATCCGGGCCATCTACTACGAACACGCGATCGCCCGGGGCCTGGGCGACATCGACTACAACTACCTGATCGACGAGGCGGGCAACATCTACGAGGGGCGGCGCGCGCGGGCCTACGCTCCCGGCGAGATCCCGACATCCGAGGACGCCGCCGGCAACGTGGTGCGCGCCACCCACGCGGCCGGCTTCAACCCCGGCTCGCTGGGCATCGTGCTGCTGGGCACCTTGACCTCTCGTGACGCGACTCCGGCGGCGCGCGCCGCACTGACGTGGCTCCTGTCGTGGGCCGCTGAACGGCACGGCATCGACCCGACCGCCAGTCACCTCTACATCAACACCGAGACCGGGACGGAGACGACGCTGCCCAGGATCGCCGGCCATCGTGACGTCAACGAAACGGCCTGTCCGGGTACCGTCTTCTACCGCTCGCTTCCGGCGCTGCGGGCAGCCATCGCGCGCAGGATCGCGGCCGGTACCGGATCGGACGCCGACCACATCGCTCCGCGCGTGGCGACCTTCGCGCCCCTTGGTCCGCCATCCACCGGGGCCGCCTCGCTCCATTTCGGCCTGACCTTCTCCGAGCCGGTCAGCGACCTCAGGCCGTCGGATCTCGCGCTCTCCGGAACATCGAGGGGCTGGACCGTGACCGGAGTGTTCGGCTCCGCGGCCGCCTACACAGTGACTGTCTCGGCCGGCGCACCGACGCCCGGGTCCGTGATCCTGACCCTGGCGGCGGCGAGCGTGGTCGACCGGGCCGCCCACCTCGGACCGGCGAAGCCGGCCATCGCCACGGTCCAATGGGCGCCCGACCGCGAGGCCCCGTCCGTGGTCCTGTTCGCAACGCCAGGCACGTCGCCGACGTCGGCGACGACGATCCTGGTCACGGTGACCTTCAGCGAGCCGGTGGCGCCATTCCCCTCGAGCGCGATCTCGCTCGGTGGCACCTCCCACGCGGCCACGCCGTGGAGCATCGGGCTCGTCTACGGCTCCGGTGCCAGCTACATGTTCAAGGTGAGCCTTCCCAGCCCGGCGACTGGGACGCTCACGTTCGGTCTGCCGGTCGGCGCGACCGAGGATCTGGCCATGAATGCCAACCTTGCATCGAGCACCGTCAGCGTCGTGTTCGACGCGACGGCTCCTACGACCACGGCGCCGGTCACGGACCTGCGCCCGGCGTTGACGGGCGCAAGCACCTGGCCCGTCCGGGTCTCCTGGACGGGCCACGACGTGGGCGGATCGGGGCTGGCCGACTACGACCTCGCCCGGAGCGTGGACGGCAGGGCGCTCAGCGTGATCGCCGGGGGCCTGCTGACGACGGCCGTCGACCTGGCCCTACCGATGGGCCATCGCTACCGCTTCGCGGTTCGAGCGCGGGACCGAGCCGGCAACCTCGGTGCCTGGGCCGCGGGACCCACGTTCGGCCCGCGGGGGATCCCGGACCGGAGGGCCATGATCAGATATCTGTGAACGTGGTCCACCCGCCAGCCCGTAAGATACCGGCAGCCACGGGGCAACCCTTCGGAATCCTTCCCGGACCGGAGCGACCCACACGGAGATGACGTGACCCTTCCCGCGGACAGCGTGAACCTTGCTGCCGAAGACACTGCCGCAACCGCACCCCCGTCGCAGCCCATCGACCTGCTCGCGGTTCGTGTGTTCGTGGCGGCGCTGGCGGCGCTGCTGATCGGCTACATGTTCCTCGGACGCGGGTTTGCGCACGTCGGGGTGCGGCCGATCTATGTCGGCGAGGTCGTCCTCTTCCTCGGGCTGGTGGCCGCAGCCATCGCCTTCGTCCGGCTCCGGCTTCGCGTCGCGCCCTCCCGCCTGGTGTGGGTGCTGCTGCTGTTCATGGCGCTGGGGGCCGCGAGGACGATCCCCTATCTCGGCCAGTACGGGACGGACGCGCTGCGCGACGCCGTCCTCTGGGGATACGGGCTGCTCGCCCTGATCATCTTCATGCTCGCGGACCGGACCTGGGTCCTGAGGGCCCTGCGGGCCTACGCCGGGATCGTCCCGGTCTTCGCGTTGTGGCTGCCGATCGGGTGGATCCTGTTCCAGAACTACGGCCTCTCCTACGCGATCGCATCCGACGCGGACGTGCCGATCTTCTACTTCAAGAACCAGGACATGGCCGTCCACACGGTCGGCGCCATCGCCTTCCTGGTCGTCGGCAGTAGCTGGTTGGCCGCGCGGAGGGCGCAGCTGTGGCGTTTCGTGGTCGCCATCCCCCTGGCCTGGGCTGTCTTCACCACCGGATCGTTCAGTCGGGGCGCTCTGATCGCGGTGGTCGCCGGGGTGGTGGTCCTCGCCGTGTCCGCCCCACGGTCGCGGCACTGGCTGCCGATCATCGGGGCAGCCGTGCTCGTCGGCGTGTTCCAGTTTGCGAGCATCGGCGTCGGAGCCCTGGGACCGGGCCCAAGTCCGTCTCCGGTGGCCTCTGGGGTCGAAACCCCGGCGCCCGAACCCCCCACGCAGCTCGGTCGCGGCGTGACCCCAGGGCAGTTTCTGAAGAACTTCGCCAGCATCCTCGGGTCGTCGGACGACGTGAACCTGGAGGGCACCAAGAACTTCCGGCTGGCGTGGTGGGTGAAGATCGTCGACTACACGGTCTTCGGGCCGTACTTCCTGGCCGGCAAAGGCTTCGGCGTCAACCTGGCCGACGACGACGGCTTCCAGCCCAACCCCGATCACTCGCTGCGGACCCCGCACAACGCCAACTTCGATGTCCTCGCGCGGATGGGCGTCCCGGGATTGGTGATCTGGTTGGTGCTCCAGGCCGGGTTCTTCTTCGCAATGGTCCGCTCGATGCTGGCCTACCGACGCGCGGGCGACCAGGCCTTGTTCGCGGTGGCCGCGTGGATCCTCGTCTATTGGACGGCGATGATCGTCAACACGTCCTTCGACCCGTACCTGGAAGGACCACAGGGTGGGATCTGGTTCTGGGTGATCTTCGGCCTCGGGCTGGTGGTCATCCGGGCGGTTCCTCGACGCCGCGAGGTGTGAGCGGGCGCGAGCCTGTCCGGCGCATCGTCCAGCTCCACACACGCTACCGCGAGCCGGGCGGCGAGGACCAGGTCGTCGCCGCCGAAAAGCGCCTGCTGGAGGAGGCCGGGGTCGAGGTCGAGCAGATCATCTTCGACAACGCCGAGCTTCATGAGTCACGATCGCCCATCGGCGACCTGCGCCTGGCTGCGGGCGCCGTGTGGTCGCGGGCCTCCGAACGGCGTGTCCGGACCGCGCTGCGGGCTCACCGCGCGCAGGTCATGCACGTGCACAACACGTTCGTGGCCGCATCCCCGTCCGTCTACGCTGCCGCGATGGGCGAAGGGGTGCCGGTCGTCCAGACCCTCCACAACTACCGGCTCATCTGTCCGGCCGCGACCGCCTACCGGGACGGGCACCCGTGCACCGACTGCGTCGGACGAGCCATCCCCTGGCCGGCCGTCGTGCACGCCTGCTACCGCGGCTCACGAGCCCAGTCCCTGTCGATCGCGGCCACGATCGCCATCCATCGCGGCCTGGGCACCTTCGCTCACCGGATCGACGCGTACCTCGCCCTGTCCGAGTTCCAGCGCGGGCTGCTGGTGCGCGGCGGCGTCCCGGCGGAGCGGATCCGGGTGCTGCCCAACTTCCTGGAGCCGGATCCGGGGGTCGGGGATGAGGCCCGCTCAGGGCTGCTCTACGTGGGCCGGCTGTCCGAGGAGAAGGGCCTGCGAACGCTCCTGCGTGCTGTGGCCATCGAGCCAGGCGAGATCCGCGTCGCCGGCGATGGTCCGCTTGCGCCGCTCGTCCGGGAGTCGGCTGCGGCGGGACGGATCCAGTACCTTGG
>Ga0315281_10003884_pt1 | contig 21812 bp, 18 predicted proteins | sample YL17G07_0_MG_FD_204540 | JGI IMG/M metagenome (GOLD analysis project Ga0315281, IMG submission 204540) | Sediment microbial communities from Yellowstone Lake, YNP, Wyoming, USA - YL17G07_0 | ecosystem: Environmental > Aquatic > Freshwater > Lake > Sediment | place: USA: Wyoming | collected... | reverse complement strand
TATCTTCCATCGTGCTGTTCAACTTTGCGGCGTAGTAATAGCGCAGCCATTCCGGATTGAGGCCTTGAGCCAAGTAGCTTCCCGCCGTGATGAAAGTCCCGCGCGACTTGGACATTTTTTGCCCGTTCACGGTGAGGAAGCCGTGGGCGAATACGCTGGTCGGGGTGCGGTAGCCTGATTTTTCCAGCATGGCGGGCCAGAACAGCGCGTGGAAGTAGAGGATGTCCTTGCCGATGAAGTGGTAGAGTTCGGTGTCTGAACCTTGCTTCCAGTATTCATCGAAGTCTGGGGCCAAATCCCCCCTCCGCCCCCCTTTTTCAAAGTGGGGAACTGGTTGGTCCTGCGGCTCGGGGTTGCTCCCCCCTTTGGAAAAGGGGGGCTGGGGGGGATTTGCCGCGAGGCGGTTGCACAGGTTCTTGAAGCTGGCCATGTAGCCCACCGGCGCATCCAGCCACACATAAAAATATTTGCCGGGTGCATCGGGGATTTCGAAACCGAAGTAGGGCGCGTCGCGTGAGATGTCCCAGTTTTGCAGGCCGGACTCGAACCACTCCTGCATTTTGTTGGAAGCTTCGGCTTGCAGGTGTCCGCCTTGAGTCCATTGTTTGAGGAAATCTTCGCAATCGCCGAGTTTGAAGAAGTAATGCTCGGATTCCTTGCGTACCGGAGTGGCACCTGACACCGCCGATACCGGATTGATCAGGTCGGTGGGCGAGTAAGTCGTTCCGCACGCTTCGCAGTTGTCGCCGTATTGATCTTTAGCATGGCACTTGGGGCATTCGCCTTTGATGAAGCGGTCCGGCAGAAACATTTCTTTTTGTGGATCGTAAAACTGCTCGATGGTGCGCGCTTCGATCAACCCGGCTTCCCTGAGCTTGCGGTAGATGCCCTGGGCTAGCTCGCGGTTTTCATCGGAGTTGGTGGAGTAGTAGTTGTCGAAACCGACATGGAAGCCGGTGAAGTCGGCAAGGTGCTCGCCATGCACCCGATTGATCAGGGCCTCCGGCGAGATGCCTTCTTTTTCAGCGCGCAGCATGATGGGCGTGCCGTGCGTGTCGTCGGCACACACGTAGTGGCATGCGTGGCCTTGCATTTTCTGGAATCGCACCCATATGTCGGTCTGGATGTATTCGACCAGATGGCCGAGATGAATGCTGCCGTTGGCGTAGGGCAGGGCAGAGGTGACTAGGATTTTTCGTGTCATGTTTGTGGGTGTCTGGGGATTTCTTGAAAGCGCCATTCTAGCGCTTGGCGCGAGCTACGGATATCCCTGTCATCACAAGGGTATGCGCGGCCTGCATAATTGTTTAAAATTCACCGTTTACGCTACACGGTGCTTAAGGAGTCTGGTATGGCAATTTCGGAACTGCAAATTCAAACCGCTTTGAAAGAGGTTATCGACCCCAATACGCATAAAGATTTCATGGCGACCAAGTCAGTGCGCAATATCAAGGTGGATGGCGACAACGTGTCGCTGGACGTGGTGCTTTCCTACCCCGCGAAAAGCGTGTTCGAGGATCTCAAGAAACTGGTGACGGATAAGCTCAAATCCATTCCGGGTATCGGCGCGGTTAACGTCAACGTCACTTCCAGGATCGTTTCGCATGGTGTGCAAAAAGGCGTGAAACTGATCCCCGGCGTGAAGAATATTATTGCGGTGGCTTCCGGCAAAGGCGGTGTGGGGAAATCCACCACTGCGGTGAACCTGGCGCTGGCGTTGTCCGCTGAAGGCGCTTCGGTGGGGATGCTGGATGCGGACATCTACGGCCCATCCCAACCCACCATGCTGGGCATAACCGGCCGGCCCGAGTCGACGGATGGCAAGAGCCTGGAGCCGATGGAAGGCCACGGTGTGCAGGCCATGTCGATTGGTTTTCTGATCGACCCGGAGCAGCCCATGGTATGGCGCGGCCCGATGGTGACGCAGGCGCTGGAGCAATTGCTGAATGACACCAAGTGGCGCGAACTGGATTATCTGGTGGTGGACTTGCCACCGGGTACCGGTGACATCCAGTTGACCCTGGCGCAACGGGTGCCGGTGACCGGTGCCGTGATCGTCACCACGCCGCAGGACATCGCCTTGCTGGATGCGCGAAAAGGCCTCAAAATGTTTGAAAAGGTGGGGATTCCCATCGTCGGCATCGTGGAGAACATGAGCACCCATATCTGTTCCAAGTGCGGCCATGAAGAACACATATTCGGTGCAGGCGGTGGCGCGAAGATGTGCAAGGATCACGAGGTCGAGTTCCTGGGCGCGCTGCCATTGGATATCCAAATCCGCGAGCAAGCCGATGCGGGGACGCCTACCGTGGTAGCCGATCCTAATAGCCGCATCAGCCAGATCTACCGCGAGATCGCGCGGCGTGTAGCAGTGAAGATTGGCGAGCAGGCGGTGGACCATAGCAACAAGTTTCCGAATATTGTGATTCAAAATACTTAAGGGCAGGGACTAGGGGCTAGGGATCAGGGGCTAGTGGAAGCGGGGATTTTCTAGCCCCTAGCCCCTAGCCCCTAGCCCCTCAAGAAACGATGACTATAAAATCCGATAAATGGATCCGCCGCATGGCGGAGCAAACCGGCATGATCGAGCCGTTCGAGCCACACCAGGTGAAAGAGGTGGACGGCAAGCGCGTGGTGTCTTACGGCACCTCCAGCTATGGCTACGATATCCGCTGTTCGAACGAATTCAAGCTGTTCACCAACATCAACAGCACCATCGTCGATCCCAAGAATTTCGATTCCAATTCATTTGTGGATGTACGGGGCGATGTCTGTATCATCCCGCCCAACTCCTTCGCCCTGGCGCGCACCGTGGAATATTTTCGCATTCCGCGCAATGTGCTCACTATTTGCCTGGGTAAGTCTACCTACGCCCGTTGCGGCATCATCGTCAACGTCACGCCGTTCGAGCCGGAGTGGGAAGGCTACGTCACCCTAGAGTTTTCCAACACCACGCCGCTGCCGGCGAAGATTTACGCCAACGAGGGCGTCGCTCAAGTGTTATTCTTCGAATCGGACGAAGTGTGCGAGACGTCCTACAAGGATCGCGGCGGCAAGTACCAGGGGCAGCACGGCGTCACCCTACCCAAGATCTGATAGGGGTGAGGGGTGAGGCGTGAGGAGTAAGGGGCAAAACCACCGCCTGGTTTGCTTTGCCCTTCACACCTCACTCCTGACACCTTGCACTCCATAGGAGTATTCATGAGATTCCGTTTTCCCGTAGTCATCATTGATGAAGATTTCCGTTCTGAGAACGCTAGCGGTATTGGCGTGCGTGTGCTTGCCAAGGCCATTGAGGAAGAGGGCATGGAGATTCTGGGCGCCACCAGCTACGGCGACCTGACCTCGTTCGCTCAGCAGCAGAGTCGCGCATCCGCCTTTATCCTGTCCATCGACGACGAGGAATTTTCCACGCCTGAATTGGCGGAACAAGCGGTCGCACAAATTCGTGCCTTCGTTGTAGAAATCCGCCGCCGTAACGCCGACATCCCCATATTCTTGTATGGCGAGACGCGCACTTCACGCCATATTCCCAATGACGTGCTGAAGGAGTTGCACGGCTTCATCCATATGTTTGAGGATACGCCGGAATTCATCGCGCGCTATGTGGTGCGCGAAGCGAAAGATTATCTGGATTCGCTGGCGCCGCCCTTCTTCCGGGCGCTTACCCATTACGCCTCAGATGGCTCTTATTCCTGGCACTGCCCCGGTCACTCCGGCGGCGTGGCGTTCCTGAAGAGCCCAGTGGGGCAGATGTTCCACCAGTTTTTCGGCGAAAACCTGTTGCGCGCCGACGTGTGCAATTCAGTGGACGAACTGGGTCAACTGCTGGACCATACCGGCCCGGTAGCTGCCAGTGAGCGCAATGCAGCGCGCATCTTCGGCGTGGACCATTTGTTTTTCGTCACTAACGGCACCTCTACTTCCAACAAGATCGTGTGGCATTCCACAGTAGCGCCGGGGGATGTGGTGGTGGTGGATCGCAATTGCCATAAATCCATTCTGCACTCCATCATCATGACTGGAGCGATTCCGGTGTTCCTGACACCGACACGCAACCATTACGGCATCATCGGCCCGATTCCGCTGGAAGAATTTACCTGGGAAAATATCCAGAAAAAAATCGAGGCGAATCCCTTTGCACGTGAAGCCAAGCGCCCGCCGCGTGTGCTGACCATTACCCAGAGTACCTACGACGGCATCGTATATAACGTGGAAACCATCAAGAGCATGCTGGATGGCAAGATCGATACCCTGCATTTCGACGAGGCATGGCTGCCGCACGCTTCGTTTTACGATTTCTACAAGGACATGCATGCCATCGGCCGCGACCGTCCGCGGCCCAAGCATTCCATGATTTTCGCCACCCAGTCCACGCACAAAATGCTGGCTGCCTTGTCGCAAGCCTCGCAGATTCTGGTGCAGGATTCGGAGACGCGCAAACTGGACCGGGACGTGTTCAACGAAGCATTTCTGATGCACATGTCTACTTCGCCGCAGTACGCCATCATCGCCTCCTGCGACGTGGCCGCGTCCATGATGGAGGCGCCGGGCGGCACAGCCTTGGTGGAAGAGTCGATCTTGGAGGCCATGGATTTTCGGCGCTCCATGCGCAAGGTAGATGAAGAGTTTGGCGATTCCTGGTGGTTTAAGGTGTGGGGACCGGATCAGTTGGCGGAAGAAGGCGTGGGCGAACGCGAAGACTGGATGCTGCGGGCCGGTGAGCGCTGGCACGGATTCGGCAATCTGGCGCCGGGTTTCAATATGCTGGACCCGATCAAATCCACCATCATCACCCCGGGGCTGGACGTGGACGGGGACTTTTCCGAACCGGGCATCCCGGCGCCCATCGTCACCAAATATCTGGCCGAACACGGTGTGATCGTGGAAAAAACCGGCCTTTATTCCTTCTTCATCATGTTTACCATCGGCATCACCAAAGGCCGCTGGAACAGCATGTTGACTGCATTGCAGCAGTTCAAGGACGAATACGATCGCAACCAGCCGCTGTGGCGAGTGCTGCCCGAATTCATCATCAAATATCCGCGCTACGAGCGGATCGGGCTACGCGATCTGTGCGACGCCATCCATGGCATCTATCAGGCTAATGATGTGGCGCGGCTGACGACTGAAATGTACCTGTCGAACATGGAACCAGCCATGAAACCGGCGGATGCTTTTGCCAAGATGGCGCACCGGGAGATCGAGCGGGTGGAGATCGACGATCTTGCCGGGCGTGTCACCAGCGTTCTGCTGACCCCTTATCCACCGGGCATTCCCCTGCTGATTCCGGGTGAGCGTTTTAACGAAACCATCGTCCGCTACCTGAAATTCGCGCGCGAGTTCAACGAGAAATTCCCCGGCTTCGAGACCGATATCCATGGCTTGGTATGCGATGAGCAGGACGGCAAGATGCGGTACTTTGTGGACTGCGTGAAATAACGCGTGATCTGTTAAAAAAAGGGCGCCGAGAGGCGCCCTTTGTTATGTGATACCAATTCCATTTCAATCGGGCATTTTGTAGGTCGGGTTTTAACCCGACGCTGGTAATGTCGGGTTAAAACCCGACCTACGGATTGTTTCCCATTTGAATTGGAAATGGAATTACAGCTTGAGCGTTTCACCCACTTGCATCTGATGCATTTTGCTCTCCACACCCTGAGCTTTCAGCGCATTGCCGAAGGCATCCGGCGTCCCATCCAGGATAGGGAAGGTGCCGAAATGCATGGGTATCACTTGTGCTGGGTTGACATATTTCACCGCCAAGGCAGCACGTTCCGGTCCCATGGTGAAATGGCCGCCGATACAGGCCAGCATCACGTCCACCTTGTGAAAGCGCGAGATCAGCGCCATGTCCGAGAAGGCATCGGTATCGCCGGTGTGGTAGATGGCCGGGCCATTCTTCACCGTGATCAGAAATCCGCCGGGATTGCCGCCGTCGTGAATGTCCTTGCCATCTGAGGAAGTTACGGATGAGCTATGCACTGCCGGGATGAAGGCGATCTTTACTTCGCCATCGAGCAGGGTGAGTTCACCGCCGAAATTGCCTTGGGTGTCCATGCCGATTTGTTTCTCCGGAAAGCCGCCATGCTGCACCAAATTTTTCCCCAGATCGAAAGTGGAAACAAGCTTGGCACCGGTCTTTTTGGCGATTTCAACCGAGTTGCCCACATGGTCTGAATGGCCGTGGGTAATCAGGATCAGGTCGGCCTTGTCGAGCTTGGCCAGGTCGTCCTTGCCGGATTTGTTGGCGGGGTTGGCGAGCCAGGGGTCGAGCAGCAGAATCTTGCCGGAAGGCGTTTTCAGCTTGAACGCGGCATGGCCGTACCAGGTGAGTTCAGTACCGTCCGCGAACGCTGTAGCCGGTAATACGAGTACGCTTAAAAGTAGCAGATGCTTGCAGTAGCGGGCGAGTGCCATACGTGTCTCCTTCAGGGGGGTAAAGTCGGATTTTTCTGCTTGTTGTAGTGGTGTAGTATAGGACAAAACGATCGAAGTTAAACTCGGCGACTGTGTGATTGGTTCGTGAAAATATCCAAGTTACGCCGGATGATAAGGGGGGTATATTCAATGCTGGGGGAAGAAAAACGCAGCGCGAGGCGCGTGCCCGTTAACAGCAAAATCAAGATTATCACCTCGCTACGCGGGGAAACCTATTACGGAACAGCCAAGGACATCAGCGTCGCCAGTATCGCTTTTGAAACGGACTATGTGCCGCGCCATGGTGAGGAGCTTGAGTTGACCGTGCTGCCGGCCGATGCCATGATCAAGCCGCTACGCGCGCTGGTGCATGTGGCCAGCTGCACAGAGGTGGAACCGGGGCGACGCTATGATGTGGTCGCCTTTATCCGCAGGATATTTGACTGAAGGGGAAGGAAGATGAAAAGAATAATGCTGCCTTTGTTGCTGGTTGTAGCGTCCCTGTCCGCGGGCATTGCTCATGGTGCTGAGGTTGAGGGGGTTAAGCTTGATGACAAAACGCGTATCGATGGCGCTCAGGAATTGGTGCTCAACGGTGCGGGTGTGCGCAGCAAAATGTTTGTCAAAGGTTATGTCGGCGCGCTTTACTTGGCTCAGAAAAAATCTGCTGCTGACGCGGTGTTGGCGGACAAAGGCCAGAAGCGGGTAGCGCTACACATTTTGCGTGATGATGTGCCTGCAGACAAGATGCTGTCTGGCTTGAAAGAAGGCCTTGCCGACAACAACAGCCAAGCCGAGATGACGGCACTGGACGCACGCATCAAGGATTTTGGCAGCATGCTGAGCGCCGTCAAGGTCTACAATAAAGGCAATGTGATTGCCTTCGACTTTCTGGCAGCCAGCACGCGGGTAAGTATTAACGGTGAGGCAAAGGGCACCATCCCGGGCGAGGATTTCAGTCGCGCCTTGCTCAAGGTATGGCTGGGCGAGAAACCCGTTGATTCAAGCCTCAAGAAAGGCATGCTGGGCGGTTAATAGTGGAAGTTGAGATTTGATCTGCCAGGAAGTGTACTATTTTGGGCGGATCGATACGGCGGATATGTCCGACCCTATTTTTCCTTTCCTTTACATTGTCCTGGCTGGGTGACCGGTTGGAGTCGGGTAGGTTCAACCGTAATCAGGTACGAGAGTGTCCTGGGACCTGGACGATTGAGTTCTTGTGGCTATGGGTTGCCGAATTATGCTTAAACCCAGTTGTGACTATTGGCGGATTCATTAAGCATAGGTTATTATGCCTCGTTGCAGGGGAGGTTAAAATCTTCTCGCCCCGACCAGAATTCATAATGTTCAGCCTTCAACTACAGCCTATTTGAGCTGACTCACACGATGCGGATCCTGTTAAGCAACGACGACGGATACTTCGCTCCCGGCCTTGCCGCGTTGGCCGAATCCCTTTCCCGATTTGCCGAGATCACGGTGGTGGCGCCCGAGCGCGATCGCAGCGGCGCCAGCAATTCCCTTACCCTTGACCGTCCGTTGCTGCTACGCCAATCCCATAATGGTTTTTACTATGTCAATGGCACACCTACTGACTGTGTGCATCTGGCAGTGACCGGCATGTTGCAGGTAATGCCCGACATGGTGGTCTCTGGTATTAATCACGGGGCCAATATGGGCGATGACACTATTTACTCGGGTACCGTTGCTGCGGCGACTGAAGGCTTCCTGCTGGGTATACCTGCCATTGCGGTGTCGATGGCGAGTTCGGGCGCGGGAAATTTTGCTACCGCCGCCCGGGTGGTTGCGGAGCTGGTGCAGCGTTTCCAGAATCAACCTTTTTCAGAGCCGTGTCTGCTCAATGTGAATGTGCCTGACATTGCTTACGATGAACTGCAAGGCATCGAGATCACGCGCCTCGGTAAGCGCCACAAAGCCGAGCCCGTGGTGAAGGCAGTCAACCCGCGCGGGCAGACCGTGTATTGGGTAGGGGCGGCGGGTGCTGCGCAGGACGCGGGGGATGGCACGGACTTCAATGCCGTGGCGCGTAATGCAGTGTCGATAACGCCGCTGCAGGTAGACCTGACCCAGTTCGCCCAAATGGGCGCGATCAAACAATGGCTACAGTCATGAGCAGTCGGCACAGTGGTATCGGCATGACTTCCCAGCGCACGCGCGTGCGCATGGTGGAGCGCCTGCGCGAGCAGGGGGTCAAGGATGAAGTGGTGCTGGCGGCGATGGGCTTTATTCCGCGCCATATATTTGTGGATGAGGCCCTGTCCAGCCGGGCCTACGACGATGTTTCACTGCCGATTGGTTTTGGTCAGACTATTTCCAACCCTTACACCGTGGCACGCATGTGCGAGCTGCTGCGTGCCGGAGGTGTTCTGGGTAAGGTGATGGAAATCGGCACCGGTTGTGGCTATCAGGCCGCCATCCTGACCCAGATTGGGCGGGAAGTGTACTCGCTGGAGCGGATCGCGCCACTGTTGGCCAAGGCGCGCCAGCATTTGCGCGAGCTGCGCTTGAATAATGTCCGGGTGAAGCACGCCGACGGTAATTTGGGATTGCGCGAAGTGGGGCCGTTTGATGGCATCATCGTGGCGGCTGCGGCCACTCATATCGCGCCGGAACTGCTGGAGCAGCTCGCTATCGGGGGCAGGCTGGTGGTGCCGATGGGCAGCGGCGAACAGCGTTTGCATGTATTCGAACGCACGGCTCAAGGATGCATCGAAACCAAGCTGGAGCCGGTTAAGTTCGTGCCTCTGCTGCCGGGGGTGGCATGATGCGACAGGCTGCGCTGCTGGCCATACTGCTGCTACTGAGTGCTGGTTGCTCCTCGGTGCGCCATGCGCCGGTCAGCGAGCGTCCGCAGGCTGCGGCGAAAGCCGAGAAAAAGCCCAAGGCGGTGGCGGTGCGCGAGACCGATTGGCGCCCTGAAATCTATATCGTGCAGAAGGGCGATACGCTGCATGGCATCGCCCTGGAACACGGTATGGATTACCGTGAACTGGCGGAGATGAATGGGCTGGCAGATATCAACAAGATTCAGGTCGGCCAACAATTGAATTTGAAATCGGGACAGCAGGCGGTTACTACGGCCGCGGCGAAACTCTCCACTCTGCCGGAAGGCAAGCCGGTGGGTGTGGATAGCGTAACAAAAGCACAGCCCAAGACGCCTAAATCCACTTCCGAAGAGGCGTTGGGGCAGGGTGCACCTTTGCTCCCCCCTTCAGACAAGACGCTACCCGCGGAAACGCACAAAGCCGCCAATCAAGTGGCTGAGGAGGACGGGCAGTTTGACTGGGGCTGGCCGACAAGCGGCAAGGTGATCGCTGGTTTTAACGATAGCACCAGCGCCAAGGGCATCGACATTGTAGGGAAATCCGGCCAGCCGGTTTATGCTTCCGCCCCCGGAAAAGTCGTGTATAGCGGCAGCAGCTTGCGCGGTTATGGTAAATTAATCATCATCAAGCATAACAAAACTTTTCTCAGCGCTTATGCACATAACAAAGCGATCCTGGTAAAGGAAGGGCAGAGCGTAAGCAAGGGGCAAAAGATAGCGGAGATGGGAGACTCGGACGCCGATCAGGTGAAGCTGCATTTCGAGATCAGGCGCTTCGGCAAGCCGGTGGATCCAGCGAAGTTTTTATCTGAATCCTCGTCCGGAAAAGTTCCTGAAACACCCGCGGCGCCGTCGGATGCTGTTGGCGGCAAGCGCGGTTAGCGCAGGAGGAGTCCCGAATGGATGGTATGGGCGAACAAGCAGAAAGTGAAACGTTTCCCGAAGAGGGCAGCGTCCCCGATGAAGCGGAATTGATCGCCGAGGAATCAATTTTCTCGAGCGAGCCGCAACTCGACGTGACACAAGTCTATCTCAATGATATCGGCCAGAGCCCGCTGCTGAAACCGGCTGAGGAACTACGGCTGGCCCGCCTGGTACGGGAGGGCGATTTCGCGGCGCGTCAGAAAATGATCGAGCATAATCTGCGGCTGGTGGTGAATATTGCCAAGCATTACGTCAAACACAGCATGCCCCTGCTGGACTTGATCGAAGAAGGGAATCTCGGCCTGATACACGCCCTGGAAAAATTCGATCCGGAGCGGGGTTTTCGCTTTTCCACCTATGCCACCTGGTGGATTCGGCAGAACATCGAACGCGCCATCATGAATCAGTCGCGCACCATCCGCCTGCCGGTGCATGTCGTTAAAGAGTTGAATGTATACCTGCGGGCCTTCCGGCACCTGGAGAGCCACAACGAATCGGGCGCCAGTGCCGAAGATGTGGCGCACCTGCTGGGCCGGCCGGTGGCAGAGGTGTTGCGGGTGATGAGCTTGAATGACCGTATCGCCTCCCTGGATGCTCCGCTCGATATTGATCCCTCGCTTTCCATCGGTGAATCTATCGCGGATGAACAGGCGCGGATGCCGGAATCGCTGCTGCAAGAGGCGGAGGTCGAGGCTCACGTGCACGACTGGCTGGCGCAACTGAGCGAAAAACAGCGCTGGGTGATCGAGCGTCGCTTCGGGCTGAACGGGCAAGAAATATCCACCCTGGAAGACCTGGCGGTTGGGATGGACCTGACGCGCGAGCGGGTGCGCCAGATACAGGTGGAAGCGCTGGAATCGCTGCGCCGTATGCTTAAGCGGGGTGGCGTGGATAGGGACTCAGTGCTGTAATTTCAAAGTAACGTTCTCGCTTCGTCGCACCGATCCTGGAGCGCCCTCGCTGTGCCATGCCTAATTTAGACCTCCCACAACTCATGCAGCAGGCCATCGGCCATCACCGTGCGGGTCGGTTGGACGAGGCCGTCACCCTCTATCGGCAGGTGCTGCAGGTTGATCCGGATAATTTTAATGTGCTGCATTTGGCCGGATTGGCTGCTTATCAGTCGGGGCGGTTGACGGAGGCTGCGGAGCAGATTCAGCAGGCGCTGGCAATTCACCCAAATTTTCCTCTGGCCCATTTTAATCTGGGTATCGTGTACCGCCAGCAAGGCCAACCTGAACAAGCTGTATCCAGCTACCGTCAAGCCATTGCGCTGAAGCCGGACTACGCTGAAGCGCACGATAATCTTGGTAATGTACTGGAAGAGTTAGGGCGCAACGCCGAAGCCATCGACAGCTACCATCATGCGCTGGTGCTCAATCCAGACTCTGTTTTGACTCGCTACCATCTCGGCGTGACGATGAAATCGGCTGGGCGGATGGAAGAAGCCGCCGATTATTTGCGTCAGGTGCTGGTCCTGCAACCGGCCCATGCCGAGGCACATTTTCATCTGGGCGAAACGCTGATCGCGCTGGGCAAGGTTGAAGAAGCCATTGGCGCCTACCAGCGTGCCATTGGCGTCAAACCGGCGGATGCCGAAGTCCACTTCGCCCTGGGCAATGCTTTTAAAAATCTGGGCCGGACAGCGGATGTGGTGCTCTGCTACAAACGCGGTCTTGCCCTCAAGCCGGATGCAGCCTGGGCCCACAGCAATCTGGGGCTCGCCTTGCAGGCGCAGAACCGGCTCGCGGAGTCCATCGCCAGTTTCGAGCGGGCTATCCCCCTCGACCCTGATTATGCCAACGCACATTGGAATCTTTCCATGGCATGTTTGCTCAACGGGGACTTTGAGCGCGGTTGGCAGGAATACGACTGGCGCTGGCAAGTGCCGGGCAATACTCCCCGTACATTGCCCCAACCTGAGTGGCAGGGCGAGTCGCTTGCCGGTGAGAGCGTATTTCTTTATGCCGAACAGGGGCTCGGCGATACCCTCCAGTTTGTGCGTTACGCGGCACTGGTAGCAGCGCGTGGCGCCAAGGTGGTGCTGGAAGTGCAGCCGGAGTTGCGGTGTTTGCTTAGCGGCTTGGCCGGGGTGGACGTATTGATTGCATGGGGTGATCCGCTACCGCCATTTGACCGGCAACTGCCGCTGCTAAGTCTGCCGCGCGTGTGTGGCACCCGCCTCGACAGCATACCCGCCGCCGTGCCATATCTTGCGGCAGACCCGCAGCTTGCGGCAACATGGCAGGCGCGTCTGGGGCATCTGGCTGGCTTGCGCGTTGCTCTGGTCTGGGCAGGCAGTACCATTCACCCGGACGACCGCAACCGCTCCCTGGCTCCGGCCGCGCTGGCCCCGCTCGCTGCATTGCCGGGCGTGTCCTATGTGTCTCTACAAAAGGGGCGTGAGCTGGCTGGTTTGCCGGCGCAGATGCAAGTGTTCGATGCCGCCCCGGAATTGCACGATTTTGCCGATACCGCCGCTGTGCTGGCCAACCTCGATGTGGTGATCACCGTGGACACTTCTGTCGCGCATCTGGCCGGTGCCATGGGCAAGCCGGTGTGGGTGCTGCCATTTTCCCCCGATTGGCGCTGGATGCTGGAGCGGTCCGACAGTCCCTGGTACCCAAGTATGCGCCTGTTCCGTCAAACTGAGCCAGGGGCGTGGGGGGCTGTGCTAGAGCAAGTAGCTGCGGAGTTGGCTGCGTTGGCAGGCGTACCTGCACCAAGCTTGCCCCGCAGTGCTGCGCAGCCAATGCCGGAAGTGAATCCTGTAGTACCCCCCATGCGGCACTGCAAGTGTTGCAACGATCCATCGAACTACTTCGGCGCGGTGGATTTTGCCAAAAATTGCGAGGAATTGCGCGGCAGCGTGCTGCCTGCCACAGGAAAATTCATCCCTTATTTTCGCTGCGGAACATGCTGTTTCCTGTTCAGTGATGCCTTCGATAGCTGGCCGCCCGAGCGCTTCATCGCGGAAATTTACAACGACCAATACGCCGCAGTGGATCCGGATTTCATTACGCGCCGACCCGCCGCCAACGCCGCGTTGTTGCAACAATGGTTCGGCGCGGATCAGGAAAATTTGCGCGTGCTCGACTATGGTGGGGGAAATGGCAGCCTAGCCCAGACGTTGCGTCAGGCCGGCTTCCATAACGCCGTATCTTACGACCCATTGTACGACCGGGATCACGTGCGGCCCGCCGGCAAGTTCGATTTGGTGGTGAGTTTCGAAGTAGTCGAACACATGCCAGACCCGGTGGCTGGGTTCGACGAACTGCTGGATTTTGTGAGTGAAGAGGGTGTGCTTCTATTCAGCACACTGATCCAGCCGACGGATATCGAAACGCTGGGCCCAAGCTGGTGGTACGTTGCCCCGCGCAACGGCCACATCTCGCTGCATACCCGCGCCAGTTTGGCTTTGTTGTTGCAGCGGCGCGGTTTGCAACTGGTTTCTCTGGACGACAATCTGCACCTGGCTTATCGCAGCGTGCCTGCGTTTGCGGTTGGGATAGTGGGGGCGGCACAGGTGCGTTAAGGGTGGCCAATGCTTCGTTTGTCGGGTTGCGGCTTCGCCTAATCCAACTTACATAGATTACGCTCGGAACGCGCGAACCTTTTCCCTTAGTAATCGCAACCCAGACTGCGCTTCTTTCCCATAGCGCAACCCGACATAAAGGGCACTAATTTCCTCTATCGGAGCCCGTATCTCCGGGCGTGCGGCGGCGGCGCGTTGGGCGTAGTCTAACGGGCCTTCATGCGGGTGTCTGGGTAGTCCCTTGCGCGCTAGTTTGCGGCAGAAAATGCCGTAAGCCGCCTGGGCCGGATCGCGTGGCGTGGCGCCAAGCTGGCGGAGGGTGGCTGCAGCCAGCAGCAGGAACAATATCCCGATGCCAGCGGCCAATGTGAATGTCAGTTCCTTCCACGATACGTCGTGGCCGGCGATCCAGGACAATAGTTGTGACTGGCGCTCCTGGCTGTAGCCCAACACCCATTGGTTCCAGCCGTTGTTCATGGCGTCCCACGAGAGCCGCGTCTGGCGCAGCCATTCCGGTTCGTCCATGGTCAATCTCGGAATTGCATTCCCTTCACCCACGCTCGAAGTCAGCCCCTGCTCCACCCGTTGCGGCGCGACTGCAGCAGTGGGGTCGATACGCACCCAGCCGCGATCTTTCAGCCATACCTCTGCCCAGGCATGGGCGTCTGACTGGCGCACCATCCAGTAGCTGCCTGCGGGGTTGTACTCGCCCCCCTGATAGCCCAGCACGATGCGCGCGGGCACGCCGGCGGCGCGCATTAGGAACACGAAACTGCTGGCGTAGTGTTCGCAAAATCCGCGCTTGGTGTTAAACAGAAAATCATCGACTGTATCCGGCCCAAGCAAGGGCGGCGTGAGCGTGTAGTAGAAAGGTTGTTCGCGGAATTGGGTGAGCGCGTGGCGCACAATGTCGCCGGGAGGAGAACCCGAGTTTGCCCATGAGCGACCCAATGCCACGGCGCGTCCGTTGCCGTGGTCCGGCAGTTGCAGGGCGCGCTGTCGTTGCTCTTTATCCAGGATCAATCCAGCGCGGTAGGCGGTGTGCGAGCGCATCGCGTAGCGCACCCGGCTGCGCACTGGCGCATCGGACAGGATTGTGTAGTCGGCGGTCATCCCCGTGAGCGGCGGAACCAGTGCCGGCAGATCGAGTGCGAACATCCAGTTCTTGTTGTGCGGCTCCAGGGTCACATTGTAGTCCAGGGGTTGGCCCAACGCTTCCAATGTCGGTAGGGGCACCGCATCGCTATGGCCGGCGGACCACTGCTTGCCGTTGAATTGCCACAGCACCGGCCCGCGCCAGTAGAGCGATGACGCTTTGGGCAGGTTCTTCATGAATTCTACGCGAAATGCCACTGCGTTTGAACCCGCCAGCCGGTTGATACTGCCGGGGGAAAGTGTGTCGGACAGTCCGGTGGTTGCGGAGTAGGCGTCTTGCGGCAGACCCCACAACGGTCCCTGTATCCGTGGGAACAGAAAAAACAGCAGCAGCAGGATGGGCGAAGCTTGCAACAGCAGTAAACCGGCCAGGCGCAGCCGCGCTTGTGGTGGATAGGGCCGGCTGCCGGGACGGTTGAGGCCGATCAGGGTGGCAGTAATGACCATCACCGCCAGCAGCATGATGAGGCCGGTAGAAGCTGATTGTGAGTAGAGGAAATTGGTGGTGGCCAGAAAATAAGCGATGAATATCGGGATCGCGCCGTCGCGGGCGCTGCGGGTTTCCAGCAGCTTCAGGCCCAGCATGATAATCAACAGCGCCACTCCGGCGTCGCGTCCGAGCAAGGTGCCGTAGTTGGCGAAAATCCCGGCTGCGGCCCCCAGCGTCAGCAGTACCAGCCAGATGCGTTTGGGAAGCGGCATCTGCCGGTGTGCCAACAGATAGCGCCACATCAGCACGGTGCCAAAGGCAAGTGTCACCCATACGGGCAGGCGTGGTATGTGAGGGGCGACCACCAGCGTGAGCGAGAGCAGCAGCCACAGGAGATTGATGGGGTGCTTGAGCGGGTCCACAGGATCAGCCCTCACTCAAGCCGTAGCGAGCCAGTGCCTCCAGGCAGCGCTCTCGATGTTGCGCGCCGGTATCCGGGGATAATGTATTTCCGGGTAGGCGCAAGCCATAGTTGAGGTCGGCGGCTGCGGCGTCGAGCACCCAGCGGCACAGCCGGGAGAGCCGCGCTTCGTCATCCAGGCCGGGCAGGCTGTCCCACTCCAGCCATAGTTCGGAAGGTGCCTGGCCGGAAAACTGTTTGGTCAGCAGCGCTTCCCCACGCGCGGCAGATTTCCACGCAATGTGGCGTGGCGAATCGCCGGGCTGGTAGGGGCGCAGCCCGGCGAAATCATCACTGCCGGTTCCTTGTGACAACTCGCCCGGCTTGCCTCCGGCGGTGCCGGGCAGCGGCGTACCTTCCGGGTCGGGGCGGGGGTAAACCAGGCAGGACATGTGCAATTGCAATTTGCACCAGGCGTGGAACAGGCCCAGCGGAAACTCGGTGAACAGCACAAATGGGCCGGGTTTCAATATCCCGCGCCGTGTCGTTGCAACCGAAAAAATCGGGTGGGCGAGGGTGGCGGCAGGGATGTCAAAGTGGACAGGCGTGAAGCGCTCGGTGCGCAGGGCGACGGCGTGGCGTGCGAGACTGCCGGGGTTGGCGAGAGACAGATGGAAGTGCGCATCCTGGCCGGCGAACACCGGTTCTGCGCTGCCCGCACTGACGCTGAGTTGCGCCAGATTGCGGAAGGTATGCAGGATGGACACCAACGCCATGCTGCCCAGCAGGAACACCAGGATGTAACCGAGATTGAGGTTGTAGTTGATGGAACCGATCATCATCAGCAGCAGTACCAAGGCGAAAATCACCCCTTGTGCCGTAGGCAGAATGAACACGCGCCGCCGGTCGAGCAGCACTGGCCCGGTTTCGGTGCCGTGCATGCGGAACGGCGGTAGTGCCAGGAATAAGTAGAGGAGGCGTTTGAGGATCATGGAGGGTGGGGAAGACTGGGGCACCAAGGGCAAAACGGCATCGGCTCGTTTGGCTTTTAAGGAATCGCGACCGAGTTAACCAGATGTGTTGCCGCGTCTTGCGCGTCCGCGCCCAGCGCTCCCACCCGCTGCAGCCGGTGCCCGGCCACCGCAGGCAAGACTGCCTGCACATCCTCCGGCAGCACCTGGCTGCGGCCCGCAAGCAATGCCCAGGCTTGTGCGCTGTGCAATATTGCCAGGCCGGCGCGGGGCGACAGTCCTGCGTGGAATTCGAACGAATGGCGGCTGAAGGTGAGCAACGCCTGCACGTAGTCGAGCAGTGCGCCTGAAATATGGATTTGACTGACGGCCTGTTGCAGCAGTAGCAGTTCGCCCGGGGGCATGCACGGGCGCAGACTGGCGATCATCTCGCGCCGGTCCGTGCCTTGCAGCAGGGCGCGTTCCGCCCGGGCATCCGGGTAGCCGAGTTGTATGCGCATGAGAAAGCGGTCGAGCTGGGATTCAGGCAAGGGGAAAGTGCCCACCTGGTGCGCCGGGTTTTGCGTGGCGATTACAAAAAACGGCGCGGGCAGCGGCCGGGTTTCCCCTTCCGCCGTCACCTGATGCTCCTCCATGGCTTCGAGCAGGGCGCTTTGCGCTTTGGGCGTGGCGCGATTGACCTCGTCGGCGAGGATCATCTGGGCGAAAATCGGACCGGGATGGAAGGTAAAGCGGCCGCTGTCGCGGTCGAAAATAGACACGCCCAGAATGTCTGCCGGCAACAGGTCGCTGGTGAACTGGATGCGCTGGAATTGGAGTCCCAGCGATTGCGCCAGCACATGAGCCAAGGTGGTTTTCCCCACACCCGGCACGTCCTCGATCAGCAGATGGCCACGCGCCAGCACGCAGGCAAGCGCCAGGCGGATATGATGATCCTTGCCCAGAATAATGGTGCCGACCTGTGCCATGAGCTGGTCCAGGCTGACATTGAGGGCGGTGCGTGCGGTTGCAGCGATTTTCACTTGGTTGTCTCCATGGCATTAGTCCGGCTTAATCCTGACTGTATCGGAGTTTAGGGAAAAAATCTTAATGCGCCCAACGTCCCAACATCTCGCCACAATTTTGTTATAGTGAAATCTGCATCCACTCTCAACGAGCACATGCCGTGGCCACTGCTTTTATCACGCATCCAGCCTGCCTCAAGCACGACATGGGCAGCTATCATCCGGAAAGCCCGGCCCGGCTCGCTGTGATCGAAGCGCATCTGGTCAGTGCCGGTCTCTACCCTGCGCTGCAACACCATGAGGCACCGCGCGCCAGCCGCGAGCAACTGTTGCGAGTGCATGAGGCGGCCTATGTGGATGCAATCGAGGCGGCCGCCCCGAGCCAGGGCATGGTCCATCTTGACCCCGATACCGCGATGAATCCGTATACCTTGGAAGCTGCGCTGCGGGCAGCCGGGGCAGCGGTACTGGCGACTGACCTGGTCATGGCTGGCTCGGCCGAGAACGCTTTCTGCAGCATTCGCCCGCCGGGGCACCACGCTACCCGCAACCGCTCCATGGGCTTCTGCATCTTCAATAATGTAGCGGTGGGAGTAGCGCACGCCTTGCAAGCCCACGGGCTGGAGCGAGTTGCCATTGCCGATTTTGATGTGCACCACGGCAACGGCACGGAAGATATTTTCAAGGACGATCCCAGAGTGATGCTGTGCTCGACTTTCCAGCACCCGTTTTATCCGCATTGCGGTGCCGATAGCGGTAACACCCACATTATCAACGTGCCGTTGCCCGCAGCAACGGACGGAGCGGGATTTCGCGCTGCGGTGCGCGAACGCTGGTTGCCTGCTCTGGAAGCATTTCAGCCGCAGATGCTGTTTTTTTCTGCCGGATTTGACGCGCACTGCGAGGACGAGTTGGCGGGATTGTCGCTGGTCGAGGCGGATTACGCCTGGGTCACTGAAGAGATAAAAGCGGTCGCGCATCAATGGGCGCAGGAGCGGATTGTTTCCGTGCTGGAAGGGGGGTACGCATTGTCGGCACTGGGGCGCAGCGTGAGTGCGCATATCACTGCGCTGATGGAGAAGCGATGAGCAGAGCACGCATCCTGATCGTGGAAGATGAGCCGTTGATGGCCTCGGAACTGGGTGTGCGTTTGGCGGATTCCGGCTATGAGATTCTTGGGCCGGTGGGCTCTGCGGCAGAGGCAGTCGATCTGGCGCTGGTGCAGCGTCCCGACCTGATCCTGATGGATATTGTCCTGCCGGGGAATATGGACGGTATCGAAGCCGCGCTACGTATTCAGGAAAGGGCGGATATTCCGGTGGTTTACCTTACCGCATGCACCGATGAGGATTTTTTCCGCCGCGCCAAGATCAGCGGTCCCTTCGGTTATTTGCTCAAACCGGTGAAACAGCGTGAACTGGAATTGACGGTGGAGATTGCGCTTTATCGGCATCGCATGGAAAACAAGTTGCGCGATGCGAACCGGGAGTTGGAAAGCCAGGTGCAGGAACGCACTGCCCATTTGGCGGACCTGAACTGGCGGTTGCAACTGGAAGTTGATGAACGCAGGGGGATTGAACAGTCGTTGCGCGAGAGCGAAGTGTATTTCCGGCAACTGGCGGAAAACGTGAATGAAGTGTTCTGGATCCGTGATCTTGTCGGTGACAAAATGGTCTATGTCAGTCCTGCCTATGAAGATATTTTGGGACAAAGTTGTGAGTCTTTGCTGCAGGAGCCAAAGGCCTTCATGCAATCCATACATCCGCAGGATCTGCCGCACGTTCGTGCTGCATTCAAACTGCAACAGGAGTGGAAAAAGTGGTTCGCCGAAGAATATCGAATTGTGCGACCGGATGGCGGGGTACGGTGGATCAAGGCCAGAAATTTTCCAGTACGTAACGAAGCCGGACAAATATTCCGGGTCGCCGGTGTGGCGGAGGACATTACCGAGCGCAAGGAAAGTGAGGCCATACGCGTTGCCCATGAGCGTACGCAACGCGATGCACTGGTGGCCGAGGTTCATCACCGCATCAAAAACAATCTGCAAGGTGTGATAGGACTTCTGCGGCAGCAGGCCGTAAAGCATCCGGAGATGGGCATGCTGGTCGAAGGGGTGACTGCCAGAATTAGTGCAATTGCCGTGGTGCATGGCCTGCACAGCAAGATCGTGCCGGGCGAAATCCTGTTGTGCGAAATGGTGGCAGAAATTGTCGGGCGCGTGGCGGATGCCATGTGGCCAGCGACTGCGCCGCTATTATCTGAATTACCGCCCAAACCGGTGCATGTCGAGCAGGAGGAGGCCGTGCCGCTGGCCTTGCTGTTGAACGAACTGATCATGAATGCAATGAAGCACGGTGCGGCTGTACGCGTGAGCGTCGTGACCGATGGAGATAATGCCGAAGTGCGAATCGCCAACCATGGCACCCTTCCGCCCCTGCTCAACCTGGCAGCGGGCATTGATTTGGGCAATGGTCTGGAACTCGTCAAAGCGCTGCTGCCGCTCAAGGGGTGCGGGTTGTCGCTGACCTGCGACGGCGCCGAGGTGTGCGCCCAGCTTTCATTGTCGGCACCGGTAATTTACCCGTTGAGAATGCAGGTGTCCTGAGTAGCCAAAAAAGCCGGCAAGGGATATAGTCATGCTTAAATAATGGTTATTAAATTGGGGTAGGCAATGAGCGAACGCGAGAAGAAGAAATCCACCGCGGCCCGTATCCTGGTGGCGGATGATGACCGGTTGGTGCTGTATACCGTGGCGCAGGGATTGAGCAGTGCCGGGTATGAAGTCTTGCAGGCCAGTTCCGGCGCGCAGGCTCTTGAAATATGCGCTAAATCCAACCCCGATTTAGCGCTGCTCGACATGCGCATGCCCGATCTGACCGGCACTGAGGTGGCGGCAGCGTTGCGCTGCAGCGGTGAGATCCCAGTCTTGTTTCTCTCTGCATACGGCGACTCAGAGACCGTGCGTGCGGCCGTGGCCGAGGGTGCGCTTGGCTATCTGGTCAAGCCGCTGGACGTGGTGCAAATTCTTCCGGCAATCGAAGCTGCACTGGCGCGCGCTGCAGAGTTGCGCAAGCTCCGGGACAGCGAAAAAAATCTGAATGTGGCACTGCAGTGTGGTCGTGAAATCAGCATGGCCATTGGTCTGGTGATGGAGCGTTACAAACTGCCACAGGAGCAGGCGTTTGAATCCCTGCGCGATTACGCGCGCAGCCACCGCACCAAGCTGAGCGAAATCGCAGCCGTGTTGGTCGGAGGCAAGGAACCGGATGGATTCGGTGGGACCCTGAAGGCATCCAGGTAATGTCATCGACAGTGTTATCTGCGAGCTCGGCGGAGCTGGATGAATAAGGCGCTCATCGAGTGGGACGAGATTCAAACGGTGCTGCTGGACATGGATGGCACGCTGCTGGACCTGCACTATGACAATCATTTCTGGCTAAGCCATGTCCCGCGCCGCTATGCCGAAACGCATGGACTGGATCTGGAAGCATCCCAGCGTGATCTGGCGGTTCGTTATCAGCGCGTGGCGGGTACCATTGAATGGTATTGCGTGGATTACTGGACGCGCGAACTGGGGCTGGACATCGCGCGCCTGAAGGAAGAAGTGGCGCACCTCGTCGCCGTTCATCCAGCTGTCCCGGATTTTCTGGTGGCGCTACGGCAGGTAGGCAAGCGCGTGGCACTGGTCACCAATGCCCACCACAAAAGCCTCGCTTTAAAAATGCGCCGCACCCAATTGGACAGCCATTTCGACGCGATTGTCTGCGCCCACGATCTCGGCATGCCCAAGGAACACCCGGATTTCTGGGCCAAACTGCGTCAGGAACAAGTTTTCGATCCGCTCTCCACGCTGCTGGTGGATGACAGTCTGCCGGTGCTGCGCTCAGCTCAAACTTACGGAATCGCTCACCTGCTGGCCGTGCATCGGCCCGATTCGCAACAGCCGGAAAAGGATGTGGGGGAGTTTAGGGCGATTCGGAGTTTTGCGGAAATCATTCCTAGGGGCTAGGGGCTGCGTGAAATGTTAGGGAGCAGGGACTAGGGGCTACGCGTGAAATTTAAAGAAATATCTTGACAGTGATTTTCACGCGCGGACACACTAAAATCTAGCCCCTAGCCCCTAGCCCCTAG
>Ga0315281_10003883_pt1 | contig 21817 bp, 20 predicted proteins | sample YL17G07_0_MG_FD_204540 | JGI IMG/M metagenome (GOLD analysis project Ga0315281, IMG submission 204540) | Sediment microbial communities from Yellowstone Lake, YNP, Wyoming, USA - YL17G07_0 | ecosystem: Environmental > Aquatic > Freshwater > Lake > Sediment | place: USA: Wyoming | collected... | reverse complement strand
CGCTCGCGATGACGGAAGGGGAATGGCTCGTAATGACAGAAAGCGAATCGGCTGGCAAAGAAAAAACGCCGTATGGCGTTGGTTAGGAGGAAGGGGAATAGGGTTTTTTGGTCGGCGGGGGCGGCAGGGAATCCCAGAAGCGGATTTTGAGGCCCGGGAATCTTTGCGCGTGCACCTTTTTGAGATGCGCGGCATCCTTGGCACCCTGCTTGCCATGGCTGCCCGGCATGCGCGAGCGGCGCATGGCGCCGCGTATTTTTCTTTCCAGGTCGCGCCGCGAAAGCCGGTGCGGATTAATGACGTCAGTCCCGGTAGCGGGCGGCGCGTCATCCGTGGCGGACGCTTCCTGTTCTTCCGGCGGACCTTGGGTTTCTGGGCCTTCTTCAGAGGAAGTTCTTGGCATCATCACTCTCCAAAATAGCACGTTGAGATGCGAAAAAGGACGCGCAAAAGTTACCATTTTGAGCGCGCCCCGTCAACGAATAGAAAGTTAAGAGTTGACCTCTGTCGGCTTGATTTTGGCGAACTTGGCCAGTGCGTGTTTCAATTCGTTGGTCGTAATCAGTCCCGCCTGCGGCCCGATTTGCTTGATTACCGACCAGGCGTTGGCAGTGCCCCAGCGCATGGCTTCTGGCAATGGCTGGTTGTTCATGCAGGCTAATGTAAAACCCGTGGCATATGCGTCACCGGCTCCGGTTCTTTCAGTTTCCGGACCCGGAAAAGTTCCAAGCTGCCAAGTCTGTCCGCCATCGCGCGTGAAAGAACCGTTGGGACCGTCTGTGATCACGGCAATGTCAGGTCCGAGCGCGGACAAAGCGTCCAAAAGAGCGGGGATGGGCAGCGCGCCTTGTCCGAGCAGCGTTTGTGCCTCTTCCTTGTTCAGGATGAAGATCGTGCTGCGCGCGATCACGGGTTTGAGTGAATCAAGTCCGCGTCTCAACTGGAACGAACCGGGATTGAATGTCAGTTTGGTCTGCGGATGTTGGTGCAAAAAAGCCAGCAACTTCCGTTCCAGGCGTTCGTGGCCTTTGCCGAGAGAAGTGTAATAAATCCAAGCTGAGCTGGGAATCTTTGGAAAATTGTAGGTTCGCGGTTCGTGATGAACCAGGATTGTCCGTTCGCCTTTATAGCTCAAGACCGTGGAATAATTGGTCGGATGTTGCGAATCGCGTGTGACGAACTGCGTGGAAACTTTTTCTTTTTTCCAGTGCGCCAACGTTTCCTGTCCGATGTCATCATCGCCGATGACGGACAGAATCGCGCTTTTGGCGCCAAGTCGCGCCGCGCCAACCGCTGCGTTTGATGCGTTCCCGGCTGCCGGGATTTTTGCCATGTGCGTGACCGGAATCTTGTCCGCGTAGTTCAGGCACAACAAACAATGCGGCTTGTTGATCTGGCAGCTGACCGTGGCTTCGTCGATCATGACGAACACGTCCAGGCTCGAATCGCCGATGGCGATAAAGCGTTGCGCTGATACGCTGGCGGCTTGAGATTTCATATGTGGCACATGATACGCCACGGTTGACATTTTGGAAAAAATATGTTAGAAAGGTACTCATCGTTTTACGTAAGACGTTGGTTATCCAACCCGAGGAGCAGAGATGAAGAAGTTCGAGATCATCGGCGGTCCCAGCAAGCAGGAACTCATTGATGCGTTCGCCCACGCCTACGACTACAAGTCTGCCACGGTGCAGTTCACCTGTCGTGGTGACAAGGGTCTGGGTGTGCGACTCACGGTCAGAGTTACCAGCCTGGGCTACGAGTGCGGACATCCGGATTGCCTGCTCGTGGGCGGCATCGTGCTCAACCCGCCGCTGTCCGGTTATGACAGGCTCGGCACCTCTTTCTATCACGCCGAGAAGCGCGGCGGCAGCGCGAATCTGCTCTGCCACGGGGACATGGCCGTCAATAAGTGACGGTCTCCGCAGCTTTCTTACGGTCCGCTCAGCGGCCGTTTTTGTTTATCAAATATCTTGACAAAAAGTCAAAAATGCCGTAGTTTTCTTTATTACAGATTTCAGGGAGGAGCAGATGTCAGAAAATCTGTTTCAGTTCGCCGACGCCCTTTCAAAACAAATCGAGTCCTTCGTGGGCAAAGAGATTGTCAAAGGCCACTTGCCAAAATACCGCGAACAGCTCGAAGTACAGCCGCTGGACCATGCCAAGGTTCATGCAGTTCTCAAACAACTCGATCGGAAATGTGGATCAGGAGCACATGCATTCCTGCGAAGGGCATCAGTGCATTCTGGGCTCCGCATATTTCGCGGTCCTGGATGGTTTGCTGGGCAACGATGTGTCGTCTGCCCTCATCACCATCTGCAACGGCCTAATGGTCGAACAGCAGGTTGCTGATTTCTTCGAACAGGTCGGGGCCGAACGTCGCGAACAGCAGGCAAGACTCATACTGCAGACCGCATGGGGGGCCATGATGCAGGATTCGCAGGTGATCGCGCTCATGGCACGCATCCTGGGTCAAATTCCACCTCCGCGCCGCGACTCGTTCATCGAAAAGATGATGGTGTTGGTGCATGATAGCAATAAAAGGCCAACGCTCGAGGATCTCGAGGCCATGGCCCAGTACGTCATGGGCCGCATGAAGAACGCCAATTGACGTTTTCAACTCAAAACCGCGACAAACTGCCGCGGTTTTTTCATTCATTGTCATCTTCCCCGGAGGGGTCGCGACGCCTGCCCTGAGCGGAGAGGAGCGAAGTCGAAGGGGAGGAGCGAAGTCGAAGGGGAGGAGCGAAGTCGAAGGGGATGAGCGAAGTCGAAGGGGATGAGCGAGAGTCGCGTTAGTCGCGTTTAACGCGATTAGACGCGACGAAGGATCTTCAAAATGGAACCGCCTACGGGATCAGACTCAAACGCCTCGCTAGCCGTTCCTATTCGAAGATCCTTCGGCCGCTCCGCTTACCCTCAGGATGACATTCGAATTTTATTTCCTTTGCATTGCCTGCTTGGCCGCTTTAACGATATGCGCAGCGGTCATTCCGTATTTGGCTAGCAGTTCGTCCGGTTCTCCTGATTCTCCAAAACTGTCGGGCATGCCCACGGCTTTGATGTTGATGGGGAAGTTCTTGACGCTCATCTCGGCCACGGCGCCGTGCAAACCGCCAATGATCTGATGTTCCTCGACCGTGACCGCGCAGCGCGTTTTTTTGAACGAAGCGAGCAAAGTCTTCTCGTCCAGCGGTTTGATGGTGTGGCAATTGATGACCTCGGCTTCGATTCCCTGCGCAGCTAAAGTCTCGGACGCCATGAGCGCGGCATGCAGCAGGGGGCCGCAGGCCACGAGCGTCACGTCATAGCCTTCGCGGCACACATAAGCCTTGCCGATTTCGAACTGCGTTTCTTTGACTGTCATGATCGGCGTCTTTTCTCGCGCAAAACGGAAGTAAACCGGTCCTTTGTGCGCGGCCGCGGCCAGAGTGCACTTGCGAGTCTCCTCGGCATCGCACGGCGCAATAACAATCAGGTCAGGAATGACTCGCGTAATTGCCATATCCTCCAGCGCCTGGTGCGTTGCGCCGTCAGGTCCGACTGATACGCCGGTATGTGCTCCCGCGATTTTCACGTTGGCTTTTGAGTAGCAGACAGACACGCGCAGCTGGTCCCAGTTGCGTCCGGGTGAGAACACGGCGTACGACGAAACGAACGGAATCTTGCCGGCGAGTGCGAGTCCGGCGGCCACGCCCATCATGTTCTGCTCGGCCACGCCGCATTCGATAAACCGGTCAGGATATTTTTGTCCGAATGGCAAAGCTCGAGTCGACTCGGCCAGGTCGGCCGTCAAAACCACAACGTCGGGATTGGTTTCGCCGAGTTCCAACAATGCCTGGCCATAGCCGTCGCGCGTGGGTTTCTTTTCGACTGTCGCAAACTTCCAAAAAGGACTCATGGGCACTGCTTTCATAGTATCAGTCGCTATTATACACCATTGACAAAAAGCATGTTTTATGACAGTTTTAGTCATCGTAAAGAAAGGGTAATGGATGAACTTTTACAGCATGTCGCGTCGTACGATGAAATCACGCATCAGGAACGGATTGTTGCGGTCGGATGAGCTGCTGAAGTTTGGTAAATGGCAACCGTGTCTAAAGCCAACCATGCCGGATTTGACTGAGCATGTCGGTCAGGCGGTGTTTTGGCGGCCGGTCGCAAAAATCCAAACCGTGACGCCGGACATGGACGACTCCGACATGTTCGATATTGTCGAGGATGTCCGTTCGTCGCTTGAAGACGAATTGATGGAAAAGTACCACGGCACGCTTTTCGAGCTCATGGGCCACCAGGGTCTTGAGTTGCTCAACGATTTGCTGCAAGAAGTACTCTGGGACAAGATGGACGTGTCGTTGACGGCTGAGTTGGGCGGCTTGCTCCAGGGTCCGCACGCTAAACCGATTCGCGAATGCACAACCGAATCGCTCTGGTCCACGCACTTTTACGGCACAGGCTTTACGCTTGCAGGCAAGCTGGACTTGGCGGCCAAGATGCAGCCGTTGAAAGACCTTTGGCTAGCCGGCAACTTCATCATCGGCAGCGACGAAAAAGAAACAATCTACGTCCTGGCCGAAAAGCAAACTTAAAACCGCGTGCTCTCACCCGCGGCTTTTTCTTTACTGCGACGCTTTTGTCATTCCCTTGAAAAAGGGAATCCAGATTATCGTATAACGTCGTAATGAAATCGGATTCTGGATCCTCGCCTTCGCAAGGATGACAGAAGGGATGGATCCCCGGGTCTCCGTCGAACTACGCCCGAGGATGACAGGATGTTATTGATGCTCACTTCGTATCTTTCCTCCCAACGTCCTCAACTCGTGCAACGCAACCTTGGCTTCTTCTTTTGTCGGCGTTTTGCCGTGCCATTCGAATTTGTTTTCCATGAAATCCACGCCTTTGCCCGGAATCGTGTGGCAGATGATGGCCGTGGGATTGGCCGAACGCGCTTTTGCGCCATTCATGGCGTTCAAGACGTCCTTGATATTGTGCCCGTCTACTTCTATCACAAACCAGTTATGCGCTTCGAGTTTGGCCGCAAAATCCTCAAGCGGCATTACATCCTCGGTCCGGCCGTCGATTTGTATATTGTTGCGATCGATGAGAATTGTCAGTTCGCGCAAATCGAGTTTACCGGCCAACATCAGTGCTTCCCAAGTCTGCCCTTCGTTAAACTCTCCATCGCTCATCAAACACCAGGTGTGATACGAACCTCGTCCAACGTCCAAAGTACTACGTCCAACGCCTTTAGTTTTGGATAATTTTGAATTTTGCTCTTTGAATTTTGAATTCTGTCGCGAAGCGAGAGCGAATCCGATAGCTTGCGAGAGTCCTTGCCCCAAAGGTCCTCCGCAAGTTTCTATGCCTATGTCAAAATGATTGTTCGAATGTCCTTGCAACGGCGAGCCGAGTTGGCGCAATGTCGACAATTTTGTCAGCGGGAAATATCCGCGGCGCGCCAATGTCGCATACAATACCGGACAGATGTGTGCGTTGGAAAGCACCACGCGGTCGCGGTTAGGAGAGTGGCGCAGTTTGGGATCCAAATTCGCCACGCCGCCGAAGTACACTGCCGTAAAAACATCAGCCATACCCAGCGGCCCGGCCGAATGTCCGCTGCCCGCTTTAACCAGCATCTTGATGATGTCCTGGCGGATCTGGTTGGCGATATGGTTCAACTGCGCGACTGTCGGCATAATGCGGATAGTGTATCACACGTGGTATAATTGAGTGAGTAACTCACTCCACTGGTTCCTCCCCTTGCCGTAAGGGGAGGTCAGGAGGGGTTAGCGCTAACCCTCCCGGCCTACGTCGCGTTTAACGCGATACGGCCACCCTCCCTTATGACAAGGGAGGGAGCTGCAAATATGCACGAACTCCATCCTCAAACCTCCGAACTCCGCCTCCCGGACCTCCAACCCCAGGTCCAGTCTTACATTGCAAAGCTCAAAAAGAGTTTATTCGTCATCTACGCCAAGTATGAAGTCAAAAACCGCATTGAGCTGGCAGCTAAGGTCCGTGATGGCAAAGTCGACACGAAGGATTCGGACAGGGTGATTGAGTTATTAACAGTGATAAACGAATGCGGCAGGCAGGATAAGATTGTGGGTAGGGGATTTGAAGATGAACTTATCGAACAAGAAAGCCAAAAACTCGAAGCTTTTTTTGGCAGAAAAATAGATGTTCCACCCCTGCCTGCAGAAATAACTCCGGAGCGCATGGCTGAATGGAAAGAAAAGAAACTCGAGCTCCATTACCTGCCGGACATTGACATGAGCAAGGAACAAAACCTTAAAAACTGGATTAAACCCAATTTCAAAAATATTTATGAATCATATCTCCCCAAAGACGCCATGAAACTTCCCGGTTGCTGGGTATTGGTGGATGCCAGGGAAAAACCGGAATACAAAAGTGGCGACCAGAACTATAAAGACGATAATAATTTTCTAGGTCCAATACTTGAAGTGCTGCGCAAAAAAGGATTAATCCTTCAATTCAAACATCCCCAATCCCGTTTCAACATTTCGCCCGAAGAATTGGAGAAACCGGAAGTAGTTGCAGCCATCGCAGAAGTCTGCGGACTTAAACCAGAACAAGTCTCCACTCCACGCATGATAGAATTCAATGTCCTGGGGAACATTCGTCATCCCGAATGGGGAAAACCGCCTTCCGACTGCGGTGAATGGTTTTCTGACAAAAACAAGGCCGGCCAGAGGCGTTTGGTCGGTGGCTACTCGGACGATGGCGGTCTTGCCTACGTCAATTGGCACGGCCCTGACGATCGGCTTGACGGTGTGGGTTTCCGCGCTCTCGGGCGTTTCTCATAAAAATTGGATCTTTGGCACTTTGGCACTTTGGTCCGCTAAGCTGTATACTGCGTATGGCTAATGAAGCCGGATTTTGTGGCCCAGTCGGCAGAAAATCGGTGGTGTCCACTTGATTGTCGGTTCGCCATAAACAAGAGAAACGACGTGTTTTGTTCTGGAATCAAAATCAAAAAAAATAAAAAAACCCGCAGAGGGTTTTTGAGTTTAGCGCCGCAATCCAATAATGGCCATCATCCTTCCAGTCACAGGCGGGCCATCTTTGGTGTCGCGGTGGTGGGAAAAGTACTTGTCCGGGTCAGAAGCCGTGCAATCCGGACTAATTTCGACGTGCTCGTCCAGAACGCCGCAGGTGCGCAACTGGTTTTGCAGACGAATCTTGGGGTCGTATGTTTCGGCGTCGTCCAATGTCAGCAGCTTGTGGAGCCTTTTTGTCCATGCTCCGGTACGCCGCAGGTCATACGCCTTGCCGCTGATGCTCGGCGAGATGTAGCAGCGCAGGTTGGCGGGACGTATGCCGAACCACAGTGTGCCCATCTGCAAGGCGTGCGGCGCGATGCGCGAAAATACTCCGACGGTGCCAGCGTGCACCAAACCGAAGGCATGGGTTCGCGGGTCGTAGATGTAGATCACGGCGCAATCCGCGGGACGCATGGTCAGATAAATGCACTTGGCATCGGTCCAGATCGCGTCGATTCCTTGATCAGGCACGCAAATGTCCGGACTTGGTGGAATGATGGACGCGCGTTGCGAATATTTCATCACGCCAACGCTGCCGATTGCCATTTCACAATAGCCTCGTCCGGTCATCGGATGAAGCCAAGCCACGTTGTTGCCATGGTTCAGCAGCGGATTAAGGATTTTATCCTCTTGGTCCAAGCCTACGGCCGCAAGAAACTCGCGGTTGTTGGCATCGGCCCGTCCGTCGACGTCATTGCGAAAAGACATGTTGCCCCAGGGCTTGGTGGAAAAGCCGTGGACCAGTTCTGGAAAGTTCGATAACAGTTCCGATCTTACGATTTCCATTGGTCCTCCCGGTAACGATGGAAAGAGCCGTCTGAATCTACGGCGGAAAGAGGGGAATGTCAAGGTGGGTTTGCGCGACGGGTTTGTTCGTAGGGACGTTGCATTGCAACGTCCCTACGAACAAACCGCCATTTAACAAAAACCCCGGCTCGCGCCAGGGTTTTATATAGCCCAACGTTTTTATCGGACGTTGATCGTGCTTTTGACCGAAGTGTTCAAGCCGTCATGATATTCGAACGAACCGACCTCGCTGAATTTATGCGAGTATGACTTTCCATAAGCCAGAGGATCTGACTGCCAGCTTGCTCCCACGACGCTGTGCGAGGCGCTGTCCTGATTGGTCCAGGTAACGGTTGTGCCTTTCTTGATGGTCATGCTCGAGGGCACGTAACCGGTGGCGGTGTTGCCGATGGACACGGCGGCTACCGTATCGTCAAAACCCTTGTCCTGCGAGATGGCCGTGGTCTGCGTCATAACGTCGGCCGGTTTGAATTCCGTGGCCGTGGCGATCGGATCGCCGATGCGGTAGTTGATGAAGAACGCATCCGGCAAATCTTCGACGTTGCCCTTCCAGTTGATGTTATACAGCGTCTGTGCCAACTGTTCCGAGCCTACATGGCGCAGGATGCCGCCGCGATCAACCACGTAAGTGCGGGGATCGGTCGTAATCTTGAGCATTTTGACGCCCGGGCGGTAGGTTACGTTGCCGCCGATCGGAATCGTCGAGAGCATCTGGTCAGAGATGGTGACCACGGTGTCGAAATTCTTGTACCAGCTGAAATACGTTTTTTCGTTGGGGAACACATAGCGCTTGCCGTTTTCGGCAAAGTAGTAAACGGTTTGGCCCGAAGCTTTAATTAACGCACCCGGGTCAAAGGCATTGGATATGGCCGCATGCGTAACGAGCGGCATGGCTGCGCCGGCGAGCAAAGAAACTGCGGCGACTGCATTGGTGAGTTTTTTCAACATAGACATGAGAAATGAATTAGTTACGAATTATTGGTCTTTTGGACTTTATAGACTTTAAGGACTTTATAGACTTTCCGCAAGTCATTGCACCGTTATGCTTGTGCTCTGTATGTCGGTGCCGTCCATCAAATCCGTGGCGCGTCCGTAAAAGGTTACAATGCCTTTTTGCGTTTGGGCGGGCGTGATGTAGGTGCAAGGAGCGGCGCTGTCGCAGCGCTTGAGCAGATTTTTGTTCGCATCCAGCACTTCGATGAATTTGATGCCGTCAGGATCCGTGGCGCTGACCGTGACGTCTACTGTTTCGCCAACGTAGATGACTGGTTTGCCGGGCGTGACCGTCACCACCGGTGAATCATTGGTGGCGATTGTTATGATAAGCGTATTGCTGCGGTAAGTGCGACCGATTGTGTCCTGAACTATGCTATAAGCCGTGTGCGTGGCGCCGAGAACACCGGTAAACGTCTGGCTCCAGAGGCAGATGCGAATGCCTGATTCGCAAACCACGGCGTCCAGGCCGTCGATGTACACGTCGATGCGTTTTACCACCACGTTAGGCGCGCTGACCGTGATGCCCACCGACTGTCCGCTTTTTACCGTCGTATGATCAGCTGTAGTGAATACTTTATCGCTGATCGAAGTATTGTCGACCGGCACATTGAGCGTGGTCGTATATTGGGTGTCGTTGGATGTTATAGCTATAGCGCGTGCTTCGTATGCGCTTTTATCGGAAATGATGGGAACCGCGACATCGGTATTGCACTGGTTGGCGTTGGTGCAAGTCTGCACTAGAGTGTTGTCAAAATACAGCCGGATTTCCTTGATGGCGCCTACTGCCGTTGCTTGAAGAGTCTCAGTATCGCCGGGGCGGACAGTGGTTTTGGTTACAATCAATGTCACATTCGACGTCACAACAGGAGGAGTCGATGTGGTGACCGGCGGAGTGACTGTGCAGGTCGTGCAAGGCACGGTCGGCACAACGGCCTGTTTGTCAGCATCGATCGAAGTCGCCAGTGCGGTGGCCTGCGAAGATGAAAAGTCGGAAGCCAGGTTGATTATCGAACCGATTTTATAGTTGACGAAAAACGCATCCGGCAAATCGTCCACTTTGGTATTCCAGTCCGCGCCATAGAGCGAGGCTGCGATTTGTTCGGTAGCCAGCTGGCGCAAAGTTCCGCCGGTCGACACGGCATACGTCCGCGGGTCGGTCGTGATTTTAATCAGCTTAACCCCCGGTTTGTACGTCACGTTGCCGCCAATGGTGAGGGCGCTCAGCTCCGAGTCCGTGATTGTTTTGACGGCCAAAAAGTCGGCGTACCATGTTTTGTAGGTTTTTTCGGTGGGAAACACATAGCGCTTGCCGTTGGCGCTGTAATAATAAACGGCAGGTCCCGAGGCTTTGATCAAATCCCCGGCTGATATCGAGGCCGCTTTGGCATCCGGCGCGCTGAATGCGGCGCAGAGCGCGATGGCGGCTATGAACAACGGAATGGTTCGCATATAAAACAAGTATAACATGAAGGAGGACAAAGAAAAATCACCAAATAACCAAATCACCGAAGGAATGACTGAAATACCAAATCTAAATCAAATAATCAAACTAAAAAACGCCCGGCATATGCCAAGGCGTTTTTTTGTCGGAAATTCGTCTATCACGTCCTTCATGTCGCAGGTCTATCAAGTCCCTGACCTGATAGACGTGACGGACCTGATAGACCTGACAGACGTTATTTAGTTATAGCGCCCCCGTGCACATCCAGTTGATTTCCGCCAAACCGGTTTGCGAAGTGACTACGCACGCCGGATTGCAGATGGTCTTGGTCGTGCTGAGCGGGAACCACCAGGTGCCGCTGTTGTCGTTGCACCATGGCTCGTCGGCTTTCATCCCGGTGATGTCCGCATGTTTGCAGGAAGCCAGTGCAATTGTCCGTGCCGCGCTCTGTGTCATGGATCTGCCGTTAGCTTGTCCGCAGCTTTTTTCCTGTGGCGTAGGCAAAGACTTGTCCACCCAGATGGCATACGATGCGTTGGTGATGGCCATGGGATCGAATGTCGAAGCCACGTCGATCGGCGTGCCGTATGAATAGTTGGTGAAAAAGGCATCCGGCAAATCATCGACTTTCTTGGCCCAGTCAGCGCCGTACAACGCGGACGCGACTTGTTCGGTCTTTATCCAACGCAGCACGCCGCCCTTGTCGATCGCGTAAGTCTTGGGATCGGTCGTGACTTTGACTAGTTTAACGCCCGGTCGGTACGTCACGTTACCGCCCAACGGATACGATGCTAGTTCGGTGTCGCTGATGGTTACTACGTTGAAAAAGCTGTTGCCGTACCAGGATTTATAGGTGTTTTCCGTGGGGAAAACATAGCGCTTGCCGTTGGTGGCATAGTAATAAACCGTGGACAACGAACCTTTGATCAAGGTGTTCGTCGTTACGGCCGCTTTTGCCGGCATGGCCGTAACCAACAAGCCGACCGCTGCGCACAAAATGAGAAAATTACGCATAGAGTAAAACGAATAATTAAGATTAATTGTCATTCTGAGGGAAGTCGGAGCAGCCTGCCCTGAGCGAGCATTTGTTGATGCGAGTCGAATGGGTGAGAATCTTCGAATTGGAAGCAGCTAGCGAGACGTGTCTATTGTTTTATTTTGCCAAGTTCTTTGTACGCTTGTTTTGAATCTTCCGCAAGAAAGATTGCTCCCGCGGCGTTCAGGACGTTGGCGCCGGCGCGGATGATCGTCTGCGCGTTTTTCAAACTCACCCCGCCGTCGATTCCGATCGAGAGTTTTGGATACTTGCGCCGCAATGTTTTGATTTTTGCAATCACTGACGGCTTGAAGCGCTGTCCTGACCAGCCGGGAGTCACGCCCATGACCAGGATATGATCGACCGAGGCCTTGTTTTTTGTCGCAGAGACAAAAGTCGAGAGCTCGTTTATGTTGTTTTTAGGATTAATGGCCAAACCCGCCTGCAGATGAAGAGCATGAATCGCTTGGATCAAATCACCCTGTTGCAACGGCGCCTCAATGTGCCAGATGACGCGGTAAAGCTGTTCAAAGCGCACCCAGTCCGTAACAACCCGCCACGGATCCATGACCATGAGGTGCAGTTCGATGCGCGACATCTTGTTTTCCGGATGCGCCAGCAGGTATTCGACAAACCAGTTACCGTTCAACAAGTCGCGCGACGATTTGTTGTCCACAAACAAACCGTCCATCAAATCGATTTGCACGGTTTTGGCGAACTGGCTCGCAATTTCCAACTTGTCGAAAAATTCCTTTTTCGTTTTAGCCAGTATGGCGGGGACTACCTCATGGTTCATAAAGTTTATAAAGTTCTTAAGGTTTGTAAGGTTTTCCTTTATGAACCTTATAAACCTTAGATAACGATTTAACCCAGTTGTTTCACCCGTCTTTTGTGTCTCGCAGCCGGCGAAGCTTTGGTTTTCAGAAAAACGTCGATGAGTTTGAGCGCATCCGCAGGTTTCGTCTTCCAGCCTGAAAGACAAAGCACGTTCACGTCATTATGTTCCCGCGCCAGTTTGACTTCATTTACATCATGTCCGTCCATGGCGCGTATTCCCTTGTGCCGGTTGGCCGCGATACAGACACCTACTCCTGATCCGCAAATTAAAATTCCGTGCTTGTCATCTGACTTTACAGACTTTAAGGACTTTAAACTCGTTGCAAGTTCGTTGGCGACTTTCGGATAGTCGTCGTCAGCTTTGTACTTCGGCGTAAAGTCGCAGACTTCGTAGCCGCGTTTGACCAGCAGGGGAATGAGCTTTTCTTTGAGTGCGAAACCGGCATGGTCCGCGGCGAGCAGGAGTTGCATATGGCTACATTGTACCTTTCTCGAAAGATAGCGTCCATCAGGTCTATCATGTCGCACGTCCGTCATGTCCCCGACCTGACAGACTTGAAGGACCTGATGGACATGATAGACGCGTCGGTGCGTCAGGATTGACAAAATGCGAAAGATATGTTAATAAGAGTTCGCCCTTTTGAAACGGTCAGTCCTCAACGCGCATGGTGCGCCGCGGGACACGCCGGAGGGCGTTTGCAAGGAGTGCGCCACATGGCTAGCTCTGATGGTTACTGGTCTTTGCCCGCTCATGAAACACAAAGGTTCCTACGGATCGTCGGCAGGCACTTTGCGGCCGAGGAAGTCCGTGCGATCAACCGCAACGACTCGTTGCTCAAAGTCATGCGTGACGCGGCATTCAGCTGCTGGCCTCTCGAGTGCAAAGCAGCATCGCCTTTGGGCTTGATGGGCTTTTGGACCCTGGGAGCCGGCGAAGTCCGCGAGTTCGAGCGGCGCATCAGCCGGCGTTTCTCGGCCGAAGAAGTTCGTGCGATCAACAACGATGACGAGACTTTGGCCAAGCGCATGTGCGTGGCTCTCGCGAACCAGATCTATCGCTGATTCGCGTCGATAGCAAAATCAGATTCTCACTGCCGGTCATTGCCAAGTGCAAGGCCGGTTTTTTCTTTTATGCGATAACTCCTACCGTCTACCGTCTCTCGTCCAAGTTATTGACCGTTCACGTTTTTTACCGCAACATATGCACGTTATGTCCAACCCCAATCCCGCACCCTCGGCGCGTCCCGATTTCCCCAAGATGGAAGAAGAAATCCTGTCTTTTTGGGAGAAAAACGATATTTTTGCACGCTCCATTTCCGAAAAATCAGAAAAGAAACGGTTCGTATTTTATGATGGTCCGCCGTTTGCCACCGGTTTGCCTCATCCCGGCCATCTTTTGCAGAGCGCGCTCAAGGACGCCGTGCCGCGGTACAAGACCATGAACGGTTATCGCGTGGACCGTGTCTGGGGCTGGGATTGCCATGGTTTGCCCGTGGAAAATTTGATTGAAAAGAAATTGCTGCTGGGCGGCCGCAGCGCGCTACTCGAATACGGCATCGATAAGTTTAATAACGCTTGCCGCGCTTCGGTCATGGAATACGAACAGGAGTGGAAGCGCTACATCCGCCGTCTGGGCCGCTGGGTGGATATGGATCATCCGTACAAAACCATGGACGACGGTTACATCGAATCCGTGTGGTGGGTGTTCGCGCAAATGTTCAACAAAAAGCTAATCTATCAGGATTTCCGCGTGTCCTTATATTGTCCGCGCTGTGCCACGCCCCTGTCCAACAACGAAGTTACGGCCAACCACGCTTATCGAGATGTCGAAGATCCGGCAGTAACCGTCAAATTCAAAGTAAAAGATCAGGATAAGACGTATCTACTCGCTTGGACGACCACGCCTTGGACATTGCCGGCTAACACGGCCATTGCCGTGCATCCGGATTTGTATTACATCCAGGTTTATATACCTCAGTTGGATGAACATTTGATTTTGGCTGAAGCGCGCAAGGACGAAGTTCTTAAAGATTACGTTTTGATGAACGATGAAGGCGAAGGCGTGGGCAAAGGCGACATTGTTTCGGAAAGGCGCATGATGGGAACCGAGCTGGTGGGCATGGAATACGAACCGTTGTATCAGTTTGCTGCGGTTCCCGAAGGCAAAGTCGCATACCGCGTGGTGGACATGCCGTACGTCAGCGCAGCCGACGGTACGGGTCTGGTTCACACGGCTCCAGCCTTCGGCGAGGACGACTTTAACGCGGCGAAAATCCACAATCTGGCTTTGCTGCTGACCGTGGATCAGGACGGCCGCTTGAACTCTGACATGGGTCCGTTTTCCGGTTTGTTCATCAAAAAAGCCAATCCGTTGGTGCTCGAGGACCTGGAAAAGAGAAATCTTTTGTTCGCCAACGAGACCATCGTGCACACCGTCCCCGAATGTTGGCGTTGTTCCACGCTGCTCATGTTCCGCGCCCAGACGGCGTGGTTCGTGAACGTGCAGATGCTTAAAAAGAAGATGATCGAGGCCAACAAAAAAATTCACTGGATGCCCGAGCACATCAAGGACGGCCGTTTCGGCAAAGGTTTGGACATGGCGCCGGACTGGTGCATCTCAAGAACGCGTTATTGGGGCGCGCCTATGCCGGTGTGGGAATGCGACAAATGCCGCGAACACGCGGTTGCCGGTTCGGTGCAGGAATTGAAGGATCTGGCCGGCGGCAAATTGCCCAAAGACTGGGACATCCACCGTCCGGGCATCGACAACGTGCAATGGCCGTGCACCTGCGGCGGCGCGATGACGCGCGTCCCTGATGTTTTCGATTGCTGGTTCGAATCCGGCAGCATGCCGTATGCTTCGGTGCATTATCCTTTCGAGAACAAGGATGTTTTTGACGATAATTATCCGGCCGATTTTATCGGCGAAGGCCAGGATCAGACGCGCGGCTGGTTTTATACAATGCACGTCATCGCTGCGGCCTTGTTTGGAAAGCCTGCCGCGAAAAACATCGTGGTCACGGGCATGATTCAGACATCTGAAGGTAAAAAGATGTCTAAATCATTGAGAAATTATACTGATCCTTACGAAATCATGGATCGTATCGGCGCCGATGCATTGCGCCTGTATCTTTTGTCATCTCCGGTCGTTCAGGCCGAGTCCATAAATTTTTCCGATGACGAGTGCGCGCAAATCCAGCGCACCATCATCGGCACGCTGTGGAACGTGCGTCAGTTCTACCTGACGTATGCCGAGGGTAAAAAAGTGGAAATCAAAAAGCCGCGCAGTCTTTACGTGCTGGACCGCTGGATATTTTCGCGCCTGTCGGGTTTGACCCAGCATATGACCGAGCGCATGGAAGCTTATGATCTGGTTGACGCTCTCCGTCCCGTCCGTCTGTTCGTGGATGACTTGTCTACCTGGTGGCTGCGCCGATCGCGCGAACGCATGAAACAGGAAGAAGATCAGGACGAAGTGATGGATGCTTTGCGCACCTTGCGCGAAGTGCTGCTCGAATTCGCCAAACTCATCGCCCCGTTCGCCCCGTTTTTCGCCGAACGTTTGTATCAGGATTTGGAAGGGGAGAAGATGTCCGTCCATCTGGCGCATTGGCCCAAGGCCGACGAGCGCGCCATCGATGCGCGGCTCGAAGCCGATATGGAATGGGTGCGCACCGCGGTCAACCAGGGTTTGGAACAGCGCGTGCAGGCCAAGATGCCCGTTCGCCAGGCTTTGGCGTCAATGGACGTGAGCTTTAAAATCGAAGCTGAGTTTGCGCGCCTCTCGCAAAAGAAGGATCTGCTGGCCTTGATGCGCGATGAGCTTAACGTCGAACAAGTCGTCATGTCCAAAGCCGACGCTTCGCAAAAAGATCCCTGGGCCGTGTCTTTGGATTTAAACCTCACGCCAGAACTCAAGCGCAAAGGAATGGTCCGTGAGCTGGCGCGTCACATTATGCAAACCCGCAAGCGCCTCGGTCTTACGCCGGGCGATCATATCCGCGTCCGCATCGGCGTTACGGACATGTATTTGAGCGATCAATTCGAAGCTTTGAAATTCGCCGTTGTCCAGGAGACAAAGGCTGACGACGTGCTGGTCGGGTTGTGCGATCCCGCATCGTTCGAAGCCCTCGAACCGGGTCAATTGACCATGGATTGGGAAGGAAACCAGGTTTTACTGGAAGTTGAAAGAACATGAGAAGAAAATCACCAAATCACCAAAAAGCCAAATCACCAAAGGAATAATCAAATAACCAAATCGCGTTTAACGCGACAAATCACCAAAGTACCGAAAGTCGGACTTTGGTGATTTTATTATTTTGTGATTTAGACATTCTTTTGGTTATTTGGTGATTCGGTTATTTGGTGATTTCAAGGCGTAGTCTTGACAAAAGTGTTAAAATGCTCTAGGTTTAGCCATTGGCTGACTAGTTAGCCAACCACCTTCACAACCTCAGCCTGGTTTAAACCAGGTATAAACCGTAAGGAGCGGCCCATGTTTTTGCACGGCAGAACGATTGATGGCCGGTACCGCGTCATCAAGATCGTGGATTCTGGCAGTCAGGCCATGGTCTTCAAGGCTGCGGACGAGCACAACGGCAACAAGCCCGTGGCACTCAAGGTGCTCATGGCCGTGAATCCGGGTTCGGCTGAACGTTTTGCCAGGGAGATTGCCCTGCTAGCCGAACAGCGCAGCGCCAACATCCTGCATATCGACGGTTCGGGTTCGTTCGAACTGGATGGCAAAATCTACCAGTTTTGCGTCATGCCCTACATCGCCGGCGGAAAGACGCTGGCGCACGTGTTCGAAGAATATCGCGGCAACCATCCGCCCGACCGGCCCATCCAGGGCTCGTTCGTTCCCTTGGCGCGTTTGCTGCTGCTCGTGACCCAGGCCGGAAACGGCCTCAAGGACGCACATGAGCGCGGCGTGGTGCATCGCGATTTCAAGCCCAACAACGTACTCGTATACCGCGACAAGATGGGCAACGAGCAAGCCATGGTCATGGACTTCGGCATCGCCAAGGTGGTGCGCGAAGAAGCCCTGGTCTCGGAGGCCAAGCTCACCATGACCGATATGGCATTGGGCACGCCCGAATACATGGCGCCGCAGCAGGGCTTTGGCCCCACGGACGACAAGGAGCGCGACGCCCTGCGCCAGGACAAGCGCAACGACATCTATTCGTTCGGCGTGAGCATGTTCGAAGGCATCACCGGACGCATGCCATATCCGTATGAGAACGACAGGCTTGGCGTTTGGGAAGCGGTCCAGCGCGGCTTGCTTAACCCCGATCCCATCTCCAAGTACTGCATCGGCATTCCCGAACAGCTCATCAAGCTGATCGATAAATGCATGGCCTGGCGTTTGGAAGACCGTCCGGCCAACATGGGCGAAGTGCTGCACGAGCTGTCGCGCATCAGGCTCGACCTGGCTACCGACGCGGGTTCGACCAGCGAATTCCCCGTGGGTTTGCCATCGTCCAAGCCGTCGGATCCGGGTTTGCCGTTGCGCACGGATCCATATGCCCTGACCGTGGACATGCCTTCCACGCCGCCGCCGATCCTTGTCGCCCCGCGCATCCCGCGCATCATCAACAACTCTGCAGGGGTGATCGTTCAGCGTGATGATGTGTTTGACGGCGATTCGCAGGTCGACGAACGCATGACCCAGCCAATGCAAAATTACGCCGCCGAGCAGCAATCGACCGAACAAGGCGATGGCAGTTGGGTGCGCTGGGCCGTTGGTTTGATCGCCTTTGCGCTTACGGTCCTGGCCTTGATATTCGCTCTCAAGTCCACGGGCTACTTTGCCAAGCCGATTTCCAGCGCCACGCCTCAACAGTCTGCCGAGGTCAGTGCGCCGCCGGTACAGACCGTGATCGTCAATCCGTCGCCCGCGGCACCGACCTATGTGGCCGTGCCGGTCAAGACATATTCTTCTCCGGTCATGGCTGCGCCCGACGTCGCACCGGTTTCGACACAGCCTGCGGTACCTCCTCAACAGACATATCGTCCGCCGAGTCAGGTAAGGCCGCCGGTCACCAATCGTCCGCCAAACACCGGCGAACCCGAAGGTCCCATCGACCCGGGTCCACCTATGTAAAGACGCCCTCCGAGGGCGTCTCTTCCCCTCAATCCCGACCATGCGTCGGGATTTTTGATTGCGCCATGCGGATACGGTATGCTGCATGCATATGATTGGATTTTTACGTGGTCGCGTTGCCGAAATGTTTCAGGATTTTTTTCTGTTTGAAGTGAACGGCGTGGGTTACCGTTTACGCGCCCATGCCGGCCTGCTCGTCGAGCTCGAAAAGGGCAGCGAGCGTCTTTTCTATATCCACGAACACATCCGCGAGGATGCGGATGATCTGTACGCTTTCTCAACCATGGACGAGCTCGTATTTTTTGAGCGGTTGCTGGACGTCTCAGGCGTCGGGCCCAAAGTCGCTTTGGCTTTGTGCGCCGCCGCACCGCCGGATGTTCTGCGTGCAAAACTGTCGCAAGGCGATGTTGATTGGCTGTCGTCCATCCAGGGCATCGGCAAAAAGACCGCGCAAAAAATCATTCTGGAACTCAAAGGCAAGCTCGTCGAACCGGGCGAAGCGGCAGATGCGGACCGCGAAGTCATCGACGCGCTGGTCAACCTCGGTTACTCGGCCTTCCAGGCTCGGCAATCCGTCAAACAGATTCCTGCCGGCGGCGATTCATCGGAAAGACTGAGGGCTGCGCTGAAGAGTTTGGGGAGATAACTCGATAACTTATTTGTCATTTCGAACCTTCCCCTGATTGTCATCGCGAGCGTATGCGCGGCGATCCCACGAAGCATGTTAACCCGGTTCGTGAGAGGTGAGATTGCTTCACATGCGTTCGCAATGACTAAAGGGCAAGGGCATCGACGCTTCCCCGGTTTGTCATCGCGAGCGAATGCGTGGCGATCCCACGAAGCAAAAATGCAACAGTTTAACTGGTTCGTGAGAGGTGAGATTGCTTCACATGCGTTCGCAATGACTAAAAGGGAGGCTCCGGGAAGTTACTAAGAATATAAAGCACCACGACTGGTAAGTATGAAATTACTCGAAATTACAAACCGCGAAGAATGGGAAGCGTTTCAGACACGCCAGCCTTGGGCGCAGTTTACGCAGTCCTGGGCCTGGGGCGAATTCCGCAAAAACCGCGGCTGTCCGGTCAAACGTTTTGTTTTGGCTGACGATTCCGGCAAATGGCTCGTTGCGGTGCAGGGAGAATACCGCCACAAAAAATTCGGTCTCGGCTACTGGTTCGCTGCTCGCGGTCCGGTTTTCGACTCGACTGTCGATAAGCAACAGCGTCGTCCGATGTTCGAAGAACTGCTGCAAAAGATGTTTGCGCAAGGTAAGTTGCCGCGCTGTTTGTTTTGGCGCTTCGAACCCATAATCCAGCCAGAGAGCGGGGAGAGGTTCGTGCCCACGCGTTTTCAGCGTTCACTTGCTTTAAATCCCATCAGCACTTTGCGCCTAAACCTCGAACCGGACGAAGAGGAGTTGCTGGCCGCTATGCATCCCAAAACGCGATACAACATTAGGGTGGGGGAGAAGCACGACGTCAAGGCGCGCCTCACCTCTCATCCTGCGGACGTGGATCGTTTTCTCAAACTCATGTCCGAGACCGCGGCGCGCGACAAGTTCGTGCAGCACGACGATTCGCATCTTGTAAAAACATTCCAAACTTTGGCTTCGGCTGGCATGGCCAGATTGCGCGTGGCCGAATTGAACGGCGCCATGCTGGCGGGAAACATGGAAATCGCTTACGGCGACACGGTAACCTATCTTTACGGCGCTTCATCGCACATGATGCGCAACGCCATGGCCCCGTATCCTCTGCATTGGGACGCGATTCGCACGGCAAAACGCGAAGGCTACAAGTGGTATGACTTCTGGGGCGTGAATCCGGAGCTCAAGTCTTCGATTTTTTATAAACCCAGCTGGGAAGGCATAACGCGCTTTAAGCTCGGCTGGGGAGGGAAGCGTACGGACTTGGTCGGGACATGGGATCTGCCGCTTAATCTCACGCTTTATAAGATTATATTTTTTAGACGGCTGATGAAGGCGAGCTGATTCATGGCCACCCTCCCGCTCTGTCATTTCGACCGTAATGGAGTCGAGCTCATCTCGACGTAATATAGTGCCGGCCTTCGCGATAAAGATAGGCTATGGCCGGTGCGCCTGTGGAGCAGAGAAAACCCTTTACTGATTAACCGAAAGCGATCTCTCTCCGCATTTTATTTGACGCGGAATCGAAATGACAAACGAATAAGCAAGACCAATTTAACCTAAGAGTCATTCATTACGATTTTCCCCGCACCATCCGGACAATCCATCACATATTTCGGCAATGCAATGCCCGTCACTTTGCCGCGCAGGCTTTTCATGAGCTTAATTCCGTCTTTGACCGGCACACGAAAGTGGCTCGTTCCCTGCGCTTTGTCCAACTGGTGGATGTAATATGGCACGATGCGGACGTCGACTAGTCGCCGCAACAGGTCGCGCATGACCGTCAGATTGTCATTCACGCCTTTGAGCAGCACGCTTTGGTTGCGTACTACGATTCCGGCGTCAACCAGCCGTGCAATAGCGTCGATATTTTCTTTGGCGATTTCTTTCGGATGATTGAAGTGCGTGACCATATAGATTGGAAACTCGTTGGTCTGAAAACTTTTCAGCATGCGGACCAGTTTGGGCGAGATCCTCGACGGCAACGTCACTGGCAGGCGAGTGTGGATTCTGATGCGGCGCAAAGTTTTTACCGTTTTGAAATGAGCGATCCAATTCGCCAATTCCTTGTCTGCGAGCATCAGCGGATCGCCGCCGCTCAAAATCGCTTCCTCGACTTCAGCGTGTTGTTTTAGATACGCGACAATATCGTCGCGGTTTTTAGCCGATGGGCCGACGTTTGCACGGCCGGTTTTAGAACGCCGGAAACAGAAACGACAACAACCGGCGCAGACGTAATTGACGTGGATCAATGCCCTGTCCGGATAGCGATGCACTAAAAACGGCACGGGCGAACATTTGTCGTCGCCGATGGGATCCGCGACCTCGTCCGCACTAAAGTCGAGCTCGCGGGACCGCGGCACGGCCATGAGCAGCAGGGGATCGCGGGGATCGTTCCAGTCGATCAACTTTAAAGTGTGCGGCGTGATGGACAAACGCATATTTTTAACGACCTCTTGCATCAAGTCTTTCCCTTTGTCATTCCGACCGAGGAGGCCCTGCGACGAGTGGAGGAATCCCTTGGGCGCGTAACGGTTAAGGCCCTCGATCGAACTAACGCATCGCCGCAATTCTTTTTGCCAAGTTTCGAGTTGCATAGATTATTTTTAGAGTTTGTCATCCCGAGCGGAGTTGGACGGAGTCGAGGGATCTGGTTTGTCCGACTAAGCAAGCCAGATCTTTCGACTGCGTTCGTCGGACTCTCTTCGCTCAAGATGACAGATTAAGTCAGGATTTAATAAAAAACCGCTTGCACTTTAACAAACGGTCTGACGGGGAGCGTTGGAGCGTACCCCTTAAACTAGACACACATTCTCATTTGGCTGGTATACTCCAACCATATGGGCAAGCACATCGACAACACGACCCAAGAACAATTTATTGCTGA
>Ga0315281_10003882_pt1 | contig 21820 bp, 23 predicted proteins | sample YL17G07_0_MG_FD_204540 | JGI IMG/M metagenome (GOLD analysis project Ga0315281, IMG submission 204540) | Sediment microbial communities from Yellowstone Lake, YNP, Wyoming, USA - YL17G07_0 | ecosystem: Environmental > Aquatic > Freshwater > Lake > Sediment | place: USA: Wyoming | collected... | reverse complement strand
AGGGAACGGGAGCGTTGAGACGGCGAACCTTCTCGACATAGTGAGCGACCTGAAGGGCAAGCAAACGGACCAGGCCTTCGCGAACCTCGAGGCGGGCCTGTCGGAGATGTGGGCCGCGCTGGAAGACGCCAACGCGAATATAGCGGCCTTCCTGGATGCGCATTGACCCGTCGAACCGGAAAGACATTTCTCGTAATCTTTTTTTTCATATATTCTCATATCTCGTTGGCATCTCGTTCTGGGATGGCAGAATTGGAAGCCTCTGTCTCAAATTTCAATCCGGCAAAATTGAAAATTAGCCAGTATAGGTCGGAATGGGGTAGGTCGACCCTACTTTCGGAATACTGGCTGCTTGTCAATCAGGCGGAATTGATTTTCGGGAGAACGCATCAAACCCCTTTCATGGCTTTTTCCGGGGGTTATGGAGACTTTGGTGGCTTCTTCTGTCTGGTCTCGGCCGGTCCGCTTACATCGACAGTAGTGTTGTCGGCAGGCTTCGGTGGAGGGATGTCAGGCTTCTTCGGCCCGCCATCGGATCCGCTGACATTAATCTTCGTGTTGTCAGCCGGCTTCGGCGAGGATGGCTCGACTTTTTTCGTTTTTCCTGCCTCATCCGATTCGCCGACACCAAACTTCGAACTGTCGGCGGGTTTCTGTTGAGGGGGTTCGGTCTTTTTCGGCTTGACATCGTCCGATCCGCTGACGTTGATCTTCGTGTTGTCACCCGGCTTCGGTGGAGATGGTTCGGCTTTTTTCTTTTTTCCGGTCTCATACCATTTACCGACATCAATCTTCGAATTATCGGCGGGCTGCCCCTTCGGAGGTTCCGTCTTCGCCTTCCTCCTCATCCCGAATATTGCGGGGATCGCTATGCCAGCTATAACTCCTATGATAAGTACTACCAGGATCAGGTTGAATAGATCTATGCCCCCTCCGCCGCCTGCGCCCGTATCGACGGTGAACTGGATGGTCTGCTCGACGGTGTTCCCGGCCTTGTCGACCGCCTTCACGGTGACGTTGTATATGCCATCAGTCAATCCAGAGAAGTTGTGCGACATTTCTAGGTACACTGAGGAGAACGGTCCTCCATTGATCGAAATCTCGAAGCGCTGCATGCCGCTCGTCGCGTCCGAGCCTAACCAAGAGATGATGGTGTAGTTGGCGGTCACCTCGAATCCGGTCGTCTGGTTGATGGTCAGGGTCGGTTTCGTCTTGTCCGTCTTGAAGGTTATATTCTTGTTCGATTCGATGTTGCCTGCTAAGTCCGTCGAGTTGAATTCGACGATGTGCGCACCTTCGGTCGCGATTATAAACGGGAGTGTGTATGTCTGCCATCCTCCGCCGTCTATCTTATAATTGGTGACTTCGACTCCGCACCCCCCGACATTATCCGTCGCGAGTAGAGTGACCGTCACGTTAGATACATACCAGCCATTGAGCTTTGCTGTTCCTGCGAGCCTTGCTGTCGTGGCCGGGGCGGTCTTGTCGTTCGTTACCGAAAACGTGCTGAGCATCTCGGTGTTCCCAGCATTGTCGACCGAGTAGTAGTCTATCACAATCATGCCGCTCGATCCCGCTGAGAACGTGCCTGCATAGGTCAACCAGGACCCGCCGTTTATCCGGTACATCGTGTAGTCAACGTCGCTCGTCGCGTCGGTCGGTGTCAGCGTTATCGTGTAGTCTACTGAGCCGTGTGCCGTTGTCGGTGCCACCGTGTCGATGTCGAAAGAGATTGAATTCGTAGCCTCTACATTGCTGGCGTTATCGACCGAGTAGAACTCGATCGTGTAGCTCCCTTGTCCGGATACTAGGAGCGCCCCGGTATAGTTCAACCATCCGCCGCTGTTGATCTGATAGTTTGTGTAGTTGACTCCACTCCCTGGGTCGTATGCGATTAGAGTCACTGTCACATCCGATTTATACCAGCTGTTATTGCCGACCGTTCCTGTCAGTCCGGATGAGGTAGTCGGAGCCCATGTGTCATTAAGGATAATGGTGCGTGGACAGTAGTCCTTAGCCCCGGCGCTCCCCGTGAGGTTGTAAGACCAATCAACTATTCCATCCAAGTTCATATCCGGTGCCGTCAGGTCGCTCCACCAATTGCCGTACCCGTGCAGTGTCCCGGAGGAGTTCCATCTATTGTTCGTGCCAGCGTCATATGCTTGGATATTGGATGGATTGTAGACACTCCCCGCACCATTATTGTTGATGAGGGTATTGTTCCAGATCCTGTTGTTGGATCCGGATTGAATGTTCACTCCATAATTGATATTATTGCACGCTTGGTTCCAGGATATGATATTGCTGTTGCTAAATGAAAGGAGAATTATGCCAGAGATACTGTTGGAGTTACAGGTATTGTTGTTCAGAGTGTTGTAGTAGCTCGAGGAGACGAGACATATGCCATAACTATTGCTCGAGCAGTTGTTGTTGCTTAGAGTGTTGTAGAAACTCCCTGAGTCGAGCTGTATGCCCTGATCATTGTTCGAGCAGTTGTTGTTGCTGACCGTGTTGCCGTTCGATAACTGGGATATACACACACCGTAGTTAGTATTCGAACTGAAGTTGTTGTCGCTAAGAGTGTTGTTAGTCGAATGATCGTAGAGATATATGCCATAATTATTGCTCGAGCAGTTGTTGTTGCTGATTGTGTTGTTAGTCGATGACCGGAGATATATGCCACAATTATTGCTCGAGCAGTTGTTGTTGCTGACCGTGTTATTGCTCGAAAAGTAGAGGCCTATGCCATCATTGCTCGAGCAGTTGTTGTTGCTGACCGTGTTATTGCTCGATGAGGAGAGCCGTATGCCTTGAATAGTGTTGAAGTTACAGGTGTTGCTGGCGATTGTATTGTTGCTCGATGAGCCGAGAACGATGCCAATATTATAATTGACAGAGCAGTTGTTGTTACTGATTGTGTTACTATTGCTTGACGGCCCGAGATATATGCCATAATAACCCTTCGAGCAGTTGTTGTTGATCAATGTATTGTTGCTTGAAGATTCAAGCCATATGTTATACTCATTTTTCGAGCAGTTATTGCCGGTCAGAGTGCCATTACTGCAATTATGGAGGCTGAGCCCAGTATACCAAAGAGAAAAAGAGCCGTGATGGATGTAGCAACCACTGACGATGAAGTGCACGTTCGTATTCTGTATGTTGATTCCATCCGCAGAGGACGCATTTATGTCATAACCTTGGATGATGTACGGATTCCCGAGGCTCCCGTCGCCTGGCCATGACTCGACGATCGCCTGGGCGGCGAAGTCCGCGTTGCCGTTGATCGAGATAGGAGTGTGCACCGTGTAGGACACTCTCGAAATGGATTTTTCCTCTGGATCTCCGCTTGTAGAGCAGACAATGGCAAGGCAGGACACCATCAAAGAAGCCGCCAATGCGATCGCAATCAAGTATGCGCCAATCTCACGATTCCACTTGTACTCCACAATCCGACCAGGGATGCATCTAATTAACCATATTATAATCTTGTTCTTCAAGATGAGCCCTCAGGAATAATCTCAGGAGAAAACGTTCAATCCCATAAGAGCCACCGATACAGTAATGATTATGATTACTGCCGCTAGCATCACTAATTTGACCTTTTTCTCTTTCGCAGATATCCCAATTGTGGCGAAACCAGCCGTTATAGCTAGCAATACCGTGGTCAACAGGTATGAATGGCTATGTCCTGAGAAATGGGAAGCTTCGGTTGAGGCATCTTGCGAAGCGTTCAAATGCTCTCTGTAGGGTGCGAGAAGATGATATCGATAATCATCGAAAGCTGCCCACAGATCGCCACCGTATTTCGGGTTAATCACGTTCCCCGATGCGTCAATATATCCGTACTCGGTGCAGAAATCCGTCGACGTGTACAGATACTGAGCCATGGCCGCATCATTTCGGAACGATGCCATATCCCCTTGCAGAACGATCTGGTATTCGTTGCTCACGTTCATGTTGATCTCAAGGGACAGGGTATTTGCGATGTTCAATTCCTTGACGCTCAGCGTCGATGCAGAACCGGCTTGATCAGATGCGGAGGCCGACAAGTAGCCTGAAAGACCTGATAATGTCGCGGAGAATGCGATGAGTATCACAAATATCGTTTCAAATGGATCCGGCTCTTTCGAAGTCTTACTCTCATCCATGGGATTGCCCAGCCTCCAGTCATCCTCTCTCAGGAGATAAGGCTTTTTCCGATTGATCTCTGAGTGGGTGCGTATGCCCCCACTCCATATGTCTGCCAGGAAGACGATTCTGGAAAAGAATCAAAAAGTGGCTTTTTGTTACTGGCCAAGAATATTAAACCCCCTGATTGAAAAAAGAAGGACATTCCTGGCTATAACTAGGAGTGGGGGCAGAGGGATTTGAACCCCCATCAACGGGTTTCCACCACGCGGGGAGCTACCCCGCATGTTACGATCATGGGTCATTGCTCCAGTTAGTCATCACCGGTCAGCAAACCCAACGTAATCACGCCCATAACTGGAGCCCGTAAGGATACCAGGTTACCCCATACCCCCGCATGGGTGATATGCCGCTGAGGAGACTTACCTCTTTCTCATCCTTTGGGCGCGCTTTCTCCTTCTCATGCGCTTTTTGCGCCATTTCCAGCGCATCTTGCCCTTCTTCTTCCACGCTCTCGAGCTGCGTTTCATTATGACTCCTCAACGGCCCATGCTGTCTCGGCTAACGGCTTCCCCTTTTTAATACCTTTTCTGGTGGATGGGATTCCATGAATGCTGAGCCAGGCGGGCAGGCCGGGATGTTCGGCATGTTTTCATGCATTCGAACCCGGGACCACTGGCTCTCTTCCTGTCCCTGAGGACATTAGAAGGCCAGTGCTATATCCAGTCTAAGCCACCTGCCCGTGCAGGCTGACTGATAATATGCTATCCGACTTAAAGATTGAGTATCCGGGGCGCTGCCACCGGCGGCAAACTGCCAACGATTAAGTAGGATGCTTTCGCATTCACCGTATCGTGGATCAGTTCGAGATACGCGAGCTCAGGAAGATCGATTTCAGGAACGCAGTGGTGCTGGACGGCTTCCCCAGCGTTGGCCTCGTCAGCTCGATAGTCTCTAACTACCTCATTACGCTCCTCAGGCTGGAGTACGTCGGGTTCATCGACTCCCCAAATTTCCCCGCGGTCACAGTCATCCGTGACGCCGTCCCGATGGCGCCAGCGCGGCTGTACGCCAGGGGCGATGTCCAGCCGAACGACACGCAGCTCGCGATATTCACCTCGGAATTCCAGCCGCACACGGACATCAACAAGGCGCTCGGGGAGAAGATCATCCAGTGGGCGATCGACAACAGGTGCAAGCTCATCGTCTCCGTCGGAGGGCTCGTTATCGAGCGCGAGGTCGATGAGAAGAACGAGGCGGCGGCCGAGGCGAGCGAGGTCGCCGTCTACGGCATCGCCAGCACGCCGCGCGCCAGGAAATACCTGGAGGCGTCAGATGTCGAGCCGTTCATGGAAGGCGTGATCACCGGCACCTCCGGCATACTGCTCCGCGAGGGGAAGAAGCGTGGCTTCGACGTCGTCGTCCTTCTCACCGAAGCGCGCCAGAACATCGCCGACGCGAAGGCGTCCGTGCTGCTCATGGCCGCAATCGACCAGATGGTCCTAAAGATGAACCTGGAGCTCGGGCCGCTGATCAAGGAGGCCGAAGCGCTCGAGGAGCAGCTGAAAGTGCTCAAGAAGGATGCGGACCTTAAGGCGAAATCGCAGCAGCCGCAGAACGGTCAGCCGGAAGGATACACGTAGCGTTTCAATCCAGGATCACGATGCTGTCGTTGCTGACGACCACGCGGTCGTTCTTCGTCTTCTTGACGCCGTTCTTCCTGTCGCCGGTGCACTTCTCCTTTATCCCTTGGATATCATCGGAGGAGAAGTTCGATATGCCTTTGGCGAAATCGTCTATGCGCACGACGTCGCCCTCCCTGAACCTGCCTTCCACGGCGTCTATGCCCATCGGCAGCAGGCTCTTCCCCTTCCTGAGCGCCTCCTCCGCGCCCGAGTCCACGAAGATCTTCCCGCGGGGGCTGGCGAAGAGGATCCACCTCTCCTTGTTCGAGTAGTGCCTCTTCGGAGTGAAGAGCGTCCCTACCTCCTCCCCCTTGATTATCCTGAGCACCACGTTGTCCAGGCGGCCGTTCGCGATGACCATGTAGCAGCCGGATTGCATCGCGATCTTCGCCGCCGTGATCTTCGTCTTCATGCCGCCGACCGACCTGGCGCTCCTGCTCGCGCCCGCGATTCGCTCGATATCCTTCGTGATCTCGTCGACGGTGGAGATCAGCTTGGCGTTCTTGTCAGCCGAAGGGTTCCTGTCGTACAGCCCGTCGACGTCCGTCAGCATGATCAGCATGTCAGCGTCGATCTTGCTGGCCACGAGCGCCGAGAGCTTGTCGTTGTCGCCGAAGCTCTCCTCGATCTCGTCAGTCGAAATGACGTCGTTCTCGTTGACAACTGGCACCACGCCCATGGAGAACAGCTCGTCGAATGCCTTCCTGAGGTTTAGGTATCTGGCCCTCTCCGAGAACGCCCCGTATGTGAGGAGGATCTGCCCGACGCTCTTCCCGTGCTTCCGGAACGCGTCCCTGTAGGCCAGCATGACCGTTGTCTGCCCAACCGCGGCGCAGGCCTGCTTCTCCGCGATGTCGGTCTGCCGGCTGTTGAGCTTCAATTCAGAACTTCCGGAGCCTATCGCCCCGGACGTGACGATGATCGACTGGATGCCCTTCTTCCCGAGCTGCACGACCTGCCTTGTCAAGTCTTCGATGTAGGCGAAGTCCAGGGTTCTATCCTTCTTGCAGAGGGTGTTCGTCCCCACCTTGATGACGACACGCTTGATCTTGATGTCTCTCATCGCAACCGCCTGTGAGTGAACCGCTTCGCGTTCTTTCCGGTGTAGTCGGCGACCACATGTCCCTTACCTTTCAGCCGGTACTTGTAGATGACCAGCCCCTCGAGGCCGACAGGGCCCCTGGCGTGGGTCTTGTTCGTGCTTATGCCGACCTCGGCCCCGAGGCCGTACCTGTACCCGTCGGCGAATCGCGTCGAGCAGTTCCAGAGGACCGAGGCGGAATCGACCCTGCGCATGAACTTCGCCGCATCCGTCTCGCTCCTGGTGATTATCGCGTCTGTGTGATGGGATCCATACTTGTTGATGTGCACTATCGCATCGTCCAGCGAGTCGACGATCTTGATCGAGAGTACGAGGTCGTTGTACTCGGTCGACCAGTCCTTCGGCGACGCCGTCTTCGCTTTGATGTGCTTGAGCGTCCTCGCGTCCCCGCGAAGCTCGACGTCCGCCTTCTCGTATTTCTGAGCCATCTTCGGCAGGAACTCCGCGGCGATGTCCTTGTGCACGAGCAAGGTCTCCATCGCGTTGCAGACCGCGGGGTACTGGCACTTCGCGTCGTGGCATACCTCGACGGCCATCATGACGTCGGCGTCGGAATGAACGTAGGTGTGGCAGATGCCCGCCGCGTGGCCGAGCACAGGGATTCTCGTGTCTTCCTGGATTGACCTCACGAGTTCGTTGGAACCCCTCGGGATCACAAGGTCGACGAGATCGTTCAATGCGAGGAGCTTCTTGACCTCCTCTCTCGTCGAGAGCAGCTGGACCGCATCCTTGAAACTCATGTCGACGGATATGATGGCCTCGTTGATCGTCGTGGCCAGGATTCTGTTCGTCAGTTCTGCTTCGGACCCTCCCTTCAGGATAACGGCATTGCCGGACTTGATGCACAGCGTCGATATCTGCACGAGCGCGTCCGGCCTGGATTCGAAGATGACGGCGATGACGCCGATAGGGGAGGCGACCTTCTCGAGGATTAGCCCCTTGTCGAGCTCGACCCTGTCCAGCACCTTGCCGATTGGGTCCTCCTGGTCGATGAGAGCCTCTATCGATCTTATGGAATCGGCGAGCTTCTGCTCGTCATACTTCAACCGCTTCAGCAAAGGTGATGCAAGGCCGGCCTTCTCCGATCTGGCCATATCCCACCTGTTCGCCGCGACAATCTCTCTCTGGCGCTTCTTGAGCCTCTCGGCTATGGTTGCGAGCGCCTCGTCCTTCGTATCGGAACCGATGCTCTGCAGCCGGTAGGACGCCTCCTTGCTCCTCTGCGCAGCTTCTCTCACTTTGTCCATTGCGACCGATAGCATTGACAGTTACCTCATAAGACTTTCGCCGCGGAGGCGGCGATTCTTTAGCTCGAAACAACCCAGGCATCGGGTGCGCCGGACCAGAAAACAGGGAGCGACCGCTGGCTAAGAGAGATACGGAAGTGCAAGGATGCCTTTTGACATATCTCTTAAATACTGGCATTGCAGTCTATTTACAATTACATGCCAGGGTCTAATATCGGAGGGGGAATTCAGCGTATGGAGGCGGAACGTATGGCCGACGATTATGCAGTATTCATGCAGACGGATTTGAGCCCCTATATCGGAGAGTGGGTGGCGATCTGCGACGGCAAAATTGTCGCACACGATATCAGCCTGAAGAAGACCCATGAAATCGCAGCGAACAAATGCCCCAATAAGGCACCGCTGTTCACAAAGGTCCCATCTTCAGACTCGATGATATTCTGAAGCCGCATGACTTTTCATTTTCGATATAAGCTTGTAAAGTATCCAGACGGCAGTCTGGGGAAGGTCCCCGCGGTCCCTGTTACCCTTATAGGGCCATCCGGTGCGTTCTTGAAAGTCATCGCATTGGTCGATTCCGGTGCCGATTATTCTGTGATTTCGAAGGAGGTCAGTGATTTGCTGGACTTTGATCTGACCGAAGGGAAAGTTGCCACCACCTATGGCATCGGAGGGACAATGAAGACTCTGCAGAAGCAGATCATGATGAAATTCGGTAGAAACCACGAGATCTATTCTTTGAGCGTCCCAGTAAAGATTCTACTCGATTCGGTAGATTTTGAAATACCTCCTCTTATCGGCAGAGCTGGATTCTTCGAGCAATTCGAGATCACATTCGATGAGAGAAAGGAGCGAATCGCATTCAAGAAAGTCGCTGGCGATCCCACCGCTGTGCGCCGTTAGGATATGCCGAACAATGCGGTTCTATCCAGAAGTTGAAAATTATTCTAAGGAATTGCGTTTTCCTCAACAAATGTTATTTACCGAGCCCTGAGACTGACATAACAAGGACTGGCTATCCCGATTAGGTCGAAAGCGATGCCCGTCTTCCCCTCAAACCCCTTTCAAAGCTTCTTCCGAAGATTGACGAACGACTTCATTGATTTCTGAGCTTCCCAATAGGCGTAGAGCAACTTTGGCAGAACGTTGAATCCTTGGGATTTTTTGCCCCGCATTTCGGGCAAGTCTTATCGAGCGAATGATCGACCTTCTCCTTGCGCTTAGCTGTTTTCTTTTCCTTCTTGAGCCTGTCTTTCTCCTCCATCTCCCTCATTTCGGAAATGTCAATTTCCGGTTCCCTCAATATGACGAATAACCAAACCCCGATTGATAAAAGAATAAGAATAGTAAACCCGAGGAATATCAGCCCGCCATATCGACCCCAACCTCCTTGAGGAAGCAGGATTGTCAGCAATGCCATTGATCCGATGAAAATGAGCGGAGTCAAAGCCACAAGAACCGATCTATACCGATTTGAGATCTTCTTCATTCATTTCCTCGCCCAGTCATCCCCTCGCCAGGAGATAAGGGTTTTTAAATCACATTTGCAGATTCATGAACCATCCGATTATTGAAAGCAATATCCCGAAGAAAATCAAAACTGCCATCAAGGTAATCCGCAAGATTACAAATGATTTCTTGCGATAATCTCCGATAAACAAGAAAGCGCCAAGTAAGAGCAAAATGAATCCCAATATCAAGGGGCCAAGCAACATAAGTCCATCATCACTTCCTCGCCCTATCATCCCCTCGCCAGGAGATAAGCGTTACGAGGATATACCAGGCGAGAAGGGTCTATGGAATGTTATTTATGCGTTCATTATCTTTCGAGTTCGCTACAGCCTATTCGAATGGCTGCTAGGTGATCTGAATGGCAGCGGTAAAAAAAGCGGTTATCAAGACGGCGGTCCCCGGGCCTAAGTCCCTGGAGCTCGCGAAGGTGAAAGAGCAGTATGTGTCAAAGTCAATAAGCATCAGCCACCCGATCTTCATCGAGAAGGCCGCTGGCTCGATCTTCACGGATGTCGACGGCAACACGTTCATCGACATGGGGAGCGGCATCGGCGTCTCGAACGCAGGCAACAGCCCGAGGGAGGTCGTGAAAGCGGTGAAGGAGCAGGTATCGAAGTACAGCCACCTCTGCTTCATGGTGACTCCTTACGAGCCGTACGTCAGGCTCGCCGAGAAGCTGGCCAAGATCGCCCCGAGGCCCTACCTGACAAAATCGGCGTTCTTCAACTCCGGCGCTGAGGCGGTCGAAAACGCGGTGAAGGTCGCTAGGCACTACACGAAGAAGGACGCCGTGTTCTCGTTCAACCACAGCTTCCACGGCAGGACGCAGATGGGTATGGCCCTCACGGCGAAGGAGATGCCATATAAGGCCGGGTTCGGCCCTCTGCCAGAGACCCACAAGGTCGAGTTCGCCTACTGTTACAGGTGCCCGTTCAACCTCGAGTACCCGAAGTGCGCGATAGCATGCGCCGACAAGATCGACGAGGTCTTCTCCTCGCCGCAGTTCAACGGGAAGGTCGCGGTGTTGGTCGCGGAGCCGATCGAGGGCGAGGGCGGCTTCATAGTTCCTCCGGACGGATTCTTCGAGAAGGTCTCTAAGATCTGCAAGAAGCACAACGCCTTGCTGGTCATGGATGAGATCCAGACCGGTGCAGGAAGGACCGGGAAGTTGTGGTGCACCCAGTGGTGGCCTTCGGTCGACTTCGACATGATGACGGTCGCGAAAGGGATCGCAGGCGGCCATGTCATTTCCGGATTGATCGGGCGCGCCGAGATAATGGACGAGACGCACGCGGGCGGGCTCGGAGGCACCTTCGGAGGACACCCGGCATCATGCGCAGCGGCCCTTGCGCAGCTGGCCCTCGTCGAGAAGAACCTGGACAAGGTCGAGAAGATCAACAAGTACATGGCGAAGCGCCTGAAGGCGATGGCCAAGAAGTACCCGGTCATCGGCGACATCAGAGGCAAGGGCGCGATGATGGCGATCGAGCTCGTCAAGGACAAGGCGACGAAGGAGGCGGACAAGGACACGACGAACGCGATCAAGACCTACGCGTTCCAGCACGGCCTGGTCCTGCTCACCTGCGGCACCTACGGAAATGTCGTCAGGATGCACCCGGCCATGACGATGCCGAAGAGCGTCCTCGTCGAGGCGATGGATATTCTCGAGGCCGCTCTCGAATCGACCGTCAAGAGGTGAAACTCATTCAAGGTTGCTGGCTCTGACCAGCAACCATGACCATAATTTTTCGATTGCCGAGCAACTTTCATATCCGAGTGCCGCTCTTCGCGGGTACATGGTAAAACAGGTCCACGCGGCGCACATACTCGTTAAGCGCGAGGATAAGGCGAAAGAGCTTATGGCGAAGATCAGCGGCGGCGACAACTTCGGCGAGATCGCACAGAAGTTCTCCGATTGCCCCTCGGGTAAGAAGGGCGGCGACCTCGGCTGGTTCGGGCGCGGCCAGATGATCAAGGAGTTCGAGAACGCGGCGTTCGACGGGCAGAAGGGGCAAGTCGTCGGTCCCGTGAAGACGCAGTTCGGGTACCATCTGATCAAGATACTCGACCAGAAGTAGCTCCGATCGACGGGTGTCGCATCATCCGTGCAGCTTCTTCGTGAGGTTGGCTAGCCTCTCGCCGTAGTCGAAGCAGGTTTTCTCGACATCTTTCGTAGGCTTCTCTATGGCCACAGGCCCGTAGTGGGCTCCCTCGGTGTCGCCGATTATGACCATGCCGTGGATCAGCAGCGCTTCTAGCAGTTGGGCGACGGTGGTCTCATTCCCTCCGCCGAGCACCCCGCTGGTCGCGAACGCTCCTCCGACCTTGCCAGCGAGCTTCCCGTGATATTTTACGCTCTTGTCGATGAGCAATTTCATCTCGGCCGCGCAGGTCCCGTAGTATGTTGGCGATCCGAGGATTATCCCGTCGTACTTCAGCAGGTCCGCGGGCTTCACGTCTGAGACTTTCCTCAGGTCGACATCCATCCCGGTCGATCGGACGCCGTCCGCGACCCTTACCGCCATCTGCTTGGTGTTCCCAGTCCTGGTGTAATAGCACACTAGCATCTTTGTCATTCTACATCCTCCCATATTCGTGAACGCTTGCACGATAATAAATCTCTCTCAATCCTCGGGCGGCTTCGGGATCACGCAGATGAGCCTGAACGGCGACTTGCTGGAGTTGACGAACTGGTGCAAGTCGTTCGGCTCGACGAGGACCGCGTCGCCCGCAACGAGCTTCTCCTCGCGGTCCTTCAGCACGATCTTCCCGGACCCTTCGACCACGTAGACCTCGTGCTCCCACTCATGCGAGTGCTTCGGCGTGTGTCCTCCGGGAGCAATCTCGAACAGCCGCATGTAGAAGTTCGGAGCCTTGAGATCCTTGGCGATCAGCTGCTTGAAGTCGACGCCCTTCGTGCCCTCTGGCGACGTCCCCTTGACATCCTTCTGGTTGACCTTCTTCATGCTTATCATCTCTACATTGGCAGCGCCGTCGGTTCGATGAAGTACACGGAGAACTCCTGGTCCCCCGCGATCTTCTTAGCCTTCGACTCCACGGCGGTTTTGGTCCCGGCGTCGCATATGATCTGCCGATTCATCACGGCTATCCAGAGCCTCGGGTACTTCTGCACGAGGTCGAGATAGTTCTCCTTGAGCCATTGGTCGTTCGCCAGGTCGATGTCATCCTCTTCCTGTTCTTTACCTTTCATATCATATGCCTCCACCGATTTCAATCTGCGATTCTGGTTCACGATCCTCTGTCCGAGGAACGTTCTTGAGTAGTCTCTTGAGGAAGGGAGGGGTGAAAAGGGCAGTGAGCAGCCCCATCAGGATGATGACGCCGTAGATGTCGACGTTGATGATCTCCTTCGACAGCCCATAGAGGGCGATCACCATGGCCACCTCCATCCTCGGCGCCATTCCGACGCCGACGGCCAGCGATTCCCTGTTGTTGAAGCCGAAGAATCGCGCCGGGATCCCGCATCCAATCACCTTTGTCGCGAAAGCCACAGCCGTCAGGATGAGCGCGAATATCCAGATGTCGATCGACATCCAGATGTCCACGAGGATGCCGAGCGACAGGAAGAAGATCGGCGCGAAGACCCACCCCAGAACCTCCGTGCGCTTCCTTAGGTGCTGGTTGAACTTGCAGGCGGCCAGGCTCGTGCCGGCCACGAACGCCCCGACTATCGCGGATATGCCGATCGTCTCCGCGATGACCGCGTAGAGGAATGCGAAGGAGAGCGCGAGCAGGAAGCCGCTCTCCGGTATCTTGTGCTTCCCGCCCCTGAGCTCGACGGTGGCGATCAGTTTGCTCACGACCCTCGAGCCGATCAACGCCCCTGCCACGACGAAGACAATTGCCGCGATTACTATCCAGGCGACATTGAGTATCGAGATGGCATTGCCGGCGGTGAGATCCGAGGAGATCGCCAGCACTATCATTCCGAGTATGTCGTCCACTACGGCAGCGCCGATTATCAGCTTCGCCGGCTTCGACCCCAAGACGCCAAGCTCCTTCATCAAGCCGGCCGTGATCGCCACGCTCGTGGCCACCAGCGCTGCGCCGATTATCACGGACTGCGCGAAAACGCTGTACCCCGCTCCAGGGGTCGGGAGCAGCCATTCAGCCATGAAGAAGCCGCTCACCCAAGGCACGATTACGCCGAAAGTCGCAACGACTATGGCGGGCTTGCTGTAGATATCCTTCATGTTGCATTCGAGGCCGATCATGAAGAGCAGGATTATCGCGCCGAACTCTGCCATCCGGTACACTATGTCCCCCGGATCGGACTGGCTCACAGTGATCAGACCGAGGATGCTGGGGCCGATCAGAATGCCTAGGAGTATCTGACCGATGATCTTCGGCTGGCCGAGCCTTGCGAAAAGGAAGTTCGAAGCTATCGCCACCGCAAGCAGAAGGGTCATCTTGAACCAGACGTCGTTGACCAGCTCATCCCATAGTCCTTCGAACATCATCTCGAAACAATACTGGCGAGATTAAAACCTTTGCCCGTCTCCGTCCCGATAGAACCCCTGGAACATCTCAATCTGGCCGCGTCGAACCAGCATCTTAAAATGATGCGGAGCGCGATAGGGATGGCGGAGAGCCCGCTGCACAGGTGATCCCATGGTTGTCGTCGAGACGCTCCTGGTACTTCTAGTGGCTTCAATCTTCATCGGCATCATAGGTTCGATGCTCGGGATCGGTGGCGGCATCTTCCTCATACCGATAATGACACTCGGCCTCGGCATCGACATCAAGGTCGCCGCGGCCACCAGTCTTGTCACGATAATCGTGACCTCTTCGACCTCCGCTTCTGGGTACCTGAAAGACGGGTTCGTCAACGTCGGGCTCGGGATGTTCCTTGAGATGTTCACCGTCACCGGCGCGATCATCGGCGCGGTCCTGGTTTTCTACCTCAGACCGGACGTCATCGAGGCGATCTTCGGGATAGTGCTGGTCTATGCGGCGTTCTACATGAGGTTCTCGAAGGATGTCGCGTGCAAGCCTGTCACCCAAGGCGCCGCGGCAAAGCGTTCGAGATTCACCGGAAGGTTCTACGACCAATGCTCGAACCAGGTCCTTGAATACGACGTCAAAAGCTTCCCGAAAGGAGCGGGCGCGAGCTTCGTCGCGGGCAACCTCTCTGGCTTGATCGGCGTCGGTGGCGGCATCGTCATGGTCCCTGCGATGAACCTCTGGATGGGCGTCCCTATGAAAGCCGCTAGTGCGACGAGCACCTTCATTCTCGGCGTCACGGCCGTGGCGAGTGCTCTCGTTTACCTTTCGAACGGCTTGATGGCACCGGTGATAACGGCGGTCGCCGCAATCGGGATATTCATCGGTGCAATGCTCGGTACGCGCACGATGCCGAAAATAACCGGCGGGGCTCTGCGCGCGGTGTTCTCCATAACCCTCATCGTGATTGCGATTCTCATGTTCCTGAGAGCAGGAGGTTTGATCTGATGGCGCCGGAGGGTTGCGGCGTGGCTGCAGAATCGGAACCAGTGATCCGCAAACCGCTGTTTTTCGGGGTAATTGGAGCGATAATCCTGTTCATAATCGGACTCATCTACCTCTTTGCCAGCGCTCCGCCGACGTACGCGGCGGTCAAATACTCCTTGGAGGACATCATCCACTCTATTGCCTCTCTGGATGCGGTAGGGATCATCGGCATCGGAATCATCTTGGTGATCGCAACCCCTATAGCCAGATTGATCGTCGCGGCAGCTTACTTCTCGCGATGCGACAGGATCCTCGCCTTCATACCTCTGATATCCATGATTCTGATAGTCGCCGGCTTCCTAATCAGCATTCTCAGATGATGCCGGCGCCTACTGGTTTATTACATCTCTCCGAAAGCGGTAACAACCCCTTTGCAATCTAGGGGCTGAAAGAATGACTCAGCAGAGCCACGATATCAAGATCAGGCGGATGGAGAATCGCGATCTCCAGCAGGTACTCGATCTCATCAACAAGGAGGGATGGGAATACGACATATCGGAGATCGACAGGATTCATAGGATCGATTCGATAAGTTCAGTGGTCGCTTGCAGCGGCGATCTCGTTGTCGGTGGGATTACAGTCGTCACTGTCGGCGGTCGTTGCCTCATCGGTCATGTCGTCGTCAAAGAAGGCTGGAGGCGGAAAGGCCTCGGCAAGGTAATGATCGGATCGGTCATGAAAGACGTGGAATCCAGGGGAGCTGATTTCATCGAGGTATATTCGGTGATCAATGCTGTAAATTTCTACGAGAAGCTCGGATTTCAGATAATCGAGGAATTGCGGACCTATGTCAAGAGGGGCCTTACCAAGGACGATTGCGCGCCTCTGGACTCAAAGAGAGTCCGCGACCTCAATCTTTCAGATCTGCCGGAGATCATCGCGCTCGACAGCCAAGTGCTCGGCTTTGACCGAGGCGCAGTATTGGAGACCCTTATGAAGGATTTCCCGAAGCAGTGCAAAGGGCTCTTCGATGGAGGCAAGCTCACCGGTTTCATAATGGGCCGCACCAACCCAATCATGGACGATGCTGGCCCTTGGATCATGGCAGATCCGAATGTGGAGGACGGAACACTCCTCCTCAGGGCGCTTTTCTCCGCGAAGAGAACGGGTGTCAGGGTGATCTTCGGCCTGTCGGAGAAGAACAAGGTGGCACGCGACACGCTCGCTTCGATGGGATTCAAGAACGAGATAAACCAGTTCAGGCTCGTCAGATCGAGCAAGAAAGCAAAGGAATTCTCCCCCGGCATGATGACGATGAGCGCGTTCGAGCTCGGCTGAGCACCATCAGGCGAACGTGACCACTATTCTGTGCAGGATGTCCACCGTCGAGCTCAACGCCCTGCCAGCGTCCTTCAGGTGATGGTAGATCTCCCTCTTCTTCATCGCTTCAGGGGCATCGGCCCTCCTGAAAGCCTCAGCCATCGCCTCGATGTAGATGTTCTCGATCTCGTGCTCGGTCTTCCTGATGTCCCTGATCAGCTTCTCGGCGCAGGGGGGATCGCTGGTCACCGATCTCATCGCTTCCACGAAGAGATCCGTGCCCCTGTGCAGGGAGGAAGCCATGCCGAGCATCGCATCGTCTGGATGCACTACGAACGCGCGCATCTCCAAGTAGGTCGATACGGCGAAGTCGAGTATCTGCCCCATCTGGTGAGAGATGCTGTAAATCTCCCGCCTGTCGAACGGCGTCGAGAATGCGACCATCAGGAGCTCCTCCATGCTGTGGCGCATGTCGTCGACGGACTTCTCCTTCTTGACGATCTCGTTCGGCTCGGAGAGGATGCCCGCCTTCAGCCAGTCGTGCAGCGCCTTCGTGCCGGCCGTCATCTCGACAGCCTGGTCGACGAGCATCTGGTGGAAGTCATATTTCGGGGGGAAAAGCCTGCCGAACACGCCGCCGTTCCCGTTCGCCTTCTTTCCATCGCTCATTCAGGCAACCTCACGCACCTGAGAGCAACCAGTTCAATGGGAAATATAAGACCATCGACAAGGCCATCGCGGCGGGGATCGTGAGGAGCCAGGCTATGACCATGTCCTTCCCGACCGACCATTGGAGCATCTTCGGGTTGTCGGCTGCCCCGACCCCCATGACGCTCGTCGCGACGATCTGGGTCGATGAGACCGGCGCTCCGGCCCAGGTGGAGAGGAGTATCGACGATGTCGAGGCAAGCTGCGAGTCGAGGCTGTGTATCGGCTCGATCGGGTAGATCCTCCTGCCGATGGTCTTGACGATCCTCCAGCCTCCTCCGAGCACTCCCAGGAGCATTACCGCACCGCACAGAATCCTCACCCAGAGCGGGATGTCCATGGTTGTGACGTACCCGCCTGAGATGAGGATGAGCACTATCAGCCCCATCTGCTTCTGCGAGTCGTTCGTGCCGTAGCTGAACGCCAGCAGGCCGGCGGTGAACCACTGCATCCTCTTTATCGACTTGTTGACGGACTTCTTCGCGTTGCGCAGCAGTCCGGAAGCGAACCTCTGGAACAGGTAACCTACGCTGAGTCCCATCAGAATCGACCAGATCAGGAAGATCACGACCTTGGTCACGCCGGCAAGCATATGGTTTGGCCCGACCAGCTCATCGAAGCCCCAGAATATCCCTCCGAATCCGCCCGCGGCGATGGTGGCTCCCAGCATCCCCCCCACGAGCGCCTGGGTGGAGGACGACGGGAGGCCGTACTTCCACGTGATCAGGTTCCAGATTATCCCTCCGAGGACCGCCGCCGCCAAGAGCACTATCAGATCGTGGCCGATGCTCATCTGGATCAGCCCCTCGATCGTGAAGGCGACCGCGCTTCCGCCAACCAGCGCTCCCAGCATGACCATCGACGAGGCCAATAGCACCGCTCCCCTGGGTGAAGCCGCCCCGCACGCAATCAGAGTCGCGATGATCGCGCTCGCGTCGTGGAAACCGTTCGTGAACGCGAATGTGAGCGACAGAATGATTACCACCATCGCGACGATTAGGATCGCGGTTTCAGTGATCACAGTCTGCTTGATTGCTCTTCATTGATTTTATGGATACCTTGATGACGGTTTTTCCGAGGAACGGTGCAAAGTTTTTATTCCCAATGCCGATGGGTGGCCGATGATACAGCTGCCAACGAGGTTCTTCACGGCATCCGGGAAGGCGACAAGCACCATCTCCGGGCTGAACGCCTTCGACCAGGCGCTGGTCACCGCGGGCATTTCCGAAGCGAACCTCGTGCCGGTGTCATCGGTGTTGCCGAAAGGCATAAGACAGGTCGAGAAAGCGAGCATCGAGCGCGGGGCGATAACATTCTGCGTCCTCGCAAGGGAGGACGGCGAGGGCGGGAAGACGATCTCCGCCGGACTGGCCTATGTGCTGAGGAAGGACGGAACCGGAGGGTATGTCGCCGAGGGGCACATGCACGGGACGGCGGTCGAGCTGCGGGCGGAACTGGAGGCGCGCGCGATGCAGATGGCCGGACACCGAGGCATAAGGGTCGAAGAGCCGATCTACCGCATCGAGGAGCTCGAGATCCCGAAGGGAAGGTACGGTTCATGCATGGCGGCGCTGGTCTTCCTACTTTGATTTGCATCGGAGGTCGCCGCAGTTCACCTTGAAAGTAACGGCTTTAGGAGATGACTGGAATGGATGTTAAGAAGATGTCCTGGATCCTTTTTGCGATCGGAGTGGCAATCATCCTGATGGGCGCTCTCGTCCTCACTTCGGGGGCCGATCAGAAACGGACCTTCGGCGACGACGCCATCGTCGATGTTCCTCAGCGGATCTACTACTTCCAGACGGACGCGTTCGCCGGCAAGCCGATCACCGCCGTCTATTCTCTCAGCAACGGCAGCATGACCGTCGCGATCTTCTCGCAGACCGGCTACGACGAGCTCATTTCGACCGGCCTTCCGACCATGCCCGATGTCTTCCTGGAAGAGCATAAGAAGACCAACGGGAGCCTGTCATGGACGCCCTCCTCCTCGCAGACCTACTATCTTTGCTTCTATTCGTATGACTGCGAAAACGGAACCTTACTCCACTGCGAAGGCTCCTACTACGGTACAAAAGTCCTCTACATGGGTCTCGGCGGGGTCGTCATGGCCATCGGCGTCGTTGTGATCGTCCTCGGTTTCATTGTGAGGAAAAAGACCACGCTGGAACCGATCCGACCCGTTGAGTGACGATGCATCATTCCAGCAGTTCGCCGGCTATCGCGATGACGTGCTGCTTGTACGGGATCCTGCTTCCGGTCTCCTCGACCGCCTGCTGCACCAGCCTGTGCAGCCCGAAGCAGCAAGGAACCTCCATGTTGACGACCGAGATGCTCTTGATCCCAGAGTTCTGGATGATCCCCTTCAGCCTCTTGAGGTAGAATTCGTTGTCATCGAACTTGGGGCACCCCATGACGACCGCTTTCCCCTTGAGGAATCTGCCGTGGAGGTTCGGATATGCGACGGCCGCGCAGTCCGCCAGGACTATCAGGTCCTTCCCTTTCAGGAACGGCGCGTTCTCCTGGACTAGCTTTATCTGGATCGGCCAGTGCCCCAGCTCTGAGATCGCCCTGTGATGGTCCATCTCCGTTGATTCGCACTCGCACCTTTCCTCGCGCTTCAATATCTTCGGCGCCGCCGATGGGCAGCTCATGCCTTCGTGCTCGTGATGATGTTCCTGGTGCATATGCTCATGAGTCTTCTGCTCGTGTCCGGCCTTCTTCATATGCTCCTTGACCGCCTTCTCGTCGAACTCAGGCACATCGCGCTCCACGATCGTCAGCGCTCCCTCCGGGCATTCGCCGATGCACGCGCCCAGTCCATCGCAGAAGCTGTCCTTGATGACCTTAGCCTTGCCGTCGACAATCTTCAACGCGCTCTCGACGCACGCGTCGACGCACTCGCCGCAACCGTTGCACCTATCCTCGTCTATCTTGATGATCTTCCGTACGACCATGTTTAATCACCCAAGCATCGCCTTCAGGTCGTCGTCGACGTTACCCAGTGGCATAAGGTTGAACTTCTCCTGGAGTGTCTTCAGGTTGTTCGGCGTCACGAAAGCCGGGAGCGACGGCCCAATCCTGATATTCTTCACGTCGAGCGCGAGGAGCGTCAGCAATATCGCCACAGCCTTCTGCTCGAACCACGACAGGACAATCGACAGCGGCAGGTCGTTGACGTCGCAGTTGAAAGCCTTCGCCAGTTCGACGGCCAGCTGGATCGCTCCATATGCGTTGTTGCACTGCCCCATGTCGAGCAGCCTCGGGATGCCGTCGATGCTCCCGAAGTCCTTGTCGTTGAACCTGTACTTCCCGCAGGCGAGCGTCAGTATAACGCAATCCTTCGGAACCTTCTCCGCGAGCTCGGTGTAGTAGTTGCGGCCTGGCGTCGCTCCGTCGCATCCGCCGATGAGGAAGAAGTGCTTGATCTTCCCGGCTTTTACAGCTTCGATGATCTTCGGGGCAAGCGTGAGCACGGTCTTGTGGTGATAGCCAGTCTCGAGCGTAGGACCTTTCCTCTCGGGTAGATCGCCGATATCCTTGGCGTGCTTGATGATCTGCGACAGATCATTTCTATCCTCGATGTGCTTGACGCCAGTGATCGCCGTGATGTCAATCGTGTAGAGTCTGTCCTTGTAGCTCTGCGGCGGGATCACGACGCAGTTTGTCGATGCCAGTATCGGGCCGCCGAACTCCGCGAACTCCGTCCGCTGTCTCTGCCAGGCAGTGCCGAAGTTGCCGATTAGATGCTTATACTTCTTGAGCTTCGGGTAGCCGTGCGCCGGGAGCATCTCGCCGTGAGTGTAGACATTGACCCCGGTCCCCTCGGTCTGCTTAAGAAGCGCCTCGAGGTCGAGCAGGTCGTGCCCAGTAACAAGGATGCCCGGCCCTTTGATTGTGCCGGTCTGGACCTTCGTCGGGACCGGAACGCCGAAGTGCTCCGTGTTCCCCTGGTCGAGGATTTCCATCGCCCTCAGGTTCATCATTCCCGCCTTAAGAACGACTTTCCAGTAGTCCTGGATGTCGAAATCCACATTGGTGAGCGTCTTGAACAGCGCCTCGTGCATGAAGGCGTCGACTTCCTCGTCCCTCTTCCCGAGCGCTCTAGCATGGTACGCGTATGCGCCGATCCCCTTCAGCCCGTAGAGAATCACGTACTGCAAGCTTTGGATGTCCTCATCCTTTCCGCAGACTCCCCTGACTGTGCAGGCCACTCCCTTTGCCGTCTGTTCGCACTGGTGGCAGAACATTGACATTTTTCTACACCTCTGAAACGCTGAGGCTCTCATTGAATATAAACCAATTCGTTCCGAAAAAAAATAACATAGTAATGAACGGAGAGTCGATCATCGGAAAACCGGTCCTGACCGTTGTCATCTGCTGACGAGGGAAATCGCACGGCTCGGACATGACGTCACGCAGAGTCCGCATCCTGAACATTTCTCTCTTTCGAAGATTAGATGATCGCCTTTGATCATCCTCGCTTTGAAGTGGCATCTTTCGACGCAGTCGCCGCAGTCGTTGCATAAATCGCCGTCCTGGGCCGCTATCATTTCGGAAGACATGACGGCGTCATTGAACCCGAACTTCTGCATGGCGGCGAACGAGTGGCAACAGCAGGAGCAGCAGCTGCAGACGTAGAAAGGCTTGCTCTCGCCTTTGTTCGCGTA
>Ga0315281_10003881_pt1 | contig 21825 bp, 20 predicted proteins | sample YL17G07_0_MG_FD_204540 | JGI IMG/M metagenome (GOLD analysis project Ga0315281, IMG submission 204540) | Sediment microbial communities from Yellowstone Lake, YNP, Wyoming, USA - YL17G07_0 | ecosystem: Environmental > Aquatic > Freshwater > Lake > Sediment | place: USA: Wyoming | collected... | reverse complement strand
CGGGGGGCAGTCGCCCCCCTCTCTTTATGGGAAAAGGAGGGAATAACCTGAGAAGCGCAGCTGGATTAATGTGACGTGGTCGGATTAATCAGAAAACTTAGGCTGGAATAATGTGGGAATCAACAACAAGGAATCAGGCCCGGATGGTTTTACCGAAACAAGCAAGGCCATGAACCCGAACTTGAAAGGGCGCGATATACGCGATGCGTTCAAGACCGATGAGTATTCCATACTGCTGGCGGCCAACAAATTTCAGACCGGCTTTGACCAGCCTCTTTTGTGCGGAATGTACGTTGATAAGCGGCTGGCGGGCATTCAGGCAGTACAGACCCTCTCGCGCATCAACCGCGCGCATCCGGGCAAGGATACGACCTACGTGGTGGACTTTGTGAACGATCCCAAGGAGGTGCTGGAAGCCTTCAAAATGTACCACACCACTGCGGAGCTATCCGATGTGACTGACCCGAATCTGGTGTATGGCCTGCGGTCGAAGCTGGATAGCGCCGGGCACTACGACGATTTTGAGGTCAACCGGGTAGTTGAGGTGGAGTTGAACCCGAATGCCAAACAGAGCGACCTGGTTGCAGCCCTTGAGCCGGTGGTGGATCGGCTGCTGAAGAAGTACAAGGCGGCGCAGGAGAAGTTAAAGGCTGCCAAGGCTGGGAAGGATGCAACTGCCGCTAAGAATGCCCAGGATGAGCTTGATGCGCTGATCCTGTTCAAACGGGACATGGAAACTTTCCAGCGTCTTTATACTTTCCTGTCGCAGATAATTGACTACGGCAACACCGACATTGAGAAACGCTCTATCTTCTTCCGGCGCTTGCTGCCGCTGCTGGATTTTGGCCGTGAGCGGGATATGATTGATTTTTCGAAGGTGGTACTGACGCATCACAACCTGAAGAACAAGGGCACAGAGTCGCTTGTGCTGATTGCCGGGGAGTATCCGAAGATCGACCCATTGACCGAAGTGGGGAATGGCATGGTGCGGGAAAAGGAAAAAGCTTATTTGACCGAGATCATCGCCAGGGTCAATGACCTCTTTGAAGGCGAGCTGACGGACGATGACCGGCTGGTTTATGTCAACAACGTGTTGAAAGGAAAGCTGCTGGAGTCGGACATTCTGGTGCAGCAGGCGAATAACAACACCAAGGAGCAGTTCTCCAATTCTCCGGACCTTGCCAGTGAATTGATGAATGCCATTATGGACGCCTTTGCAGCTCACAGCACCATGAGCAAGCAGGCGTTAGATTCCGAACGAGTCCGCAATGGACTGAGGGATATTCTGCTTGGACCGGCGCGATTATATGAGGCATTGCGGGAGCGGGACGCGGCAAAATGAACGGTGTTTCTAACTGTGCATTCTTCTTATCTGATGGCGGATCGAGCCGAAGTACCTGAACCGCATATTTGCAGTGGAGGCAGGGAACTTCTTGGGGCCAGGTCTATATAGTTGCACTTTGAAGAAAGAGGGATGATAGGAACGACAACGTGTCAGAGCTTGGGTTGCGATAAATGTCTTATTGGTGTACGGTGCGGGATCCTGTTGCCGTACGGTATTATTCAATTGACAAAATAAAAAGCCAGTTGTACAATTACGCCATGGATATTGTCGCGGATGCAAGTACGTTTCTCTCGGTAGCGCTGGAAGAGCCCGGATATCACGCTCTCATCGAAAAAACGCTTGGTAAGCTCATCGTTTCTCCGGAAGTGCTGCCCTATGAAATCGCAAACGCATTGATCGCCGGGAAAAAGAGAAAGCGGCATCAACTTACCGACAAAGACATTCACCTGGCTTATGCGCGCTCTCAACGCATTCCTGTAAGGCTTGTTCAAATTCGCATCGACGAGGCGTTGAAGCTGGCGCTTCGCTGGAACATTTACGCATATGATGCCTATTATCTGCAGTGCGCCAGGGAAAACGAGCTTCCCCTGTTGAGTCTGGACGGAAACATGCTCAAGATCGCGAAGGCCATGAAAATAACCGTGATGGAGTGAACCATGAAAGTGTATACCTATTCAACGGCGCGGGCCAGGCTCTCCTCTGTTCTCGAGGAGTCAAAGACGGAAGAGATCATAATCAAGCGCAGAAAAGGGGAGCTGTATACAGTAACGCCCAAAACGGCGGTTCTTCGCTCACCATTCGACATTTCAAGTTCCGGGCTAAAAACGACCGTCACCGCGGATGACATTGTCGATATGGTGCGCGAGTCCCGTGAGCGCCCCTATAAAACCCATCGTCCATCACGCAAGGCGAAGGGAGCATCGTAGGGGAACTATAGGGTCCTTTGTTATGGGGCCAGATAGGGTCTTCTCGATACATGACAAGCATTGGTAAATCTGAAGGAAGAGGCTAAGGGTAAAATCTCACATGTCATCATTTCACTTTTGGAAATAGGTGCTATGGGAAGGCGGTCCGCGAATTGTATCGCGAATTTGATGTGCCTCGAAAATACTTTGACACAGACAAATAATCCCCTCCCGGTCGGAGGTTTTTTTGTTTGCAATCCAGTCTGCGGTTTGATAAAGTATCTATGCGCCCCTAGGGGGAGGAGGTAAATTATGCCTAAAACTATTGAAGCGATTTATGAGAACGGTATTTTGCGTCCTCTTCAGCCGATAAAAGGTCTGAAAAAACATCAGACGGTCTCAATCACCGTGGAAAAGACGGCAAAGAAGAAACACCCGCTACACGGACTATGCGGAATACTGCCGGATGCTGATGCCGCGGAGATGCTTAAGAACGTCGAAAATGAGTTTGAAAAGGTGGATTTGAATGAGTGGTAAGATCGCTCCGGATACGGATGTATCCATCAAGTTCCTGAATGGTGATACGAATATTGATGCCGTCCTTTTGAAATACTCAGAGATATGCCTTCCCGCGATCGTTGTCGGTGAGCTCGTATTCGGCGCTTTAAATTCGAAGCATGCGGAGCAGAATCTGGCAAGACATCTAAAACTGATCCATAGCGCCAGGATTCTCGCTATAACGGAAGCTACGGCGAATGCCTATGCAAAAATTCGATTGATCCTCAAAAAGAAGGGGAAGCCTATCCCGGAAAACGATCTTTGGATTGCCGCGACCTGCATTGAGCATAAATTGCCATTAATGAGCAGTGATGGACATTTCGATTATATCGACCAGCTTAATTTGCTGAGTATCTGAGAGTTCAAGTTTCCGCACACCCGATATTCCCGCTGATTAATCACTCGTAGCCTCACCCGCGCCCGCGTTGCGCCGACATAGAGGTTCGCTGGCTTGCAGCCGGGCGGTTTCCCGTCGATTCCACAGAGGATCACCACGCTAGCTTCCAATCCAGTCCCGCGAATGACACCGCAATAATTAAATCGCCTCATCCCCGCCGGTCAGCTTCAGAAAGATCGGTTCCAGATGGCTTTCGGGCATGAGCGCCATTCGGCCGAGGTCTTCGACGCTGCCTTCGGCGATGAGCTCGCCTTTATTGATGATGGCTACGCGTGTGCACATCTGCTCCACGATCTCGAGCGTGTGCGTGGACATGAACACGGTGACGCCCTTTGCGGAGAGGTCCTTGAAGATGTCCTTTACGAGCCGCGCGCCGCGCGGGTCCAGGCCGACCATGGGTTCGTCCACGACAAGGACTTTCGGGTCATGCAGCAGGGCCGCAGCCATGACAAGGCGCTGTTTCATGCCGTGAGAGAAGTTCTCGACCAGTTCATCGGCCCACTCAGGCAGTCCGAACAGCTCGAGGCCCTCACTGATGCGCTTGCTCGAGTCCTTCATCTCATACAACTCGGCCACAAAATGCATGAATTCGGTTGCCGTGAGCTTTTCGTACAGGAACGGCCTGTCCGGTATGAAGCCGGTGATGAACTTTGCCTTGAGGGGCTCCTTTTGAACATCGTAGCCGCCGATGAGGATGCTGCCGTTGGCAGGCTGAAGCAGACCCGCCATCATCTTGATGGTCGTGGTCTTGCCCGCGCCGTTCGGTCCGAGGAAACCGAAGATCTCGCCCCGCGCCACTTCGAGGTTGATCTGGTTCACGGCAGTAAGCTTGCCGTAATTTTTGGTGAGGTTGATGAGTTTGATCATAGGTTCTTTTTAGCCATGGGCAGAGCGCATGGCGCATAGCGTTTAAACCCGTTGCCCTCTGCCCTATGCTCTCTGCCCTCTGCGTGTTCTTTACTTGTACTCCAGCACCTCCACCTTCAGCTTCCCGACCAGCTTGATTATATCAGATTGCCGGTCAAGGTTTCCCGCGGCAAAGCGGATATGCGTTGCGTCGGCGGGGAACTGGTTGAAGGTGGGGTCAACGGCCATCCAGCGGCCCACCCATACCTCGGGCCAGGCATGGTAATAAAAGCCGTTTTCCAAATATACGATGCCGGCCGCCATGCGTGTCGGGATGCCGGAGGCGCGGGCCAGCGCGGTATACAGCGCGGTGTGCTCGTTGCAATCCCCTTCGCGCTGGTTCAGGACTTCGAGCGCGCTCGGGATGCTGACGACGGGCTTTTTCGTTAACGCCGTGTAAACCCAAGCGTTCAGCTTTTTCGCGGCCTCATGCGCGTTCTTTTCGCCTGACAGTATCTTCGCGGCCTGATCGATGATCTTTTTGTCATCGCTTTGGATCAGCGCATTCGGCAGCAGATAGTCAGCCAGTTCCTTTCCGGAATAGGGCAGGCGATAAGCCTCTGGATGGTCTTCCTTGCGGATCTCGATCACATCCTCCTTGAGCGTCTGGCGGTCGTTGTCTAATTGGAAGCCCCGCAGCGGAACGCCTTTCAGCCTGGCGCGCAGATAGGTCACCTGCGAAGACCCTTTTACCGGGGCCGAAGGGACCATCGTAAGCGAGATAATGTCGACAACCGGGCCGCCCTTGTCGCGCTTCATTGCGTTCGTCCTGCTCTCGTTCAGCAGCATATAGCCCAGGGCGCTCTCTTCCTTGATCGTCACGCCATCCTGAGAGACCCACGACGTGGTTTCCATGCCCTGAAACGATTCTTTCAGTTTGTAAATGGTCTGCTCGGTCTCGCCGATCTTGATGCGTTCCTGTGACTCAATGGAAATGGTCGCCTCCTCGGTGCTCAGGGTGGCGGGATTAAACAGGGGAAACCGGAACGTTTTTCCCGTTTCCAGCCCCATGAGAAGAATAGCCGGTTTGATGTTCGGCGAAAGATAGGGTGGACGGGCGAGCTGGATCTTCTCGGTCCGCGTCTGGCCGCCCGTATCGATATCGAGGACAAGCTTATTCTTGAGCACCGCGCCCTTGATCTTCATCGTGGTCAGATCGGACTGCAACGTGAAATCGAAATACTTGAGCAGGAAGTTTCTGGTGGTGTAGCTGTTGATGACCGTCCTGACGCGCTGCACCGAGCCGAGGGCGAGGATATCCAGCTCCGATTCCTCAAAGAGGTGATAGGTTTCCGCTTCGGGGATGGTCTGCGTGTGCGCATAGCCGACCTTTCTACCCTGCTGGTAAATGCCGAACCATTCGTTGCTCGCGCGCACGCCTTCTTCCGTGATCACATCCAGGGCGATGACCGAAGAGGGGCGGATATAGGTCCTATCGATCAGGTGACCGAGCATGGTGAACCAGAAGAGCAGGATGAGTGCGCTGATGATTTTTTTAAGCATGGCTTAAGAAGATGAGCTCGTAAGCAGACGTCATTCCCGCTTGTCGGGAATCGTATTGCCGCACAACTCACTGAAAAAGCGGGATTTCGGAAAAGCCGGTAGAAAAAAGGCGGTGAAATGCTCACCGCCTTGCAACGAAACGATATCTGAAGAACCGGCTTACAGCGCCTTTTCTTTATTGCATTTATCGCAGTACCACATCATGCCGCGGACCTTGCCGCTTGTGGTCATCATCTTCGCCGCCTGCATGGGTTTGGAGCAGCACTGGGGCACATTCAGGTTTACAATGGCCTTTTTTGTGGCCGCTTTAGCGGTTTTACTCATTTCTGCCATGTACGTTCACCTCCGGTTTGATAATTCTAAGCCCGTGCATTCTAACTGTAAATGGGAAAATGTCAAGAGGATTTTACAGGTTCACCGGTTCTTGCCGCGGGATAGAGGAAAATTCATTTCATGATAAACTCCTTGACAATAAAATGGGTTTGAATTATAAATGAATTGATGGATTTAAGACCGTTCTCAGCCAATCCTCACCCGCACTACGTTCTACGTTGAATGTGCTAATTTATTATGGAAGATCATAAACTAAGAGTGTTCTGCGCCGTCGCAGATACCAAAAGTTTTTCCAAGGCCTCGGAGCTCATTTACTTGACCCAGCCCGCTGTGAGCCTTCAGGTGCAGGCCATGGAAGAGCTCTACGAGACACGGTTGTTCGACCGGTCCGGCAACTCCATTAACCTGACGCCGGCCGGCGAGATCCTGTATAAGCGGGCTAAAGAGATCCTTGCGCTCTACGCCGAGGCCCAGAAGAACATCAGTGAGATCACCGGATCGATAAAGGGTTCTCTCTCCATAGGCGCCAGCTCGACCATCGGCAACTACCTTCTCCCCATGATCATCTCAGCGTTCAAAAAGAAGATCCCCCGTGTCAATATATCGCTCCTGGTGAGCAACACCAAGACCATCACCGAGAAATTGAATGCCGGGGAAATTGATATTGCCCTGGTGGAAGGGGACGTGAGTAAACAGCGTTTTGCCGTTGACATACTGCTGTCGGACGAGCTCGTGGTGATCATGGCTCCGGCGCATTCCTGGGCCGAGCGCCGCAATATTCCGGCCATGGACTTGATCAAGGAGCCCCTCATCCTGCGCGAAGAGGGATCGGGCACCCGCCAGATCATCCTGAAACATCTCGAAGAGCACGGGATCAAGCTGGCCGACCTCAAGATCTCGCTTGTGCTCGGCAGCACCGAATCTATCAAGAGCGCCGTGGAGGAAGGCGTCGGTGTCTCGATCGTCTCGGCCTGGGCCGCCCGCCAGGCAATCAAGCACGGAATCCTGAAGGCCATGACCTTCAAGGACATCAAGTTCCACCGGAACTTCAGCATCATCTCGCCCAAACGCAATTATTGCACCCACACGGCCAAGGAGTTTCTGGGCTTCCTGAAGGTATACCCCATCAAGGTCCCACTGTCCTGATCCGGAGCCTGCTCCAGTTTTCCCGTTCCCTCGCGCTCCACTTCGAGCCGTCAAAGAGATCGATCCGTCGCAGTATTAAATCATTCCATCGCTGTATGGCAAACTTACCGTTATTCACTCCGAGCGTCACTGCGCCGTCACGGTCAGTTCTGCAAATTTGGGCCCCGCTTTTTTCGTAACGCGCAAGGACCTCAGCGAACGGATGATGATAGGGATTCCCTCTGCCGACCGTCACAATCGCCACTTCGGGCCGCATTTGCGATACAAATGCGTCGCTGCTCGAGCTTTTGCTTCCGTGGTGCGGGACCTTGACAAGGTCGGCTTTCATATCCGGCATGGTCCTCATGATGTCGCTTTCCGCCTCAAGCCCGATATCTCCGGTGAATAACAGCTCCTTGCCTTCCAACGTGACCTTCAGGACCAGCGAGCGATTGTTCTCAGCGGCATAGGCCTGCCGGTCATGAGCATCGAATCCCTTGCGCGGATGGAGCACGGAGACCGTCGCCTCGCCGAGCGGCGCCGGAGGGTCATCAGCGGACACAAACCGACGACGTATTTTTTTGTCGTCTATGGCCCGGCTGAATTCATCATGTCCCGGCAGGTCCATATCCCTGCCGCTCTCCCAGACAGCAGCAACCTCGAATTTTTTCAGGACCGCAATAAGCCCATTCATGTGGTCCGGATGCGGGTGGGACAGGACCACGAGGTCCAGCCTGTGGATGCCTTTGTTCCAGAGATAGGGGGCAAGGACGCGCCGCCCGATATCGAAGCGGTTGTCGCGGGCGCCTCCGCCGTCGATCAGGATGGTCTTTCCTCCGGGGAGCTCGATGAGCGCGCAGTCGCCCTGGCCCACGTCGGGGAAGCTGACCATTGCGCGTTGTTGGGGCATGAAGAAGAGGGCAAGCGGAAGCAACAAACATATACCCGCGAGTGTCATGCCGATGACCGGCAACCTTGAAACCCGCGAAGATGCTTCGAACGGCTTGAACCGGGAGAGCAGACGCTCCCTGGCGTGGATGAACAGCAAGATAAAAAAAACGGCATAGAATATCAGCCACACGACAGAGGGCGCGGGCGGATGAAATTCAGCGAAGGGAAGCCGTGAAAAGAAAGAGACCGCCCCGATAAACGTATCCGATGCCATTTGGTTCAATCCCGCCGACGGCAGGCGTTGGAAAAAGAGGGAGAGTATCCCTGAAAAAAGTCCAAAAGGAACGACAACGAGTCCCGCAAATGGAACGATGATGAGATTTGAGACGATGCCGGCGAAAGAAAGCTGGTTAAAGTAGTACGCGACAAGAGGTCCTGTGGCGAGCCCCGTGGAAAGGGATATGATGATGAGGAGCAGGGCGCTGTTCCTTATCTTCAGGAAACGGGTCTCCGCTTTTAATTGCAGCTCGTTCCAGAGCGAGACGATGCAACCGATGACCAGGACGGATAGAAACGAAAGCTGAAACGAGATGTCGAAGATCGCCTGCGGACTAACAATGAGGATGAAGAGCGCGGCAAGGGCGAGTGCGTGCATGAGAGCGTTTTCCCGGTTCAGGATGAGCGCAAGAAGTCCGGCTGAGACCATGATGAGCGATCGGACCGTCGCCGTCTGCCCGCCCGCAAGCAGCGTATAGAAGACCACGAGCGGTAGGGTGAGCCATGCGGCAATGATCTTCGGGTCCGTGTACAGGGTCAAACGGTGATAGTATCGTTCCGGCATCATGAACAGCAGCCACCTGATCAGGCCGAAGCAGAGGACCGCCACCATGCCGAGGTGGGACCCGGAAATGGAGATGATGTGCGTGACGCCTGCCGCCATGAACCGGTCGCGCAGCTCGTCGGTGAGCCGGCCCTCCTCTCCGAGCACCATGGCCTGGAGAATGGCGGAGCCATCCCCTGAGGTGGACGCCAGAAACGCCTGACGTATCCGTTCCCGCCAGTCCTGAATTATCCTGAAAAGACCTGTGCCGCGGCTGAGGATTTCGATCTCCTCGGCGTTCTTCACGCTCATGATAAGGTACATTCCGCCCTGGGCGAGGAATGCGGCGTAATCGAAGCCCCGTGGATTATTGTATCCGCCCGGTTCGAACAGTTTGCCGGTGGTCCGAATGATATCGCCATATCCAATGGATGACAGCTCTTCCCGCACGCTGACGCGGACTTTTCCAGTCACTTGTTTGCCGTCGAGCTCGCGCAGGGCCGCAATGAATCCGGTCTTGTCCGGATCGCGGTCAAGGGGGGATGCTATTGTACCGATGATCTCATGAGGAGCTTTATCAGGCGTGAAATGTCGGGTGTAATGATCAGAGGGAAGCCAGGCCGCTGAATAGAGATACGCTGCCATGCCGATGAGGCAGGAGCCGGCGATGAGAAAATAACGGGCCGGGGCGATACGCTGGTTCGTCCCGATATCAAACCAAGTGAAGAGCCCCGCGGTCAGGAGGCAGAGAAGAACAACAATGCAGATCGTATAGGGGAAGTAGAGAAACCCATGCCCGAGCAGGAGGCCGGTGATGTAAGCAAGGGTGAGGGGGATGATAGGTTTGCGCATAGGGGTGCCTGGTTATGCCGAGGCATTCTTCAAAATACTGCTTGAGAAAATTATCCGTGTGGATAAAGGAAAGCTCCAATTGGTTTTCCGTCGCGCTTTTTTGCATGGTATCCTGTTTCCAGTCGCTGGAGTCGCATCAGGAAGTTGTCTTTCGCTACAGGATACAATCGAATTTCATCGCTATTCCCTGTTTCTTCTCTCTTGCTGCAACGGAATGTCGGCGGTCTTGACCAATCTTCTCTGGAAGAAAATAGGTGTGTCTTTTCCTGCTTCGCTATAGATCGCGGGTTTTCCGGAAAAGAGCGCGTTGATCGTGATGGGTATTGTCTTCTGGCCTGATAAAATTCTCCGCATGACGGATCCCAGAACGGGGGAGAGGTCCGCATACGCAATCGTTGCAGGGACCTTGATCTCCGTGTCGCCTTTCGGGTCAAGCTCCAAAGGAAAATCATTTCCTGTCAGAAACTTTTTCCCCTCCACAAAAAGCTCATACGAGCAGGTTATATTCTTCAAGCCCGCTTCATTCGGATTATGCGCAATGAACACAAAGTTCACGATTGCCCTGCCTTGCGTGGACTCGACCAGTTCGGACCCCGTATAGGTTACGGTTGGCTGCTCAAACCGGGCGCTCATCAGTTTCGTGTATGTGCATCCCGGCAGGGCAAGGATGAGCGCCAGGACGACCACGCGAATCATGCTATATGAAGATATCATTCTATCCATAGCGAACGTTTCAGGAATATCAATCGAGAGGTCCCCCCTCACCCCGGCCCTCTCCCTCAAGGGGAGAGGAGGGATAGATGGGTGCATCTTTGGTCAGTCTTCTACCCCAGCTTCTCCTTGATGATCCCTGCAAGACCATCGGCAAGCGTCTTGATCTCGTTCTGGTCCTCGCCCTCGATCATCACGCGTACCTTGGGTTCGGTGCCGGAATACCGCACGAGCAGGCGGCCGGTGCCGTCCAGCCTTTTCTCGATCTCGGACATCCGTTTCGCGATCCCGGGAATTGACTCGATGTCTTTCCGCTCCTTTACTTTCACGTTTACGAGTATCTGGGGATAGGTCTTCATGCAGGCCGCGAGTTTCGACAGCGGTTTATCGGCCTGCTTCATGATCGTGAGGACCTGGAGGGCCGAGATGAGCCCGTCGCCTGTGGTGTTATTGTCCAGGAAGATGATGTGGCCTGATTGTTCTCCGCCGAGGTTGTAGCCTCCCTCGATCATCTTTTCCATGACATACCGGTCCCCGACCGCGGCGCGGACGAGCTTGCCGCCCGCTTGACGCATTGCCAGTTCCAAACCGAGATTGCTCATGACCGTGGCCACGAGCGTATTGTGGTTGAGATTGCCGCGTTTCATCATGTGGAGCGCGCAGATGGCCATGACCGCGTCGCCGTCCACGACAACGCCTCTTTCATCGCACAGGATCACGCGGTCAGCGTCGCCGTCAAAGGCTATGCCGATCTGCGCTTTGTTCGCGACAACGGCGCGGCGGATGATCTCGGGGTGGAGCGAACCACAGCCTTCGTTGATATTCGTGCCGCTTGGCTGGTCGTAGAGCGAGATGACGTCGGCGCCGAGCTCCATCAGGACGCGCGGACCGATCTTGTATGCCGCGCCGTTGGCAGAGTCCACGATGATGCGCAGCCCCGCAAGGTCCATGCCGCGGGGGATCGAGGACTTCACAAACTCGTTGTATCTGCCGATGGCGTCATCGATGCGGAAGGCCTTGCCGATCTCGCCGGCCGTTGGCCGCACCGAATCTATGGCGCCGGAGAAGATCAGCTCCTCCATCTTATTTTCCGTCTCGTCGGGAAGTTTGAATCCGTCCCTGCCGAAGAACTTGATGCCGTTGTCCTCATAGGGGTTGTGCGATGCCGAGATCACCACACCGGCATCGGCCCTGAGGCTGCGCGTGAGGAACGCGATACCCGGCGTCGGCACGGGCCCGATCAGCAGCACGTCCATGCCCATGGAGCACAATCCGGAGGTGAGCGCGCTTTCGATCATATACCCGGAGAGCCTCGTGTCCTTGCCGATCACGATGCGGTGTCTGCGGGCGGAATCGCGGAACACATGCGCCGCCGCCCTGCCGATGCGCATTGCCATCTCCGAGGTCATGGGGTCCTGGTTCGCCACGCCCCTCACGCCATCTGTTCCAAAAAGCTTTTTCATCTGGTTGTCCTCTCAATGACAATGAGCGCCTCGACATTCTTTTCAATGAGCTTCATCGACTGGCCCTGGTAATCTATCTTGGGTTCGATGGTCCTGTTCTCCGCGGCCCCCTGAATGTCGATCGGCATGGTTTGGAGACTGTCCAGCATTGTAACGACGCTGGAGGGCCCTTCAACGGTAACCTTCGGCGGAGTGATGACAACATTCTTCAGACGATAGCCGCTCGCGGGAGCGCCGTGGACAATCGGCTTAAGACGGAACGTTTTCCGGATGAGCGGTTCGAGCCTTACCTTGACCTCCGACAGGGACATATGGGTGACGACTATATCTGAAGGACGACTGATATCGTCTGGAGACAGGCGCACCGCATTCTCCCCCTCTTTGGTCATGGACAGGTCGAGGATGCCGACTAACTTCTTGTCTGTCGTGATGTCCCGGAGCAACCGTTCCTGGCCCTGCACGCGCACTTCCAGTGAACTGGCCACCGGCCCGACCACGACCATGTTCTGGGGGATGTTGCGAAGCTCGAGCGGAACCGTCAGCGTCATCTCGGTCTTGCCTTTTGAAGTGACGTAGAACCAGAGCATCAGGGAAAGTCCGAGCGAAATGAGTTTGATGCCCCAGTTTTCAACAAGCAGGCTTCGAAGGTTCATGGTATACTTACCGGCCCTTCTTTTTTTTAATGAAAATATCGGAGATCGTTTTCCTGAGCGCGGGCGCATCGGCATTGTGCGCGATCTCGCCGTTCATGACCACCGAGATCTCCCCCGTTTCCTCGGATACGACGATAGCCACGGCATCGCTCTCTTCCGTCAGCCCGACAGCGGCGCGATGGCGGGTGCCGAGCGCCTTTGACAGGTTTGACGACAGCGTGAGCGGCAGGAAGCATCCCGCGGCGACGATTCTGCCGTTCCGGATGATCGCCGCGCCGTCGTGGATCGGCGAGTAGGGGAGGAAGATGCTCACGAGGAGCTCCTTGGTGACCCTGGCGTCGAGTTCGGTGCCCATCTCCACGATGGTTGAAAGGTCTGTTTCGCGCTCGAGCACGATGAGCGCGCCGATGCGCTTGTTGGCCATGTTGACGGCCGCCTTGGCCGTCTCTTCAATGAATTTTGTGCCCTCCACCTCCGAGAGCGACCGGAACAGATGGCGTTCGCCGACCCGGGCCAGCATGCGCCTTATCTCGGGCTGGAACAGGACCACGAGGGCAAGCACGATCTGGGACCAGAAGCTGTGGATGATCCAGTCAAGGGTGTAGAGCTCGAAGGTCTGCGATGCGATGAGCACGAGCACGATGACCCCGAGGCCGATGAGCATCTGAAAGGCGCGCGTACCCTTGATGATGAGCAGCAGCCGGTAACAGAGATAGTAGACGAGCGCGATGTCCACCGTATCGTTGAACCAGCGATAGTGCGCCAGGGCTTCGCGTATTTCGGTAAAGTTTGTCATTGTGTTGTAGGCTGATAAAGCTTGAGTAAATCGAGATTCAGAGTGCGGCGATGATGCCTGAATTTGATGCCTCAGGCGCTATTTCCTTGAGTTCTTCCCGCTTTCACGATTGCATCCGTCATCTTCGCGACCTGCGCCATGCGCGCCACGTCATGGACTCGCACGACGCGGGCGCCGCGCTCGATCCCGAGCGCCACGGTGGCCGCCGTGCCGTCCACCCGCTGTTCGGGCGCCGGGACATTCAGGACCGCGCCGATGAACTTTTTCCTCGACGTGCCGAGCACGATCGGCCTGCCGAGCGCCTGAAATTCATCGAGCCGGTCCAAGAGCGCAAGGTTGTGTTCGAGCGTCTTGCCGAAGCCGATGCCCGGGTCGATGAAGATCTTTTCCCGGTCCACGCCGGCTCGCGCGGCGAGCTCGAGCCCCTCCTCGAGACAGGCCATGACCTCGCCGACCACATCGTCATAGACGGGATCCCGCTGCATATCACGCGGCGTACCCTTGATGTGCATGATGACCACGGCAGCGCCGGAACCGGCCACCACGTCCGCCATGTCGGGCGAGAACCGGAGCCCGCTGATGTCGTTCACGATCCGCGCGCCCGCCGCGAGCGCTTTTTTCGCGACCGAGGACTTATACGTATCGACCGATATCGGGACCGAAAGCTCGGCTGAAAGGCGCTCGATGAGCGGAATGATCCTGCGGAGTTCTTCCTCCTCGGCCACGGGCCGCGCTCCGGGCCGGGTGGATTCCCCGCCGATATCGATGATGTCCGCGCCCGCCGCGGCCATTTCACGGGCATGGGCAAGGGCACTCTCCGCATCGGCATACCGCCCGCCGTCGGAAAAGGAATCAGGGGTCGCGTTCAGGATGCCCATGACGTGTGTGCGGCTGCCGAGGTCAAGGACCATTCCTCCGCAGTTAATCTTATAATCCGAGCGCAGATAGTTGTCAAGCAGAGAGTGGAATGTATCCGCAAGACCGGGGAGGGCGCGTTGCTCTTCAGCGAGGCGCAGGGAAAGGCGTCTCAGCTCGCGCGGGGCGCCGGTCATAATAATCTCGTGAGGGACCGTACCGGCTGATTGTTCCCTCTGAAAAGAAATCGGAGCAGGGTGCGGGTCCGCTCCGATTTTTGATGATGGAAGGATTTGGGAAAGGGCGGCCGCCTGGCGGGCCTTGAGGCCCTTCAGAGTTATGGTGAGCGCCCCGTGGCCGGAGATCCGGAGGACAGGACCCATACCGCCCTCCTATGCCGCCACGGGCTGGGCGTTGATGATGGCGTCGATATCGGACGCATCGAGGGTCTCTTTTTCGAGCAGGCCCTTTGCAAGGCCATGGAGCGCATCCGCCCGGTCCTGGATCAGGGTCTTGGCCCGGTGGTAATTGTCCATAATGATGCGTTTAACTTCGTTGTCGATTTCGACGGCGGTGTGCTCGCTGTAGTCGCGGTGCTGCGCGATCTCTCTTCCGAGGAATATCGCCTCTTCCTTCTTGCCGTAGGACAGCGGCCCCATGGCATCGCTCATGCCCCACTCGCATACCATCTTCCGGGCGAGCGTTGTGGCGCGCTCGAGATCGTTGCCCGCGCCGGTGGTCATGTGCTGGAGCGCGATCTCTTCAGCGGCCCTGCCGCCGAGCAGGATCGCGATGTTGTTCAGCAGGTGCTCGCGGTCATATGAATACCGGTCCGCGGTGGGGAGCTGCAGCGTGATGCCGAGCGCCATGCCGCGAGGGATGATCGACACCTTGTGGACCGGGTCGGTCCCGGGAATAAGCCGCGCGACCAGTGTGTGTCCGGCTTCGTGGTAGGCCGTGTTTTTCTTTTCGTCGTCGCTGATGAGCATGGATTTGCGCTCAAGGCCCATGAGGATCTTGTCCTTGGCGCGTTCGAAATCGTCGTTCTCCACCTGCGTCTTGCCGATCCTGGCGGCGAGGATCGCGGCTTCGTTCACGAGGTTTGCCAGTTCCGCCCCGGACAGCCCCGGGGTGCCGCGGGCTATGGATTCGATGTCCACGTGCGGCGCGAGCTTGATCTTCTGGGTATGCACCTTGAGCACGCCGATCCTGCCGTTCAGGTCGGGCCGCGGGATCACGACCATGCGGTCGAACCTGCCCGGTCTGAGGAGCGCCGGGTCGAGCACATCCGGACGGTTCGTGGCGGCCACCAGGATCACGCCCTCGTTGCTCTCGAACCCGTCCATCTCCACGAGGAGCTGGTTCAGGGTCTGTTCGCGCTCGTCATGGCCGCCGCCCAGTCCCGCGCCGCGGTGTCTGCCCACGGCGTCGATCTCGTCGATGAAAATGATGCAGGGCGCGTTTTTTTTGCCCTGCTCGAAAAGGTCGCGGACGCGCGAGGCGCCCACGCCCACGAACATTTCAACAAAGTCGGAGCCGCTGATCGACAGGAAGGGCACGCCCGCCTCTCCGGCGATAGCGCGCGCCAGGAGCGTCTTGCCGGTCCCCGGAGGGCCGACGAGCAGAACTCCTTTCGGGATCTTGCCGCCGAGCTTTTGGAACTTCTGCGGGTCCTTCAGGATTTCGATGATCTCCTGGACCTCAACCTTGGCCTCATCCATGCCGGCCACTTCGCTGAAGGTCACTTTTTTGGCGGTTTCATTCAGGAGCTTGGCCTTGCTCTTGCCGAAGGACATGGCCTTGTTCCCGCCCATCTGCATGTTGCGCATGATGAACAGGAACCAGAGCGCCATCAGGATGAGCGGCGCCCAGACCACGAGGAAGCTGTACCACGCCGAGTCCTTCATCGGTTCGGCATTGATCTTCACGCCCTTGGAGCGGAGGTCCTTGACGAGGTCGGGATAGTCCGGCAGGTTGGTCTTGAAGGACTTGCCGGTCTTGTAATTACCGGACATTTCGGCGCCCTTGAGCGTGACGTCGTTCACCTCGTTGTTCTCGATCTTGTCCATGACGTCGCTGAAGGGGATCTGCACCGCTGTCTGGCTGACAGGGCTGAACAGGTTGAAGATGAGCACCGAGACCACTACGAACAACATGATCAGCGCCATGTTTTTATAGAATGCACTCACTGGTAGAAACCTCCCGTAACTGTTGTTGCTGAAAACATGTTCGCCATAATAACACACCGCATGAATGGTTACAACAGATTTTGCCGGTTGAAGAACGGTAACGATATTGGTTACGAAGCACGATTCGTTCAGTGGTTCCGAGGCCCCGTTTTTACTCGCCGTCCACCGTTGCACGAAACGGGCATCGTTGCCGATTACCGTTATTTTGTATCCTGTACGAAGAGGTTACCCCTGCTGCCGCTCCTCCATAGGGAGCACGGCGATATAGGGAAGATTGCGGTAACGGTCTTTGAAGTCAAGTCCATAACCGACCACGTATTTGTTCGGTATGCGGAAGCCCGCGTAGTCTGCCTCGATTGGGACCTGCCGGCGATCGGACTTGTCGAGCAGCACGCACACCTTAAGAGAAGCCGGCCCCCGATCCAGGAGCCTCTTCCTGAGGAAGTCGATGGTCACGCCGGAGTCCATGATGTCCTCGATCAGCAGGACGTGCTTGCCTTTGATATCTTCTTTCATGTCGCACAGCATGCGCACCGGATTGCCGTCCAGGCCCTGGGTGGCGGAACTGGTGCAGTGAATGAAATCCATCCTGACGGAGATCCTGAGTGAACGGAGCAGGTCGGACATAAAAAAAAGCGCGCCTTTGAGGACCCCGACGGCGAGCAGGTCCTTGTCGGCATAGTCTGTAGAGATGCGCGCGCCTAGCTCTTGTATCTTCCGTTGGATCTCCTCACGGGTAAAAAGCGGTTTTCCAAAATCGATGCCTACCATGGATGCTTCCATTGATGCCTCCATCATACATAATATTCGGTCAGTTAATGATGCAATTGTGATAAAGTCGTAAAAAGTCTTTTTTAGCCACAGAAGTCACAAAAGGCACAGAGAAATGCTCTGAGTTTTTAAGGCCTTATCTTTGCGCTTTCTGTGCATTTTGTGGCAAATCCTGACTTCTTACGAGATCATCAATTGTTACTCATACTTTGGAAAAACCCATCCACGAAGGCTACAAGACACAAAGACTGCATTAAGCGCCAGATTACAAACATCACCCTGCACTCGCGGCAAACACTCGTTATCGCCGGGCGCAGGCAAATCACACTGAATGAGGGCAACCACAGAGGGTTGTCCCTACGTTATATCGTATTCCGCACTCGTACAACGAGCACTTTCTTTGTCTCCGGATTGGGCAGGAACCTTTCGTCCGTTCGAAGACCCACTATCCACAGGATATCCTCTCCGGCACAGAGCAAGGGGACCTGGTCACGGTTTCTGCGGGGGACCTTCTTGTCCACGAAGTAATCCTGGAGTTTTTTCCTTTTGCCGCCCATCCCCGCCGGGCAGAACCAGTCGCCGGACTGCCGGTTCCTGAGCGTCAGAAGCGGCCCTATCTTATCATAATCGAACAGGGCCTGCCATACATAATTTTTATCTTCCCGCTCTCCGGGGAGACGGTCCGCGACCAGGGTCTCGACCTCTCTGCTGAGCTCCGGGATCATCGTAACGCCGGGTACGATGAGAGCATGGGAGAAGCCACCTGCGCCTGATGGGGCGCTGATAACGAAGCTGTCGTACTCGCGCCCGAGGGTCAGGCCGTGGGTCAGGTTCATGGTCCTGCCGGTCCGGGCAGAGACCATAAACGCCAGGGCCTCTTCGATCCGGACCTGGGACACCCCCGAAGAGTCTTGACCGGCAAGGTCCACTGCTTTTTTCAGCAGTCTGCGCCTGAAGGCAATGGGCAGTGAACTGAACTCATCCCTCTTTATAAAAAAGTCATTCTCTTTCTGTTCCAGGATGCTGTCCGCGAGCGTTGCGCAATGGAGGCCGAGCGCTGCATCCTCGTCCCGAAGGAGGGAGGCCTCGGCCGCAAGCGTCTCGACGATGCGGGGGTTGAAGCCTTTGAGGACCGGGATGAGCTCAAGCCGGACCCTGTTCCGTGTATACACGGGTTTTTTGTTCGATGGATCGGTCGCGAACGCAAGACCTGTCTCCTTCAGGTACCCCAGCACTCCGGCACGCGTGATCTCGATGAGCGGTCTGATAATATTGTCCCGCATTGGCGGGATAGCCGAGAGGCCGGAGGCGCCGGCCCCGCGCAAGAGCCGCATGAGGAAGGTTTCGGCCTGATCGTCTGCCGTATGGCCGGTAGCGATGCGGGAAGCATCGATCGTCCTCGCAACGCGCTGCAGAAAAGCATATCGCATGTCCCGCGCACCCTCCTGCGGCGACAGGCCGCGCTCACGGCACCAGGCCGACACGTCAATCTTCTCGATGGTTGCCGGGAGGTTGAACGTTTTTGCAAGTTCACCAACGAACAGCGCCTCGTCCGCGGATTCTTTGCCGCGGAACATATGGTCGAGGTGGGCGATGTGCAGGGTCAGGTCAAGGTCCTTCGCCAGAGCCTGAAGGACGGAGAGGAGGCAGACCGAATCCGGTCCGCCCGAGACGGCAACGAGCACACTTTCGCCGCGAGAGACCATGCGATATTTTTTTATTGTTTCTTTGACTTTATCAACAATCATAATGGGGTCAGACTTAATTATTGAGATTTGCTCTTCGCGAGCCCTCGGTGGATGACTGCTATCTCGTCGACCAGTTCTTCTCTGCGCCGGCAGTATCCCGTCACAGCGGCGGGGTCCTTATGCAAAAATTGCGCGATCTCTTTTCCCTGATAACCGTAGTCTCTGGCAGCGTGACTGAATAGCCGGCGACCGGTCATGAGCAAACCTAATTTTCCCGCGGCCCGTAGTTGTTCGAGGCTGACGCCCGTTGTGTTCTCAACAACCGTCATGATCTGGCTCAGCGAACGTTCCTTCTTCTTCCTGCCCGACTCGACCGGCTTATCCGCTAGCGTCCTTACCTGGTCGACGAAAGATGCATCGCCCTGCACGCGCTGGTCAATAGTTGCATATACCTCGCTCTTTTCAAGAGTTTCTTCTTCACGCATAAACTCCTGGTACTTTTTTCTCGAACGGGCCTTGTTTTCGGAAAACATGCGGAGGACCTGGTCCGTGTCAACGATCGCGAGCGGATTGCTTTTTCCTGTGTACGCGTGATGACTGCTCCAGGGATAGACCTCGAAGGACTCGGCGAGCCTTGCACGAATCGGATTGAGGTGAATATACTTGAGAAGCCCGAGCAGATAAGCTTCTCTATCGCACAGGATGGCTTTATACCGTCCCTGAAAAAGATGTCCAACGGTCCGGTAACGACGGTTATAGTGCATGGTGTAGGTCTGGTTCAGCCCCTGCATAATCTTGGATAGGGGAATGTCCTGAGTTTCGATCAACAAATGGACATGGTTGTTCATGAGCACATAGGCAAAGATGCGGCAGTTCGTGCGGTTTTTGTAAATCGTGAGAAGTTGAAGATATTTCTGAAAGTCGGAGGTATCCTTGAAAACGCTTCGTTTCTGATTGCCGCGGGTGATCACGTGGTAAAATGCTCCGGCGTATTCGATGCGAGGTTTTCGTGGCATGCAGAGAGGGTATCAGAAAGTGGAGCGGGTGTCAACATCTCAATAATTAAGTCTGACCCCAAACGTTCCTATTCGACTTTGGAGATGTGGAGATCCAGACCGCAGCCGAGCAGGGTGCAACCATCAATAAATTCGTATCTCACCCCAAATTACTTCATAACACTATTGTCAGAATTCAGGGTGAATTAAAAGAAACGGAACATCGCTCGAATGAGCGAGGCAATGAGTCCCGATATCTTCGCGATGATGAAATAGAGTGTCCTTACTGCATAGAAGTCATCAAGAGAAAGGCGAAGGTCTGTAAATATTGCGGGAAGGAATTGGCGCCTCAAAGAGTTGAATCGACTTCCGTTGTTTCATCGTCAACACCATCGTCTGCGGCAAGCGGATTAACAAAATTATCGAGTACAGCCGATTCCCCCAAACTAAACCCGCGAGATTGGATGATCTGAACTACGAAAATATATTTGCTCAGGAGATCTCATTATAATGAGCGGAAACGCAAATCCATGAGGAAACTGTCATTCTTAGTGTGCTTTGCCGTCATCTTGGTATTTGGGTCTCCTCATGGCGTAGTTTCACAAGATTACTGCTTTGAACAATCGGGGAACCGATACGGTATTGCCCCTGCACTCCTATGGGCGATATCGAAGGAAGAGTCTCGGTTCAATCCTTATGCGCTCAACTTCAATCGTAATGGCTCATATGATTACTGCCATATGCAGATAAATTCATCATGGGCGAGCGAGATAGGAGAAACTGCATGGGCGTCTCTCGGCGATCCCTGTCAATGCACACAAGTCGGAGCTTGGATTCTTTCGAGATGCATTAGGGATTATGGTTACACTTGGCAGGCGGTGGGCTGTTACCATGCAACGGATAAATTCAAAAGATTATCATATTCCTGGAAGATATATAACGTATTGAAAAAGTAGTGGGGGCATTCGGTGGAGGTTTTTATGGTAAAGCAGATTGAACCGGAAATATTTCTGAGGGTCAATCAGATCGTCGGAGATCGGGCAAAAGGGATACCGGCCATCATTCCTATATCGCGTTCGTCATGGTGGTTAGGTGTAAAGCGAGGCCGCTTTCCAAAACCGCTGAAACTGTCTGCGAGAATTACTGTATGGAAAATGTCGGACATTCAAATGCTCATTGAGAAAACGGCTTCGAAGCAGGGGAGGAGAGCAAGTGATGGGCAAGATGATGATTCAACCGAGCCTGAATCACATTATCAAAGGCTTACATCTACGGGTGAAAATGAGGATTATCCACTACGGGATCAGCATCCCCGGTGCTAAGGTAACTTGCTATGCGGCAGGCTGCAAGGGCTTTGAACCACTAAATTCGCCCCCAGTAATTTCCTAAGATCGTAGGAGCCGAATGACAGTATATGTTTCAACCAGTTGATTAGTATTTTATTAAATTCGGGGATTTCGTCATTAACACCTACAACAGTGTAATGCCAATATTATGACAGAGGCATAAACTACAGGTTATAAGATGCACTGTAACGAATAGCTCCTTGCATGCTTTAAAAAAGCAGTTTTTTGGACGGGCAAAGACGCGCTATGATTCTGCGTCAGGCAACTGCGCCCACAGGCATTCCAGTGTTTGGTACAACCTGGATACACCGATCATCCCAAAGCTGCACCATCTCGAAATCCTTTACGTTCGTGACTTCAAGACGAGGCAAACCGTGCTTTTCAAGCCAATCATGGATATACGAAATTTGCTCCGGCACACTAGCTCGCGCTGTGAATATTTTAACAGTAACCCCTTCTGCAATCCATGTATTGACACGGGCTATCATGAGCGGAATTGGCTCTCCAATATGCTCTATACCTTTCCATCCATCCCAATGGGCAAGCGTTCCGTCTAGATCGACACCGACCCAATCACCAGTAGACATTCAAAACCTCCTGTAGTCTTCCGCTTTAACTCTTCCCTAATAGTCTTGCCTCATTCAAAATAAACCAACTCAAAGCTACAGCCGTTCGGATTATAATAGCCGCCCTAAGAAGAAATAGAAAGGTGCCCGGAGCGGC
>Ga0315281_10003880_pt1 | contig 21834 bp, 30 predicted proteins | sample YL17G07_0_MG_FD_204540 | JGI IMG/M metagenome (GOLD analysis project Ga0315281, IMG submission 204540) | Sediment microbial communities from Yellowstone Lake, YNP, Wyoming, USA - YL17G07_0 | ecosystem: Environmental > Aquatic > Freshwater > Lake > Sediment | place: USA: Wyoming | collected... | reverse complement strand
CCATGAATTTCAAGGCCTATTTTGCCATGAATTTCCTTTTCTTGTTTTTTCATAGATATAAGAGAAAAAACGAGTTTTTATATTTTTAGAATGTAAGACTTTAAAGTTTAACCATTGAGCCGCTATATTTTTATATCATATATACATAGTTTTTTCATGAAAAAGCCTTTTAAAAAACCAGAGCCAGGAGATAAAATAGAAGTAACTATTAACAATAAAAAAGAAAAAGGGATTTTATTAGAGAGTCATGATCCTGGAGTTTTATTGTTAAAATTAGATAATGGATATAATATTGGATTAAAAAAAGAGGATATTTCTGAGATTAAGATTTTGGATAAAAAAAAGAAAGAAAAAGAAAAAGAAGAATTAAAGCTAAGTGGAAAAAAACCAATTATTGATTTTTATTTAACAGGAGGGACAATATCCTCTAAATTAGACCCTGAAACAGGAGGTGTTAAAGATTTAACAAATCCACAAGAATTTTTTAAAATGTATCCTGATATATTCGAGCAGGCAGACATCAGGATTAAAAGCCCATTTATGAAATGGAGTGAGAATATGGATTCTAAAGACTGGATTAAGATTGCTAAACTGGTTGGAAAGTCATTAAATGATTCTGAGGTTAAGGGGGTTATTATTAGCCATGGAACTGATTTTTTACATTATACTTCTGCTGCTTTAAGTTTTATGCTTGGAAAATTAAATAAACCCGTTGTTTTAACTTATAGCCAGAGAAGTTCTGATAGAGGAAGCAGTGATGCTAAAATGAATCTTGTTTGTTCTGCTTATGCTGCACTTTCAGATATTGCAGAAGTTATGTTAGTTGGCCATGCTACCAGCAATGATGATTTTTGTCATGCATTACAAGGAAATAAAGTAAGAAAAATGCATTCTTCCAGAAGAGATGCTTTTAGACCAATTAATTGCAAGCCAATTGCTAAAATATTTCCAGATGGAAAAATTGAAATGCTTAGAAGCGATATAAACAAAAGAAATAAAAATAAAGTTAAAGTTGATGCTGTTTTTGACAGCAGAATTGCTTTAATTAAATTTTATCCAGGACAAGACCCTAAAATTCTTGATTATTATAAGAAAAAAGCATATAGAGGTATTGTTATTGAAATGAGCGGATTAGGGCATGTAATTTCAGAAGGAAAAAATAACTGGATTCCTGTTTTAAAGAAATTAATCAAAAAAGGAATGTTTATTTATGCTGCTCCTCAGACACTTTATGGAAGATTAGACCCATATGTTTATGAATCTGCAAGAAGAATTTTAGAAACAGGTGTTGTTTATTTAAATGATATTTTGCCTGAAACAGCATTTGTGAAACTTGGATATGTGCTTGCTCACAAAACTTGGAGAGGAAGCATTGCAACAAAAATAAAAATGCTTGAAAACATAAATAAAGAATTTAATGAAAGATTGGGTGAGGAGTTTTCAGAATAAAATCACAGTCAATAAATTATATACTAGTAAATGAATAATAATATATACTGCTAATCATTATGATATTAATAATAAGGAGCAATCAAAAAATGATAAGCAAAAGTTTAGACGCTCAAGTAAGGAACGAAGTTCTTTCAATTCTTGGATTAGAGAAAATAAGAGCAAGAAATCAGAGAGAGGCAACAAGAGAAAAAATCAGGAACATTGTATATTCAGTGGGCTGGGGTTCTGCATTAATTTTAGGAGGTATTTTTTTATATGGGCATCCTGAATATATTGACTATGCAGGAAGGGCTGTAACTGAGATTATTAATAATTTTTATAGATAAAATGAAAAAAATATGCTTAATATTAATTATTATCGGAATTTTAATTATTGCATGGCTTGCAATTAGATTTATTATTGGAGGAAGCGAGGATTCCTGGATAAAAGATGAAAAAGGTGTTTATGTTAAACACGGATTTCCTTCTGAAACCCCTGTTTATGTAACAGAACAACAAAATGCTATTAATTGTGCTTTTGATTTATACCAAACTGAAAAAGAAAAAAACATTGAATTTTCAAGCCAGTGTTTAGGAACCTGCGGAAATTATGCTGTTGATATTGTTCATGTTCCTAGAACAAATGAAGATGATTTAGTTGAAAATCAATGTCCAGATTATAGGTATGGAAAAGTAAGCAAGTTTATAGAGTTAGATAAAAATAAAGAGATTGTAAGGGTAGTATAAAAACTATTAAGCATTAGTTGTAACTATACAATAGTTACAAATAGAAAAGTTTAAAAAGGATTTAGATTTAGAAAAAGAATGACCTTAGATCAGATATTTTCTAGCGAGAATATAAAGGACTATAGCCGTGCCTGCGTCGATATAGCTTTAGATTTGCCCCAGAAAGATTTTGATTGTCTTTTACTTCCTAGCAGAGGAGCTTTTCCTTTTTTTGTAGGAGTTGTTCATGCATTGTCTAGGCTTGCAAGAGATCACACTGACTATGCAAGATTTAACAAAACATTAGAATTACCAAGAACTGTTAAATCCTATGTTTCTGAAAAAGAATTTGGCGGGCCTAATTCAGAGAGAAAAGTTTTACTTATACCTTTTACTGCAGATTTAAATGTGTCTGGAATAATTGATGGAGTTGATGAATCTTCTCTTATAGATCTTACTAGAGATTATTGGGCTCATGTTACTACAAGTTTTTTAAGAGATCCAACTGAAAGGAAAAAAGATTTAAGGTTCAATTTTTTTACAGAGATTATCTTAAGAAACGTTGAAGGTAGAGAAAGAGATGCAGTTGCATATGAACAGTTTCCTAAGGTTAGCAAATTAGTTATGCTAGACACAGTTATCTCAGGAAGAGCGAGTTCTACAATAATTGGGGCTTTAGAAAAAATTTCTAAAGAACATGGACTTCCTTCTTTACCAAGGTTTTCTTATTTGATTATTGATGAAAATGGAAAGAAGCTAAAAAATCCTTTCAAATTGTTTTTAGATACAAAAACTTATGAATCCAAAGTTCAACAAATTAAAATTCCCAGAATAGTTTCAGAAGATGAGGGTGCATCATTAGAAGGAATCGCTGCGATAGTTTATCCTACTATAATGAAAAAAAGTTTTGGCTTAAATTATAGAGGAAAACCTTTGTTTATTGGGGCTGGAAATTGGGTGTCTATACAAGGATCAGAACCTTATTTCAGTGTATTTAATCAATTCTCTGAAATAGTTAAAGAAGGGATAGATCAAGTTCTTATTAATGAGGGATATATAGATCCTTCTAGAGAAAATACTGGCTCTAATTTTGAGACTTCCAGAGAAAATTTTGTCAATAGATTAAATAGAACAAAAGAACTTTCTCTTAAAGATGATGCAGGAGATTTTGTAACTTCTAAAATGCCTGCACAAAAAGTTTACGAGACTGGTTCGAGAGTACTCCATGTTTTATTTAGTGAAGGAGATACAAATGATTTATTACAGGGGTTTGCTGATAAACATAAAGGAGTTATTTTCGATCCTTCTGAATAATTTACTTTTATTCCATAATTTTATATATTCTGGTTATTATCCTATTCTATGGAAGAAGAGAATATTAAGATTACTGCAGGTCTTGAAATCCATTAGACGCTCTTTTCCTTGTAGAATTAGATGAAATAGCAAAATATTTAAACTGCTAGCATTTATCTTTTATATGAAAATAGATAGTTTTGATTTTGCATATATGATTGGGAATTTTTTAGCGGATGGATCTTTTTATAAGACAAAAAGGGGAAAAAATTTTGAATATAGATTTGAATTTACAGATGGAACTCCTTATGAAAATGAACTGAAATATTCTAGGAAACATCTTTTAAAAATTAAAAATATTATAGAAGAATTTTTGAATAAAAAAATACCTCCTCTGAAAAAGAGAGGGAATAGATTTGTTTTAAGTTTTAGAGATAAAAGGTTGTCAGAATTATTTTTAACTCTATTCAATTTTTGTCCAGGAGATAAATCTAAGATTGTAGAGATACCTGACTTGTACAAGAATTCAAAATATGAAAAATATTTTTGGATTGGATTTTTAGATGGAGATGGTTCTATTGCTAGAAAATCTAGGAGGATTGCTTTAGAGTCTATGAGTAATAATATAATAAATTCTTTTGCAGATTTTTTAAGAAAGAACAATATATTATTCTCTCAATATAAGTCTAATAGGGGGGAAGATTATTCTTATGTTATACTTATAAGGAGTGTTTCTTTTAGAGATTTTTCTAAAAAGATCGGGTTTATACACCCACTTAAATCAAAGCTTTTAAAAGAAAAATTAAAAGATAGAGATTTTTTTATTAAGAATAAAATTAAGATGAAAGATGGGATAATTAGATATGATAAAATATTTAATGATTCTGTTTTTGTAGAGAGAGGAAGAGAACTTTTTGTTAAATATGGAAATAACAAATATCATAAGCCAAATGTTAAACTTAATGAGATCATTTCATTGATGAAAAATAAAGGAATAAAAATTGAGAAGATCTTAGAAGAAATAAATGAGTATAGATTTAAGAAAGGTAAGGGATCTAAATACTCTGTTAAATTGCCTTTATTTTTTAGCGAAAACATATTGAAGATAGGAAAATTAGTAAGATTAAGAGATGGAGGAATTTCATTTTCTAAAGTTTATACGAATTCCTTCAACGAAGATTTTGAAGAGATATTAAAGACAGTTAAGAATACTTTTGATATAAATCCTATTTATACATGTAAAAATGAGCCTATTTTTTGTAGCGGGGTATTAAAAGATTTTTTCAGTGCGATTGTGAATAGAAGTTAAGATTATAAACATGTAAATTGTTAATTTATTATGATAGAGGATTATAAAGAGATCAATTTAAAAGTCGGTTTAGAGATACACCAACAACTTAATTCAGGCAAGCTTTTTTGTAGATGTCCTTCTGTAATCAGATCTGATCCTCCGGATGTAATGATTCATAGAAAACTTCATGCTGTTGCTGGAGAGAGTGGAGAAATTGATGTTGCAGTAAAATATGAGGCAGAACAAGATAAAGAATTTATCTATGAGGGATACTCTGATACTACTTGTTTACTTGAATATGATGAATGCCCACCAATGGAAATAGATCAAGAAGCCCTGAAAATTGCTTTGCATATTTCTTTGCTGTTAAATTGCGAAATACTTCCTGTTACACAGGTAATGAGAAAAACAGTTCTTGATGGAAGCAATACTTCAGGATTTCAAAGAACTGTTCTTATTGCAAGAAATGGTTATATTGATACAGAAAGCGGAAGAGTGAGGATTTGGTATGTTTATCTAGAAGAAGATGCTGCAAGAACAATTAGTGAAGAAGAAACAGGTAAGATTTACAAATTAGACAGGCTAGGAATTCCACTGGTTGAGATTGTAACTGCTCCTGATATTAAAACTCCTGAACAAGCTAAACAGGTTGCAATGCACATAGGAGATTTATTAAGAAGCTGCAAGGTAAAAAGAGGAATTGGAACAATAAGGCAGGATATTAATGTTAGCATCCCAGGGCATCCAAGAGCAGAGATTAAAGGTTTTCAAGACCCTGAAATTTTTGTAGAAGTTGTAAAAAAAGAAGCAGAAAGGCAGGAAGAAGACTTAAAAAATAAAAAACAATTAAAAGCAGAAGTAAGAGGGGCAAATCCAGATGCTTCTACAAGATTTCTTAGGCCTTTGCCTGGTTCATCAAGGATGTATCCTGAAACAGACCTGCCTTTGCTTAGAATTAAAAAAGAAATAATTGATGAAGCCAAGAAAACTCTTCCTAAGCTAAGAAGTGAAATTAGAGGGGAGTTAACTAAAAAAGGATTGCATGAAGACCAGGCGAAAATTATTTTGAAAGATGAAAAATTAGAAGATTTTGAGAATTTATTAAAGATAATTGATGAGCCTAAGTTTATATTTAAGGTATTAATTGAAATCCCAAAAGAAATTGCAAGTCATGAAAAAATTAATGTTGAAGATAAATTAACTTTTGACATTATTGAATGTATTGTTAATTCTGTTAAAGAAAACAAAATTGAAAAACATGATGTTAAACATGTTATGGAAGAAATTGTAAAAGGCAAGCCATTGCAAGAGGCTATTAAGCTTGAAAAAATTGATTTATCAGAAATTGAAGCTGAGATTGTGAAAATAGTAAAAGAAAAGCCAGGGTTAAGCATTGGGGGTTATATGGGATTGATAATGAGCAGGTTTAAGGGAAAAGTCAGCGGGAAAGAGGCTACTGAGATACTGCAAAAGCTTATTTCATAATTTTTTAGGGTCATTCAAAATCCCTCTAAGATTTTGAAGACTGATAGAGTATTAAGAATAATCAAATATTTATTTTATCTATTATTCTTGAATGGCTCGATCATAAAAAAAGATTTAAATACCCTTAAAATCTTCGGTTTTTATGGAGCAGAATAATAATTTAGAGAAGGTAGGTAATGTCGGAGATTATAAACCAGAAGTATATAAAGCTAGTCGTAGAGGATTGGCGATAGTTCCAAACATAGGGGCAGTTAAGCTTTACACACTTAAACAAGGTTATTGTGATTTCTTTGATTATGGCAATAAAGTGTTAGAATATTTTGTTGAAGAAGCAATAAAAAAAGACAAGATTATGAGAGGCATAGGATTAGGTTTTTCTATCTTATCTGATGGAGTATTAAATATCTCTATGTGGGGAGGAGAATATCCTTCTTTAATAAATCCAAGTATATTCACTTATGACAGAGGTGCATCATTTGATGATGCAGTAGAAAAAAATAAATTAGTGCGAGTTCCTGTTTCAAAGGCAGGTGCTTTTTGTTGCTGGGAATTAGGAATTGTGCCTTATGAAGCAAAAGCATGGAGAACTTATCTTTTTTCAAGACATAGTGACACAGATAAACAAAAATATCTGGACGATTTCTTTTCTGGAGAAGTCGGGGAAGAAGAGAGAAGACAGTTTGCTTATAATTTGAGATTTGACGAGGTCGGTCTTTCAACCAGAGCAGTTAATTGTCTCCAATCAACTACTCAAGGAAGTAAAGATTGGAGAAGTGAGACATTGGGAAAGTTAGAAGAACGGACCTTTTGGGAGTTAATGCAAATTAAGAATATGGGAAAAGTAACTGCAAATGAGATAAAAAGAAAACTTCAAGAGCATGGATTAAACTTAAAAACTTCTTCTCAACCTCATCCCGATAAGCTTTGATTAAAAAGTCCTGAATGCAACACTTAAATTCAAGACCTGATTATGCGACAGCACCAATATTAAATAAATTTATAAATCCAAAATAAGGTAGATAATTATGGATATTTCAAAAAGAACATATATTAAAGAAGCATTTGCTAAAAAAGGCAAAGTAGAATTATGCGGCTGGGTGCATGATACAAGGGATTTAAGCAAAATCAGATTCTTGGTTTTAAGAGACATTTCAGGAAGAATTCAGTGTGTCGGAATAAAAGGAGAGACAAAAGACAAGTTTTTTGAATTAATGAATAAAGTTTCAAGAGAAAGTGTTGTTAAGGTTATCGGAGAAGTAAAAGACTCTAAACAAGCACCAGGAGGAAAAGAAGTTCTTGTTGAAGAAATTGAGGTTATTGCAAATGCAGAACAGCCATTGCCAATTGATGTTTCAGACCATTCAAAAACAGAATTGCCAAAAAGATTAGATTATCGGTTCCTGGACTTGCATAGAAATAAAACTCAGGCAGTTTTTAAAATTCAAAACGAAATTGCAAATTCATTCAGGGAATTTTTTTATAAAAAAGGGTTTATTGAAATGCAGCCCCCATGTGTTATTTCTGCTGCAAGCGAAGGCGGAACAGACTTATTTGAAGTAAAATATTTTGAGAAAAAGGCTTATCTCGCGCAGAGTCCTCAGCTATACAAACAAATGCTGGCATGTTCTTTAGAAAAAACATTTATGATTACTCCTGTTTGGAGAGCAGAAAAACACAATACTACAAGGCATATTAATGAAATAAGACAAATGGATATAGAAGCTGCTTTTGAAAACCAGGATTCTATAATGAAACATTTAGAAGAAGTTGTACAATATATTGTTAAGAGAGTAATCGACAATTGTCAAGCTGAATTGGATATTTTAGGGGTTAAATTAAAAGTTCCTAAAGGAATCTATCTTAGTTATGAAGAAGCAATAAAAAAAGTTAAAGGCAAAATTGGAGAGGATTTTACTCCAGAGCAGGAAAAAGAATTATGCGGGATGTATCTAGGAGATTTGATTTTTACACATTCCTGGCCTTCATCTATCAAGCCTTTTTATATTATGCCAAAAGATGAAAAAGAAAATGCAAAAATAAGTGAAGGATTTGATGCGCTTTATGGTGGAGTTGAAATTTGTTCAGGAGGCCAGAGAATTCATTTGCCAGAATTATTAATTAAAAGACTAAAAGCTAAAGGACTAAATCCTAAAAATTTTGAGAGTTATGTAGATAGCTTTAGATATGGTGCGCCCCCCCATGCTGGTTGGTCAATTGGGCTTGAGCGATTGACACAAGTTATTTGTAATCTTGACAATGTTAAGGAAGCAACAATGTTTCCAAGGGACAGAGATAGGCTGACTCCTTAAACAGATTTATAAATAAACTTCTTTTATTTAGCATATGAAAATTCTAGCAATTGGAGACTTTCATGGAAAATTTCCTGAGAAATTAAGAAGAAGAATTAAGAATGAAAATATTGATTTAATTTTAAGTACAGGGGACTATGCTGGAATCAAGGAATGGAGACCATTACTTAAAAAAATGTTTAATTCTTTGAGGCAGGGCAAAGAATTCTCAATTAAAAAATACCTTGGAAAGAAAAAGTATATATGGCTTTTAAAAAAAGATTATGCTGCAGGAAAAATTTCAATAAAAGAATTAAATAAATTTAAAATTAGAACTTTTAGTGTTTTTGGTAATGGGGATTGGTATAAAACATTTTTTAATGACACAGGAAAATTTTATGAAAATGAATTTAAAAAATTAAAATATATTAAAAATATTAATAGAGGAAAAATTAAATTTAGAAGTCTTAAAATTATTGGTTTTGGGGGTTATCTTGATCCTGATGTTTATTTTACAGAAAGTGGAAGAAAAGCAATTAATGATTCATTAAAACAAAATCAAAAAAGAAAAAAAAGATATGATTTAGAAGAAAAAAGATTAATAAAACTAATGAGATTTAAACCAGACATCTTGTTAAGTCATTACACTCCATATAAATGTTTAGACAAAATGAATAAAAAAAATCAGATTAAATTCTCACAAAAAGGTTATATGGGTATTTCAAGCTTTAATAGAGTAATAAAAAAATACAAGCCTGAATTAGCTATTTGCGGTCACATGCATGAAAACCAGGGAAAATGCAAAATAGGAAAGACAATAGTCATAAATCCAGGAGCAACCTGTGATGGAAAGGCTGCTATAATTGATTTTAATGAGAAAAAAGGAAGAGTTAAAAATATAAGATTTGTTAAATAATAATGGAAAAAAATGAACTAATTCAATTATCTGATAAATACGACACTCCTTTATTTGTAATAAATCTAGATAAAATAAAAGAAAATTTCTTAAGATTTAAAAAAGCATTTCCAGAATCAGTTATAGCGTATTCTTATAAAACCAATTATTATCCTGAAATAATTAAATTAATTGAAAGTTTAGGGGGAGTTCCAGAAGTAGTTTCAGGAATGGAGCTGGGTTTTGCAAAAAAAGTATCAAAGTTAAATAACGCGATATTCAATGGACCTGCAAAAACAAAAGAAGAATTAGAATTTGCAATTAAAAATGAAATCTTTTCAATAAATATAGATAATCTTGATGAACTTTCTCTTTTATGCAAAATTAGTAATAATATAGATAAAAAAATTAATGTAGGTTTAAGGCTAAATCCAGAGATAGATATTGATGGAAAAGTAAGTTTTGTTTCAGCAGATTCTAAATTAGGCATGAAAAAAGAAGATGTTTTTAAAGCCATAAAAATAATAAAAAACAACAAAAAGATTAATTTTAGGTTAATACACTTGCATCTAGGCACTCAGATAATTAATCCAAAAAGTTATGTTCAGTCATTAAAAGAGATTAAAAAGATAATTGACAAAGAGAAAATAAAGATAGGTTACATAGACCTTGGAGGGGGTTTTGCTAATGAAACAATTTTAAACCAAAACAAAACTTCTATATTTGATTTTGCAAAAGATATAATCAAAGAAAAGAAAAAATTAGGGTTAAGTCAAAAATTAATTTTTGAGCCAGGCAGATATATTGTTGATGATGGATGTTCTTTTATAAGCAAAATAAGGGTTATAAAAGAAAATTGGATTATCCTAGATGTTGGAGTAAATTGTCTTATTCCTTTAAAAAGTGCAGATTATAAAATAAAATTTTTTGATAAGATAAAGAATAAAAAATATAATTTTGCTGGGAATTTGTGTTTTGGCGCAGATATTATTGCAAAAAATGTTCTCTCCCCTAATCTAAAAGTGGGAGATATAATCCAAATAGAAAATAGCGGGGCTTATACTTTATCTATGAGTAAACAATTTATTTGCCCTTTTCCTGCAATTGTTATAAAAGAAAACAGGAAGTATAGGTTAAGCCTAAAAAGAAAAACCTCTGAAGAGATATTTAACTTCTGGAATCAAGAATAAGTTATTTTGTTCATAGAAGCATTTAAATATATAAAGATATACAATTGTATAATAAACTATTCAATTATATTTAAAATTATACAATGGAAAAAACAAATTATAATAAAGTTTTAAATGTTTTTTTTGATAATCCTACTGAAAAATTTTATATAAGAGAGATAGCAAGAATAACTAAGTTAAACCCAAATACTATTTTAAATATCACGAATAAACTTGAAAAACAAGAGCTTATTAAAAAAGAAAAGAAAAAGCATATTGTTGAGCTCTCTGCTGTTTTAAATGAAAAATTTAAAATATTGAAAAAAGTTACCAATCTAGAAAAGATCTATGAATCTGATATTATCAAAATTTTAACTGAAAAATTTTCTCCTGAAGCAATAATTATTGTCGGAAGTTATTCAATAGGGGAAGATATAAAAGAAAGTGATATTGATATTGTTGCTTTAACAAAAAAAGATTATGAAAGCATGGATTTGAGCAAATTTGAAAGTAAATTAGGAAGAAAGATTCATTTAATAATTACAGATTATGATAAGATCTCTGATGAATTTTACACAAATTTAATAAACGGGATTGTGGTATATGGTGCAATAAGAAAAAAATAAAATGGAAAGCTTTGAAAGTTTTATTGTAGGAAGAGAAGTAAGAAAAGCCTCTCCAAATAAACCTAGGGCAAAAAAGCTAATCAAAGATGGAGAAGAAAGAATAGAAAAAGCAGGATTATTAGATATAAATAATTTCTCAAAATTTGTTTTTGAAAATATTTATGATGCTTTAAGGGATTTTATGCTTGCAATTCTTTTATATGAAGGATATAATACTGATTCTCATAAAGCACCAATAGCTTACTTATCTAGAAAAGGTTTTGATATTTATGAAATTGATAAATTAGACAGATTCAGATACAAAAGAAATGGTTCTAAATATTATGGAGAAAGAATATCTGTTGAAGAAGCGAAAGATATAAAAGAGTTTTACTCCAAGGTTAAGGATAAGCTAGATAAAATTTTAGAAAAAATAAAACTTTAATAAAAACACAAAATGGACACAGACAAGATTACAAGGCAGGCAAGGCAAATTTTGGATAATTTTGCAGATGCACTTGCAAGTGTGGAAAAAGAGGTCAAAGAAGAGGAAGGTGTTGAAAGAAATGAATTTGAAAGAAAAGAAGGAAATGGAAAAGAATGTGATTCTGAATTTAAGCAGGCTTTTTTAAAAAATTCTCCTAGCCATGATGATAACTTTATAATTGCTGAAAGAGGCGAGTGGAAATGATAGCATATAAAGATTATTTTTTCATAGAAAGAAGAAAATTGAATGAGTTAACAGAAGGTTTTTTGTCTGAAGTTTATCCTTTAGAAAAAGAAAATGATAAATGGAGAATATATGAAGAGTACAAAAAGATTTTGAGGGCTATTTGCCCAATTTCAGAATATGAATTAGCAATTAATTGTTTGGTAGATAGATTAATGATTTAAAATGAAAATAATAGACAGACTGGATATTTAAAATAATCAAAGAAAAATGGCAATAAATAATAAACTAAAATTAATAAAATCAGGAGCACTGACAGCAGAAGCTAATATAATGAATTTTATTTCCAAGATTAGAGCTGAAAATCCAAGAATAAATGCTGTTCTGCATTTAAATGAAAATGCTGTTTCTGATGCAGTTGAAATTGATAAAAAAATTAAAAAAAACAAAGCAGGAAAACTAGCAGGGCTGGGGTTTATTGTAAAATCAAATATTAATGTTAAAGGTGTTATATGCAATTGTGCAAGCAAAACCTTGGAAAATTATAAAGCAAATTATAATGCGACAGTTATTGAAAGATTAATTGCTGAAGATGCGATTGTAATCGGAATGTCAAATATGGATGAATTTGCATGTGGCAGTTCAGGGGAAAATTCTGCTTTTGGAATTACAAGAAATCCAAATGCAATGGACAGGATTCCAGGAGGGAGCAGTTCTGGAAGTGCAGCTTCTGTTTCTGCTAAATTTTGTGATTTTGCTTTAGGAACAGATACAGGAGGAAGCATAAGAAATCCTGCTTCTCATTGCGGGGTTGTTGGTTATAAGCCAAGTTATGGGACTGTTTCAAGATATGGATTAATTGATTCAAGCATGAGCTTGGATATTATTGGACCTCTTGCTAATAATGTTGAGGATTGTGAAATTATTTATAATATAATAAAAGGCAAAGATGAAAAAGATGCAACAAGCAGGGATATGCTATCTGAAAATAAGAATAAAAAAATATTAATTGGGATTCCTAAGATAAGCGCAAACAAAGAAATATGGGAACTTGTTAAAAATAAAATTAAGAAAGTTTGCGAAAAGAATAATTGGAAAAAAGAAGATATAGAATTAGAGCATATTAACTTAGGGATCCAGACTTATTATCCTATTAATTATGTTGAATTTTTTTCAGGAACACGCAAGTTTGATGGAAGAAAATACGGCATTAAAATTGAGGAATCCTGCGGAGAAGAAGTTTTAAGAAGAATTTTAGGAGGCCAGGAAATTGCCAAAGCAGAATTTGCAGGAAAGTATTACAGAAGAGCTTTGAAAGCCAAAAAAGTAATTGAAAAAGAATTTGAAAAAGCTTTTGAAAAATATGATGTTCTTATTATGCCAACTGTTCCAAGGCTGCCTCATGAAATAGGAACCAGCATATCTGTAGAAGACATGTATTCTTATGATGCATGCACTGTTTTGGCTAATCTGGCAGAAATACCTGCTATTTCAGTGCCTATAGAAAGAATTTATAATATTCCTGTGGGAATGCAAATAATGGCAAGAAAAGGAAATGATGATTTTTTATTGAAGATAAGCAGGGAGTTTGAGTGATTACTTTTTCTTAATTATCTAAAATAGTAACTAACCCCAAATCATTCTCCTTTTTAGTCCATATCATTCCTCTTGAATTATAAGAAACATCAAATCTTGAAGTTATAAAATCATCTAAACTTTTTGTAAAATTTATTTTATCTTGTTCAATGAATGGATTTCCAGTATAAAATAAACCAAACATAGAATATAAAGAATAATATAAATTTCTGATAGGCGCAGTTATATTTTCAAAACTTCGCTTTAAATATTCATAAATTGTCATCTTTTAAAAGTAATTACCATACCCCTCCCTCTGCCAAAACCACCCCATACATTAGGTTCAATTCTTATTTGTCTTATCCTGGATGTTGCTTCTGAATCTAATCTCGAAAGATAAGTTTCAGTTACACCAGCACCGATAGATAAAGATTCATTATAACTCCTTCTTTTTGATTCATTATTAAGCAACCTAAGTGTGCTGCAGGGGCATCTTCTGGCTAGTACTGTTTCTGGGGTTTCTGTTATTGGATAATTAAAAGAATCATAACTTAAAGGAAAGTCTAGTGCAGATAATCTTCTAGTAATATCATTCATATTCTATTCCCACCTCCATAGACTTCCTCCCCACTCTTAATCCTAAAATTTTTCTTCTTGATTCAGGAAAAATATTTATTCTTTTTACATTTTCATAATCTTCCTCAGAAAGATTTGCTAATTGCTGTCTAACCAATTCAGCACCTTGATTTAAATTCATATTATAATTCCTTCTTCTTCCTTCATTATTTAATAATCCAAGTGCAGAATTAGCTATATTTACAGGCACACTTTCGGATATATTTCTGGCAATATTCGATATGCTGCAATCCACTTTGTAAGTGGGTTCATAATCAGGTTCTGAAGCTATTTCTTTCATAGCAAAACCAGTTGCAGAAAGAAGAAGTAAAGGCAAAGCTGCCCCGCCAGTTGCAACTGCAATTACTGTTGCTCCACCAAGACCTACAATACCTGCTAATCCAATTCTTGTTTTAGATTTCATATTTTATTATCTCCTTCTTGAGTCCAATTTGCTATATAACCACACTCTTGACAAACATAACACTTATTGTCTACTTGAACAGACATGTTTATTTTTTTGCCTTTCTTCATACATTTTCTGCAATACATTGTATTATTTTTAAATTATTTTTCTATAAATAAGTTTGTTGTTGGGCAACAAAACAACAACTTTATAAATAATCTATCTTTTAATTAAGTATGGAAGAAGGAGATAAGATGATTCTGTTAAAAGAAATAGGTTTGACTGAAGGAGAAATAAAAGTCTATCTCTTACTTTTAAAAAAAGGCAGTCTAAAAGCAGGACAAATTTCTAAAGAAACTCGTCTTAACAGATCTCATTTATATAAAATACTTGAAAACCTTATACTAAAAAGGCTAATATTTTATTCTATAATTGATAATACAAAAAATTTTACTATTACGCGACCAGATAGATTAAAAGAAATCTATGATGAAAGATTAAATAAATTTCAAGAAAAAGAAAAAGATATCAAAGAATTTCTAAAAGATATAAAAAAGATCAATTTATTGCCAGTAGAAACAGGGTTTAGTGTTGAAGTTTATGAAGGAGTTAATGAAATAAAATCTATTCTGCAAGATATTCTTAACTTAAAAAAAGGAGAGAAAATTTGTGCATTAGGAAAAGAGGGGGTTTTAGCAGAATTTCCCGGAATAAAATATTGGTTTGACAATTTATTAAGAAAAAGAATTCAAAAAGGTATAAAATTCTTGGCAATTTATAATCTGCATGAAAATGCAAAAAGAGCTAAATCATTATTAACTGAAATAAGATATGCAGATCTTTCTAATATAGGAGAAATAGAAATATCTTTTTATAGTGATAAATTATTAATATATCTAATGGAAAAGGAAAAACCCCGAGTAGTTGTATTAAAAAATAAAATGATAGTTAATGCTATGGAATCTTATTTTTATTTATTATGGGAGAAAAGTAAATCAAGATAACAAACGCAAGCTCTTGGTAGAGCACCTTGCTTTAGACTTGGTGAGGGGGGTTCGATTCCCCCGCGTTTGCATTTTTAAAATAATCAAACAACAATTTTCTTTTTAGGCATGATTATTTCATCAAAAACTTCAGTCATCTTTTTTACAAAAAGATTTTCCTGATTAAGTTTGTATAATTTAGCATTACCTATTTGTCTAGTAGAGGTAATTATCTTATTTTTTATTAAATCATCAAAGATTCTAAATAAAGTTGTTCTTCCTATTTCTGCTCCCTCTGCAATATCACTTATAGAGTAATCTAACTCTCTTCCCTCTATTAAAAATTCTAATACTCTTATTTGAGGAGTATCTCCTAATGCTTTTCTAAATAATGTTTCCATGGTTATTATAAATTAAGCATATTTATAAATGTTCCTATTTTGGAACATTAGTGTTCCAAGAAAATCCAAAAGTTTTAATATTGATTAATAATTAGTTTATTATGGATTTAAAAGAGGCAATTATGAAGAGATTTCTTAGAAAGTTAATGAACTTAAATATGTGGGGTGGCAAACATACTGAAATTAAAAATCTGCAGAAAGCACTTCCAGACCATTTAAGAGGAACTAAAGAAATGAAAAAAGCAATAAAAGAATTAATAAATCTAGGATTTTTAAACATTAAACCCTCTACAGGAGAATTGCATGTTTCATTAAACTCGCATAAACAGCAGGAAATTTACAAATTTTTACAAGGAGAACAAAATGACCTTTGAAGAAGCAAAACAAAAGCAATTAAGTAAATCAGATAAATCCTCAATTGGCAGTTGGGATGAGAAGATTAAAGGGCTTTGCAATAAAATAAACAAGAGCAAAAATTATTACACAACCTCTAGTTGCGCTGGAAGAGTTGTGCTTATTAAGAGCTTGGATGAAAAATCAGAAGATGTTTTTCTTTTCAGGACTCATGATAAAATAAGTTTTAATGAATTGAAAAAAGCCCTTAAGAATATAAAATATAATGGTTTGGTTGAATTTCAGCAAACAACCTGTATCCTTCATATTGCTTGTGAGAGTTTGAAAGATGCCCAGGATATTGTAAATAAAGCAAAGCTTGCTGGATGGAAAAGAAGCGGGATAATGGGAGGAAAAAGAAATATGGTTGAATTGTATAGCACTGAAAGCATTAGCTTTCCAGTCATGGAAAATATGAAAATTTTAGTAGATGATGATTTTTTGAAGTTGATTGTTAAAAAAGCTAATAAAAAACTAGAAAGAACCTGGAAAAAAATCAACAGATTAGAAAAATTGATATGAATATATTAGAGTACAATAATCTTTATTAATTATCTTAGAAAAATCCATTCTATGAAAGATACAAAGTCTAAAAGAATAATTCTTGCTGCAGATTCAAGAGTATATCAAGAGCCTATTTCATGGCAATTAAATGAGTACGGGCATAATGTGGTTATGGCAGGGAATTATGAGGAAGTAAAAAGAGCATTAGAAAAAACACCTGAGATTATTATTGCAGAAGCCATGCTTCCAACACAAGGAATAGAACATCAGTATTTAAGAAAAAGTAGTGCATCAACTGGTCATCTAGCAGGAGTTGCTTTATTTTATCAATTAAGAGCAGAAGGTGTAAACTGTCCATATTTTTTATTAAGTTCTGGACCAATTAATTCTTTAGAAGGGAATAAACGAGTCTTAGATAAGGCTATAGAAGATGGAGTTTCTGAGGTTATAAATATGCCAATTACCCCAACAGAACTTCTTTCTAAACTTGAAGAAAGATTAGGATATAAATTACAAAATTAAATCAGTTTAATTTTGATTTATTTTTAGCAAAATTACTGGTTTTTTCTGAAATTTTCTTTAAATCTATATACTGCAGTATATATATCCCTTTTAGGAAATATATTTAAATAATTTCTTATATTAATTTTTAAGATAATTTAAAAATTTTATACAAAAAATTTTAAGCCTCAGAAACTTAGAGTTTCTGAGAGTTATCAGAATTAAAAAAATTCTGAAACCACAAAAATCTGAAGATTTTTGATGTTTGAAATTTACACTTTAATTATTGAAAGGAGGTACTAAAAAAGAGAAAATGGTTTTAAATATTGCAAAAGAAGCTATTGAGAATGTTGATACACATAGTATTAATTTTGATGACTTAAAAGCAGGAAAAGCTAATATCAAGGTTTTTGGTATTGGTGGAGCTGGCTGTAATGCAATAACTTGGTTGTTTAATAAAGGAATCAATGGAGCTACAATTTATGGAACAAACACTGATGCACTTCACTTAAGTATTACTAAAGCAGATGATAAAATCCTTATTGGTAAAGAACTTACAAGAGGGCTAGGTGCTGGTGGAAAAGCAGAAATTGGTAGAGAGGCTGCAAAAGAATCTATTTCTGAGCTGAAAAAAGCAGTGGCTGGTTCAGACATGACTTTTGTTATTGGCGGAGAAGGTGGCGGGACAGCTACAGGAGCAATGCCAGTAATAGCACAGCTTGCTAAAGAAACAGGCGCGGTTGTAATCGGAGTTGTTACAATGCCATTTGAATGTGAGAAAGCAAGAATAGACAAAGCAGAATTCGGCTTGCAGGAATTAAGAGACCAGGTTGATACAGTTATAGTTATTGATAATAATAGATTGGTTGACATTGCAGGTCAGTTGCCTATACAACAGGCATTTGCAGTTGCTAATGAATTAATAAGTACTATGATCAAAGGAATTGTAGAAACAATTACTTTGCCTAGTTTAATTAATCTAGATTATGCAGATGTTTCTTCAATTATGAAGAAAGGTGAAGTTGCTGTAATTGGTATTGGTGAATCTGATTCAAGTGATAGGGTTAATGAAGCAGTTAGACAAGCTCTTACACATCCATTGTTAGACGTGGACTACAGAGGTGCTAATGGTGCTTTAATTCATATTACTTGCGGTCCTGATATGAAATTAGAGGAATTCAGTCAGATTGGTAAACTAGTTACTGAAAATATTGCTGTAGAAGCCCAGGTAATAATTGGTGCTCGTATCAATAAAGATTTTGAAGGAAGAGTAAGAGTCATTACTATTATGACAGGAGTTTCAAGCCCGTATATTTTAGGCAAAAGGCATTCTAGAGGTTATGAAGAAGAAGTTTCTAGATCAAATTTTTCTGAACTAGGGATTGATATTTACAGAGAATAATTGTATGTTAAATTTTTTTGCCCTTTTTGGGCTTTTTATTTTTAATTATTAATATTAATTAAGAATAATTAAATCTATTTTTAATGAGTCCCTGTTTTCTTAACAGGTTTTTTATACTTATTTCCATATTTCTCAAAATAAACAATCCTTCCCAGTTCTATTTTTGGTTTTTGTATTGTTTTATCTGCGTTTGTCTGATAAGCAACTGGAAGAATTGCTTCTATGTCTATGTTTTCTGGAACATGGATAATATTTCTTACTGTTACTTCTGAAAAAGCTCCAACCCAACAAGAAGCTAATTTCATTTCTGTTATTTTTAATAAAAAGTTTTCAATAGCTGCACCAGCATGTTGTTTAATATATTTATCTGCTCTTTTGTCAAACATTAATCTTGTTTTTTCAGATTCTGAACAAACAACCACAAGCACCACTGCATCCTTGATAAAATCCTGCTGGCAGGCATCTGCAAGATTGTTTATTGCCTCTTTATCTTCAACAATAACATATCTTAATATTGGAAGGTTGTCAGGGGAAGGAGCTAGGTTTGCAGCTTCAATTGCATCAATTATTTTGTCATATTTTATTTCTTTATCTGAATAATCCCTTATTGATGCTCTTTTTTTAATTACTTTATTAAAATCCATGTTTTAAATAATAAATAGAAGTATAAAAGTGTTTTGATTCTTAAGGTCTTCTATAAACTCTAATTTCTGTATGAGGCGCTTTTTGCAATGCCCTTAACCAATAAACTATTCCTATAAGCAGCATAAGAATTATAAGAGTTGGAATTAAGCTTGAAAAAGAGCCCATTGTTTTTGATAATATGTCTGGAGTTTCACTGAATAAATTTAGGAATACCATGTTTTAATTAAGAGAAAGGAGTATAAAAATATTGTGAAAAAATAAAAAACGTCCCGGAAAGGACTCGGACCTTTGACCCTTCGATTACAGCCTTCTCTAATCCCTTAGAGGGTAGGACTATACCATCACCATAACATTGTTTTAGGTGGCGAGTGTCTAGTCTCTGCACCTTCCATTAATTTATTAATGGCTTGGCTCAGGATTGCCTGTTCTAGGTTTCCCTGAATTTACTCGCTTTTCATTCCAAAGTTTCCTTTGGAAGCTGCTAATTTTAGTTCGACATGAATTTCTCTGTGGCAATTTGCACATAGCAAATCACATTTTTCTATTTCATTTTTCACTCTATCCCAGCTTCTGCAATGTCCTTTTGCGGAAACATTAAAATCTTTTTGATTGGGATTTTTGTGATGGAACTCTAATGCCTCTGGATATTTTGAGTATCCACATTTCATGCATTTTCCTCCTAAATGCTCTATTGCTTTAAGACGAACTTTTTTTCGTCTTTTTGCAACCGCCCTTATGTTATATTCTCTTCTATCGCCATAAGTTCTTTTTTCCTTCATGTCTCACATGTCTTACAGTCGAATGCTCTACCAACTGAGCTACCGGGACTTAAAAATAAGAAATTTATGAGTATATTTAAAGTTATTTGTTTAGATTTTTATAATTTTTTCTTTTTAATGTCTTTTAATATTAATTGGTCTTGCATTCTCTTTTTTTTCATTTCTTTTTCAGCATGAGCATAAACATTAGCTTGCTTGCTTCCTTGTATTAATGAAATAATTGCCTGTATAGCTTCTTTTATGTCTTCTGTATCTCCAATAATCCCTATGCAATTGTCCTGGATAGCAAATTCACAGCAGGTCAGGTTATTTAATGTTTTTAATGTCTTTCCTTCTGCGCCTATTATTCTTGCTCTGATTCTCTCTAAGTCTTTTCTTTTTGTTATGTCTTTTATATTAATTATTTGCAGTATTACATCTTCTTTTTTTAATAATAATGCTTTTGCAATTGAAAATCCTGAATTAATTGCTTTTATTATCTGAATTGCAATAAATTCTTTGTCTGGCTCTCCATCAATAAACAGGTTTTTTCCTTGATTTGTCAGCTTTACTTCAAGTTCTTGTTCAAGTCTATTTTTGTTTTGAAGAACTTTTTGTATAAATTCTGTATAAATTTCTTGCATACAAGAAATATGAATTATCTGATTTTAAACCTTACGCTTTATTGATAATTTGTAAACTATTTTAAGAGAGAGATGAATAAACTTGCTTTGATTGAGTAGCTTAAGTTTTTGAGAATTATCAGTTGAAAAGATTGAATTTTTTAAAATTAAAATTCTTTTTCAATCTCTTTGAGAAATCCTTTTCTTTTTAGCCAGTCTATTTGTGCAGGAGTGTATTTGAATATAACATCTCCTCTTGTGTCTGCGTCAAATTCCCAGGGCTCTACTATCACAGTATCCCCTGGTCTTAGCCATAATTTTCTTCTTAATGCTCCTGGAATTCTGCAGTTTCTTTGTTTTCCATCCAGGCATTTAACAATCATCCTGTTTGCTCCAACTCTTTGTTCTATAACCCCTAAAACCTCTTTATTTCTTGGAATTCTAACTCTTACAAATACTGGTTCTTGCTGCCCTTGAACAGGTTGTTTATTTTTCTTGGATTTATCCTTAAATTGATTAAAGCCCATGATAAATATTATTAAAATTAGTTTAAAAACCCTTTGGGCTTTTGTTTTCATAACTATAACTTCAAAAATTTTAATTCCACAATAACTTTCAAATCTTCTTAGCTTAATCTTCTGTTGTTCAAGCTTCTAGATATAATATTATTAATCATTAGATAATCTATAAATCTCTTTCATTTAAATTTATAATAAAACAAGTGCAACAGGCACGCTATCAACCATTATAATCCCGTCTTTTTTTATTATTCCTGCTTTTAATGCACATTCAACTGATTCTTTTCCTACTATATTAAAAGTTGCATCTTCTTTTTGCATGTCTTTTAATATCTCAATAATTTCTGCTTTATCTTTTTCTTCACCTTGAAAAAAACCAGGCTTAACTTCTATTTGCCTGATTCCTTCTTCAAATTTTCTTCCAATTAAACCTGTGTCTGCTAATGCAACGGCTGTTCTATAAGAATCATGTATTTTAATCATCATTTTAATGCTTATTAGAATTAATCGCTGTTTTTATACTTTTTTGATAATTAAATCAAAAACATTAAATTAAATAAACACTCAAAAAACATTTAGTTTTTTTGGTGCCGTAAAAATTAGCATTTTTCCGGAAATAAAAAATAAATTTACTTAATCCCGCCCATTCTGCAAACA
>Ga0315281_10003879_pt1 | contig 21835 bp, 25 predicted proteins | sample YL17G07_0_MG_FD_204540 | JGI IMG/M metagenome (GOLD analysis project Ga0315281, IMG submission 204540) | Sediment microbial communities from Yellowstone Lake, YNP, Wyoming, USA - YL17G07_0 | ecosystem: Environmental > Aquatic > Freshwater > Lake > Sediment | place: USA: Wyoming | collected... | reverse complement strand
AGTAAACACGCTTCACCCGCGTTGGGTGCCCTTCTTTTTGGTTACTTTTTCTTGGGCATGCAAGAAAAAGTAACCCGCCCACGGGCGGAACAGGGAATTAAACCCCGCGTGAGCGGTTCAAATTATTTTTTCTTTTTATTAGTAAAGAAAACCCCGGGAATCCAGGTTTTGCGCAGCTGGGTGGTTTCGTGCAGGGTATCGCTGGCGTCATGTTTGAACATGAAATTATTCAAACCAAAGCGGAGGATGTCATCGTGTTTGAGCTTGCAGACGTCGACCGCCTTGTCATTGACAAAAGAGTGATTGGTGCTGCCTTGATCCTGCAAAAAAAACTCCACGACCGGCGGTGCGTTTTTCTTGTCGGCTTCTTTGATCACGACCTCGATCACGGCGTGATTTTTACTGACGAGTTCATCATTCAGACACAAATCGTTTTCAGCGCCACGGCCAATCGAAAAGCGTTGCTTGTCGATTTGGATCTTGATGCCGGATTCGCCTTCTTGTACCTGAATAAGGGTTGCCATAGTATTTTGATTCTGTATTGAGGGTTGTTTGATTATATCGCCTTGTGTGGGAACTGACGAGAATCCGTGCAAGTATATTTCAGCAGTCGGTTAATCGACGTAGGGTCCATGCTGGTGGATAGGCTCACCATGGGGTAAACCGGCGGCCAGCATGACGTGCGCGGCCGATTTTGCGGTCAGCTCAACCGTCACCTGTTGCGCAAACAAGATGGCGGTCTCGGCGGCCACGGCCTGCTCCCCCACGTTGATCTCGCCGCTGACCACATAGACAATCCCTTGCCAACGCAAATCCAACGGTTGCACAAACACCGTCCCGGCGCTCAGGCGTAGGTCTTGATAGAGCGTGGGCGTATGCACGGTAATCGGTGAGCCGGGGCCGACGATGGTGCGCACCGTCACGCCGTTCGCCTGTGTTTCCGGGATCGCGCTCCCCTCCAATTGTTGATAGGCCGGGGGGATGGTTTTGAGTTGTTTCGGTAAATTAATCCACAACTGGATACCGCTGGTTGGGCTGTTGGCATCCGGCATTTCCGAATGAACTAAGCCACGCCCGGCGGTAAAACATTGCGCACCACCACCGTGGACAATCGCATCATTGCCTAGATTATCCTGATGGTGCATCGAGCCGGAAAAGAGATAGGTAATCCCTTCAAAGCCGCGGTGCGGGTGTGACGGAAATCCCCCGCCACCCTCCAAGGCAAAATGATCAAAGAGCACAAAGGGATCGTAATTCATCCGCTGCCGCAACAAAGGAAACAAACGTTTCACTTCAACCCCATCACCTTCCGGTACCGTGATGGCGGGGCAAATCTGAAAATACGCCGTCATGGCAAGTTCATGAGAATAAATGGAGATGGGTGGTTAAAAGAGTGTGAATGAGCAGTGACGTCCGCGCGCTAACACCTAAACGGCGAAGGTCGATCAGGCGTCGATGCCGAAGATGCGCAAGCGACGACTGAGCTTGGCGGTTGCGGATTGACTCTGCAACGGTGTCTCAACATCGAGTTCCACGGGTTTCAATGTCCCGACATCTTGCTTAACATCAAATTTAAACGTGGCCTTGCCAATGCGAATAATATCGCCATCGACCAGTTTGACGTGCGTGACCGGATCCTCATTCACGTAGGTATGATTGGTGCTGTCCAGATCGATGAGATAAAAATCATGACCACTGCCCGTGTCGTTGACGACGGCCTCAATGATCGCATGCCGCTTGCTGACAAAAGCGCAGGGCACACACACATCGTTGTCCGCCGCACTTCGCCCAATCAGAAACTGGGTTTTATTCAAACTGTATTTGATACCGGGGGCACCGCTTGCGAATTGAATGAGAGCTGCCATGTTGTCGATCCTAACTGTGAAAATAGGCCAGGGGATTAGTACACTATTGCGACACGGTAGGATAGACCTATTTGCGACAGTAAAAAAGCGTTACCTATCACAAAATGGCATCCGTATAGTAGAATGTCCTGATACAAACAAGGGGCTAACCGGATGATTTACCTTAGTATCATTCGGGCCGACTGCGCGCCTGCAGTCGACCCGAAGAAATAGCCTGCCTCATTATTGGGGTGGCGCTTACTTAAAAACCTCTTTCAAAAACCCTTGCATCGATTCCCATGATGCCTTGTCGGCCTTCTCGTTATAGGCAATCGGCATCTCAAATTTCTTGCCCAACTCGGTTGCCGCCGGGTTGGTAAAGGCATGCTTGGCATCGGGGTAACTGATCACTTGATACTTCACCCCCGCGCTGCCCATCTCCATCTTGAATTTCTCCACATCCTCGGACTTTACCATCGGGTCCGCCTCGCCGGTCAACACCAGGATACGCGCCTTCACCGTGTCTTTTTTTGCCGGTTGCTCGGTGCCTAAGCTGCCATGGAAACTCACCACACCTTTGAGGTCTGCGCCCGTGCGTGCCATCTCCAACGCAATCCCGCCACCAAAGCAATAGCCGACCGCGCCGATCTTGGCTTTGTCCGTCAAGGGATGCTTTTGCAAGAGCGCCAAGGCGGCATCAAAGCGTTGTTTGGCCACCGGCATATTGCCCCGCACGGCGCCAGCAAATGCACCGGCATCCTTGGGGTGATCGGCGTGTTTGCCATCACCGTACATATCCACCGCCAAGGCTACATAACCTAATTCCGCCAACATCCGCGCACGCTGCCGGGTGTATTCATTATGACCCCACCACTCATGCACCACCAACACCCCCGGACGAACCTTGCTGGAACTGTCGTCATATACCAAATAACCTTTGAGATTGGTCTCACCAGACTTGTAAGTAATTTCTTCACCTTTAATCGCCGCCTGCGCCACACCTACCATGCACGCCAGGGCCAGAACCGCTACTCGTTTTTTCATATTGCACTCCTTGTCACCATGGTTGAGTCTGATTATTTAATCAAGAACGCCTCTGTTGCAAGCACAAAATATAATTCCGGCCTCGCCACTGTCAACATAAATGGAATAGACAAAAACTTGTTTATTTATGCTGTTACACTTAACATTGAGCGAATGTGGATAAGCTTGTACTCGGCCGTTCGCCATTTACCTTTGTATATATAACTATTTGCACTTTGAAGGAGTCACCTTGAAACTCGCACACGTCTCCCTCTGCATTGCCATCACAGCCTCATTGGCCGCTCCGGGCTGCACATCACAGCTAGGTTATTCCACTACACAAGCGTGGCAACACAATCAATGCAATAATATCGTCGACCGCGATGAGCATGAACGTTGTTTGAGCGAAACTCGCACCAGCCATGAAGAGTATAAACGCCAAGTCGAGGATGCCAAGAAACAGTAACGGAGTGAATGCGTTAGCAATCATGTCGGAGACAAGACGGGACTAAACCGTTGCTACTCCGAACAAGCACAGTTTGAAAATTGTTTTTTCTATAACCTCTTTAGCATCAATCCAACAGAGCAAGATCCGGGTCGAGGACGGTCACTTAAGCACGCATACTATGCCCACATTGAAACAACTTCTTGCGGAGCAGGTCATGCACAAAACCATCGAGCCAGCCATTCTCTACTTTGGAACACCGGTTATTCTCATCAGCACCGTAAACGAAGACGGGTCATACAACCTCGCGCCCATGTCTTCGGCATTCTGGCTGGGCTGGCGGTGTATGCTTGGATTGACGGCATTCTCCCAAACACCGCAAAATATGATTCGTACCGGTGAGTGTGTCCTCAATCTTCCATCCATCAATGAGGTTGCAGCCGTAAATCGGCTGGCACTGACGACCGGCACGACGCCCGTTCCCGAATTCAAGCGACACAAAGGGTACACCTATGAATCCGACAAGTTTCGGCTTGCAGGGCTAACACCGATGGCATCGGAAACGGTTGCGGCGCCGCGTGTCCGCGAATGTCCGGTGCAACTCGAGGCGGTGGTTGAAGCCACGCACCGACTTGCGGAAGGCGATGCCGCACAACGCGGCGTTATGGTCTGCTTTGAAGTGCGTATTCAACGTGTGCATCTGGAGGAATCTCTGCTGATACACGGCGAACCTAACCGCATTGATCCAGACAAGTGGCGGCCACTCATCATGAGTTTCCAGCGGTTTTACGGACTCGGTTCTGAACTGTTTACGTCGGCGCTGGCGACAATTCCGGAATCGCTGTATACAAGCCCAGATATCGGGCGGGCGCGCAACCTCCATGGGTAATTTTTTACCCAGAGTGTCCCGACATGTCTGACTATGACCGCATCGCCCAGGCGATCTCATTTATTGTCGAACAGGTTAACAGCCAACCGGCGCTGAAGGACATCGCAGCGCACGTCCATTTGAGCCCCTTCCACTTCCAACGTTTGTTCTGCCGTTGGGCCGGTGTCACACCAAAAAGATTCTTACAGGTGCTGACGTTGGAACGCGCCAAACAATTGCTGCGCGAAGCAAAACCCTTGCTGGAGGTTGCCGACGCCATCGGCTTGAGCAGTAGTTCGCGTTTGTATGATCACTTCGTGCAATTGGAAGCGGTGACTCCCGGCGAATACAAATTGGGAGGCGTCGGCGTGACAATTGAGTATGCCGTGCAGGACACGCCCTTTGGCAAGGCATTCATTGCTGCCACGACCCGTGGCATTTGCAAGATGGCCTTTGTGGATGATTCAGGCATCGAACAACACCTGACGGATTTAGCCCAGCAGTGGCCACACGCCGCGTTGCAGGAAAATCGCCCGCGTACCCGCGCCATTATTAATACGATGTTCGACGGTAAAGCAACATTGGATCGTCCCTTGTCGCTGCATGTGTCTGGTACGAACTTTCAGATCAGCGTATGGAAGGCCATGCTACAAATACCTCCGGGTACAGTGGCCAGTTATTCCCAAGTGGCAACAGCAATAGGCCGACCTCGTTCTGCGCGCGCGGTCGGTGGTGCCGTCGGTGCAAACCCGGTAGCGTTCCTTATCCCTTGCCACCGAGCTATTCAGCAAAGCGGTAAGCTCGGCGGCTATCACTGGGGTGAGATCAGGAAACATGCGATCCATGCGTGGGAGGCGGCGCGGGTCGAGTAGTACGCAAAGAAATCATTGTATTTCGCGAAGAATGAAAACCTCAACCTTCAACCCAACTGGTCATTCCGGCCAAACGCAGTGCGCGCCGGAATCCATCAAATCAATAGGTGAGTGGCTGCCGACTTTAGTCGGTTTGAAGAATTTTATTGGGTAAGGCATTTCAAACAAACCCGATTTCACTCATGGCGAGAAATTTTTTATGTAGTAAATTTAGTAGACCGCAAAACCAATTTTTTAAGACTGGGGTTTTTTTATACCCGCGTCATTTTAATTTACAGCGTAAAAATCCTATGCTAATTCGTATACATCAAAAATACCAGACCACTTTACGATAACTCCACGGCCCGCTCGTTTTGTACACGGCGATGAGGACGAAATGCTTCGCGTCCTTTGGCAACGAAACAAGTCCTTGCTTTGGCTTTAATCGTGTCGCGGGATTGCCATCGAGCACGTCATTATAGAATCGCCGGTAAATACCCACCAGTTGTGCCGACGGAAAGTTCGACACCACCGAGAACTTCGTCGCGGGAACTGCGAGCGACGGTAGAGGCGGGTCGTTATGGAGAGTTTTATCCTCCACTGGACTCTGACACGTTGTTGTTTTCGATTCATATTCATTACAGCGCATGATCACCTGCGCAGGCAGCTGCGTTGTCCCAACCTGCAGAAAAAAGAACGATTTTTCCTGCTCATCGAGCAAGGCGTCGATCTCGAACATCTCACATGTCTCTCTCTGATCGCCGCGTTTCCAATATTGCTCTAAAGCATGCACAACCTCGGCCGGTTGCAGAGTACCGAGTTTGGCCCGCAGTTTTTTGAACTCAGGCAAATACGGGCAAGTGTCTTCCTCAACAGCACTGGCCGATAGACTGACGCTGCAAATAATTAAACTGATAGCGATTAAATTGCGCATCAAGTCACCACCAACTGGCCGACGGCCTGATCGTTGTAACGGCGCAAAATTAATTCATCAACCATATCATCCCAGTCAACTGTCAATTGCGGTTCTTTTGGAAGTGGCAAACCCAGCAAGCCAGGTCGATCCTTTGCCTCCTGCGCCAGATCGGCAAAACCTATTGGTGGTGCCTTTCCGCTGTTAGGATCGTAGTCAAAGGTACGGACGGTGACACACCCCTCCGAGATCATACCTGTATGCAAAAAGCGAGTCCCCGATGTTTCGATACCGATCCGAAACCACATTTTGTAAAACCGTGCATGAGCCTTATAGGCCGCACGGGGTTTGGAAGGGGGATGGGACGGGATGGCTAACAGGTAGGTACCGGGTGAGACAGGTATGTAAGGGCCATGACCCCCGCCTGAAAAGGCATTGTACGGGCCATGCGGCCCAAAATAAATGGTCTGGTTCTTACGGTTAAATCTCATCACCATGGGTGGGCAGTGTTGAACATTTGTTGTCGGGATTGACCCGCGCGGACGAGCACGCTGGTTTTTTGCCTTTGTAGACACATTCAAGAATTTGGAAGTATTCACGTCCGTCTTTAATTTCTACTAAATCGACTTTAAGTCCATAGGGTAACGATTTTTCAATCTTGCTGGGCTCGAGTATTACCTGCAACCAGTAGTCGTCTGTTTTTGCAATGTAGCGGATCGCCATGTTGTTCCTCCGTGTTGAGTAATTTTTCCAAGTGTCATTATTCGTTGATATTATAGTATAGGTTTCATGTCCAGTGGAGTACAGGAAGTGTAAACACCGGAAGTAATATATCTACTGTTGAATAATCACAGCGTTCAAAAAACAAGATTTCTCGGCAACCTCTCCCTGCGCTGCCCTACCTCCTGCGTCCATGCAGTCGTCCCTGCGGTCGAAATAACAGAAAAAAACAATTAGTCTGTGGTTTCATAATTAACTCCCCGCAAAAAAACTTTGTCGAATCCCATCGATCACATATTGCACGGCGAGGGCCGCCAAGATAACACCCAGGATGCGGCTCACTACGTTGGCGCCGGTCTCACCGAGTGCGCGGACAATATAGGTGGCGAGCAATAAACAGAGAAAGGTCGTCACTAACACCGCCAACAGAATCAATAATAATCCCCAAGAGGAAACACCGGGGCTGTCGGCGCTGGTCATTAACAACACGGTGGTCAACGCGCCGGGTCCGGCGATCAAGGGGAAGGCCAGCGGGAAAACCGAGATGTCTTGTTTGTGTTCTGCCTCGTGTTGTTCCTGTGCGGTGGTGGAGCGCAGGCCGGAGTGACGCGCAAACACCATGTCGATCGACAACATAAATAGCAGCGAACCCCCGGCAATCTTGAAGGCCGGTAAACTGATGCCCATCCACTTAAGTAAACCATCGCCGACAAAATAAAAACCAACCAGGATAACCCCTGCGAGCACCACGCCGCGCAAGGCCATGTGCCGCTGCGTGGCGTGATCTTTGTAGTGGGTCATGGCGGCAAACAACCAGGCCACGCCGATGGGGTCGACGACGATGAAGAGGACGGTGAAGGCGTGTAATAAACTATCCATGGCGGTTCCTATTTTTTTGCATCCTGATTTGCGTGATAACCTGCAACAGTAAATATTGAGTTACTCGCGGCTTGTTGACAATGCATTACTCAATGAAAATCATTCAAGCCGACTAAAGTCGATGGCCAGTAGCCTGTTATTTAATGGGTTCCGGCTTGTACTGCGTTTGGCCGGAATGACGAGACGCGGTTGAATTTCGAGTTTTTCTACAACCCGCTAGACTAGAACATACCTGACTACCGGCAAAATGACTAGCCGATATCAAGTCAATTTCAGCTGTGCCCTCGCCCACCCATCTTACAAATTCCCTCAATCCACCCTACAATACCCGGCATTACCTTCGTTTGGAGAGACGGCGTGAAGTTTACGATTGATGAATTCCGCCAGTGGGAACATAAATCCATTACCTTGCTGGGCATGTCCGGTGTGGGCAAGACACGCCTGGCGGCGACCTTGCGCAAACACGACTGGTTTCATTACTCCGGCGATTACCGCATCGGTACCCGTTATCTGGATGAGCCGATCCTGGATAATATCAAACAGCAGGCCATGCAGATCCCGTTTCTGCGTGACTTGCTACGCAATGATTCGATTTATTTTGAGAACAACATCACCGTTGACAACCTGCAACCGGTCTCCAGTTTCCTGGGCAAACTGGGGAATCCCGAACAAGGCGGGTTGGCGCTGCATGAATTCAAGCGCCGCCAATCCTTGCACCGCGACGCCGAGATCGCCGCGATGCGCGACGTGCCGGAATTTATTCGCAAGGCGCAGGTGATCTATGGCTACAAACATTTTATCAATGATGCCGGTGGCAGCCTGTGTGAGTTGGATGATGAGCAAACCCTGCACGCCCTGGCCAGGCACACCTTGATTCTATATATAAAGGCCAGCACCAAGGATGAGCAGGAGCTGATCCGTCGCGCCACCAGCAATCCCAAGCCGCTGTATTACCGTGAATCCTTCCTTGACGAACAGCTGGCCGTGTACATGCAGCAACAGCAACTGGACTATACGGCGTTACTCAACCCGGATGATTTTGTGCGCTGGGTGTTTCCGCAATTATTTTATTCGCGCATCCCGCGTTACGAAGCCATTGCGCAACAACATGGGTATACCATTAGCACCGAAGAACTCAGCCATGTAAAAAATGAACGCCAGTTCCTCACGCTCATTGAACAGGCCCTGGCGCGCGAAACCGTGGCCAAGGGGTAAGTCATGCCGTTAGTTGCCCACTCGAAATTGCCCACCTTCGATCGCCTGCGCGAGGAAGGGGAGATTGTCCTGCCCAGTGATTATGCCCTGCAACAGGAAATCCGTGAATTGCACATCGGCTTGTTGAACATGATGCCCGATGCCGCCCTGGAGGCCACCGAACGGCAATTCTTTCGCCTGATCGGTGAAAGCAACCAGATCGCGCAATTTTATTTACATCCGTTCACCTTAAAAGAATTGCCGCGTAACGCCGAAGGCCGTGCGCACGTTGAAAAATATTACGAGAGCTTTGACACGATTAAACAGCAAGGACTGGATGCGCTGATCATCACCGGCGCGCCACCGATTCATCCGGATCTCAGTAAAGAGTTGTATTGGAAGCCGTTGATCAAGGTCATCGACTGGGCCTATGCCAATGTCACCTCCACGCTTTGTTCTTGTCTGGCGACACACGCGATCCTGCAGTTCCGTTACGAACAGAAGCGTCGGCCCTTGGGCTTTAAACGCTGGGGCGTGTATTCGCATCGTGTCATTGATCGCGATCACCCCTTGGTGGTTGGCGTCAACACCCGCTTTGATGTGCCGCATTCACGCTTTAATCAGATTGATCGCGCGCAATTTGAGGCAGCGAAACTGCACGTGCTGGTGGAGAGTGAACAGGCCGGTGTGCACTTGGCGGTGAGTGAAGATTTGTTTCGGATTATTTTTTTTCAGGGTCACCCCGAATACGACATCATCAGCCTGCTCAAGGAATACAAACGCGAAGTGAATCTATTCCTGGACAAGAAGCGCCCTGATTATCCGCCGTTCCCGGAAAATTATTTTTCGTTGCAAACCGAGGCCGTGCTGGACGAATTCAAAGACCGGCTCATTACTGCCCAACAACAGGGCAAACCGTTACCGGACTTTCCCGAGGACCTCGTCAGCAACAGCCTGGACAATACCTGGCATGATTCCGCCGAGGCCGTGATCAACAATTGGATCGGTAAGGTCTACCAGCTCACCGACATCGACCGCAAGAAACCGTTTCAGGCGAATGTCGATCCCAGCGATCCGTTGGGGATTCGCGCACGGTAACCATTCCCCGCTCACTCATTCACTGTTCCGAATTCCTGAGCAGTTTGTTTGATTTCACCGCAGGTCTCACCCTTCTTTTCCGTGACCAGAAGAATTCCTGATCAATAACTGCTATATTTTAAATGAACCTAACTGCGCATCCCCAGTCGAAACTTGGCGCGACACTACTCGCTTAGCAACAAGGCACGAAGATTGACCCTTGGTTTGCAAACAAGTCATAGGATAAACATATGTCGTATTCTAACCATCGCCACGTCGTATTTGTCACCGCACTGCGCCTGCTGGCCGTTGTCAGCTTTGCCAGTGTTGCCCTTTCCGGTTGTTCGACACCCGGCTATACCGTCCAAGCGTACCCAGTCGCTGCGCCGCCACCACCACCCACCGAGATCTATTTTTATCCCACCCGCGGTCAGAGCGAGACACAACAAAAACGCGATCACTATGAATGTTATGTGTGGGCCGAAAAACAATCCGGCTTTAATCCCCACCAAGCACAATTGGCACCGCATCAACGCCTGCAAGTCACGCCGATCTCGCCACCCGGCACCGATACCGCTGTGGGTGCGGTGAGTGGCGCCATGATCGGATCGATTCTGTTTTCACCGCATGGTCATGGCGAGGGCATGGTCTTCGGTGCCTTGACCGGCGCCCTCTTGGGTGCCGCCTCGGATTCCGCCCGGCAGCAACAAGCGGAGCACATCCAGCAGCAATATGATAGTAAGGATGCACAACAGTATGCCCGCGTGGACAAACAGGCGCGCGACTTTCGTCGAGCCATATCCGCCTGCCTGGAAGGGCGCGGCTACAGCGTTCGCTAACAGCCTGTTGAAAAACGTGATCAGGGGATGCAGCGCAAGGCGGAAACGAACGAAAAAGCGGAGTTTACACGGAGTAAATGAGCAGTTTGAGTTCGTTTCCAACGCCGCGATGCGCCCCTCAGCGCGTTTTTCAACAGGCTGCTAAATGCCTGACGACAGTCACTCGAATAATGCTTTGGGAGAATCACACATGAAAATAGCATCGTTAACAAAGTCGGGCATTATGCTTATCGCATTGATGCTAGCACTCAGCTCCACCGCCTTCGCTGACCGTGACGATCGCGATCGTCGCGAGAACCGTGATGACCGGGAACATCGTGATAACCGCGATAATACCCGAGAGCATCGCGACAACCGGGAACATCGCGATAATCGTGATCACCGCAATGAACATGCACAACCCCCGCATAACTTTTACTTGGATAACCGCTACCGGCATGATCGCCAGTACCCGCGCCGTGGTGAAATTGTGACGAGCCTGCCTACCAAACGACATATCATCCGTTTTCATGATCACGATTATTATTACCACGGCGGCGTTTGGTACGGTCACACCGGTTCACGTATCGTGGTGATGGCGCCACCATTTGGTATCGTTGTACCGATTCTGCCACCCTTCTACACCACGTTGTGGCTGCAGGGAACGCCTTATTATTATGCGAATGATGTCTATTATACCTGGCGGCCGGATATGAACGGCTATGTCGTCACCAAACCGCCGGTGGAACCCACCGAACAAGCACCACCGCTACTGGCGGATGAGCTGTACATCTATCCGAAAAAAGGCCAGAGCGAACAACAACAGGCCGATGATCGTTATGAATGCCACCAGTGGGGCGTCAATCAAAGTGGTTATGATCCAACTCAGCCTGTCGACAACATCGCGGTCAGCGAGGCAAGCCGCAAACGCGAAGATTACCAACGCGCGATGAAGGCGTGTCTGGAAGGGCGGGATTATAGTGTCCGTTAAGCGGATGCCTATAGGGAGATGGTAAACGCCTCCTCAATATGACCAGAGGTAAAATAACCTGTGTTATTTTAAATCTGGTTCATGCCATCAACCGTTCACGGAAAATAAAAAACACCGCGCCCATGATGCACATTGCAGCCCACAGGTAATCCAGTTTCAGGCTTTCTTTCATATAAAAAACCGCAAACGGCACGAACACCAACAAGGTGATGACTTCTTGCAAAATCTTTAACTGACCCAGGTTCATGACTTCACTCCCCATGCGATTGGCGGGGACCTGGAGCAAATATTCAAATAAGGCGATGCCCCAGCTGATCAGGGCCGCGACCAGCCAGGGTTTGTGGCTTAGGTTTTTTAAATGCGCATACCAGGCGAAGGTCATGAAGACATTGCTCATGCTTAACATCAGCGCGGTGAGAAGAATCTTATTCATTGCAATTCCTGCGGCAAGATCCAAACTGGGTTAGTTGATTCCGTTATTTCGCATCACCAAGGCCAAAATAGCGGCGTCGCAGATGGGCATAACCTAAAAAACCAACCCAGCATGCCGCCATCGCAAAGGCCAACAGTTGTAGCCACCACACCGTGAAATCCAAGATCCCGGATTGTTTTAAAAAACCGATATCTATTTGCAATAACTTTAGTGCCTCGGCATGGTCTTGTAATTGCGCGGTAATAAATTCTCGCAACAGCTCAGGATTCAACGCCGCCTGAATCCGATCAGTAACATAGATCAGCGTTGTCAGCCACAAGCTGTAATAACCCCAGCCCTTTGCGAACCACAAACCAAATCCCAGCACGGTGAATAAAACCAAGTAAGTCAAATGATATAACATGACCGCCGGCGAGATCACAATCATCCCAAACAGCGGCATGCTTGCCGACACGGAAGTAATTTCAAAAAAGGCCGAGACCCAAAAAAACACGGCGGTAATCTTGAAGGTCAGTTCACCTGGTTGCTTCATGGTCAGCCTTTCATCACGCTCAGGTTCAAACCAATCACCCCCACCACGATCAAGCCGATGCTGACGATCTTGAGTAAGGTGGCGGGTTCTTTGAAATACGTCATCCCCACGATGGCAATGATCAACGTCCCTACACCGGACCAGATGGCATACACCACCGCAATATCCAATTTCTTCACGGCCAGGGTCAAGGCCGTGAACGAAACGGTGTAAAACACAAAGATCAATACCGACGGCGTCAAGCGCGTGAAGCCCAACGACAATTTCATTGATACCATCGCTGCCACATCAAAGACAATCGCACCGGCTAAATATACCCAATGTTGCATATGCACTCCTCACTACACGCGATTGTTTATCCCAGATGGATACTTGCCGACAAACTTTACTACGATATGGTCCGTGTGGGAATACACTGACCCGGTTAAACACGCATTGGCAGACATACCACATCGCACTACAATACCCCATGCCTACGCGTCGTACCCTGCCCATTGCACAGCGTCTGTTACAAACGACGTTTCGCCTACTGAGCCTTATTGCGCCCTGGCTGGCCGTGCGCTGGATGTATCAGCTGTGGTTTAAGTCGCCGCGTTTTACTGAACCGTCGCGTGAAGCGGCTTGGGCTGCGGTCGCGGCGCGGTCGACACTGCAGCATCCCTTGGGTGAAATGGTCGTTTATCAGTGGGGCAATACCGGTGATCCCATCGTGATGTTAGTGCATGGTTGGAGTGGCCGCGCCACCCAGTTAGGCGCCTTTGCCGAACCGTTAACGCAAGCGGGGTATTGTGTGATTGCGTTTGATGCCCCGGGTCATGGCCGTTCAGCGGGACATTCCACCACCATTATGGAGATCAGCGATGTACTGAATAAGATCACGGAGCTGTACGGCAAACCACAAGCGATCATCGCCCATTCATTTGGTTGCCTGGCGAGTTTATATTGTATTGCCCATCAGCGCTTAATGCTACAGCAACTCGTCTGTATCAGCGCCCCCAGTTCCGCCGTCTATTTAGTGGATAATTTTGCCCGTCACCTGTGTGTGTCCGCCAGGGTCAAGGCCGCCTTTATGCAAAAGGTCGAAAAGATCTTCGGCGATAATTTATGGCAACGGATTTCCGCCAGCGAGAATATCCAGTCCGCTGCTTTCCCGGTTTTAATCGTCCATGATCAAGATGATCGCGATGTCGACTGGCAACATGCACAGTGGCTTGCCCAGTCTGGCAAGAATACCCAGCTGTATATTACGCAAGGACTCGGACATCGGCGCATCCTGCGTGATGCGACGGTGATCCAGCGTATTGTGAATTTTATTGATAGAACACCGTCGGCCTGAAGGCCGAGCAACCCACCCACTTTTCTGAGGAGGAATATAATGGACACCACCATTCACATCGAAGGTAAACCTGTCGCTGTTTCGATCAGCGCTGCCGCGCTGCGCGCCTTGCACCAACGCCAGTCACCGCTAATCGCGGAAATGGAATTATATTTCAGTTGTCTGCTTCGCTTGAAGGTGCGTTTTCGTGAGCAAGGGGATACAACCGATTTGGTCGAGGCCGGTCATGGTCTGTGGATTAACTTTCGGCCGGTAATGACCGCCACCTGTGGCGTTGACTACGTCGGCGATGAACCACCGCTCACGGATTTCCCGATTCAACGCAGTGCCGCCTTTGTGCCGCATTGGCTGCGCATTGATTTTCGGCGGGGGGAATGGCAAGGTGCATTTGGTTATCGTACCGCGACCTAACTTCGTGTCACACACCATGGCAGGCCGTATTAATTTGCCGTGCATAATTGCGCGCACGGATTGCGTGTGCTTCCTGCTTTTTTCATTTACCACCAACCCGTCGTTCTACCCGTTCACTTTTCATGAATAGGGCTGACAATGTCAGAACATGCCAACCAGCAATTGCAGCACCGTGAACATCAACGCCTGCCAATGAAATTTCCACTGGTGGTGCTGCTGGATGATTTTACCGTGCCGATGAACGTCGGCAGCATTTTTCGTTTGTGTGACGCACTGGGGGTGGAAAAATTATTTTTAACCGGCACCACCCCCGTCCCGCCGAACCGTAAAATCGCCAAGACCTCACGCTCCACTCACGAATATGTGAGTTATGAATACCACGCCAATCCCCTTGATGTCGTTACTTCACTCAAACATTCCGGCTACACCATCCTCGGACTGGAGAGCACCACCACCAGCGTTGATCTGCGCGCTCTGAATTATGCGGCGCTGAACCCGATTTGTCTTGTTGTGGGTTCTGAAGTATGTGGCGTAAAACGCGCGCTGCTGGATTGCTGTGATTACACCGTGCATATCCCAATGTTAGGCAATAATTCCTCGCTGAATGTCGCCACCGCCTGTGCCATTGCCTTGTTTGAAATCACCCGGAATGTTATCAAATCTTCCGATGCCTAACACCGACTACAATGAAAATTATTTAAACCGACTAAAGTCGACTGCCAGTAATCTATTGTATTTCTGGATTGCGGCTCGCACTGCGTTTGGCCGGAACGACGACACGCAAGCACACTTCGAGTTTTCCAACACTATCAGGCCAGGTCTTGTGCCACGGTCAAAATCGCCCATATATATAGTGTGACGTGTTCGCCCACAGCCCTCAAGCTCTAGCAGCCTGTTGAAAAACGCGATATTGAACCCCGATTCGTCGTTCCGGCCAAACGCAGTGCGAGCCGGAATCCATATATATCAATAGGCTTCTGGCTATCGACGTGAGTCGGTTTAAAGAATTCTCAGTAGGTTCTGCGCTTTTCAACAGGCTGCTAGCCGTTACTGTCTCCTGCGCAACGGACGGGACGCCAGCCAGAGCACTCCTCGGCTTATTTCCGGTGACAAGGTCCGAGCAGTCTTGGAGCTGCTTAGTATCTGCTGGATAGGCAATTAAATCTTCTGTGCTCGAAGCGCGCATAATTTGTACTCAATCTGTATATGCACATATCGCTTCAATGGTAAATGTTACAACTTGAGGATGTTCAATGTCAGTTGCATTTGTCCAGACCATACTCCAGCCTGTCGCTCGTCTTGGACCGACTGTGTTAGGTGTAACATTCGCCGTACTGGACGATTTCAGGGTATAATTCGCAGCGGAGCCGACCGGCATCCATTGAACGTGTCCACCACCGCCAATAACATGTTTCCCTTCTGGACATAGTGCTACCAGACGTAAAACCTCCCCGCGCGCAATTGTTGCATGTTGTTGCTCTGCGACAACTTCATAGCCACGCATTGCACAACCTGTGAGATAAGTTAAACATACTAAAACAGCAAATAAATTCAAATGAATATGTAATTTCCTGGTTGCAACTATTATGGTTTTCATCACTTACCTCCATTTTCACGTTTATCCTGAGGATAATGCAGGGGCATCCATATATGTCCTGTATCTGATCATTAACAGCCTGTTGAAAAACGCGCTGAGGGGCGCATCGCGGCGTTGGAAACGAACTCAAAATGCTCATTTACTTCGTGTAAACTGGGCAATTGCTCCTGCATTGCTCTACCTTCGCGCATCCCTGCGCTCGTGCGCTTTTTCGTCCGTTTCCGCCTTGCGCTGCATCCCCTGATCACGTTTTTCAACAGGCTGTTAATAACTCGGTAACGAGTAGGTCGTCCATCCTCCCGAATACAATTCATGAGAATAGAGTGTATATCCCCCGCCCGTTATCTGCGGATCACTGAGAATATACATCCGAACATACGATTGTATCGTCATCTCATAAACCGGGCCGGATGGAAAGCCAAACGTCCAATCCTTTTTATTAGTATCCCACATATATAACGGATTCGTCTTGGCGTCCGTAGCCACCCAGGGATAGCCATTCGCATCACCCGCGATCTTGTTGGCAACGAGTTTAGTTCCCCATCGCGTATAGGGACCCGCATCGACATCCCTACTCCAAACATTGCCGGTGGTGGTGGTTGGATAAAGATGAAACAGGCGGCCGTTCATGACAGAAATCGCTATGGCGCCGGTATGAATACTCGTCCAACTCTGCGTGTTGGTAGTGTATTTATAAACGGACATATCGGGTGAGGTAGTCAGTACAACCGGTGCATACCCATCACAGGCAAGCTGTTTTACACCGACCGTCCCTATCGGCGGATACGTCGTCCAGTTTCCGCCCAAAACGTCTCGGGATTTAATTGTAAATTTACCTTGAGAATCCGGTTTTGTCAGGATACTGAGAAAGCTGCCGCATATCGCAAGGTCAGCGGCGGTTCCTGGCGCCTCTTTTTGATTCCATATGGAACCGTTGTACCCATAAATCGCACCATCGTTGGTGAGTATCCACGGCCCGTCCGGACCGATGGCGACTTTCAAAGCACCATGTGTACTACAGCCGGTCATGAACACAACCATCAAGAGACAACACATTACGGTTTTCATCGTAAACCCCTCCAGATAAACCTTGTTTATATTTGATATATATAGCAGATAATAGGATCTTCCGTGCGAAGATTTTTCTTAGTGCGAGAGTGCGCGCGTTGCTGTAATCCGCACCAAAGAGTAATTTACAATCGGGTGCTGCTGTAGGAAAAAATGCGACGCCAAGCGCGGCAGTTGCAGCGGTTATTGAAGCCGTTCGGTCAGCCCAGGAATACTTATTGTTGTATCCGCGATAGGTAAACCGAAATAGTGCAAGCGCAACCCGCATTCCAACAAATGCAGCAACCGCGCCAGTATAGTTATATGCACTAATCGAATCCAGATTTATCCATTGCGCAACATCCCCTATGTTGATTTTGCATTCCGTTTACCAAAAACCAAATCAATCTACAACTCACCGAATAGTCAGGAATTGTGCGATAATGCGCCGCCTTTATCCCCCTGTCCTCGCGCAAGCCTGTGAATCCGAGGGGCGTACATGAACCTTTACTCTTTACCATTATTTGGAATTTTATTGTGATCGCAACCGCTAACATAACGATGCAGTTTGTGCCCAAGCCCTTGTTTGAAAATATCTCGCGTCTCGAGGTGCAATCAGATCTATTCGATAAACCAATGACCGACCACTCTCGAGCCAGGAGATCATTCCGGCGCACAAATATGTTATATTCGGTCACAACTTAAAAACAAAATACCCCCATCTTTGTTGTTGGCTAACTTCTACTAAATAGGTAAATAGTATGAAAAATACTTTATTATTTTTTTTATTAGCGCTGCTCTCTTTAGGATCCTATGCGGATATCAGTTTAGACGCCTCACAACAACCCAAAATAATTTCCCAGAAATTGGACTCGTTTTTTATTGCAGACGCTGTTTGGCCATACGAAAACGTAAACTCCCCTGATGTCCTTAAGTTAAAAGAAAGATGGGAAGGAACGATGGTATTTAATTATTTTGGCGATTCCCAATTTGCTTGGATATACAAAGGGAAAACATATTTATCAAGCTTGGTTTCATTTGAGCGAAAAGATGCAATTAAGTTAGAAAACCAAGATATTGTGCAGATATTTATGTTTAATCCGGATATTACGGTAGCCGCGATTAGCTTTTTAAAAATTAATAAAAATAAGCAGATTAAAGGACAGCCCAATTTATTGCAGGTTAAGGCCATGGGAGTGGCAAAAAATGTTCCTGATGCCATGCTCATTACTGTTGATTATTACGATAGCGCAAAATTTTTAGCAGGCCAAAACGATGATTTTCCTGTATTCACTTCTACCCTCCTAGTTCGCTTCAGCGACGAGAACGGGAAACTCAAAATCCAGCAGGATGACAGTTGTCTTGGCAATCCCAACAATTACAAGACTATCGCCGCTGCGCGTAAAGCGCTTACAGAGTGCACGCGCGTACAGAAATAAAAATCAGCGCTGTATGACAAGTCCAGTTCGGCGCCGTGACACCCTGTCTGGTTCCCGTCAGATCGGCTCGGCGGAATGAACAGCAACAGGATCTAACAGCTTGTTGAAAAACACATATTTAAATCAAATTAATGTAAAAAATTCTTCCACCGGGCAACAGAAGCTGCGGAGATACGCCGGGGTACGTTCATGATACTTTGATCGCTTATGGCTTCGTTTATAGCGTCTAATAACCATATACATGAAAACCGTAATCTACTTAGTTGCACTGCTTCACTGCATTAAGATTTTCGTACTTATGAAAATTACCCGTTTTTCAACAAGCTGCTAAGGAGCAAACCAGTGGCAATCCTATTAGGCAACATCGAACACTTTACCTTTGAAGCTTCCGGCCTGTCGGAGGAACTGAAGGTGGTGGGATTCTCGGGCAGCGAGCAAGTCTCCAGCACCTACAGCCTGGAGTTGGCCTGCGAGGATGTGAACCTCGACTGAACTCGCTGTGTAGACGTGCGTTGCCCTGCCGCTTCCTTGCGCAACATTCCCTGTGTTGGTTTTGCATTCCGTTTTTTGTTGTTGGATCAGTCGAGCAGGTTGGCCTGCTCGTTGTGCGTGACGGGCGGTGCGCGTTCTTCCGGCAAGCGCTTGGGAAGCGGCATCTGGTTGAGCGCTTGCTCGCGTTGCTTGAGATGGGTGAGGATCTTCGGCAACTGCTCCCTGCGTTGCTCTCGACTGCTCGTTCCCGACGCAGTCTACCGAATCCCTCCCTGGATTCGTACCTCCTGCATCCCTGCAGTCGTCTCGATGACAAGCGGGTTTTCAATGCTGGCGATCACGTTGGCGTGGCCACCGCAGCGTTTGCAGGTTTCGATATCGATGTCGCCTAAAAGCGCCTACTTTGGGTGAACACGCGCTTGAGGCGTTGCGCCCACTGCATGGCTTGCTGGCGTTGTTGCGGGGTTTTGTCTTGCCAATCGTCACTCGCCGTTTGTGTTTTACGACTGCCCTTGCCGCGCTGTGCCGGTGTAACGTGCACGCGGTAGTGGCTGTTGGGTGCGAACACGCCGTGGAAGCGCGTCAGGTTAATGCGCGGTTTGGGCACGAGTGCAGCTAGCCGCGCCATAAAATCCAGCGGATCAAAGTGGTGAGCAAGGCCGCATGTTATTCGGCAAACTGATGTTGCTGCGGCGCGCTGTATCAGGCATTGCGATATAAAAAAATCGAGCGGCCCATCTGGGCACCGCTCGACTACAGCGTGGCGATTTTTTTACATAAAACACTATCTCACTTTGGTGCTCACACTGGCTTTGTTATCACCCAGATAAGTATCAGGTGTGCTGCTGGTAACCGTCGCACTATTGATAATGGTGCCGCTGACTTTGGCTTTGGCAACGATCGTAACAGTGATTCCACTGTATTGATAATTGCCTAAATCACACTTGATGGTCGTCGTTCCCGAACAAGTACCGAGTGTTGTTGTCGCTGATACGAATGACAAGCTGCTCGGTAAGGTATCGGTTAGTACGACGTTACTCGCATTCAGCGGGCCACCGTTCGATACGTTCCAGGTATAGGTGATGTTCCCACCTTTTTTCGCTGTCGTCTGACTATTCACCGAATGCACACTCAATGCTGCATTGTTTTGAAATACAGCAAAATGCAGGCTTGCGGTATTGTTAACCGCATTAATGTCAGGTGATGAGGTTGCTACTACAACGTTGGCGTTAAAATAATCAGCAACCCCGACAATGGGTAGCGGTATAGCAGTCACGGTGACAACGGCACCCGCACCGGGGGCAAGATCCCCAAACGCACACGTGATGACGTTTGAGCCATTGCAACTGCCTTTGCTGGAGGTGATGGAATCAATCGTGAAGCCGCTCGCTGGCAGATTTTGCGTCAGAGTTGCGTTGGCCGTGATGGCACTACCGATGTTGGTGATGGTGGTTGTATACACGAACGGCAAGCCCACCGTCGCGGGTGTTGGTGTGGCACTGAAGTTGACGCTCAAATCCGCTGCCGAGTCGACTACCGGTGTGAGGCGGAATGCCTTGGGCCCGGAAATAACGTTCCCTGTGCAGTTGGCAACCAATGCACCGCTGTCATTAATATCATAGGCTGAACAATTAGCGTCGCCCACTAAAGACGATAGATCAGTGCGCACCCCATTCTGCCAAACAAAAGGATGGTTATTGGCGCTGCCAGGTGCGGCGGCGCCGCCGACGATCTGCCCTGCGTTGTTAATCCCTAAGGCGAATGACACTGCGTCGGTGGCAAGGCTGAGATCGCTGATCACGCCGTTGTCCCACAGAAAGGCGCGCCATTTATAGGAGCTACTCACCGAGTAACCGACCACTTGACCGGCATCGTTAATGGCATTGGCCGTGCTGCTGACGTCCCCGGCCAATGTGCCAATTTCCTGTATCGTGCCGTTGCGCCATATGACGGCACGATTCGATTTGGTGTCAGAAAAATAGGCGGCACCCACGACGTCACCGTTATTATTGATGCTAGTGGCATAGGCGTACGTACTACCTGTTGGTAAAGGCAACGCTGTTATAACCCCATTGGTCCAGAGGCCGATGACACCGCTAAACGAGCCCTGGATCTGACCCTTGCCATTGACAGCGTAGGCATAACCCGTCCCGAGACTGGTCAACGTGCCCGCGTTCCACGCATAAAATGCACCGCCATAATTGACGTCGGAATACACGACAGTACCGGTCTGCGTGATTCCCGCCGTGCTGTAATACGGAGAATCACCCGGTGTCAGGTTGGTAATCTGCCCAGCAACGTTCCAATAAACACTGCCTGAACCCGATTCACCGACAGAGGTACTTCCCGCCACTTCGCCGCGGCTATTGATCTTGATGGCCATGGTCGGCAAGGTGGTACCGTAAATATCGGGAGTTTGGGGCAGCGTATCCACTTTATACGTCGTGGCGAATGCGGATGTGGTTAATCCGACGAGCAAAAATGTGGCAATCAATGTTTTTAGTGTATAGCGCGGGGTAATCATGGGCTCTCCTTGAGATTAGATTTTTAGTGGCGCGACAAGTGTTCAGCCAGCCGGCTGGACAAACAACACCAGTCTATGAGGCAAACACGGGAGAGCTAGGTTTTATTCCACAGAGAAAGAAAAATATTTCTTGACCAGCAGAATAGGAAGCATAAACACCCTTTTTCCGAAAATCCACCCCTCTCTTTTCGCTCGATTTGGCCGGTTCGTGCCCTGAATCCCTGCTTCCCTGCCCTTCATTCGCTGATTCTGTTTATTGTTTGATCGGTTTTTACTGCTGAACTCGCTGTGCAGACGTGCGTTGCCCTGCCACTGCCTTACGCAACATCCCCTATGTTGATTTTGCATTCCGCTTATCAAAAACCTAACCAATCTACGACTCGCCGAGTGGCCAGGAATTG